>ERZ1034361.1543-NODE-1543-length-12056-cov-4.494115_pt1 | contig 12056 bp, 11 predicted proteins | sample MGYA00520617_ERZ1034361 | MGnify/ENA primary metagenome ERZ1034361 (study PRJEB33736, sample SAMEA104284507) | Azolla filiculoides | biome: Urban; feature: Water surface; material: Ditch water | place: Netherlands | collected 2015-10-28 | depth 0-0.1 m ... | reverse complement strand
CTTACAGACGGAACTCATACCTTTGATGTTCGAAGTACCGATGAAGCAGGGAATACCGATGCAACTCCATCATCTACCACCTTTATCGTTGACAACTCAGCTCCAACACTTCCAGTTGTGACAATTCCTACCAACAATACTCGTACAAACAATACGACTCCATTCCTTTCTGGAACGGCTGACTCAGGAACGACTGTAACCGTAACAAACCAATCAGGAACGACCGTTTGTACAACAACAGCACAACCAGACAATACATGGTCATGTACTTCTGTTGCCCTCTCTGAAATGAGTCATACACTCACTCCAGAAAGCTGTGACAGTGTACCAAACTGTAGTACTGGAGCTTCCTCTGTTGTTATCATCGATACAACAGCACCAAATGCTCCAAGTGTCCTTACTCCAGCCAACAATACATATACCAATGATACCACTCCTGCTTTCACCCTTACCGGAGAAAATAGTAGTACCGTTGTTCTTTCTGTAACAACGACAACAGGAGTTCTTGTTGCCACTGTAACTGGAACAACGAGTGCAACAGGATATGTTCTCGTAACAACTCCAGCTCTTGCAGAAGCAACGTACAACTACACCGCTACGAATACTGATACTGCTTGAAATATCAGTCCTGCGAGCGCTTCTCGTACACTCCACCTTGATCTTACCGCGAGTACTACCAGTATCCTTTCTGGTGCTCTTTCCGGAAGTACAGTAGGTTCTCCAGTTCAAAGCTTTACCTTTACTGGTACTGATGCTCCATGGGCTACTCCAGTTCTTACCTACGAATGTCGAATTGACGCTGGAATCTATACCGCTTGTAACTCTGGAAGCTACACAACTGTTGCCCTTACAGACGGAACTCATACCTTTGATGTTCGAAGTACCGATGAAGCAGGGAATACCGATGCAACTCCATCATCTACTACCTTTATCGTTGACGCACCCATTGTTGTTTCTACATGAGCTAATTCATCCGATTCTTCAGGTGGATGAATTACTCGATGGATTGAAGATATAGTCAATACTATATTTCCATCTGCTCCAGATGAATCAAAAGTAAACGTATATGTATCCTCTTCACAAACTTCTTCTGATACAACTTGTAATTCATATGTAAAAGTATGGGATGAATCATATATATTTGCGAGTGATATTGATACCTCCTGGGCAAAATGATATATTAAGAATCTTATTATGTATCGCGGAAAGGATATAAATACGCCAGATACGACCTATATTTCACCAATTCCACTTTCTCAGATTGGACATAACCAACGTTATGGTATCGTAGATAATAATGCTGCGTATGAACCAAATCGTTCTCTTACTCGTGCGGAATTCATTAAGATGATTGTACGTACACTTGCTTGTAAATATACCTATGTTGGAACTGAAAATTCATTTGTGGATGTTGCAAAAGATGCTTGGTATGCTGAATATATAGCATTTGCTGAAAAAGAAGGATGGATTGAATGATATGGAAAGAAAGATTTTCGTCCAAATGCTCCGATTTCAAGATTGGAAGTTGCAACTGTTCTCTGACGTATTCTTCATGTAGAAAATTCACAAAAGAGCACATCGTATATAGATGTTTCTGAACAAGAGAATCTCCATGGATCGATAGAATCCCTTACTCAATATGGTATTATTGACGGACAAATTCAGGATGGAAAGAGAATCTATCGTCCATATGATGCGATGACTCGTTCAGAAATTGCCAAGGTTATCTCTCAGACATTCTTAAAAGATTTAAAGAAAATTACAGAAGTAGTTAAATAAATAAATAAAAAAAGAGCATAGCTTTTTACTATGCTCTTCATCTCTTTTTATGAGATTGTAAGAGTACCATTTGTATCTATATCAAGCTCATAGTTTTTCCCTTCTTGTATAGTATTTTGTATTATCGCTTCAGAGAGAGGATTTGTAATCATTCGAGTAATCGTTCGCTTCAATGGTCGAGCTCAAAATTCAGGATCATAGCCCCTTTGTATAATTGTATCTTTTAGATTCTCAGTAAATGTAAGTGTTATATTTTTTGTCTTAAGAAGAATATTAAGTTCCGTCAGAAGGAGAGATACGATATCTCATAGCATATTTTTCTCAAGAGCATTGAAGATAATTATTTCATCAATTCTATTGAGAAATTCTGTACGAAAATATCATCGAAGAAGCTCAAGCGTTTTTATTTCCCTTTCTCAAGTCGTCATATCTTCTCAGACTAAATGACTCCCTATATTTGATGTCATGATGATGATACAATTTGTAAAATTAACAGTTCGTCATTTTCCATCAGTCACTATTCCATCATCAAAGATTTGAAGAAATATATTCCATACATCTTTATGTGCTTTTTCTACCTCATCAAGGAGTATTACAGAATATGGCTTTCTTCGTACAGCCTCTGTTAATTGTCCTCATTCGTCGTGACCTATATATCATGGAGGTGAACCTATCAATCGAGCGATAGAGTGTGATTCCATATATTCACTCATATCGATGCGTATATAGGCATGTGGATCATTCCATAGGGTTTCACAGAGTGCTTTTGCGGTTTCTGTCTTTCCAACTCCAGTTGGACCGAGAAATAGAAAAGTTCCTATCGGTTTTTTTCCATCAGAAAGACCTGCCTTACTCCTTTTAACAGCACTTGCAATTTTCTCAAGAGCAGCATCCTGTCCTATTACTCTTTTTCTCAATGATTCTTCAAGATGAATATATTTCTCTTGTTCAGTTTCTATGAGTTTTCCAACAGGAATGCCTGTCCATTTACTGATGACACGAGCAATATCTTCTTCACTTACGTGATCTTTGAGAAATCAACCATCTCGCTCCATTTTTTTAAGTTCTTTTTCAACTTGTAAGAGCTCTTTTTCTTTTGCTGGAATTTCTCCATATCGAAGCTTTGCAGTGAGTCAATAATCTGCTTTCCGTTCTGCATCAAGTGCTTGCGTTGAAAGAGTTTCTATATCTATCTTTAGCTGTTTTTGGAGATCAATCTTCTTTTTCTCTTGTTCCCAGTTTCCAAGAATTCTCCTATAGGATTCATTCTTTTCTGTGAGCTCCTTTTCAATAGCTTCAAGTCGGTTTTGCTCTCATTTTTCTTGTTTGAGTGCTGCTTTTTCTATTTCGAGTGTACGAATCTCCTTCTCCATCTTATCAAGTTCTACTGGTTTTGAAGTGGTGGATATCTTTACACTGGAAGCAGCTTCGTCTATGAGATCAATCGCCTTATCTGGAAGTTTTCTATCTGGAATGTAACGAATTGCGAGTTCAGTAGCTTGTACAATTGCCTTATCCGTAATGCGGATTCCATGAAAGGTTTCATACCGATCTTTAAGTCATCGTAAGATAGCTATAGTATCTTCTTTGCTTGGTTCATCTACTGTCACTGGCTGAAATCTTCGCTCAAGAGCACCATCTTTTTCTATATATTTTCTATATTCTGAAATAGTAGTTGCTCCGATTATTTTAATTCTTCCGCGAGCAAGTGCAGGCTTAAGGAGATTACTTGCATCGGCTCATCCTTCTTCATTTCCAGCTCCTACAATAGTATGGAGCTCATCGATAAATAAAATAATATCTCCTTCTGATTTTTCAATTTCTTCTAGTACTGCTTTTAATCTTTCTTCAAATTCTCATCGATACTTTGCTCATGCAATAAGCGCAGCAAGATCAAGGGTAAGTATATGCTTGTTCTGAAGCATATCAGGCACCTCTTTTTCGACAATTTTTCTTGCAATTCATTCTATAATGGCCGTTTTTCCTACTCCAGGATCTCATATAAGAACTGGATTATTCTTGGTACGTCTTGAGAGAATTTGAATAGTTCGCCTGATCTCATCTTCTCGACCGATAACGGGATCAATTTTTCCATTTCGAGCCATCTCAACAAGATCTGTTGTATATTTCTTGAGAGATTCATAGAGATTTTCAGCAGTATTGGATGTTACTTTCTTCCCATTTCGAAGTTGTTTTACAGCTCATTCAAACATTTCATACGTAAGAGAACATCATTGAAACAATTGAGCAATACTCGTTCATTTTGAAAGTATTCCGAGAAAGAGATGTTCTTCGGTTATATAGAGATCACCCATAGATTGTGCAATTTTTTGTGCTTCTCGGAGAATGTTTTGGAGTTCAGAGGAAATGCTTCCATTCTGAATATTTCCAGAAATCGTAGGCATTTTTCAGAGGAATGATTCACTTTCTTGTAGCAACTTTTTTGGGTCAATTCCAATTCTTTCAAGGAGGGGAATATTGATACTCTCTTTTGATGAAAGGATTACAAATAATAGGTGTATAGTTTCCAAGCTTGCATGGTTTCTTTCTATACGGAGGCTATCACCTTCAGCGAGTCTTTTTTGAGTGGCGATAGTAAAGTTTTCGTTATTCATAAGTATGGTATGTTATATAATATTCATCGTTGCTAACTAATATTAGCACATACATTATATACGTGCTAATATTGAAAGTCAAAACTATTTTGCCATTTTTTAAAAATTCATACAATCGTGCCAATACTTTTACTGAAGCATATGCGTTCTCATCCAAAAATCCCATCCCAAGCCCGGAAAGTTTTTAACGGTATTCGTTGTGAAGTTTATAACTGGGATCAAGAAATGTACGATGGAAGTACTCAGATATTTGAACGGATTCGACATATTGATGGTGCCTTTGTTGTGGCATGTACTCCTGATAATCAAATAATCATTACCCATCAAGAACAGCCATTACGTCCAATATTTATCTCATTACCAGGGGGAACTATTGAGACAGATGAGGATCCGTTATTTTGAGCAAAAAGAGAACTCCTAGAAGAGACAGGATATATATCCGATGAGTTTATTCACTGGAAAACAACAGACTATAACATGAGTGTAGTATCCTTTTGTGATTATTATATTGCGAGAAATTGTCAGCATATCCAAGATATTGCCCCTGATTCGGGAGAGAAAATAGCTTTAAAAATGATTTCATTTGATGAATTTCTTCTTCTTTCGGAAGATTCTCACTTTCAACATCGTGATATTTCCGATGAGCTTTTTCTAGCACGTCTCTATCCACAAAAAAAAGAACATCTTCGGAAAATGTTCTTTTGAGAGGTATAATATAAGTCATATCAAGTATTACTTGATTTCTACAATATGCCAAGATTTCTTGATCTTTGCAGTGATGATACTATGTCAATTTGGGAGAAATATAACATCCGTACCAACATCATCAAACTTGGTTTCGATACGTTTCCCGTCTTTTATAATTGCATATTTCCCATCTTTTGAGTCATACTGATAGAATATATGATGTTTTCCAGAGGTGGTATCGATAAAGAACCAGTCCTTAGATATATCATCTGACCCGCTATAGTCAGTCGATGATAGAACAGAGGTATCCTTATATATTTTCCAAGAATTCTCAGTATGTGCAGCAAATAATACAGTATTCTGACTTTGGGTAAAACGCGGATTCATATATCCTTTGATATCACATTGTTTTACTCCTCTTTCTGTATAGAAGCACCAATTTTTTTCACCCATATTTCTTGCGAAAAATGCTATTTTCCCATTTTTTCATACGAGTATATTTCTGATTTCTTGGAATAGTTCTTTTTGAAATGGAAGCCCATTTATAAAGATTTGTTCACCAGAAAGTGATTTTATGCTATATGCATACTCTTTTCCATTGGATTTATAACTTCCAATGATGGATGGGTTATTTCATAATGGTTGTACTTTATTGTTGTCATTTACTACTTCATAGCTTCCACTCATATTTTTGATAAGTGCTGTAAAATAGGCTCCATTTTCTGTCATGGAGAGTTGAATGAGCTCCCCAGATCCTGTAGTGATTGATTCTTTTCGTGCAGAGTCACGAAGTATCCATGTATTATTTTGTGTTGTTCACCATAGAAAACGTCCTCACTCACCATTCATACTTATTATCGGAATATTCTTCCCTGATCCAGCCATTATCGCTTCTTTTGTTTGTGTTCGAATCGGGGAGATTACCCATCCAGAACTGGTCTTTACTATCCATCCAATAGTCGCATTGTCCCTTGTAAGAAATGAAAGCATAGAATCTTTGGAGAATCGTGTTACTCCAGTATTCACTTGTAGGATGGTTTCTTCGCCAGCCTTTCAGATTATTAGATTGGTATTTTCTTGGAGTTCAATATGGGAAATACTACTGAGGTCTCAAGCAATGGTTTTTTTATCCTTTTGTACATTCCATTTTTCACCTTTTTTATATGCAAAGGCGAATTCTCCCGCATTTGCACCCCAATAGATATCACCGATTTCTTCATATCCTGGACTTACTAGTATTCCTGATTGTGCTTTAATCCCAGTTCCGTAGATACTATTGAGGAAAAAAGAATGTTCCGATTTGTTATTTTGATAGATAGAAGCAAATATAATAACTCCCGTAAGCACAAGAAGAGTAAAGCCACCAGTATATGCAATGATAAGATCAAAGCTATAGTGTATTCCGAAGCTATCATCAAATGGCTCTTTTTTTGTTATACTCTGTAAAAAGAAAAATCCAACTCATCCAAAGAGGAATATCCATCCCCAACTCCATATTTCCGCATGTGCATACGGTGGAGTTTGTATTGTAAGGAATCATCCAATAAACGCACCCAGTATCACTCCTATGAGAAGGGTTGTAATGCCAGCTATAGAGTTATATATTTTCCAGTGTTGTCTTGCTCCTGTGATAAATGCTATCACCATAAGAAAGAGTATAGAAAATGCGAACATTCGCATATTCGTCATAGGAAGTGGTATATAGACTCCATTTACTTGGGTGATCGGGGCAATAACTCCAGTAAAAACACTCATAACAGCCAAAAGCGCTATATGAACTCTGGTAACTAGCATATTGTATTAAATAAGAAAAATACATTCTTTCAATAGACATAATACATTTTTCCTGTGAAATGCAAGAAAATCCTATCATGTGATTGACTTCTCCTCCATAATAGAGGCACCGTCTTAAAAAAATTTGCAAATATCCATCTTTTCTATATAAATTTCTTACTTCTTTTGGGAATTCGCCAAGTGGTAAGGCTCCGGACTCTGAATCCGGCATCGGGGGTTCGAATCCCTCATTCCCAGCCATTGAAAACCGAGCTCGCAGACCATGTTGCCTGCGTTTCATATAACATGCGATTTCCGCATACAATAAAAGAGACTCTCCGATTCGGAGAGTCTCTTTTATTGAAAAAACCCTCGAATGCTCGAGGGTTTTTACTGATTGATGTGCGAGATGCGGACTGCGCATGGAACGCTTGGATAAGTAGTTTCTAATAAAACAATTTATCCAAACATTCGCACATGAGTTCAACCAGATTTTTTTGCTTATAATAACCAAATACTTCTGATATTATGAGCCTTTCTTACATAGGGAAGTGAAGTTCCTTTGGAATCCACCAAACTTGTCCATCGTAGAAGACTTTTTCATATCTTCCATCCTGTGAAATTGGTATATCCTCCATAAGATCATCGATGGTTACCTGAACGTCACAGTTATTACTATCTGTGACAAGAATCCAAGTATCAGCAAAGACTTCTGGTCCGAACATATTTCCTATATCATACTTTCTTTGTGTTTGTGTTTTCATGAGTATCTCCTTTTCTATTTATGACTCTTGGCTCCCCGTAAGTCGAGTGTACTATATGAGCAATATATAAAAAGTCAAAAATATTTATAAGTCTTTTCTTTCTTTTATACAGAGGAAATATGTATATTTCAGGTTGAAAAGAGAGAATTGTTGACAAGATTTGATTTTATATAAAAATATGTTAAAATAGAAGGGAATAATCTTAAAAATCCATCAATGTTTCATATTACTCGTTTTTACAAGATTCATGAAAATCTTTCAGGAGGACCAAAGTCTTCAGAAAGAAAACCAGAGAAACTTCAGCCGATATCTTCCGAGCGAATGGACTCACTTCAGCAAGCCATCGAACTCAAGAATCGTGAACTCGAAAGGCTTTCAGGAGAAGAAAAACGTTTGGCACGTTCAGAAATCAACCGTATGAAACGCGAGATGAATCGACTCAATCAGTGATTACTGTTTCGAGACGAGTCTGATAAAGACTTTAATATTGATACCATCTCATCAGCTGATATTCTAGAGAAGGATAAAACAATATCACAAAAGGATGGAAAGGAGCGATGAAATGCTCTTTCGAAGATTTTTGCTTACAAACAAACGGAAGTAGATGGAAATATTATTGAGGAACCTCTTGAAACGGCGAGTGTAAAAGAAGGCGATAAAATCGTTATTGATTTTGGTAAGAACCGATCAGCAGATAGTAAAATCGGAGCGGGTGATATGCTTCCGGTCAATATTCAAGTTGCGAAAATTACTGATGCTGCTGGCAATACTCGCACAGGGAAGCGAAGTATCCAGGGCATGAAAGTAGGATACTATGATGAAAATGGTTATATCGCTATCCATAATAACTATACTATCGAGATCCCGCGAGCACAAGAGGTAAAAACTCACTTGGAAAGTTCAGATCCAGGTATTGTGTTGAGTACCAACCTCCAATCCGAAGAAAAAAGCAAAGATACCTTTATCGAGATTGCTCGTCGGTATGATGCGATGGACGCAAGTTTTACTCCATGGGATATCGAATCTCGCCAAGAATTTCAAAAAAAGGCAGTTGATCTTGCCAAAAAAATCGAAGAAAAATACCATATTCCTTGGCAGGTTACCTATGCACAGACAGCACTCGAAACTGGATATGGAAAAAATGTTCCTGATAATAACTATTTTGGTATCAAGGGAAAATGAGGAAGTTATCAGACCAAGGAAGTCATCGATGGAAAAGAGGTAACAGTGAATGCTTCATTTCGTTGATATGCCAGTATGGAAGAATCCTTTGAAGACTATGCAAAGCTTCTTACTGAAAATAATCGTTACAAATGAGCTTTTGCTCATAAGGATCCAAAGGCATTTCTTACGGAAGTGATCCGTTCGGGATATGCAACTGATCCAAGTTATGTAGCAAAAGCTGAAAATATCTGGAATCGATATGATATGATTGCTTCGTATAAGCGACATCCAGAAGAGATTGTTGCACGTACGACTCCATCCGAACTCATTGCATCAGCAAGAAAATATCTGAATGTAGACTACGCATGGGGATGAGGTTCAAAGAGATGAATCGATTGTTCCCATCTGGTTTGTAAGGCACTTGTTGATACAGGAAGTGCTACAGATGGATTTTACCGAGTATCTGGTGATCTTCGTCGTATAACTCAAACAAAACCACTTCAAGATATTGTCCAGGGAGATTTGATTTTCTGGCATGGAGAAAATGGAGTAAAACATGTAGCCATCGCTACAGGAGCTCCAAATTCTGCTACTGGAGAAGTGAGTATTATTGATTCATCAACGGATACGGGATGAGTGGCTGAACGTATGGTTTCACTCAAGGCAGGAAAGCATACAGCAGGAACTCCACCATTCTATGCTTAGTATATTTTCTTTTGTATAATAGAAACAGAGCGATACAATTGCTCTGTTTTTTGTAAATAATTTTTCATGCCATTAGATATTCATCATATTCATGCCAAGAAATCACTTGGACAAAATTTTCTTATCGATCCAGAAGCACTTCATGATATATCTCATAGTATCGAAGTATCTGGAAAGCATATTATCGAGGTAGGTCCAGGGTATGGTGCATTGACGGAATGTATATTGCCTCAAAATCCGAGCTCACTCGACATGATAGAACTCGATACCGATATGATTCATATCTTGGAACAGCGTATTGAATCTGAATGGAGAAAAGATATTCCCTGTAGACTTCATCATACAGATGTTCTGAAATATCTACCTGAAAATAGAGAATACTCAGTGATAGCAAATATACCGTATTACATAACATCACCTATTTTATTCCACTTTCTCTATGATATCGAGTATTCACCCAAGGAAATGGTTATTCTGATGCAGAAAGAAGTGGGGGAAAAAATAGTTCCAAAAAATGGAAAAAAGGTGGATAATTCTTTTTTCTCACTCTGTATGCAATATCGTTGTGAAAAAATAGAGATAATAAGAATAGTAAAAAATACTGCCTTTAATCCTCCACCAAAAGTCGATAGTATTGTATTATTATTTCAGGTAAAGGAAGGGCGAGATACTGCAAAAGAGAAAATGCTTATCGATTTTTGGAAATATGCTTTTCGATTCCCTAGAAAACTCTTAACCACCAATCTTCGAGGATATCATGGAGATATGGAAAATAAATGAATCGAAGAATTATTGATTTCTCTCTGATATGATATTCGAGTCCGACCAGAAGCCATAAAGTTTACTGACTGGGAATGTATTTATTCCTATTTTCACTAAATTTGTTTTTGAAGGTAAATATTATATAATTTTTGTGTTAACTTATTAATCCTATGAGTATGTCTCTTTCTACTTCTAATCGTGGTTCGGCAGGATGAATAGTTCTGATTCTTTTATCAGTACTTCTGATTGTTGGTTGATATTTTGGTTATGTTACTTACTTTCAAAAAGCACCAACTCAATCCCTCACTATTTCAAATGTCGTTTGAAGTACATTTGCTACTTTGAATTCTCAAGATGTTTTTCTTGAGAATGGAAAAACACTTACAGGAGATATAAATACTATTTTTACAACTACAGGATCCCGGCTCGCGGTTATATTTCCAGATAGATCCATTGTTCGTCTTGATGCGAGCACACATATTCAGGTAAAAAAATGACCACAAGGAAATACGGTTATTACGCTTACAAAATGACGACTCTGGGCTCGTATCCTCGGAAGTGCTGGAGGTGAGTGAAAAGTTGTAATTTCTCTTGGTGATTCTCAAGCATTGGTTCATGGAACTTCTCTGGAAGCTATGAAATTTCCACTTATGACGAAGTATTCAGTATTTGATTCTTCTTCTGTTGTTTCATGAGAAGCATGAATCGATGTTATAGATGGAAGTGGAAAAGTAACTCAGGTAAAACCAGAAAATGAGTGGATTGATACTCTGACTACGGAAAGTACGGTACGAGCGATGAATATTTCAGAAGCATATAAGAATGATGTGTTTGCACTGAAAAGTACGCAGGAAGATATCGTTCATATGCAAGATGCAATTGTTTCTTACTCGGGTGATGTTGATATAGCAAAAGCTGAGAAGGAAATTCTTTCTTCTGTTCCTTCTATGGGAACTTTAGAGTTTGCAACTTTCTTTTCTGGAACAAGCATTGATGTTACTGATATTACTCAGAATACATCAGTAACCGATTGGTGAAAGGTGACCGATAAAGCTCTCAAGGAGCGAACACAGGAATATTCTGCTATGATGCAACAATATGAATCCTATATGAATCGTGTTATGCTTGATCAGGAAAAACTTCATGAGTCTCTCATGAAGATGAATGGACAGATTCTTGATCAGACTCGTTCTATGGTGGATTCAGTTATCGTGGAACAGGAAAAACTTCTTTCTGATACCATGATGCAGACTCGATCATATCTCCAGAAAGTAAATGAAGACATGTCTACACTTCTTCAGAACCAAGAAAAAATGACTCAAGGTATCATAAACGATACTATGAACTCAGTGCAATCAACGGTGGAAAATGCCACCAAGGGGGTTCCAACTATGACGCAAGAGATGACAAAGATAGACAGTATTGTTCAGGATGCTATCGATGATGCAAAAGAAGATACGAGTGACATGAACATGGATATGGGCGATATGAATATGGATGATTCCACTCCAGATGATTCACCTGCTTCTACTCAATGAAATGGCTCTATGAATATGAATGGAAATAGTATGACCAATGATGGTATGAACATGAATGGAGGTTCCATGTCCAATGGTGATACTTCATCATCAGAAGATTCTATGAATATGAATGGTGGTAGTATGAATATGGGAAATAGCACTTCAGATCAATCAACCTCCGATGATGGCATGAATATGGATGGGAATAGTATGTCGAGTGGGAATGGATGAATGAATATGGATGGGAATAGTATGTCCAATGGTGATGGTGGTATGTCTATGGGAAA
>ERZ1034361.1542-NODE-1542-length-12057-cov-17.251586_pt1 | contig 12057 bp, 12 predicted proteins | sample MGYA00520617_ERZ1034361 | MGnify/ENA primary metagenome ERZ1034361 (study PRJEB33736, sample SAMEA104284507) | Azolla filiculoides | biome: Urban; feature: Water surface; material: Ditch water | place: Netherlands | collected 2015-10-28 | depth 0-0.1 m ... | reverse complement strand
GCGCAGCCTTCTGCAATGTTGATACCGTCAATATCGGTATTGTCACCAGGAGTTGCTGAATACTCCGAAATCTTTGTCTTTGCCATGATTTACTCCGTTAATCTAAATGGAAGCAGTTATTGAGGTTGATACTTCAGTGATTCATCAACCATCTTTTGAAGTGCTTTTTGCTGTGCAGATTCTTCTATGTATTTTGTTGCAGCACCAACACCCGGCACTCTAGAAAGTGGTGTTTTATTGATGTTTTTAAGTGCATTTATCAAAGTGCTTGTGGTATTGGAGTAGTTTACTGTGCCTTGAACTGGACTGTAAACATCAGTGATTACATCACGAAGATTTCGGATTTCTTCAGCACCTTTTTTGCCAAAGATGTAATCAAGTTTTCCATCAGCATCCAAATTCCGAATAACATTATTCATTGCGGCAGCAGATGGAATCGGCCTTCCATTTGCATCACGCTGTATGCTCTTTGTTGCCTGATCTTTGATATATTCAAGCGTTTGGCCTTGCAACTCTCTCCACGCTTGCTGACCATCAGCGCCACCTTTTTTCAGCAACACTGCGATATTTCTAGTGTCATCAAAACTACCCTTTAAGACAGCGTGTTCAAACACATCTTCAAGGGCGACTGCACGATCTGTTGTTCCGGGCTTTTTCCGCAACAACTTGTCAACATATGAGGCATCTTCAAACTGTCGAGCGTATTGAACACGCAGTTGACGAGCACTCTTATACAAATCGCCTCCAGCGCCTTCAGTTGACTGGTTAATTAAATTTTTCAACTCTCTGGCCTGAACAGCGTTTGGTGTACCTTCTTGGGCGTTCTTACCAATGAACTGATAAATGTCTTCAAGCGCATCAATTGATACAACGCCCAATCCAGAAGGATCGTTCTTCCGCAATTGATCTTCAACAGCACCAAGGATAGGGGCCAATTGCTGTTTTACTGTTGGGCCTTGTTCTTCAATGTAACTAACAATCGGTTCATAACGAACAAGCTCTTTTGTATCTCCAGAAGCCCTAGCTGCTGCATAAGCAGAATTGACTTTATTTTTTGCTTCTTTTGCTTGTTTAACAAGTGCAGCATCAACAATTTGCCCAACAGGACGCAACAATCCCGGCATTTCAGCGCCAGTTGCTGATGTATAAGCGTCAAAGTTGCTAAGAATTTTCTGATTTGTATCAATCTGTCGCTGAAGCAATGGCGCACCCACTGTTTCAGGATAAGTCTTTGCAGTCTCTGTTTCAAAACGCTGGATTGCAGGCTGACGAGTTGCTTGGCCTTTTGTTAAGTCCACAGGAACTCGCAAAGACTGAGCGCGAGTTTGTCGTTCCAATGCCTTGCCAGTTTCAGCAGCACCCATGCCAACCATTGTTGGTTGTGGCTCTTGCGTCTTGATCGCATTAATAACATCGTTAATTTTCACAACAGGTCGTGCAACTTGCGTAGAACCAATTGCTCTAGCCTGAGTTGCAGCATCAAGTGCAAGCGGCTGAAATGTAACGGCTCCGGGCATAAACGGAGGGATTTTTGTCGCCTCAAGACCTCGCCCAATGCTCTCTAAAGCATTTTGAGCCATCTGGGTTCTTGGTTGATATTGGATGTTTCTTGCAACTTGTTGCTGGAAATCAGGCCCACCAGCACCAGACAAATAAGTAACTGGCCCTGAAATAAGGTTTGCAGCTAAAGCGGCAGGCGTTTCAACAATTCCTCGGATAACATCAGCCAAAGATTGTTCTTGTTCAACCGTTGGAGTTGTGTTTGCACCTTGCTCAACGGGAATCTGACTTACCAAAGGCTTTTCTTTTTTTACAGATCGCTCAAGATTTGCAATTTGCTTTCCAGCAAAGTCCTTAGATGCACGAGAAATTACATCTTCTTTAGTCGCAGAATCAGGAGCATCTTTGTAAATGTGGGAAGTGCCATCAGAAAATTGAACTGTAATATCGGCCATTTACCACCCCGAAGATGTTGGTTCGTTTTTGGTAATAAACTTAGCACCCGGCCCGGCTTGAATAGTCATACCTTTGATGGCCGTTTCCCGTGCTTTTTGTTTCTGTAAAACAACGGCTGGACTATCACCCGGAGCAGGGAAATAAATTCTTTCTGCTGTTGCGTATTCAGTTGGTGCAATAGATGCGCCTGATTCTTTACGCAACACAGCGGTAATGAAGTTGGTTCGTGCTTGGATAACCTTCTGCTGATCTTCATTAAGACCACCAAGAATTGTCGGCAAAGTGTTAAAGATGTTGTCAGAACCTCTTGCCAAAGCGTCACCAATAAGAGGCACAGCGCCAACAGTTCCACTGACACCAGAACGAATCAAACCTGTGTTCTTCAATCCTTCTGTTTCCAAAGAAGTCAACACTTTGTCTGCTTCAACCATCCGTGCGCCATATGTAACGGCATTACCTTGGGCTTCAGTTAACTTGCCAGTTTCTTTACCCATCACTGGCTGTCCATTTTGAGTCAATGGAGAAAGTTGACCAGTTTTTGGGTTGAACGACATGATGCCATTAGCTGTTTCAACCGTCTGCAAAGAAGGTGCTGCCTCAGGACGCTGTGGCGCAAGACCTTTTGACAAGCGCATTACTTCTTTGCCGCCCTGAATACCAATAACAACATTGCCCAAGTCTTGGAATTGAATTGGCTTTTCTTTTTCTGAACCTCTTGCAACAACTTCAACTTTACCTGTCAATGGGTTAGTGCGGACAAGTTGAGCGCCTTCTGCAAGAGAAGTAGTCTCGCCAGCCATTGCCTTCTGAGATGCAACCAATTCAGACAGTGTTTTGCGGCCTTGTGGCGTTGCCATCAAAGCTGGTGCAATTGCTTGCAAATCAAAACCCGCCAAACGAGCATCAACCGCAGGAGTTTCACCAATGTAACGGCCATCTTCTTCAACCATTTGTGCGGGGATTGCAGCTTGTCCGGGCTGATAAGCACCCATAACAGCCTTGTCAATCAATGCTTGACGGGCTTCAGCTTCTTTCTCACGTTTGCGCTTTTCCAGCAAATCTTTCATCTGAAAGCCCTGCACTTGCTCTTGCAGTTGGTTTTGCATTGCAGACGAATACAGCTTCTGGCCTTGTTGCAAGCCTTCAGCGATAGATTGACCAGTGTTGCCACCTTGGAACAGTCGAGCAGCCAAGCCGTACAAAGCCTGCGCCTGAGCGTCATCACGGTTGCGCTGAATATCAGCAGGACTCATCCCCAAAAGGCCAAGAGTCTCAGTGCCGCCAGTGCCAAAAATGTCAAGTAGTCCAGCCATGATTAACTCCAGAAAAGATCAGCGTCAATCCCAGAACCCCAACCAATAGGGTCTGCACCGGATGAACTACTTAGCCAGCTAGTACCAGAATTCCACAAATCAGAAATGCCAGATGATCCGCCAAGGTTTTTATACAACCCGCCAACCGTTGCTGCTGTGCCAAGCAGATTTTGCAGTGTTGAGGTATCAGCAGCGCCAGTCTGTGTTTGGCTTTTCAATGTTGCCATTGGGTTGCCATAGACGCTAGACAAGAAAGTTGCAAGGTTCTGCTGTGGTGCGTTTTGACCAAAGTTGAACCGGGCAATGTCAGACTGAAGCTGTTGGCCTGTGTAGCCTTCACGGGCTTGACCAGCAGACAACAAGTTTTGAATGTCTTGATAGTCAGCCTGAGCCATTGCAGGTGCGGCCATCGTTGCAGCTTGTTGGCGAGCACGTTCGTCAGCGTAGTTCTGATAAGCCAGTTGACCAGCAGTATTAGTCAGCGACTGAGCCAGTTGACCCGATGCACGGTCTTGCAAAGTACCCATTGCGCCAGAACCATATCGGCCAGCCTTTGATGCGGCTGAACCAATGTCACCGATTGCGGTTTGGAACTGTTGAGTTGCAGCCTGGGCAGCAGGTGCAAATGCGCCTTGAAAGAACGGATTGCCACTCAGGTAATTGCCGCCAATAGTGCCTTGCAACTGTTGTTGCGCTTGACCCACCAGTGGACTGCCTTGCATGGCCCGTTGCTCCAATGCCTGCAAACCTGTTTGAGTGGTTTGCGATGGTGCAACGTATGTTTGGCCTGTGTAGTATTGAGGGCCACCAGCCTGATACAGACGCTGCGCCTCACCCAATCCGTAGCTCAAGAATGGCTGGATTGTTGGATCAATTTGTGTGGAGGTTGTGACCGCCATGATTAACTCCTAAAAGTTCTGGATTCCATGACGGGTGATCCGATGGAACCGATTATAAACACTTGTTTAGCCAATAACAACATAGGCATATGTCTTGTTGGCTGTTGAATTTGAAAAGTGAGTGACTATTGCAGAACCCTTACTTTGGGAACTAACATAAACACAGTAATCACCAGCAGCATTTGTTCCGTTAGATGATACAAAGTTAACAGTCACGATGGCAGAAGGCGTTGTTGGCCTTGTTGGACTTGTTTGAGCTGGCAATTGCTCAATTGTCACCGTTGTGTTAGATGTGCTCCACATGATTTCAGCGTAATCATTGGCGTTCATCTCAATCCAGAAGTTCATGGCAGCGATCAAATGACCGTTTGTTCCGCCATGACTGTTTGGAATCGAGAACTTACTGTTGGAACCAGCAACATCAGTGCCGTTTTTACGGAACCAAATATCAACATCCTGAATTTGTGTATCCGTGTTTGAAAACTGCAAACTGAACTGAATGTTGTAAATGCCGTAGCTTTTCACAGTCAGTCGTGAATTGCTGGCAACAGTAACGCCATTTGTGAAATCAGTGGTGTTGAAAGTTACAGCATACGCAGCAGTTGTAGATGCAGCAGTTTGATCTGTCGAATCCTGAAAAGCACCGTATGGAGTTGAGTCAGTAAACGCAGCAGCAGAAAATGGAATCAGAATGATCTTGCTGTTTACGCTGATACGTTCATCAGTGATTGTTGTAGATGTAGCGTTGCCAGTCGCAAGAGTGACAGTACCAGTGTTATTGGTCTTGCCATTCATGATGCCATTGACAACCTCGGCCACGTTCCGAGGATCGTGACCAAAAGTAGGCAGTGTTCGAAACATGGTTGCCATTAGCGACCACCTTGTCCAATGATGTCCACATCCACCGCAATTGCAGTCTTCCAGTTATCACCAGTAGGATTGATCTCAAGCCTGTGATAACGACCATTTGATCTCAACGAAACACGGTTCTCTGAATCAGCAGAAACAGGTGTCGTAAAGTTAATATCTTGATCCAGCATTGTGCGCGATGCAACAGACACATTTGCAGAACCATTGTCAACATGAGGACGAGCCAGGGTAACGATAGAACGACCACCGGCATCAATGTCACCAGTAATGATGCGTGCGCTTGCTGGAGGGCCGTTAAACGTCACCACTTGCTTGCCGATAGTTCCACCAAGGAAGTATTTACCACCGATCCACAAAATCGAGTCAAGGCTTGCTGGCAAAGAATCAATGCTTGAGCTGATACTGTCCAGTTGCTCAAGTGTCAGTGATCCAGTAGAGGCATCCGAAATAAAGTCAGCAGTGGTATCACCGTGAGTCCATTTTTGCGTTTTGAAGTTGTAGATCAAGACTTCACGGTTTGCGTTAACCGTTGCAAAGTTCCAGATCACCAGTTTGCGAACTGGGTCAACAGATGCGCTCATTGTTGAGAACAAGGCTTCATCAGCGATGTCATAAAACCAGCGGTCAATCTTTTCAGAGCCAATTGCTTGAATCTGTTGGCCATCACACATATAAAAACCGTCTTCGCTCAGGAAGAAGCAGATACCTTGGACTTGTGCGATAGAGCCAGCGGCTGAACAACCTTTGTTTCGGCTAATGTTGTCAAACTGGAAAATGAATGGCGTGCCGACATACGACATACGGCTGATCGACTTTTCCAAGAAGATCAAACCAAATTCACCACCACGAACGCCAACAATCTGACCACCATCAGGAATATCTTGGTAATCAGACTGAGTGTTGACGTTTACTGTCCAGTCAGTTTCATCGTTGATTGCAGACCACTTAACCCGATACGGATAAACAGTAGGGTCTTCATTGATGAAAGCAGCAACAACAAAGTCACGAACAACAGTCACATACTTGGCAACAGGAGCAGTCGCAGACAAATCGTCAAACTGAGTAGATGTACCAAGCACATAGCTTTGCAAGACAGCATCGTAGTTTGTGCCAATGATGGTGTTGCCAAACTGTGTAAAGCGAAATCGCTCTTGCCCATCATACCCACCAGTTTTTGAAACATCAGTCAAATTTCCAATTGACGAGACTTCATAAATCTTGGCATCGCTGGCAGCAAACAGCTTTGTATCGCCATCAGGCTCTTTGCCAGTCACCAAAGTTTTTAGGTTTTCACCAGCTTCTTCAGAAAAGACAGCAGTGGTCTTCAATGGGCCATAACCAACAGCCTGAGAAACGATGTTTTTAGCCTCGACCAAAGCACCAGAAAGACCTGGCTGGTCAGGCATCCATTCACCAAAATTGATACGTTGCGTTGCCATGATCTTCCTTATTTTTTAACTCTGCGGACTGGTCGGAAGTAATACAAATACTCTTGGTTGTTTTGTCCATATGGAGGGCTGTACATTCCACCACCATACTTTGTTTCCGATGCCCACAAGTACCAGCTTCTACCAGCAGGGTAATTGTAAATTGACCTGATCGAGCTAGTCCAATAACCACCAGGGTTGCTAGTTCCAAGAGCCTGAGCGCCACCAGTTTTGAACCGTGATGCTGCTGTTGTTGATGGGAACAGATTACGAATAATCAGCTCCATCTCATTCTTGGATGGATAGTACCAATCTGTTGTGCCTGAAATGTTCTTCTGGCGAATCTTGTAGAACCAGCTATTGGTGTTTGCTTTTGTCTGAACGGTTGTTGGGAATGAAATCCAGTTTGTATTTTGCAAACCGTCATTCTCAGAAACGTAGAGCTGATAGTTGGAAACACCAAACAAAGCACCAGACACATAACTGGCAAGCTGTTCGTATTGTTTAGCGCCAAGAATCAAGAAGTACGTCACACCGTTAAGCACGTATTCGCCAGCGTAGTAGCCACCTTGGAATGGCTCGCCAATAGCAGGAGCAATTGATCCCCATTCGTTGAATGGAGGCGTTACAGGCGTGAACTCACCACCACCAGGTGCTACTGGAGTGAATGTACCAGTACCACCAGTTCCAGGCGTATAAGTGCCAGTTCCGCCAGTGCTTCCAGTCCAGTTCTGACCAAGTTTAGTACCATCAGCATCTACTGTTGCAAGAGCAGAAACAGAGCCGTGTGCGCTAAAGATTGCATTTGCAATACACGTCAGATTAGCAACAGCAAGAACACTTGCTTCACCACTATAAAGAACACCACCAAGGGCAGTTACTTGTGCTTGCGCTTGAATATCCGCATTGCTTGTTCTAATACGTAAAGAGTCAGAACTGACAGCAGCAGAACCAGTGATGTCACCAGTAGAAGTGCGAACACGAATACCACTTGCATCAACTGAAGCAGAGCCATCAATGCTTGCTGAATCTGACCAGATAGCTGTTGCATAAGCAGAAACAGTCGCATAAGCATCAATAGCACCTGAAGTTTCACGAATACGAAATGCGGATGAACTTACTTGCGCAGAAGCCAGAACATTCGCTGAACTTACAAATACCGCTGAACCAGTAGCGTCAACAGCAGCAGAAGCAGCAATATCACCAGCACTTGTGCGAGTTCTGATTGCAGAGCCATCTACATTTGCAGAAGCATCTACGTTGGCAGAATTAGTCCTGATTGCATAAGCAGCAGCATCAGCATTTGCATATCCAACACTTACTCCAGAACCATACAAGATGCAGACAGTTGGATCAGTCCAACGAGTGTCATCAAGCGACCAAAGAAGTGAATCTAGGTCGCCAAATTCATCAAGCTGTTCAAGCGTAAATGGCCCACAGACAGGCTCAGGCTCAGACGGAAAGAGCAAATCCCAATTGGGATCATCAAGGCTTAACGGTAGCTCATCCAGTGAGCCATATGCGTCAAGTTGCTCAAGTCCGCCTGTAAGCGCCATATCAAGTCAGTGTAACGACCAGGGAAGAAGTGGCAATCTTAAAGATGTCACCAGTCTCAATGGTTTTGCTGCTGGTCAGTGGAGTGTGATACAGCAAGTTACCAGAAGTGGATGCGTCAAAGATGCCGAGGTGCGACACAGTACCCCAGTTGGCAGTGGCTTGGTCAAAAGTCACATCAGCACTGTTAGAAGTTACACCGTTCGATGGTGCGCTGAAAGTCACTGCTTTGCGGACATATGCGCCACCAGAAACTTCAGTTCCAGAGCCAGCATCAGTTGGATCAGACGTAAACAGGGCAACATACACAGCAGCAGGGCTAGTGTAAGCAGTTGCTCGGAGTGTTGCGTTAATAAGCGCATTTTCAAGATAGTTACTAAACTCAGCCATGATTACCTCACGTTTTTAATTGCCAATGGAACGCCAGAATACTCGCTAGATTCATCGGCGCTATTTATTGAATTGATTGCTCGATCGTACATAGTTCCCCACGTACCAACACGAGCATCGTTCATCAAATATGGTTCAGCTTCCAGCAACGATGCGTACAACAAAGCATCAGGATAGTTAGCCAAAAACACATTTGAAGAAGTGTCTTCATCCAATCGGCTTGGACGAGCGTAATACAGCAATTCCAGTGTGTACGCACTGTCAGGAATTGGCGAGAAAACAAAGTCAGTACCGTAAACCGTGTATTCAACTGGTTTGCCAGATTGATCTGCACGAGTTTCACGGGTAAACGAACTTGGCGAGAAGTAAGTCACGCCAGATCGAGGATTGCCTTGGATGAAAATGTCACGGATGGACAGAAAGTCATTTGGCAAAGCAACTTTGGCTTCACCAGCAACCATCGGGCTTGTGACGTTTTTCAGCATTTGACGAGTGCGAAGTTCACGCGACAAGCGAGCCTCAGCAAAGTCAATGAATGTTGGGATCATTGCAGTCAAATCACTACGAGCCAAGTAACTCGCAAGCGTTGTCTGCAAATCTGCGTATGAAGTTATTGCCATCAAATTACCCCTGGGCGTGTACGCCATGCGCGATTGTCTGGGTTATTCAGAAACATCGCAAACCGAGCATGGTCAATCACATGAAAACCACGCATGATTCCTTGTTTGTTTAAGTCATCAATTGCCGTAAATGGGATGGATGCAACCTTGTTCCCATAAAGCTCGTCAGACCATTTGGCCCGTTCATCGTAACTGTTGAACTCTTGCTTGTTTCTTTCAACAATGGCTGAAACATCCTGGGCAGTCTGAATAATCAAACCGCCTTCACCATCAGCATGAGCAACAGATTTGCGAAATGTAGGGTTTTCCATGATTGCAATTCTATCATTGGCATGATAAATAAAAAAGCCCCCCAAGGTTTCCCAAGGGAGGCTTTCGGCTAACTTACGTCAGATCAGCTCAGGTCAGCAATGATGCCGCAAGAGGCTTCGTTCTTGACTTCCAAAGTCAATTCAGCCAACAGTTGAGTCTTCTCGCTGTCGCCAGTCTTTGCCAACTCGATGGTCTGGAAAGGACGCAGGTAAGCAACGGCCAGCATATCGGGGTCGATAATGAAGGCAGTTTCATCGCAAGCGTTGGTGCTGTTCATGAAGCGGTTAGGAACCACGGACAGAGTGCCGAAGTCGCTCATGTAAACGTCAGCAGCGCCGATGATGGTAGTTGGCTCGTTCGATGGGGCCATGTAACGCTGTGCAGCGATGCCAGCGAAAGCCGACACGGTTTGCTTGTGCGTAGGGTTGACCATCAGCATCTTAGGAGCACCGCCAGCAACGTAAACTTCAGCGTTCACGGTCTTCAGCAGGGCTTCAGTGAAAGTGCGATCAGTACCATCTGTACGGGCAGTTGTACCGCCAGAACCAGCCACGCCATCAGTGCCGAAGTCACCGTTGGTGGACAACCAGGCTTGCAGGCCACCCATAGTGCGAGCAGTGCTGGAGTTACCAGCGGCAGACACTTGGTTAGACAGCAGAGTCAGTTCGATGTTGCGCTTCAGTTCAGCCGACACTTTAGCCAACTGATAAGCCTTTTCAGACTTACGGCCAGCTTTGTCAACGGCTTCCAGAGTGCCAGCGACAGCAACAGACTTAGTGAAAATCTGAGTGCGGTTGCCGATACGGCTGGTAGGAGATGCAGTGATCGAAGAAGCGTCAGCGCCTTCAACAGCACCACCCAGGGCAGCAGCGGCCAAAGCGTCAGTTTGCCACTCGTGGTAAGTAGCAGTTGCCTTTGCTTTGCCGATAGACGACATCAAAGGGGTTTCGGTGGGGCTGATGTTATAAATAACGTCAGACAGGTCTTCACGCTGACCAATAGCGGTATAGGTTTGGTAGGTTGCCATTTTTAAAGCTCCAAAAATTTAAAGGAATCGTTCAAATGCAGCAGCAGCATCACGGACTTTGCCGGATTGACGCAGCTTTTGCATCACTTGTTTCTCTTGGGTTGACTTTCCACTTGTCGACGAAGTTCCGGGTTTAAGCATCTTCGGGGCTTGCTGGACTTTCTTTAAAGTGTCCGGCTTACCCTTTTGAAGTTGCTCAAACTTCATTGCCTTGTACAAAGTCAACACAGCGCGGTGGTCATACACTGAGGAGAGTTCTTGATCTGACCATCCAACTGATTTCGCATATTCACGGATTTCTTTCCGGATAGCGTCACCCTTTGGCGTAGCCAGTTCTGGGATAACAGACGTTAGCTTGTCAGATTCAGCTTTAAGATGGTTTTGCAGATTCTGCTGTTGTTCCGCTTGTTGCTGTTGAGCAATGCGGTTTTGTTCAGCACGAACAACTGCCAACTGTTTCTCTCGCTGAGACTGTTCAGCAACCTTCACGGCATAACCGATGGGGTCTGTCTCTTTCAGAACTTCTAAATCCTCACCCTTATTTTGCTGGCTCAAGAAGCTATCGAGTGCCTGCAATTTCTGGGCGTATGCTTGTCGCTCTTGTTTCACTTGCTCCAGATGACTGCGTTCAGCTTCAATAGCCTTGCGCTGTTCAGCCAGAGCTTGAGATTTTTGGGTGTAATCCTTGCTGCGTTGATAGCCGTTAATCAGTTCGTCAAGTTCAACCTCGACTTCCTCACCACCGACTTTTGCCTTGTAGCGGGGTTTTACTTCCTCTACAGGCTCTTCTGATTCGTCCGAATACTCAGCTTCCTCAGATTCAACTTCGCTAGTCGCTTCAAGTTCTTCAGATTGTTCTTCAGGTTGGCCTTGTTCGGCTCCGTCATCACTACCCATCAAACCCAAAAACGCATTAGCGGCTTGGTTTACGTTCAGGCTTTCACTCCCCGAGGGGTTGGTGTTTTCCATTTGTTATCTCAGTTTTCGCCAGAAACCGTCTGGACTGCGGGTGACGTTAGTCACAGAATTTTCCACTTCTTCTCTTGAATCTTTGTTTCTGCGGCTATGCCTTGCAAGTGTCCAAGAAACAGGTCAAGCGTCTTAATGTGGCTATAAGCAGCTTCACGCTGTTCAACCTCATCTCGATTCGTGTTAATTATCACACTAATCTGTTGATTTTTCAAATCATCCATGACTTTTACGAAAAAGTCATCGTTCAAAAGGTTATTGCACCATTCAGCTTGAAGTTTCTTGTCCATTACAGCAACCCTTTGATTTTTTGCTTGCTTATCTTTCCGCTGTTGATTGCGTCAAATAAACCAATGCCATATTTCTTAACGGCGCTTTGACGGATTACATATTCACCAGCATCTAATGCAGCATATCCATCATCTGGGCCTTTTGGGTTATTGCCTCTCAGTTTTGATTTTGAGACATAACCGCCTTTAGCCCATCCTGAATCACCGCCGCCACCGCCATCACCACCGCCACCGCCATCACCACCGCCATCAGCGTCAGCGGCATCAGAGGCGGCGGCTGCACTTGCGGCTGTTCCCAAACCACCACCATCAGCATCGGCAGCATCAGCGGCTGCGGCATTAGCTGCATCAGCAGCGGCAGCAGCAGCATCAGCAGCACTTGCACCGCCAATAGCAGCATCAGCAGCGGCCTGTGCAGCAGCACCAATTG
>ERZ1034361.1540-NODE-1540-length-12119-cov-3.611443_pt1 | contig 12119 bp, 11 predicted proteins | sample MGYA00520617_ERZ1034361 | MGnify/ENA primary metagenome ERZ1034361 (study PRJEB33736, sample SAMEA104284507) | Azolla filiculoides | biome: Urban; feature: Water surface; material: Ditch water | place: Netherlands | collected 2015-10-28 | depth 0-0.1 m ... | reverse complement strand
CCAACACCAACCAACACTACATTAAGAGCTAATGGGAATCTGTATACAGGAACCAAAGTAATAACCGATCTTAATTCAAATGCAGGTGGATATAATTTTATTGGGAATCCATATCAATCACCTGTTGACATGAATCAAGTATTGCAGGCGTCAACAAATTTAAATCCTAATTTTGTTTACTATTGGGATCCTCAACTTAATACGAGAGGAGCTTATGTACCTTATGACGTTGTAAATAAAATGACCATAAGTCAGGAAACACAAGCTAATGAATATTTACAGCCGGGGCAGGCGTGTTTTGTAAAAACAATTGCTGCTGGTCCTGCTTCTCTTTCTTTTCAGGAAAGTTATAAGCAAGTAACTACTGTTAATCGAAATGTTTTTAAAATGACAAATTCGGCTTCAACTTTGAGATTAAAATTATACGAAGCCAATACTTTTTTAACATCAGGAAAATCTGCCGATGCTTTGTTGATACAATTTGATTCGGAGAATAGTAATGAAATAAATAGTAATGATGCGAATAAATTTACGAACCTTGACGAAAATTTTGCGACAAAAAACAATACAACTTTATTAAGTATAGAAAGAAGAGCTTTGCCACAAGCAGAAGAAATAGTACCGCTTCATGTTAATCAATATCGCAATGCAAATTATACTATAGTTGCAGAGGCAAGTAACATAGAGGGAGTAACACCATTTTTATTAGACAATTTTACGCAAACTTATACTGAAATACCAGCAACAGGTGTTGTGACTTATAATTATTCTGTTCTTAGTTCGGATGCGCAATCTGTTTCTTCCAGTAGATTTAGCATTGTGTTCAAAGCGAGTTCAACATTAGACGTTAAATCAAACGAATTAGAATCAGGATTAAAACTATATCCAAATCTAGTTAAAGATGGTTGGTTTATGATGAGTTCAAGTTCGGACATTCAAAATATAGAAATCGAAATTTTTAATGTATTGGGACAAAAAATACCATTTAAGACGACGAACATAGATGCTAATACTCTGAAAATAGAGCCTTCAAAATCAGCGGCTAAAGGAGTGTATTGGGTGAAAATGAAACAGGACGGACGTATATCTACCCAAAAAATCATCGTTAATTAATTATTTTAAATATACAATTTTATGAATAAGACTAAAATGATGTTAGTTGTACTATTTTTAATGACTAATATAGTTTGTTTCGCAGAGGAGACGACTCCTGCATTTGATGAAAATGTAGAAGATGTGCCTGCATCACCTATAAACGAATGGATTTACGGTGCTTTATTAGTTGCTTCTTGTTATGCCGGAGTTGTAATTACAAATGGAACTAAAAAAAGCATCAATAAATAATCTTTAGCAAACGGTTTTATTAGCCACTTCTGTACTGTTTTTTCTGAAAAAGAAAATAGTACAGAAGTGGCTAAATTATTATTATCCAAATAAGATCTTGTTATTCAGAATAAATTACTTCATTCAATACGATTGCTGAATAATTTGATTTGAAAATCCGAATTAATTGTTAGTTGTCAAATCCGAATTCAGTATCTTTGCACATTATTTTAAAATAGTAAATAATGATACAACTTCACGATAAACAATTTGTTCCGTTTATTTCTGCCCAAGAAATAGACTTTGCAATCGCTAAAATAGTTGCTCAAGTTCAAGATGATTTTTTCGATGAAACACCAGTTTTTATAGGTGTTTTAAACGGTGCTTTCATGGTAGTTTCAGATTTTATGAAATTATACAAGCGTCCCTGCGAAGTATCATTTATAAAAATGGCATCCTACGAAGGAACTTCTTCTTCCGAAACCGTAAAAGAACTCATCGGAATCAATCAGGATTTAACCGGACGTACCGTTATTGTAATCGAAGATATCGTTGATACCGGAAATACCCTTTTAGAATTAAAAGAATTATTCAAAAAACAAAACGTAAAACATTTCAAGATCGCTACCCTTTTCTTAAAGCCGGAAGCCTATAAAAAAGACCTTAAAATAGACTACGTAGGCATAAGAATTCCAAATAAATTCATCGTAGGTTTCGGACTCGACTATGATGGTTTAGGCAGAAATTTACCAGAAGTATATCAATTAAAAGACTAACTACACGCAAAACACATTATGATTAACATTGTTTTATTTGGGAAACCAGGCGCAGGAAAAGGAACACAAGCTGAATTTTTGAAAGAAAAATACAAATTAACACACATTTCTACCGGAGATGTATTTCGTTACAATCTAAAAAACGATACCCAGTTAGGTAAAGAAGCAAGAGTGTACATGGACGCTGGCGATTTAGTTCCAGACGAATTGACTACAAAAATGCTGATTGACGAAGTAAACAAACATCCGGATACAAACGGAATTTTGTTCGATGGTTACCCAAGAACAATTTCACAAGCCGAAGCATTAGATGCCTTTTTGACGACAATTGATTCAAAAGTAGCAGCAACAATTGCACTAGAAGCCGATGATGAAATTCTAATCGCACGATTATTAGAAAGAGGAAAAACCAGCGGAAGAATAGACGATCAAGACGAAGATAAAATCAGAAACCGTTACCAGGAGTACAACGAAAAAACAGCTCCGTTAATGGATTATTATAAAAATCAAGGAAAATTTCATGCCGTGAACGGAATTGGTTCTATTGCAGAAATTACCGAAAGAGTAAGCAGCGTAATTGACAGTTTGTAGGAGCTAATCCAGCTGTACGTTACAAGTCCTCACTAAAAAAAAACAATTTTTCCTGCCTCAAAAGGAGCTTCCTCCGGTCGCTCTTTTCAGGCAGGAAAAATTAGTTTTTTTAGCTCCGGGCTTTTCACTGCCATCTGGGCTAAAAATCAAACAGCAGCAAGAGATATTAACGAATACATTAAAAATTGGAAATACTAATAATATTTTTTCTAATACTCCTCAACGGAGTTTTCTCGATGTCGGAAATCGCATTGATTTCGGCTAGGAAAAATAGATTAGAAACCGCGGCAAAAAAAGGAAATAAAAGCGCCAAAATTGCACTCGATTTGGCTAATTCTCCAAACAAATTTTTGTCCACAGTACAAATCGGAATTACACTCATAGGAATATTGACCGGTATTTACAGCGGTGATAAAATAACCGCCGATGTAGAAACATTTGTACAAGGATTCGAAATACTAAAACCATATGCACATTCAGTCGCAGTAGGAATTGTAGTAGTAGTTTTGACTTTTTTCTCCTTAGTTTTAGGAGAATTATTGCCCAAACGAATTGGTTTGAATCATCCGGAGTCAATTGCAAAAGCAGTGGCTTTGCCCATGAAAATGGTTTCGATTATTACCGCACCATTCATTTGGATGCTAACGACATCAACGGATTTTTTATTGGATATTTTGCAAATAAAACCAACCGCTGACGGAAAAGTAACCGAAGAAGAAATAAAAGCCATCATCAAAGAAGGAACAGAAGGTGGAGAAGTTCAGGAAATAGAACAAGATATTGTAGAGCGAGTTTTTCATATCGGAGACAGAAAAGTCAATTCATTGATGACCCACAGGAAATCAGTGGTTTTCTTACCTTCAGATTCGGATAAAGAACAAGTTAAAGAATTGATGCTAAAAGAACTGCATTCTATTTATCCGGTTTACGGAAACAATTATGATGATATAGTTGGCGTAGTGAACCTGAAAAATATTTTTGCCCATTTTGAAAAAGACAATTTCAATTTGACAGAAATCATGACCGAAGCCCCATTTATAATGGAGCAAACTACAGCCTACACCGCATTAGAAGAATTCAAGAAAACAGGAATTCATTATGCCTTTGTTTCCGATGAATACGGAGTTTTTCAAGGTGTAATTACGTTGAATGATATTCTGGAAGCATTAGTTGGTGATGCATCAGATTTTTATAAAGATGATTTTCAATTAATAGAACGCGAAGACGGAAGCTGGCTAGTAGACGGACATTATTCGTTACATGATTTCTTAACGTATTTCGAGTTAGATGAATTAATAAATGATTATGAAGTAACCACTGTAAGTGGACTTATAATGACCGAACTTTCGCATATCCCAAAACAGGGAGAAAAATTGATTTGGCAAAAATTTGAGTTGGAAGTTATCGATATGGATGGCGTGAAGATTGATAAAGTGATGGTGAAAGCCATGAAAAAGTAAAAATAGGTAATTAGGTGTTGGGTTCTGGGTGTTAGTTTTACCTAGAACCTACAACCTTAAACCCAAAACCCAAAAATAATGACAGAAGGGAATTTTGTAGATTACGTAAAAATATATGTTTCTTCCGGAAAAGGAGGGAAAGGATCTACGCATTTGCATAGAGAAAAATTTATCGAAAAAGGTGGGCCTGATGGTGGTGATGGTGGTCGTGGAGGACACGTTTATTTAGTAGGAAACAAAGGACTTTGGACCTTATTTCACCTCAAATTTGCGCGTCACATCAAAGCAGGTCACGGTGGTGATGGTGGTGGTGACCGTAGTACAGGTGCTGATGGCGATGATAAATACATCGAAGTGCCATTAGGAACCGTTGTAAAAGATAAAGAAACCGGAGAAACCTTATTCGAAATTACCGAAGACGGCGAAAAACAAATCCTTTCCCGTGGTGGAAAAGGAGGTTTAGGAAACTGGCATTTTAGAAGTTCAACCAATCAAACACCAAGATATTCTCAACCGGGTTTGCCTGGTGTAGAAATGGATGTGATTCTGGAACTTAAAGTTTTGGCCGATGTAGGTTTAGTAGGTTTTCCAAATGCTGGAAAATCAACTTTATTGTCTGTTTTAACTTCTGCTAAACCTAAAATTGCTGATTATCCGTTTACTACTTTAAAACCAAATCTTGGAATTGTAGCTTACAGAGATTTTCAATCGTTTGTAATTGCTGATATTCCGGGGATTATCGAAGGTGCTGCCGAAGGAAAAGGTCTTGGACATTATTTCTTGCGTCACATTGAACGTAATTCGACTTTGTTGTTTTTGGTTCCTGTAGATACACCGGATATCAAAGCAGAATATGATATTTTGGTAAACGAATTGACCAAATACAACCCAGAAATGCTTGATAAAGAGCGATTATTGGTAATATCAAAATGCGATATGCTGGATGATGAACTCAAAGCCGAATTGAAAACAGAATTAGATGTCGCTTTCAAAGACATTCCTTATATGTTCATTTCTTCTGTTGCCCAACAAGGTTTGTCAGAATTGAAAGATAAATTATGGAAAATGTTGAATGACTAACCGTTATCATTTATATACCAAAAGGTGTTCTAGTAATAGGGCACCTTTTTTTTGTGTCGAATTATGTAATTCTTAAAATTTAAGTAATAATCAATTGTTTGATTTTGTTTTTAGATGTAAAATAGGGGTTAGATTACGAAAATGACTTATATTAGCATCACTAAAAATATATTTAAAATTATGAAGAAAGTAGTTTTATTCTTAGCCATGTGTTTGTTGACTTTCCCTGTGAAAGCTGACGAAGGAATGTGGTTTTTGATGTTTATCGAAAGATTGAACCATAGAGATATGGAAAAAATGGGCTTGCAATTGACAGCCGAAGAAATTTACAGTATTAACAATCACAGTTTAAAAGACGCTGTTGTTCAATTTAATGGAGGATGTACTGCTGAAATTGTCTCGAAAGAAGGATTAGTATTGACCAATCACCATTGTGGATACAATGCTATTGCAGAACTGTCTACGGCAGAACAAAATTATCTAAAAGACGGATTTTGGGCAAAAGACAAAACTGCCGAACTGAAACCAAAATCACTTTACGTTCGTTTTTTCGTTCGTATGGATGATGTTTCTAAAAGAATTTTATCAAAAGTGAATGATAAAATGACCGAAGAAGAAAGAAATAAAGTGATTCAACAAGAAATCGCTTTGATTGAAAAAGAAAATAACGAAGGCGGGAAATATACCGTTTCCGTTCGTCCATTCTTTCAAGGAAATGAATATTATTATTTTGTTTACCAAGATTATAAAGATGTTCGTTTAGTAGGAACGCCACCGGAAAGTGTTGGTAAATTTGGAGGTGATACTGATAACTGGGAATGGCCGCGTCATACGGGAGATTTTTCTATGTTTAGAGTTTACGCTGATAAAGACGGAAATCCAGCAGATTATTCAAAAGAAAATGTGCCTTTACAACCTAAACATTATTTGCCGGTAAGTTTGCAAGGTGTTCAAGAGAATGATTTTGCCATGATTTTAGGATATCCAGGAAGAACAAACCGTTGGATGCCAGCAAGCGGAATCGAACAAAATGTAAAATTTGCTTATCCTGCTTGGGTTGAAGGTGCTAAAACAGGAATGGACCAAATGAAAAAGTATATGGATAAAGATGCTACTGTAAAATTACAATATGCGTCTAAATATGCTTCGACAGCGAATTATTGGAAAAACCGTCAAGGTATGATTGATGCTTTAACCAAAGCTGGAACGGCAAAAACAAAAACCGCACAAGAAACTAAATTTAATGTTTGGGCCAATAAAGCTAAAAACAAAGAAAAATACGGGAATGTAATTGCTACCATTAATAATTATTATGCCAAAACGGATTTGAAATCACGTCATGATAATTATTTGACACAATTGCTGAGAACTTCAAAATATGGTGCTTCGGCGGCTACTTTAGGAAATTCACTTGTTGGATATTACAAAGAAAATGAAGCTAAGAGAACGGAATTGTTACCAAAGTTAAATGCTTTAATCGAAACAGTTTATACTGATTTTTATGCGCCTTTAGAAAAAGATATTTTGGCTGCTCAGTTGAATTTGTATGTTTCAAAAGCTTCAGAATACGGAATTGCTCCAGTTGTTGCTCAATTATCAGCCGAAAATAAAGGAGATTTTACAGGATATGTAAATGATGCTGTGGCAAAAAGTATTTTCGCTTCCAAAGAAAGTGTGTTGGCATTCCTGAATAATCCAAAACCAGAAAACATTGCTACAGATCCATTGTTTGTAATTTCAAATGACTTGATGGCAAAAATTAGAGCTAAATCGGATGAACAAACGGTTTTAGAAAATGATTTTGCTAAATCGTATCGTGTTATGGTAGAAGGATTGCGTGAATCTAAAATGAATGCCATTCAGTATCCGGATGCAAATTCAACCTTGAGGTTGAGCTACGGAAAAGTTCGTGCTTTACCGGCAGACAAGCGTAATGATGCTAAAACAAATAATTATACCACGATGACCGGAATGGTTAATAAGTATAAAGCGGGGGATTCTGAATTTGATTTGCCAGCACGATTATTAGAATTGAATAAGGCAAAAGATTTTGGTCAGTATGCAGATAAAGACGGATATATGCCAGTTAATTTCCTTACAGACAATGATATTACAGGAGGAAACTCAGGTTCTCCGGTACTTAACGGAAAAGGAGAATTAATAGGAGTTGCCTTTGATGGAAACATTGAAGCCATGGCAGGTGATGTTATTTTTGATAAAAAGTTGCAACGTACCATCAATCTTGATATTCGATATGTACTTTGGATAATCGATAAATATGCAGGAGCGAAACATATTGTTGATGAAATGACAATTGTGAAATAGTTTCTTTTTCCTAAAATTTAAACCGCCTTATTTCGTTTTCAATACGAGATAAGGCGGTTTTTTATTGTTAAACCTTTTGAAACGTTAATAGATTAGAATTAGAAATTTTCCTATTTTTGAAGTATGAAACAAATTATAGTTTTCTTTTTATTCTTTCCTCTGATGATTTGGTCTCAATCTAGTTTTGATGTTGCCGAAAAACTATTCAAAGAAGACAAGTTTGAACAAGCACAACCTCTTTTTGAGCAATTTTTAAAAGAAAATCCATCTAATTTAAAAGCTATTGAATATTTGGGTGACATTGCGGGAAATTATAAATCTTGGGATAAAGCCATTAGTTACTATAAAAAACTAAAACAATTAAAACCAGCCGAAGCCAATTATTACTATAAATATGGAGGTGCTTTAGGCATGAAAGCTAAAGAAGTAAGTAAATTCAAAGCACTCGGAATGATTGATGAAGTAAGAGGCTCCTTTGAAAAAGCAATTGCGCTTAATACAAAACATATAGAAGCACGCTGGGCTTTAATAGAATTAAATTTGCAGTTGCCCGGAATTGTTGGAGGAAGTCAATCGAAAGCCATACGGTATTCAAATGAATTATTAAAAGTATCCCCAATTGACGGGTATTTATCCAGAGGTCATATCGATGAATATTTCAAAAGATACACTGCTGCCGAACAACAATATAAAAAGGCAATTGCCATAAGCGGTTCCAAGACAAGCTATCAAATGTTAGCTAATTTGTATAAAAATAAAATGAATGAACCGGAAAAGGCCAATGCCATTTTACAAAAAATTAAATCATTAAATTCATCACCAAAGAAAAATATATGAGAACTCATTTCATAGCGATTGGCGGTAGCGCCATGCACAACCTCGCTTTAGCATTGCATAATAAAGGATACCAAGTTACCGGAAGTGACGATGCTATCTTTGAACCATCAAAATCACGTTTAGACAAAAAAGGGATTTTGCCTGCAGCATTAGGTTGGTTTCCCGAAAAAATCACTTCAGATATTGAAGCTGTAATTCTGGGAATGCATGCCAAAGCGGATAATCCGGAGTTGTTAAAAGCACAGGAATTAGGATTGAAAATATATTCTTATCCGGAATTTTTATACGAACAATCTAAAAATAAAACGCGTGTTGTTATTGGTGGTTCTCACGGAAAAACGACCATCACTTCAATGATTTTACATGTTATGCATTATCATAATATTGAAGTAGATTATATGGTTGGCGCCCAATTAGAAGGTTTTGATACTATGGTTCATCTTACTGATTCTAATGATTTTATGGTATTGGAAGGCGATGAATATTTGTCTTCGCCTATAGACAGAAGACCGAAATTTCATTTGTACCAACCTAATATTGCTTTGATTTCTGGAATTGCCTGGGATCATATTAATGTGTTTCCAACGTACGAAAATTACGTAGAGCAGTTTGAGATTTTTATTGAAAAAATTACAAATGGAGGAATCTTAGTCTATAACGAAGATGATTCCGAAGTAAAACGTGTTGCAGAAGCAGCGACGAATCCAATCCGGAAATTAGCGTATCATACTCCAAAATATACGGTTAATGATGGCGTTACTCTTTTAGAAACTCCCGAAGGCGCTATGCCAATTGAAGTTTTTGGTGCCCATAATTTAAATAATTTGGCTGGAGCCAAATGGATTTGTCAAAATATGGGCGTTGATGAAGCCGATTTTTACGAAGCTATTGCCAGTTTCAAAGGCGCTTCTAAACGATTGGAGAAAATTGCCGAAAGCAAAACTAAAGTTGCATATAAAGATTTTGCGCATTCACCAAGTAAAGTTTCAGCCACTACAAAAGCCGTAAAAGAGCAATATCCAAATAGAACTTTGGTAGCTTGTTTAGAATTGCATACCTACAGCAGTTTGAATGCCGAATTCCTGAAAGAATACGAAGGAGCTTTAGAATATGCGGACAAAGCAGTTGTTTTTTACTCGCCCGATGCCGTGAAAATCAAACAGCTCGAAGAAGTGACTTATGAGCAAATTGCGAAAGCATTCAACAGAGAAGATTTAATTATTTATACGAATCCAAAAGATTTCAAAGACTATTTGTTTCATTTGAATTTAGAAAATTCAGCATTATTATTGATGAGTTCCGGGAATTATGGCGGATTGAATTTTGATGAGGTGAAGGAATTGATAGGTTAGTTTTGCATGTAGAATCCTTTTTTAAGGTTGCCCCCAAATACTTATAAATGCTAAATGGAACAAAATAATTTCCCAATAACCCATTGGTCCGAAGATGATAAACCACGCGAAAAACTAATGCTAAAAGGCAAAAGTGCTTTGAGTGATGCCGAACTGATTGCTATTTTGATTGGCTCGGGAAGCCGCAGTGAATCGGCGGTGGATTTAAGCAAACGAATTTTGTCGAGTGTCGATAATAATTTAAATGCTTTAGGAAAATTGTCCATTTCACAATTGATGAGTTTTAAAGGAATCGGTGAAGCCAAAGCCATTTCGATAATCGCCGCAATGGAATTAGGTAGGCGAAGACGCGCAGAAGATGCAGTTGAATTGATAAAAATTACTTCAAGCAAGAAGATTTTTGAAATCATGCAACCTATTATTGGTGAGTTGCCGCATGAAGAATTTTGGATTGTTTATTTGAATAATTCGAATAAAGTAATTTCAAAATCACAATTAAGCAAAGGAGGAATTACGGGAACACTCGTTGATGTTCGTTTGGTTTTTAAAACAGCATTAGAAATGGGAGCAACCGCACTGATTCTTTGTCACAATCATCCTTCGGGAACTTTGATTCCTAGTGATGCGGATAAACAAATTACAAAAAAGTTGAAAGTCGCCGGAGATAGTTTAGAAATAAAAGTTCTGGATCATTTGATCGTTACTGAAAATAATTACTTTAGTTTTGTTGATGAAGGAATATTCTAGAATACTACAATGAAAAATACGAATATAAAACACATTTTCTTTGATTTAGATCACACCCTTTGGGATTTTGATAAAAATTCGGAATTGACATTTGAAACCATTTTCAATACAAACCATCCAACTATTGAAACGGCAGCATTTATTGAGAAATATGTTCCAATAAATCAGGCTTGTTGGAAATTATACCAGTATGATAAAATTACGCATGCAGAATTGCGTTATACTAGATTGAAACATTCTTTTGACGCGCTCCATTATACTATTTCGGATGCTGAAATTGACCAGATAGCAGAGGATTATATTCGATTATTGCCTGAAAATAATAATTTGTTTGAAGGAACTTTCGAGATTTTGGATTATTTGAGTAAAAATTATACGCTTCATATTATTACAAACGGTTTTGCCGATGTTCAATATAAGAAAATCAGTAATTCAAAGATTGACAGTTATTTTCAAACAATTACAAATTCGGAAATGGCGGGAGTGAAAAAACCAAATCCCATTATTTTTGAATATGCTTTAGATTTGGCCAAAGCCAAAAGAGAAAACAGTATCATGATTGGTGATTGTTTAGAAGCAGATGTTCAAGGTGCATTAGATGCGGGGTTAGAAGCGATTTTTTTTAATGCAAACAAAGTCGATGTTTCCCAAAATATTGTACAAATTAATCATTTATTAGAACTAAAAAAATATTTATAATTATGAAAACACGTTTCTTATTTCTGCTCTTTTTTGTGGTGAGTTATTCTTTTTCGCAATCTGTAAACGATTACAAAGCGGTAATTGTTCCTTTAAAATATGATTTTCTAAAAACCGAAAACCAGTATCGTCTTAATACGTTAACGAAATTTAATCTCAAAAAAGCCGGTTTTGAAGCTTTTTATGAAAATGAAGTCATTCCGACAGAATTCAATGACAGATGTGGTTTGTTGTATGTAGATGTGAAAAAAGAAAATGCATTTTTGATAAGTAAACTTTTTATCACTCTAGCAGATTGTCAAGGAAAAATTATTTTTCAATCTGAAATGGGGAAAAGTAAAGAGAAAGATTATGGAGTTGCTTATAACGAAGCACTCAATAAAGCTTTTCAATTTGTTTATAATTTAGAGTACAAATACAATGGAGCAGCAGTTCCTGTAGCTGCGGCAGAACCAGTAAAAACAGCTGTAGCACCAGCAGTACATCCGATTGTGGCAGCGACTCCGGTAGTGGCTTTACAGCCAGTAAATGACAATAAGGTTTCAGAAAGTGTAGATTCTGGTTTACTTTATGCACAGCCTACACCTACAGGATTTCAATTAATTAATAGTGAACCTAAAGTCATTATGAAAATTTATAAAACATCTGTCAAAGATTATTACACCGCTGCAAAAGGAGATATTCAAGGCGTTTTGATAGCAAAAGACAATCAATGGTTTTTTGAATATTACCAAAACGACAAGTTGATTTCTGAAAAAGTAAACGTTAAGTTCTAGATTTCAGATTAAGAAGGTTAAATAACTTTTCAAAATAAAACAAAAAAACGTCTTGAGTAATCAAGACGTTTTTCTTTATATTATTCACCATTCACCATTCACCATTCACCATTCACCACTCACGATTCACGATTCACGATTCACACCACATTC
>ERZ1034361.1538-NODE-1538-length-12122-cov-1.943296_pt1 | contig 12122 bp, 10 predicted proteins | sample MGYA00520617_ERZ1034361 | MGnify/ENA primary metagenome ERZ1034361 (study PRJEB33736, sample SAMEA104284507) | Azolla filiculoides | biome: Urban; feature: Water surface; material: Ditch water | place: Netherlands | collected 2015-10-28 | depth 0-0.1 m ... | reverse complement strand
CTGCGCCGGTCTATCTCGCTGCGACTTCTTCTATACACATGATGGTGAAATCATCATTAACGAGATCAACACCATGCCAGGATTTACAGGAACCTCTGTTTACCCAAAGTTATGGCAGGCAACAGGAGTCACTTATACCGATTTGATATCAGCGCTCATTGAATCTGCGCTGAATAATTAGCTGAGGTGGGTTACTGGGCAGGTAAGTGTGCGAGTAATTCCAGGTACGGCCTGCACCTTTGAAAGAACTACGCGACCAAACTCTTCCATGCTTGATGCTTCAGCACGCATGATTACATCGTAAGGACCTGTAACACCTTCAGAGAGAGTAACTCCGGCAATCTTTGCGACAGCATCTGCTACTCCAGTTGCCTTGCCAACTTCAGTCTGAATCAAAATGAAAGCTTGTACTGACATGTGAGGTCCTTTCTTGTCGAGGCTCAAACGCTACCGCAGAACAACCCCTACTCACTAGTCGATTAGGCTACGGTCATGAACTTCGATGAAGCGGGCGTAATAAAGGCCCTTGCGCGCATCTTCGGTTCATCCCAACGCGGAGTTGAAATCGGAATTGGTGATGATGGGGCGGTTGTGTCCACATCTGAAAAGACGGTCATAACGACAGACATCGCAGTCGAAGGTACACATTTTTCAACTTCATGGAGCAGCGCTTTTGAGATTGGTCGCAAGGTAACCGCTGCCAATTTGGCAGATGTATACGCCATGGGTGGATCTCCTCGTTATCTTGTAGCGGCTGTGACCTTGACGGGTGAAGAGAGTATGGAATGGATTGAAGAGCTTGCCGAAGGTATTGCCCATGAAGCATCAAGTTGTGGCGCATATGTTGTCGGCGGAGATCTTGCAAAGGGTCCAAGTAAAAGTATTTCAATCACGGCAATCGGCGAAACTGATCGCGCAATAACTCGCTCAGGTGCACAACTCGGAGATTCAATTTATATTTCGTCATTGCCTGGTTGGTCGGCGGCAGGTTTGGCAATTATTGACAAAGGCTTAGAGAGTGATTTGGCCCTTCATGCTATCTCTGAATTCTGCGCACCAACTGTTGACTATGTTTCAGCGGTGCAGTTTTCAAACGCTAAAGCACATTCATTGTGCGATATCAGTGATGCCTTAGTCATCCAGGCCGAACAAATGGCAACTGCTTCAAATATCTGCTTCTCCTTTGATCAGCAATTGATTGCGGCGCATCCAGAGTTTTCAACATTAAATGATCTTGCTGAAGAAAACGGTATTGATGTCTGGCAGTGGATTCTTGCCGGGGGAGAAGATCATGTCTTTCTTGCGACTGGAAAGGATCTTGATGGATTCTGTATTGGAACCGTTGTGGAAGGTGTAGGAGTAAAAGGTTTAGAAATGAAAAAAGCGCCAGATACCTGGCGCCATTTCAATTAATTAAAAATTAACGAGTTACTTTTCCAGCCTTAAGGCATGAAGTACAAACATTCTGACGCTTTGCAGTTCCACCAACAAGGGTGCGAACGCGCTGGATGTTTGGATTCCAACGACGGCGGGTCTTCACCTGTGAGTGAGAAACATTGTTTCCGAAGCTGGGCCCTTTGCCACAGATATCGCATGTTGATGCCACAGCGGTACTCCTTTTAACTCTTCTATTGATCGTTCCAATGGGAACAGGGCGTAAGGGTACCCCGTAGGCGGGGGATGAAGCCAATCACCGTTGAGCGTGAGCGCAGAACAGGCGTGAGTTAGGCAACATGAGGGCTACCCCGAGCTTTTTTCATGTGCGCAATTGTGAATAAGCGCAGGATTGGCGGTGAGCCGGTAGAGCGGTTCAGAAGCGGAGAACGGGTTCTATGAACTCCTTAGATTTAGCCAGATGGCAGTTCGCCATCACAACTGTGTATCACTTCCTATTCGTGCCGATCACTATTGGTCTGGGCTTCTTAGTAGCGGGTCTTCAGACAGCTTGGTATCGCACATCGAAGTTACAGTACCTTCGCGCAACCAAATTCTTTGGAAAACTATTCTTAATTAACTTTGCAATCGGTGTTGTTACAGGCATCGTGCAAGAGTTCCAGTTTGGAATGAATTGGTCTTCCTATAGCCGTTTCGTTGGCGATATTTTTGGAGCGCCACTTGCCATGGAAGGCTTACTTGCATTCTTCCTTGAATCCACCTTCCTTGGATTGTGGATCTTTGGATGGGATCGACTGCCAAAGAAGATTCACCTTGCGACTATTTGGCTGGCTTCTATTGGAACCTTGCTATCTGCTTACTTTATTTTGGCGGCAAATGCATGGATGCAACATCCAGTCGGTTATGTGCTCAATGCTGAAAAGGGTCGCGCAGAGTTAGTCGACATCAAAGCAGTCCTAACTCAAAAGACCGCAGTGACAGAGTTCCTTCACACAATTCCATCTGCCGCATTTGCAGGTGGAGCGTTCATGGCTGGAATTTCTGCATATTTAATTGTTAAGAAAAAGGATGAGCAGTTGGCTCGTTCAACGTTCAAACTAGGGGCCATTACCGTTCTGGTGAGCTTTGTGCTGGTGTTCATTACGGGAGATATCACTTCTCGCGTTATGACAGAACAGCAACCTATGAAGATGGCTGCTGCAGAAGCCGCATATGAAACTAAAACTAATGCACCATTTTCACTGTTAACCATCGGAACTTTGGATGGCTCAAAATCAGTTTTCCAGATCGGCATCCCTTCGATGCTTTCCTTTATGTCGACAGGTAACTTTGATGGCGTTGTAGAAGGAGTTAATGATCTAGAAGCCCAGTATGACGAGCAGTACGGCGCAGGGGATTACACCCCAAATATTCCTCTTGCTTACTGGTCATTCCGCTTAATGATTGGCTTTGGATTCTTGGGCGTCTTATTCATCCTGTTAGGTATGTGGGGCATGCGAAAAGGCGCGACTCCTAAGGGCAGATGGTTTGCCCCAGCGATGTATTCATTGCCATTTATTCCACTGCTTGCGATCTCATTTGGTTGGATCTTCACCGAGACAGCTCGCCAACCTTGGGCGGTTTTTGGATTGATCAAAACAGCAGATGGAGTTAGCGCGGTGGTTTCAGCCGGTGCCGTCTTATTCACGATGATTACCTTCACAGTGTTATATGGAGTTCTTGCCTTCATTGAAGTCGGACTTACATTAAAGGTCATTAAGAATGGACCAGCAGAGGAGCTTGATTATGAAGATCCAAAGCTTGGTGGTTCTGATGACAAACAACTAGTGATGGCTTACTAAGAAAGGAGTATGGAAATGACTTTTCAAACAACATGGTTTTTACTGATCGCTGTTCTGTGGGTTGGTTACTTCATCCTTGAAGGTTTTGACTTCGGTGTCGGCATGCTTCTGCGCTTTGTATCCAAAAATGAGGCTGATCGTCGTGCCGTACTGACCACACTCGGACCCGTCTGGGACGGTAACGAGGTTTGGCTATTAGTTGCAGGTGGAGCAACATTTGCAGCTTTTCCTGAATGGTATGCAACCCTCTTTAGCGGATTTTATTTACCGCTATTTCTAATTCTCGTCTCACTCATTGTGCGCGGTGTTTCATTTGAATACCGCAGCAAGTACGGAAAAGCACAATGGAGACAACGTTGGGATATCGCAATTCTTGTAAGCAGCACAATTCCTGCATTGTTATGGGGAGTTGCATTTGCAAACATTGTTCGCGGTGTACCAATTGAGAAAGCAGAGAGCGGCTCACTTGAGTATGTAGGTGGATTCTTTAACCTCCTAAATCCATATGCACTACTCGGTGGGGTCGTTACTCTGACCGTATTCTTAACTCACGGCGCTGTATTCCTATCTTTAAAGACAACAGGCTCAATCCGTGACAAGTCACATCAGCTAGCCAAGGTTTTGGGGTTAATTGCAGCTGTTGCTGCCGTTAGTTTCCTAGTCTGGACAAACCTGATGTTGCCTGAAATTAACTCAACTGTCCTGATCCTGTCAGCGGCTGTGGCGCTTCTCTGGGTAGCTGGAATGTTTGCAAACCTGAAGCGTCGCGAAGGTTGGGCATTTATCTTCTCAGCCACAGCGATTCTGCTCTTTGTGACAGATCTCTTCTACGCCCTATATCCACGGGTAATGCCAAGTTCACTTGGAGCGCAGTTCGATCTCACGATCACTAATGCGTCAGCAACTGAGAACACATTGACAGTGATGTCATGGGTTGCAGTAGTGATGACACCTTTGGTGTTGGTTTACCAGGGTTGGACTTATTGGGTTTTCCGAAACCGCATTAGCCGCAAATCCATACCGGCTGGCGCTCACTAAGCAATAGGGGATTTATCAAACCGTTAGACCCTCGGTTACTACGAGAAGCAAGAGCGGCCCGCTGGTTCATCGCCAGTGTGGTCGCTCTTGCGACTTTGGGTACATTTGCGACCGCAGTGATCGCATGGCAACTCTCGCTATTAATAACAAATATTTTTATTGAGGGTTCATCGATTAATTCCAGTTGGAATAGTGTTCTTATTGCCGGCTCCGCTGGCATTTTCAAAGCACTGGTGATCTGGTTGCAGGAATTTGTTAGCAGCCGAGCTGCCGTTCAAGTAAAAATCGAGCTTCGCGGAAAGCTGTTCAAATCAATTGGCCAATTAGGTTTGAATTGGTTAAATAAAAACAGTATCGCCGAAATTAATTTGTTGGCAACTACCGGTCTTGATGCGCTGGAGCCGTATTTTGCAAAATATTTGCCACAGCTTATTTACACCGCACTGGTCACCCCTGCTTTAGTAATTTTGGTGTGGTCGCAAGATCAGCTAAGTGCAATTACACTCGTTGCGACGTTGCCACTTATTCCAATATTTATGATTCTAATTGGTTGGGCTACAAGTAGCATTCAACAGCAACAATTGGATTCACTCACAAAACTAACTCAACACTTTCTTGAAGTTCTCAGAGGGTTGCCAACGTTGAGAATTTTCAATCGTGCTAAATCTCAAGTCCAAATAATTGGTGAGGTTAGCGATCAGTATCGAATCAAGACCATGAAAGTATTGCGCGTGACTTTCTTGTCAGGCTTTGCTTTAGAGCTCCTGGCTAGTTTGTCTGTGGCACTGATTGCCGTTTCAATCGGCCTAAGGCTTGTAGATGGACGAATATCGCTATTAGTTGGGCTGTTCGTGTTACTGCTTGCACCAGAGGTATATCTTCCAATTAGGCAGGTTGGGGCGAACTTTCATGCTGCTGCAGAAGGCGCCACGGCATCGCAAAAGGTGTTGGACATAGTCGATGAAGCCAACCGTTCACAACCGCAAACCGTGATGCCACAAAGCACGTCAACACAAATGGATTTCAAGTCGTCCAATTTCAACGTGATTATCGGCGTATCGGGTTCTGGAAAATCAACGATTTTTAGGAGTCTGCTGGGCTTTGACGGTTCTGCACCTACCTTAAGATTCAACGATGTTGCCTGGATGCCTCAAAAAACTTTCCTTTTCAACGGCACGGTGTGCGAAAACATCATCGGCAGTGATGTTGTAGATGAAAACGCCTTATCGCTTGCCCTTACCTACGCTGCATTGGATGATTTGAAACTAGAGGATCAAGTTGGTGAGGATTCAGCGCGCATATCCGGTGGCCAAGCTCAGAGAATTTCATTGGCGAGAGCGTTTTACAGAGCCCTAACATTAAAAACTCAGTATTTACTTTTCGATGAACCTGTATCGTCACTCGATGATTCACGAGGGCAGCAGGTCGTGCAGTCCCTCAAGGAATTTGCCAAAAGTGGCGCAACTGTGGTGGCTATTTCGCATCAGAGGTATCTGATAGACGCTGCAGATTACGTTTTTGAGGTATCAAGTGCGTGATGAAATAGAAATCGGTCTACCAAGAACAAGGTTATTTGGTCTTGGTTTGGTTGTTAGTGCCCTTCAAGGTTTGTCGGCTGTGGCCTTGCTAGCGGCTTCTGCGTGGCTCATCTCGCGAGCTGCAGAGCAACCTCCGGTTATGTACCTCATGATTGCAGTGGTAGGCGTTAGAGGGTTTGCGCTTGGTAGAGCAGGGTTTAGGTACGGTGAGCGATTACTACTTCACGAAGCTGCTTTTAGAAAGATCTCTGAGACTAGGCCTAGGATTTTTGAAAAACTTATTCCATTTATGCCTGCCGGCCTTGGGGCCCAAAAGCGCGGGGACACAATCACCAGAGTTGGTGCCGATGTCGATAAACTACAGAATCTGCCACTCAGGGTTATTTCGCCTATCGTACAAGCCACCTTGGTATCGGTGTTCTCTGTTATTGGGCTGGGGTTTTTACTGCCTAGCGCGGCACTTGCTTTGCTGCTTTTCTTGCTTGCTGCATTCTTTGTTGCTATGCCGCTGTCGGGATATATCAGCAAGGTCTCAGATCTAGAGCGGGCAACTGTAAATGCAAAGCTTGCATCTCAATCGATTGAGCTGCTTGAGCATCTAGATGTTCTCACCGCATATGGTTGGCTTTCGCCTAAATTGAAGAATCTTTCGGAAACCGATGAGGTTTTGAACCGTATCAATAAGCGTAAATCTGTTGGCATTGGCGTTGGTCAGGCAATGTTTTCGCTATTAGCAACTGCTGCCACATTGGTCAGCGCATTGATTGGAGCCCAATCGGTTTCTAATTTTGAATTATCCGGTGTTCTATTGGCACTTATTACATTGATTCCGATGGCTGTATTTGATGTTCTGTCTAATGCTCAGCCAGCCGTATCTGCATTTAGGGCTTATAAGTCAAGTGCCAAAAGAATTTTGCAGTTGCAGAACATGCAGCTTCCTGTGGTGTTGCAGCCCGGGTTTGGCAACCAAAACATCAGTCATTTCAAGAATTTGAATTTGATAGAGGCAGAAGTTTCGTACCCAGAATCAGAACCAGTCCTGCAAGACTTTAATTTTGAGATCAACGCAGGTGAAACGATAGCGATTAAAGGGCAAAGCGGCTCCGGCAAAACCACAATTGCATTGGCCTTACTGAGGTTCTTAGACCTCAGCTCTGGTAGCTACCAAATCAATGGCTCTGACGTCGCAGAATATTCGGAGCCTGGCATCCGGAAGACAATCGGTTTAGTTGAGCAAGATCCGAAAATTTTCCTTGGAAACGTTAGGGCAAATCTATTAATCGCAGACCCTGGGGCGAGCGATGTAGAGCTTTGGAACATTTTGGACCGGGTGGGTCTAAAAACACTATTTGCTGATCGCCAAGGCTTAGACACGGAACTAGGTGAACGCGGAGTACTTATCTCTGGAGGTGAAGCCCAGCGCCTGGCACTTGCTCGAGCATTGCTGGCTAACTTTGAAGTATTGGTGCTTGACGAACCCACGGCAAACGTAGATCAAAATTCTGCGCTCGATTTAGTTTCAGATTTATTAGCGGCAGCTAAATTTAACTCAAAGAGAGCCATCGTGCTAATTACTCATGATGTTGAATTGGCAAAGATCGCAGATAAAATCCAGCGTTTAGTTAACTAGTCAATGCTTGCAGAGAGCAAACGCATGCGTTTTGCGAAGGCGTCCAAGTGTCTAGGTGCTCCAACTGGCCCACCCAAATCAACCCATTCATCAACGGCACGAATCCCGTGCAATGAACTCAGTGCCCAAATTTCTAGATCAACTAAATCGGCAGGCTTTACTTTTTCGGCACGGGTTTGCAGTCCCATCGATTCTGCAATCGCAAAAACCTCCTGGCGGGTAATGCTTGGAATCCAGTCAAAATCGTCGCCCGGGGCGCAAAGAACATCATCACGGAACCAAACCAGAGAACTCAGCGCGCCTTCAATAATGAAACCGTTGGGGGAGAGCAGCACTGCTTCATCGGCCCCATGCATTTGGGCGGCTCGGCGCATTTGCATTCCAAGGCTCAGGTCTGGACCCTTTATGGTTGGTGAAACTCGAGGGTCTGGTTCATTGAAGCTCCAGAGCGAAATGGTGCCTTGCAATTCAGGGGCCTCGCGCATGCGAAGCAGCAGTTGAGTTTCACCGAGTTCCGGGTTTGAAATGAATTCGATTCTTGGGAACCAAGATCCTTCACGAGGAATCAACGAGGTAACTGCCTCAAAAAAGTTGCCAAACTCCACGCTCTGGTCTTTTTCGACCACCCATTTGGCAAATCGCCCAAAGTGTTCCTGCAGGTGCCGCACCCGGCCTTCTTGCACCAGCCAACTGTCGGCGACCTCAAGATTTCCGTGGAGGACTTCGTTAGCTGAGATTTGGGTCAAGGCAGCATCAATTAGCGCGAAGAACTGTTCTTCTTCAGACATTTGCCACCTCCCATTTATGAGTTGCCTCTAATCTAGATTAAGAATTACTTAGTTCTAAAATCGCAAGAGCCTTGATTGGCTCCAATCATCAATAGAAGACCAGAGGGGTGCCTGATTGGAACTCTTTAGCCTTCAATTGCGCGGCTGGGTAAACCCCGCTGATACTTTCTTGCAATTCTTTGCGAATGAAACCAATTCTTTTTGGTTGGATCGCGAGCATCACAAGACCTCCGCTTTCAGTGTGGTTGGAGCTGGGATTCCCGCAGTGGGTCTCAATTTAGAAACATTCCAAGATAAAGAGCTATCTTTTGATTGGCGACCGGGATTGGTTGGTTTTTTTGAGTATGAGGGCGCACCAAAATTCTTAAATGTCGATAGGGCAATGGTTTTTGACCATGCTGCTCGCAAGGTTCACTTGGTTGGAATTTTTGCTTCAGAAAAAAGTTTTCAAGATTGGTGCAACGCGGTATTTCTGCGACTAGGTCTAATCGGTGGGGAATTGGCCTCTTACCGTCTCGCAAATTCATCCAGTTCTAGTTCAAAGTCTGTGACGTTGCGCCACGATGCGCATAGTTACCTGCGGATGATTGAGGCTGCACAAAGACACATTGCGGCAGGTGATGTTTACCAAATATGCCTTACCAACCAAATTGAAGTTGAGCACCGTCTTGATCCGTTGGAAGTTTTTCTAAATTTAAGAGAAATCAACCCTGCACCGTATGCAGCTTTCATTCGAATGGGTGAAATTAGCTTGGTCAGTAGTTCACCTGAACAGTTTTTACAAGTTTCGGCCACAGGGTTAGTTAGCACCAAGCCGATTAAAGGAACTAGGCCTAGAAGTTTAGATTTGCAAGTTGATTTAGCAAACGCTGAAGAGTTGCGAAATAACCAAAAAGAGCGCGCCGAAAACTTGATGATCGTAGATTTAATGAGAAACGACATTGGCAAAGTTGCTGTTTCAGACTCCATTAAGGTTTCTAAGCTTTTTGAAATTGAGTCTTATGCAACCGTTCATCAATTAGTTAGCACGGTCGAAGCGCAGCTGGCCGAAGGCGAATCAGCTTTTACCGCGCTAAGTGCAGCTTTTCCGGGTGGCTCAATGACAGGCGCACCAAAAGCTAGGGCTATGGAAATCATTGAGGTTTTAGAAAAAGGCGGCAGGGGAGCCTATTCCGGTGCAATCGGCTTCTTTGGATTCAACGGCTCTGCAGAATTTGGCATGACCATCAGAACAATCGTTTTCCAAGGGGCCAAGGCCAGTATCGGTGTTGGCGGTGGAATTACGAGTGATTCAGACCCAATTGCCGAGCTCGAAGAGACCAAACTCAAGGCTCAGGCCTTATTGCGAGTGCTAAACGCCCCCGACCCTTGGGCCTAGTTGGTAACCTTAGAAGAATGACTGACGCAGCAAACGAAAACGAGTACGACGTACTTGCAATCCAGGACAAATGGCTTCCAATTTGGGATGACCTGCGCCCTTTTGCGTCTGGCAAAGAAGGCGACAACCGCCCTAAAAAGTATGTCTTGGACATGTTTCCTTATCCATCAGGTGACTTGCACATGGGTCACGCCGAGGCATACGCGCTTGGCGATGTAATTTCTCGCTACTGGGTGCAAAAGGGCTTTAACGTAATGCACCCAATTGGTTGGGACTCATTTGGTTTGCCAGCTGAAAACGCGGCAATCAAGCGCGGCCTTGATCCAAAAGGTTGGACCTACGACAACATTGCCCAGCAGCGTGCTTCGATGCGCCGCTACGCATGTTCTTTTGACTGGGATCGCGTACTAATCACCTCTGACCCTATTTACTACCGTTGGAACCAGTGGCTGTTTCTAGAGTTCTACAACAAGGGTCTTGCATATCGCAAAAACTCAAATGTGAACTGGTGCCCTAGTTGCCAAACTGTGCTTGCCAACGAGCAGGTTGTGCAGGGCCTTTGTGAGCGATGCGACAGTGTCGTCACCAAGAAGGCGCTGACCCAGTGGTACTTCAAAGTCACCGATTACGCCGACCGACTTCTTGATGATCTAGACACTCTTGAGGGCAACTGGCCAGCCAAAGTTCTATCAATGCAGCGCAACTGGATCGGCCGCTCTTATGGTGCCGATGTTGAGTTTGAAATTGAAGGCCGCGATGAGCCGGTGACTGTTTTTACAACTCGCCCTGACACTCTTTTCGGCGCAACCTTCATGGTGGTTGCCGCTGATAGTGCGCTTGCTGCCGAATTAGCTGCCAACACCGATACTGCAACTCAGCAAAAGTTTGCCGAGTATCTAGAGATGGTTAAGCAATCAAACGACATTGAGCGCTTAGCTACCGACCGACCAAAAACCGGTGTGAACCTTGGGCGCTTTGCAATTAACCCGGTCAATGGTGAGCGAATTCCTATTTTGGTTTCCGATTACGTGCTTGCCGACTACGGCCACGGTGCAATTATGGCGGTTCCTGCCCATGACCAGCGTGACTTTGATTTTGCAAAGGCGCTTGGTCTTCCAATTCGTGTTGTGGTGGAAACCGGCGAAGAGGTCGGCGATCTGCGGCTCCTGTGCATCAGCCTGATGGCGGCACAATTGCAGCAAGCCGGCGCCGAATACTGGCAACAGCAAATTGACGGCAATCTGCCCAAAAAGGGGAACAATGGAAATGGCCAGCAGAATCACCATCAGCAGCACCGAGCTACCGATCCAGACACCCGGATTCGCCATGAACATGGCCCAGCCCTGGCGTAACCATTCAAAACAGGCGCCGGCATCGACTTCGCGACTCGCCCCGTCAAAAGGCACGGGCGCCATGGGAAATTGTTGATTTTCAGTCATATAGCGATGCTAACGGGGCAGCACCGCCTCGGCAAGACGCAGACGCAGTAATAGTGCACGAAAATCGTCAGGATTCTTGATGGTTACCACGTCTCCGGCCCTGGGCTGGTGGCGAACCTCCAAACGGAGCAACCAGAATCGCAAAGCTGCCGCCCGGCGCATGGCCGGCCAGGCCGCCACTTCGGCTGCGGTCAACGGTCGAATGGAGGCATATCCGGCGATCAAAGCCTTGAGCATTTCGTCATCGGCACACCAGTCGTTGGCGACGACGGCCAAATCGAACAACAGACAATCCTCTCCGGCGAAATAAAAATCGAGCACGCCGGACAGTTGACCGCGGACATCCCACAAAACGTTGTCGCGGAAGAGATCGGCATGGATCACACCGCGCGGCAAGTTAGAGAAATCGCAGGCAGATTGAAAAGCCAGTTCACCCGCCAACAAATCACGCTCTTCCGGCAACAGCAAGGGGAGCAAACGATCGCCCGTCGCCTGCCGCCATTCAGCACCGCAAGGATTCGGCAAAGGCTCAGGAAAATCGGCTCCCGCCGCATGCAGATGCGCCAGTTGTTCGCCAAGCAAACGGCAATGCGCTGTAGTCGGCACTGCAACTTCCTGGCCGGATAGACAGGAAAGCAAAGCGGCTGGCTTGCCGTTCAACGATCGACAGAATTGGCCGTTCTGATCGGCCAGCGGCTGCGGGCAGGGAATTCCGCACTGCGCGAGGTGTGCCATCAAGGCCAGATAAAAATCGAGCTGAGCCGGAGTCAGCGTTTCGAAAAGCGTCAGCACAGAGCGGCCGCTTTCCGTCGTCACAAAATAATTGGAGTTCTGCATGCCGGCCGCGATGCCGGCATAGTCGATCAGGCGGCCCAGCCCGAGCGGCTGCAGCCAGGCGTCCAGCGCATCACGCCCGACTTGGGTATAAACCGACAAGGCTTACCAGGAATGAATGATCCACATCGGCGGCTTGTTCAGCGGGCCGATGGTGTCGGATTCGATGAAACTGCCATCGCCCTGACGGTCAATCAGGTAATACGGCTTACCGACCGCCGGCGTTACCTTGATCATGTAG
>ERZ1034361.1537-NODE-1537-length-12122-cov-5.570278_pt1 | contig 12122 bp, 9 predicted proteins | sample MGYA00520617_ERZ1034361 | MGnify/ENA primary metagenome ERZ1034361 (study PRJEB33736, sample SAMEA104284507) | Azolla filiculoides | biome: Urban; feature: Water surface; material: Ditch water | place: Netherlands | collected 2015-10-28 | depth 0-0.1 m ... | reverse complement strand
GGACGGCCAGTACGTCTTCGTCAACGGCCGCTTCGTGCGCGACAAGATCATCAGCCACGCCCTGCGCGAAGCCTACCGGGACGTCCTGCACGGCAGTCGCCAGCCGGCCGTCTGCCTCTTCGTCAATATCGACCCGGCACTGGTCGACGTCAATGTCCATCCGGCCAAGACCGAAGTCCGCTTCCGCGACTCGCGCGCCATGCACCAGTTCGTCTTCCACGCCCTTCAGCGCACCCTGGCCGCGCCGGTGCAGGCGGAAAGCACGACGCCATTGATTGCACGCAGCACGACAAGCCATGAATACCCCGCGGCGGCGGCCCACCAGGACAATCGACCGAATTTCGCCTACGCCCCACCGCTCCGCCACCAGGGCACTCTCGGCGTCGCCGAACCGGCGGCGACCGCCTACCTCGCCTTCGCCCGCGCCGCGCAGGACATCGGCCAGTCGCCCGCGCCGCGCAGCGAGGTCGCCCCGCAGTTTCAGCCGGCCGAAGGCAATGACCGCGACGGCCCGCCCCTCGGCTACGCCCTCGCACAGCTGCACGGCATCTACATCCTTGCCCAGAATGCCCGCGGCCTCATCGTCATCGACATGCATGCGGCGCACGAGCGCATCCTCTATGAAAAGCTGAAAACTGCGGTCGACAATCGCCAGATCGCCACCCAGTCGCTGCTCATCCCGGCCGTTTTTTCGGCCGATGCCCTCGACATCGCAGCCGTCGAGGAACACGCCGAGGCCCTGAGCGAACTCGGCTTCGCCATCGCCCCGCTCGGCCCGAATCAACTCGGCGTGCGCGCCGTTCCCGCCCTGCTCCAATCCGGCGACCCGGCCGCGCTGGCCAAGTCGCTGATTGCCGAGCTGCGCGAGCACGGCATCACCCAGCTCGCCACCGCCCGCCGCAACGAACTCCTCGCCACCATGGCCTGCCATGGCGCCGTCCGCGCCCGCCGCCTGCTCACCGTGCCGGAAATGAACGCCCTGCTCCGCCAGATGGAAGAAACCGAACGCGCCGGCCAGTGCAATCACGGCCGACCGACGTGGACCGAACTATCGATGGATCAGCTGGACAAGCTGTTCTTGCGCGGGCAGTAAGCCGGAACACCGTCGATGGTCCTGGACGATTTTTTACCGGCGCGGCGCTTGCCGCTGTTCGCCCTTGCCGTCTCGCTCTTCATGCACGCCCTGATCCTGCTCATTCCCCGGCAGGATCCGCGCGAGGCTTCAAGCCCGCCGCGCGTCGAGGCCCGCCTGCGCAAGCCACCGTCGACAGAAACCGCAACACCGCCCGAAGCAGGCGCCAAGCCCTTGACCACCAAGCCGGCTCGACCGCGCTTGCTGACGACGAACAAGCCAGGCAAAACCACGGTCGCCAGCGCGCCACAATGGAGTGCGGCCGAAAAGGCGGACATGAACCGTTTTCTCGATGAACTCGACAACAAGGCCAAGGCTGCCCCCAAGCCAACGCTGGCCCAGCGCTCAATGGCCATGGCACGCGAGGAGGCATGGCAGCAGGCGCGGGAGGAAAGTTCGGGCAGTGCAACGCTGGAGCTGCGACCCAATGCGGCGCCGCCCGACCCGTTCAGCCTCGACATGTATCTTGAAGGCCTGCTTAGACGCCTCAATCGCAGCGCCGCCTTCGTCAAGAACGATCCGCGCGCCAAGGGCATGAAGCCAGCCGCCATCGAATTCAAGCTCAATCCGGACGGCTCGATGAAGTCGTTCAAGGTCGTCAATGCCGGGGATCAGGCCGAGGAAATCGCCTTCGTCAAAGCCGTTGTCGAACGCTCCGTCCCCTTCTCGCCCTTCCCGGCCGACATCGACAAGGCCGCCCGTTCGCTCACCATGAGGATCTGCATCCTGCCGGCCCGCGCAGGTGAAGGCGGCTTTGGCTTCTCGCGGGCCGGCGGCCGGGCCTGTTGAGCCACTTGCCGCAGCGGCCCGCAGGCTGGAAACTAACGACCCCCGCCACGTGAAACCCAAATACCATGGAACAGACTCTCCCCGAAGATCACCCGGACATGATCCGGATTATTCAGGCCGCCCATCGCGACATCGCACCGAAACCGCCCAAGGACCAGGCCAACTCGCTGGCCAATGCCCTGGCTTCGGCTCTGGGCAATGCGCCGGGGAGCGGTGAAGATCGCGAGAACATCGACTTTCTGAGCTACGTCCTGTCGGTCAATCGTGCCTCGGGCGAACTCGATGACGAAACCTTCGAGCATCTGCTCCAGCGCATCGAGACCCGCGACGGCCGGGCCGCGCTGGCGGCGCAATTCACGCAGGAACTCGAAGCGGAACACGGCTACGAGGACGAGGACTGAAGCGCCGGACAGCCCCTCGTCAAACAGCGTTACACGTCGCTACACAACGCTCGTCAGCGCAACAGTGGACATGATCGTTAAGCAGGCATAGCACCACAAACCCTGCGGAGAAATCATGATCCACAACCCGAATACCGAATCCACCCTGTTCATCCAGTCGCTCAAAAGCGCCGGCGTCGCCATCAGCAAGGAGCGCGAAGTCATTGAACGCCTCGAGGAAGCCCGCGAATGGCACTATGCCTTCACGACGCTGGTCAAGCAGGGACAGCGTATCGGCATCAGCTTCATCGCCAACCCGGGCCTGCGTTCAGCCGAGTTGCAGCGGGTTTTTGCCCAGTACCACTTCCCGGATCAGGTCGAATCGACTTTCGAAGCCAATCTGCTGCACTGAAATCTCACTCGGAGAGATGCACCGACTCCTCGGCCCAGCCGAGTGCTTCGAGTGACGCGGCTTGGACGGTTTCGAGCGTATAGCCCAGCTGTTCGGCCAGACGGGAGACATTCTCGACATGCCCCTTCTCGACGGCCACCGACAGCAACAGGTAGCGCGCCAGCGGTCCGCTGCTGTTGAGCAGGGCTTCGAGCAAAGCCGGTGACAGGCTGATTTTTTCGACGACCGTACTCATGGGCACGCCAAGCAGGACGTCGAGCAGCGACAGGAGCCCGAGCAGGAAGAGTTCGTCGCACTCCGCCTTGTTGTATTTTTCCTGACCCAGCGCTTCGAGAAAGCGCGCCCGCGCCAGGGCCAGCTCCAGCAGCACCTCGTCGCGCGGCGAAGCCGTACCGGCCCGGAACATCCCGATGGAGAGCCAGCGGTAGAGCCGCTCCCGACCGAGCACCATGATCGCCTGATCGATGCTCGCCACTTTCTGGGTCAGGCCCATCATCGGCGAGTTGGCCATCGACATCAGTTTGACCAGCACACCGGGGTCGCGCTTGGCAACCTGGGCAATATCCGCCAGCTCGGCCTCCTTGCGCAGCTGGTTGAGCATTTCGATGAGGATCAGGCGGCTCTGGCCGATCTCGGTGGCTTGCTGCTCTTCATCCTGCTCGGTGGTAAACGAACCGAGACAATAAGCAATACCCCGTGAGACACAGTAGCGATATTCCGGCCACTGGCTGACTTTTTCGGCGATGAAGGCCAATTCGGGCTTTTCCTGGCGCAGGCTGTTGATCAGCTTCTCGAGGGTAGCAAGAGAGAAAGCTGAAAAATCAAGCAGCAGGCAATCGGCGTGTGCCAGGATAGCCACCCTGTGGTTCTGCACATCGCTACCTGCCAATGCAATTTTTGCCCCGGCTGCGTGGATGGCCATGGCAACCTCATTCCAGCCGTCGGCAGGCGCCTCGTTGGCGGGGAGAGCGAGCAGAAACGTCGTGTTCGGTCCGATCAGCGGGGAGTAGTCCTGCTGCCGCCAGTCCTCGCTGCTCAGCGGCACCAGGGCCATGCGCCGCTCGGCAAAGCCGGCAACGTTATTGGCCGCCAGTACTTCCACGGTGGAAAATGGATCGGCCTGCTGGGCGCTCTCGGGACGACGGGCCGAAAAACGGTAGCCGGCAATGCGTGTCCTGGCATCGATGATTTCGTCGCGCTGCAGCACCACGGGGGGTGAAGAGCGGCCGGTAAAGGTCGGCGTCCTGGCCGATACCGCGGGCGGTTGAACGGCCGGGGAAGTCCTTGCCTCACTATCGGCCGCAGGCTTTGCGCCGCCCATCCCCAACAAGCGTTTGATGAATCCGAACATGAAGCCAGCCCCTGATTGGAAGGTATCGGCAGACGGACAGCCGATCGAACAGGGAGATTATATTCATCAAATCAGCCGGCGAGTTCGTCCTTTGCCGCTGCGTGGTAGCATTCGCCGCCATGAGTTCAAGCCGCCTGCCACCCGCCATCCTGATCATGGGCCCGACCGCCTCGGGCAAGACGGCGGTGGCCATGGCGCTGGCCGACCGTTTGCCGGTCGAGCTGATCAGCGTCGATTCGGCCCAGGTTTTTCGTGACATGGATGTCGGCACCGCCAAGCCGGACCGGGAAACGCTGGCCCGCTATCCGCACCGCCTGATCGATCTCATCTCACCCGAAGAAAGTTATTCCGCCGCCCGCTTCCGCAGCGATGCGCTGGCGGCCATGGCCGACATCACGGCCTCCGGCAAAGTGCCCGTGCTGGTGGGTGGAACCATGCTTTACTTCCGCGCCCTGCTGCACGGCCTGGCCGATCTGCCGCAGGCCGATGCGGCCCTGCGCGCCGAGATCGACGCCGAGGCCGCCGCCGAAGGCTGGCCGGCGATGCATGCCAAACTGGCCCGCCTCGACCCGGCGACCGCCGCCCGTTTGCACACCACCGACAGCCAGCGCCTGCAACGCGCCCTGGAAATCTGCCGGCTGTCCGGGCGGCCGATGTCCGAATTGCTGGCCGAGAGCGAGAAGCAGAAGCCGCCCTACGACCTGCTGTCCATCGGCCTGCTGCCGTCCGACCGCGGCGTGCTGCATGAGCGCATCGCCCGCCGTTTCGACGAAATGTTGCTGGCCGGTCTGGACGACGAGGTGCGAAGCCTGCGCGAGAAATACAGTCTCAGCCTCGATCTGCCGTCAATGCGCTGCGTCGGCTATCGCCAGACCTGGGAAGCCCAGGATGGGACGCTGCCGAAAAAGGAATTGCGCGACCGCGGCATCTTTGCCACCCGCCAGTTGGCCAAGCGCCAGATCACCTGGCTGACCAACTCCTTCGAGGCCGAGAATTTCGACTGCCTCGACCCCTTGCTGGGCGACAAGATTGCCCGTCGGGTCGAGGTATTCATCGCCCCCTAGACGGCCTCTTCGAGCACGGCCTCCTTGCGGGCAGCCAGCAGCGAATAGACGGTCGGCACGACAAACAGCGTGAAGAAGGTACCAAGCAGCAGGCCGCCGACGATGACCCAGCCGATCTGCTGCCGCGACTCCGCCCCCGCCCCGGCGGCGAACGCCAGCGGCACGGCGCCGAGCACCATGGCACCGGTCGTCATGAGGATGGGACGCAGGCGCAGGGTGGCCGATTCGATGACCGACTCCTTCAGGGCTACCCCTTTTTCCTGCAGCTGGTTGGCGAATTCGACAATCAGGATGCCGTGCTTGGTAATCAGGCCGACCAGTGTGACGAGTCCGATCTGGCTATAGACGTTGAGTGTGCCGCCGCTCAGCCAGAGGGCGAGCAAGGCACCGGCCATCGACAGCGGCACGGTCAGCATGATGATGAAGGGGTCGCGGAAGCTCTCGAACTGGGCGGCCAGCACGAGGTAGATGAAAGCCAGGGCGAGACCGAAGGTAAAGGCCAGAGATGACGACGACTGGCGGAATTCACGCGACTGGCCGTTGTAATCGACAGCATAGCCCGGCTTCACTATCTGGCTGGCAACGCCATCCATGTAGGTCAGCGCCTCGCCCAGCGTGTAACCCGGCGCCAGGTTGGCAGAAATCGTCACGGCGCGGCGCTGGCCGAAGTGATTCAGCTCGCGTGGACTGATCGTTTCGCGGACGGTGACCAGGTTTTGCAGGGAAATCATGCTGCCATCGCGACCACGGACGTAGATGTCACGGATATCGTCGGGATTGCGGCGCTCGACTTCGGCGACCTGGACAATTACATCGTACTGTTCGCCATCGCGCTTGAAGCGCGTGACCTGCCGGCCACCGAGGAAAGTTTCCAGCGTCCGGCCGATAGTCTCGATCGGGACGCCGAGGTCGGCGGCCTTGTCGCGATTGACGTCGACCGACAGTTCCGGCTTGTTGAGCTTGAGGTCGGTATCGATATTGGTCAGTGACGGATTCTTGGCCAGTTCGGCCAGGAACTGGCTGGTCACCTTCTGCAGTTCCGCGTAGGGTGCAGCAGTGACAATGACGAAATTGACCGGTCGCTCACGCGGGCTTTGGCCCAGCGACGGCGGCGTGACCGGGAAAGCCATGACGCCGGGAATGCCGGAAAACTTGGGGAACAGCTCCTTGGCGATGTCCGGCGAACGGCGGCTGCGATCATTCCAGTCGGTCAGGCCGAGAATCGAGATGCCCTGACTGACCGTCGGATTGCCGGCGACGACGAAGTAACGTTCGGCATCCTTGGTCTGGCTGTAGATGGATTCAATCTGGCGGGCGTATTTTTCGGTGTAGTCGAGCGTTGCCCCCTCGGGCGCGATGAACATCCCGAAAATGATGCCGCGATCCTCAACCGGTGCCAGCTCGGACTTCAGCGCCTTGAGCAGGATGCCGCAGGAGGCGGCGACGAGCACGAAGCCGACAAGGACGACCCAGCGACGATTGAGCGAGGCGGTCAGCACCCTCTTGTAGCCGTCATTGAGCCAGTTGAGGAAACCTTCGACCATCATGAAGGCCTTGCCATGCTTTTCCTCATGCTTGAGGAGGACCGAGCACATCATCGGCGACAGGGTCAGGGCGACGAAGCCGGAAACCAGCACGGCGCCGGCCAGGGTCAGGGCGAATTCAATGAAAAGTTTGCCAGTGCGCCCGGTCATGAAGGCAACCGGGGCGTACACCGCGGCCAGGGTCAGGGTCATGGCGACGACGGCGAAACCGATTTCCCTGGAGCCCTGCAAGGCCGCCTGCATGCGCGGCATGCCTTCCTCGATGTGACGGTAGATGTTTTCGAGCACGACGATGGCGTCATCGACCACCAGACCGATGGCCAGCACCAGCGCGAGCAGGGTCAGGGTGTTGATGGTGAAGCCGAGCGCGAACATGATGCCGAAGGCACCGACCAGCGACACCGGAATGGTCACCAGCGGGATCAGCGTTGCCCGGAAATTGCGCAGGAAGAAGAAAATGATGGCGAGCACGAGGAGGATGGCCTCGCCTATGGTCTTGAACACCGACTCGATCGAGCGGTCGATGAAAACCGAGGAATCGTAGGACAGGTCAGCCGACATCCCGGCCGGCAGTTCGCTCGTGATCTTCGGCAGTTCGGCGCGCAAGGCCTTGGACAGTTCGAGCGGATTGGCCGTCGCCTGCTTGATGACGCCGAGCGCCACGGCCGACTTGCCCTTGAAACGGACCGAACTGCGTTCATCGGCGGCGCCGATGGCGACCCGGCCGAGATCGCGGATGTGCACCGGATAGGCATTGATGGTCTTGACTACGACAGCGCCGAACTCTTCCGGCGTCTTCAGGTCGGTGTTGGCGACCACTGAAAACTCCCGCTCGCGGCTTTCGATGCGACCGGCCGGCACCTCGATATTCTGCTTGCGCAGCGCATCCTCGACATCGGCCGGGGTCAGCTGATAGGCCGCCAGCCGCTGCTTGTCGAGCCAGATGCGCATGGCGAACTTGCGGTCGCCAAAGACCCGCACATCGGCAGCACCGGGCAGGGTCTGCAGGCGTGGCTTGACGATGCGCGTGGCGACATCGGTGACTTCCAGCGCCGAATGCTTGTCGGATGAAAAGGCGATCCAGATCACCGGGTTGGCGTCGGCCTCGACCTTGGCGATGACAGGTTCATCGACCGCATCCGGCAGCTTGTTGCGAACACGGGAGACGCGGTCGCGAACATCGGAAGCCGCCGAGTCCGGTGCCCGCTCGAGCTTGAAACGCACGGAAATCTGGCTGTTTTCGGCCCGCGATATGGAAGTGATCACTTCCACGCCTTCGATCCCGGCGAGCGAATCCTCCAGCGGCTTGGTGACCTGCGACTCGATGATTTCTGCCGAGGCACCACGATAAGTCGTGCCGACGGTGACCACCGGTTCGTCGATCTTCGGGTACTCGCGCACCGGCAAGCGGGTATAGGAAACGATGCCGAGCAGCATGATGACGAGCGACAGCACGGTCGCGAAGACCGGCCGCTTGATGCACAGGTCTGAAATCTTCATTTGCCGGCCACCGGGGTGTTTGCACCAGCCGGGGCCGGGGCTGCCGCCGGCACACCCTCACCGACCGGACGGACGGCGGCGCCTTCGCGCAGTTTCAACTGGCCGGCCGTAACCACGACGTCACCTTCAGCCAAGCCCTCGACCACCTCGACCTGCGCCGCACGGCGCACGCCCAGCTTGACCTTGGTCATCACTGCCTTGCCCTCGACCACCTTGAAGACTGCCGGCTGGCCGCCGGCCACAATCGCCTGCTCGGGCACCATGAGGACAGCCTTGCGCTCGCCGAAGAGCAAACGGACGCGGACGAACATGCCGGGCCGCAATTTGCCCTTGGCGTTGTCGAGCCGGGCACGGGCCGAAATGGAGCGGCCATTCTGGTCGACCATGGGATCGATGGCGTCGAGCACAGCCTTGAAGCGCTCGCCAGGCAGTGCGTCGGTCGCCACTTCGACGACCTGCCCCTTTTGGATGCGACCCAGATAGGTTTCCGGCAGCCTGAAATCGACACGCAGCGTGGCGACATCCTCGATATTGATGAGCTCCTGGCCATCCTTGAGATAATCGCCGACGCTCACATTGCGCAGCCCGACCATGCCGGCAAACGGTGCCTTGATCCGCATCTTCGCGGCCTTGGCTTCAGCCAGTTGAACGGCGGCTTCCTGCACCTTCAGGGTCGCAGCCGAACTGTCGAGCGCCTGCTGACTGAGGAACTTCTTGCCGACCAGCTCGACATTCCGGTCGTAGCTGCTCCGGGCCAGCGCCAGATTGGCCCTGGCCTGCTGCAATTCCGCTTCCTGAATCGCGGCGTCAAGAAAGACGAGCACCGTGCCTTTGGCGACCACCGCACCATCCTTGAAACCAATCGCGGCAACGCGTCCGGCCGTTTCCGGGCGCAGCACGACGGATTCGTTCGATTTCAGGGTGCCGACGGCGCCTACGTCATCGGCAAAGTCGCTGGCGACGGCACGCGCCACTTCAACCGCCGTCGGAAAACTCGCGGGCGCCCCGCCGGCAGCCGGCTTGCCGGGTTCTCCGGCCGGTGCGCTCGGCCCGCCAGCCGGCGCCCGATTGGCGGTGTAGGCGTAGTAGCTCAGCCCTGCCATACCGGCAAGCGCAATGGCGATGATTCCGAAACGGGTATTTTTGTTCATGGCTATCAGCAAAGGGTCAGACTGACCGGGAAGTCAGTAAAAATCGGATTGTAACGAAGCTGCTGATATCGCAGCAAAAAATCAGCCACCAACATCCGGCAGCAATTCAGGAAAGGTGGGCAATTGACCGCAGGACGGACATTCCGGTTCGGGCTCGAAAGCCGCCTGACAGGCGGCCCCGCCATGCTCCCGCCAGCCGTCCTTCACAGGCGCGACGCTGACAAAGACGACACCTGCCCGAATCATGCCCAGGTATTCGGCCACGCTGCGCGAAACGTCGATGATGCGTTTGCGGTGCTTCGCGTGCATCCGGTCATTGACCTTGACGATGGCGCAACGATCGTTGTCCATGCGCCGGACGGCGAGCATGGTACCGAGCGGAAAGCGGTTGCTGGCGGCCGTGAACAAGCGGACATCGAAGCGTTCGCCAGTAGAGGTCTTGCGTCCCTGAAACTTGTTTCCGTAGAAACTGGCGTGGCCATGCAGGCCGGGGACGCCATCCTCGAGCAGGTCAGCCGGCCCGAATTCCGGCGCCGAGGACAGGGGGCGCGACGCATTTCTCGCCTGCTTTTTGCCCTCTTTGGCCTGCGCCGCCTTATGCACCGTTTTGTGCGACGGCTTCTTGCTCGCCGCCCAGACGGGCGACCAGCCGTTCAGCAACAACAGGCCGCAGACAAGCGCCGCGACCCGCCACTGCCATTTAGACAACCAGTGTCTGCGCTTCGTCACCCGAACGCGCCCTGATCTTGCCGATGCGATAGACCGCCTCGCCCTGCGCCTTGAGTTCGGCCATCGCCGCATCGGCATCAGCCGCGGCAACAACGATCACGAGGCCGATACCGCAGTTGAAGACGCGGTGCATTTCGTTTTCGGCCACATTGCCTTCGGCCTGCATCCAGTCGAACAGCTTGGGCCGCGGCCAGGCTGCCTTTTCCAGCTCGGCCACGGTGTTTTCCGGCAGGACGCGCGGCACGTTTTCGAGCAGGCCGCCGCCGGTAATGTGCGCCATGCCCTTGATCGCGACCTTTTCCATGGTCGCCAGCACCTGCTTGACGTAGATGCGGGTCGGCGCCATGACGACATCGGCCAGGGTGCGCTCACCGTCAAACTTGGCGTTCATGTCAGGGTTGGAACGCTCGATGATCTTGCGGACCAGCGAGTAGCCGTTGGAATGCGCGCCGGAAGAGGCCAGGCCGAGGACGACGTCACCCGGGGCGATCGACTTCCCGTCGATGGCTTTCGACTTCTCGACGACACCGACCGCAAAGCCGGCCAGATCGTATTCACCCGCCGGGTACATGCCCGGCATTTCAGCCGTCTCGCCACCGATCAGCGCGCAGCCGGCCAGTTCGCAACCTTTGGCAATGCCGCCGACAACCGAAGCCGCGGTATCGACATCGAGCTTGCCGCAGGCAAAATAATCGAGGAAGAACAGCGATTCGGCACCGAGCACCAGAATGTCATTGACGCTCATGGCGACCAGATCCTGGCCGACCGTGTCGTGACGGTTCAGGTCAAAGGCCAGACGCAGCTTGGTGCCAACGCCATCGGTACCGGACACCAGCACCGGCTCCTTGTAACGCTTCGGCACTTCGAACAGCGCACCAAAGCCGCCGATACCGCCGAGCACGCCTTCGCGCAGGGTCTTGCGGGCAAGCGGCTTGATACGTTCGACAAGGGCATCGCCCGCATCGATATCGACGCCGGCATCACGGTAGGAGAGGGAAGTGTTCTGGGTCATGGTCAGTTCGGGCGCCAAGGTGCGGCGATTAGCCGCTGGAAAAAACGAGGATTTTACCCGAAACCGCGAAGCTCCCCTAACCCGCCGGCCTGTCAGCGAATTCCGCAGGCCGGCGGCGACTTCACCTGGCACTCGCCAAAATCGCGCACCTGCGACGGAGAGAATCCTCGGCTCTGCTAAAATCGCGGGTTCGAATTCCTGGCGCACGCTGATCAATCACGCGGCGCCCGTCCCGTGGAGAAATTGCAATGTATGAATCCCCCCTCATCCAGGATCTGCAGGATCGCGGCCTGATCGCCCAGATCACCGACGCCCAGGCGCTCGACAAGCTGCTGACGGAGGAGTCGGTGACGCTTTATTGCGGTTTCGACCCGACGGCAGACAGCCTGCACCTCGGCCACCTCGTGCCGGTGCTCATCCTCAAACGCTTCCAGGAAGCCGGACACAAGCCGATTGCCCTGGTCGGCGGTGCTACCGGCATGATCGGCGACCCGAGTTTCAAGGCGACCGAGCGCAAGCTCAACACACCGGATGTGATCGCCACCTGGGTGGACAAGATTCGCGGCCAGGTTGCCCCTTTCCTCAAGTTCGACGGCGCCAACGCGGCCATCATGGCCAACAATTACGACTGGTTCGGTGGCATGAACTGCCTGGAATTCCTGCGCGACATCGGCAAGCATTTCTCGGTCAATACCATGATCAAGAAGGAATCCGTCCAGCAGCGCCTGACCCGCGAAGACCAGGGCATTTCCTACACCGAGTTTTCCTACAGCCTGCTCCAGGGCTACGACTTCGCCGAGCTGTACAAGCGCCACGGCTGCGTCCTGCAGATCGGCGGCTCCGACCAGTGGGGCAATATCGTTGCCGGCACCGACCTGACCCGCCGCCTGCACCAGAAGCAGGTCTACGGCCTGACCCTGCCCCTGATCACCAAGGCCGACGGCACCAAGTTCGGCAAGACCGAGTCGGGCGCCATCTGGCTCGACCCGAAAAAGACCTCGCCCTACGCCTTCTACCAGTTCTGGCTCAACACCAGCGACGCCGACGTCTACAAGTTC
>ERZ1034361.1535-NODE-1535-length-12140-cov-3.974882_pt1 | contig 12140 bp, 10 predicted proteins | sample MGYA00520617_ERZ1034361 | MGnify/ENA primary metagenome ERZ1034361 (study PRJEB33736, sample SAMEA104284507) | Azolla filiculoides | biome: Urban; feature: Water surface; material: Ditch water | place: Netherlands | collected 2015-10-28 | depth 0-0.1 m ... | reverse complement strand
AATCCACAAGTGGCACACCGCGTGCAATAACCTAAAAAAAGACTATACATTTTTCACCATCGATTTTTAGGTATTTATTATGAAAACTAACGAAAGCGTTGCTTTAAATTTGTTACAAAAAGACGAGATTCCAAATTCCATACCACAGCGCAATAAATTATCACTGTGCGTAGCGTTTGCAATTTCAAGCGCTTCGTTGTTGACTGTGTATGATGCGCAGGCGGCTACAAATGCAAAACACGCAAAAAAAGCTAAATCGACTAATCCACAAGTCAATGTAAATTCGCTTCAGCAACAAATTGATCAACTCAATCAAGCATTAGAAGCCTCTAAACGTCGTGAACTTGAGTTAATTAAACGCGGCTCTGCAACTACATTGGCGCCAGCAACAGGAAATTCAGTTCCAGCGGTAACTGAAAATGTTCAAGTGCAAAATTCGACCGAAACACCTGAAATAGTCGCTGAAGATAGCAAAAGTAAAGATTTAGGCGAAGTGACGGTTCGAGCACGCCCTCGGTTACAAAAACTAAAAGATGTTCCTAACTCGACTTCCGTGCGAACGGGTGCCGAGTTGCAACGTGAGTTAGCAATGGATTTAGGCGATGTGTTAAAAAGAGCTGGAAATGTAAAATGGAACTACGGTAATGCGCGGACGAGCAGTTTATCAATGCGCGGTATTGGTCAACAGGCGCAAACAGACGCGATGGATCCCAGTGTCGGAACTGTTGTGGATGGCGTGCCTTACGCTTACAACCCATTAACCAGTTTTGATCATTATGATATTGATCAAATTGCTGTTGAGCGCGGCCCTGGTGGAACAGATGGTGGCAAAAATTACAGTGTCGGGCGCGTAAATATTCAAACACGTAGACCAACGTTTAACCGAGAAGCTACCTACTCAGCCACTTATGGTGATTACAATACCTACATCGGCGATGCGGCGCTGGGCGGTGCGGTAGTCGATGACCTTGTCGCATGGCGTGGAGCGATTCATTTTAATAAAGCAGATGGTGCAACAAAAAATCTCTATAACACCGATCAAACATGGTACAACCGCGATCGTTTAGCGGGACGTATTCAGTTTCTCATCACACCAACTGAAACCTTTAACGCTCTACTTCGCTTTGATGCTAATCCGCGTGGCGCTGAAAATAATAATGGCAATATTTTCTATACGCCCACACCCAAAATTTCAGCTAATGGTAAGCCAACGAATTTGAATTCAGATGCCTCTACTCGACTGGGTCGTCGTTGGTTTGTGCAAGGTGATCCTGATTACACGTATGCGAATGATTATTTAAATGGCGGTGGACAAAATGCGTTTAACTTGAATGCACAATCTGCTTTAACAACGGCTAGTAAAGGTGGCTCAGCCGAACTGAATTGGGATGTTGGCGGTGGTAAATTAACGTCTATTTTTGCGGTGCGTGATTTTGATTTTCAAGCGAGAAACGATGAAGGTACGCCATTTGATGTTAGTAAAAACGGAGGTGGGCGTGTACCCGATTTTACTCAAATCAGTGAAGAATTAAAATTCAAATCTAATGTAGGAAAATTGGTAGATTACACCACCGGCGTTTATTTGAGTGATCGTAAAATGATTAAAGGGAATCGCGTTGGTTTTGGTGCGGACGCGGGGGCGTGGTTTGCCAATGCGTCCCAATATACAGCGCTTGATGCGTCGGCTCAAGGTCAAAAATTGATGCAAGATTCTCTTCAAGAATTGCATACAGAAAATCCTTTCTACATTCACAATCAATCCGTTTCGCCGTTCTTAAATACTAAATGGCATATTACCGAGCCTTTCTCAATTGATGCAGGAATACGTTATAACTTTGAAGATCGTTCTCAAGGTACCGAAAAATTCATTTCACAGCAGGGTGTTGGATCATGGCTAAGTCCATATCAAATCAACGGCATTAAAACGGGTGGTTTTGAAAGTGATACAACTGGAAATTTGACAGCAAACGCTTTAGCGGATGTTAATCAGCTCGCGCTTGCGGATAAAGTCGCTAATAAATATTTTGGCACAAAAATAGATTCTGCTGTAGCAGCTGGTACTGCTTACGCGAGCTTGACAGCGGCACAGAAAAAATTAATCGGCACAGCAAAAACAGTGCGCCAATCAAATATTGGCTTGCTTTGGGATAAAGAGCCTGGACGTCCATTTAAATCCATTCTTCCTGGTTATAACGTCAAGCCAACGTATAAATTCAATGATGAATACACCGGTTATGTTTCATGGGGATATAACGAAAAAGGCGGATTATCGCAAACTGTAAATAGTGTTGCTTATCTTGTAGATCCTGAAAAAACGAATGCCTTTGAAATTGGTTTGAAATCAAATTTATTCAATGATGTATTAGTGTTAAATACAGATTTTTTCTGGACAGAAATTAGTAATTATCAACAATCGGTTCAAGTGCTCGATGTTTATCAAACCGAAGTGAATAAAACAGATACCTATACAGCGATTACAGGTAATGTAAAAGGGGTTCGTGCTTATGGTGTTGAAATTGATGGTTCAGTTAATAAAGTGATTCCTTATACTTCGGTGAATTTCTCAGGCTCTTATAACAATGCATTTTATTCTGATTTCAAAAACTCTGCTAAATCAGGTGAATGGAACAATTTAGCTGCTGCTTATGTTGATCGTACTGGCTGGACGCTGCCCGGTGCAGCGAAATTTACATTTAGCGTCAGTCCTGAGTTTAGATATCCCGTTGAAGTACTGGGTAAAAATGATTTCCATACGAGTTTCACAACGGCATTTACCAGTGATTATCGCTCGGACGTTGCTTTATCTGATTACAGTTTGATTCCTTCCAACTCAACCACCGATATTTCAGTGGGTTTAGGACGACGCGATAGAGGATTTGATGTATCGCTAGTGGGTAAAAATGTATTCAATAATCAAACACCTATTTCTAAAACATGGAACACATGGTCACCTAGTATGCCGCAATGGTTCGGTGTGACAGTGAGTGGTAAATTTTAATTTTTGATGGGAGCGCGTTTGCGTCCTAACGAATGAATTTTGTAAGTGGTCTGGGGTCTTGGCAGTTAAGCTGCTCTCTATGGGTTAGGAACTTTGTTTTCTAACCCTTTTTTTTGCTAACTGTTTCATTTTTAACAGTAACTGTTGATTAACTGTTGCAATAGCATCAATTTCAATAGCATTAAAAAAGCATCTCATTCATTGAGTGTTGTTCAAATTATCTTTTTTTATAAAAAGTATTTTAAAATCAATGGGTAATAATTTTGGTGAATTAAATTGAATGGTAATTATTTTCTGGCGCAGAAAATGCAAGTATAGGGTGAACCCCTTATTTTATAAGGCTTAACGCAAATCTATATAGCATATATAAAACACAAGAGAATGCATTATGAAAAACATCCTTGAAAAAATCATGTTAGTAATGATTTTAACGACAACACCTTTATTTGCTGTAGAGAATGCAGTCGATGATAAAAAGGCAGTGGCACCCGCAGCCGAATATAAATACAAAACACCAAAATTAGATCGTAAACAATTTGATGCGTTACTGGCTAAACCTGCTCAATTAACCATTATTGATGTGCGTCGCCCAGACGAGTTAACAACGAAAGGCGGTTTTCCGGTTTACTTGAGCATTCAAGCAACAGAAATAGAAAAAAGCTTAGCGTTTATTCCAAAAGAGAGAAGCATTGTTACGGTATCAAATCATGCTGGTCGTGCAGGTGCCGCAGCGGATTTACTTGCATCTAAAGGTTTTAAAGTCGTTGGTGCGGTAGGTGCGCAGAATTATGAAGAGCAAGGCGGCACGTTAACCAAAATTACACCGCCCGAACCTAAAAAATAATTTCGTAGGAGAAAGTTTAATGAAAACTAAATTATATTCTGCCTTCTTTTTTTGGGGAGTTGTTGTTATTGCTGGAAATGCGACGGCTGCCGATGAAAAGGCCTCAGTCCCCACGCAAGCCACTTCTCAAGATGCAGGGCAAACAAAATCGAAACACTGGTCATATAAACCAGTGAAGTCAGCCACTATTCCAACAGTGAAAAATCAAGAATGGGTAAAAAATCCTATTGATTCCTTTGTGTTAGCGCAAATTGAAGCAAAAGGACTTACACCATCACCTGAAGCTGATCGCGCTGCATTTGTTCGTCGTGCGACGCTTGATGCCTGGGGCGTAATTCCTACGCCAGAGGAGGTGAATTCTTTTGTGAATGATTCTTCAGATACCGCGTATGAAAAACTCGCTGATCGCCTTTTAGCTTCACCGAAATACGGTGAGCGTCAGGCGCGGCGTTGGCTGGATTTAGCGCGTTACGCGGATAGTTCAGGTTTTACGAACGATGAGAACCGCGACAATATGTGGCGTTACCGTGATTACGTTATCAAAGCTTTTAATGATGACAAACCTTATTCCCAATTTGTACAAGAACAACTCGCAGGGGATGAAATTTATCCCGGTAATAGTGATGCGTTGATTGCAACGGGGTTTATTCGTAGTTACCCCGATGACAGTAATTCACGTGATTTAGTGCAAAAGAAATTTCAAAATCAAACAGATATTACAGATACCGTCGGTGAGGTCTTTTTAGCGCAAACAGTCGCTTGCGCGAGATGCCACAACCATAAATTCGACAAAATTTCGATGCAGGAATATTACCAACTGCAATCGTTTTTTGCCAACGTCAATGCGGTTGACAAAATTCCCGTGGCTGTAAAAGGTGATATCGAAAAGGATTGGGAAAAAGCCAATGCAAAATGGGAAGAAGCGGTTAAAGAAGTTAAAGCGAAGCAAAAGGCTTTAATTGATCCCGTTAAAGAAAAAGCGAGAAAGTACAACTATGAACGTTTCTCGTTAGCGACTCAAGCAGCACTCAACAAACCTGAAGCAAAATGGACACCTGAAGATCGCTGGATAAATCATCGCTACAACACGAATGAAAGTGAAGAAGCGGCGGCACTGGCTTATTATCAAGATAATTCAGCAAAAGGCGCACCCAATTACGATCCAAGTTATGAGAAAAAAGCAGAAGAATTTAAAGAAATCAACAAACAGCTAAAAAATTTCGACAAGCTCAAACCCACGAAAGGATCGATTTATATTTCCGCAGTCTCGGAATTAGGTCATCCTCAGCAGCCGCCAACGCACGTGCGTTTTGGTGGGCAATTTGATAAACCACTTGAAGAAGTACAACCCGGTTTTCCTGCGGCAATTACCGATGAAAAACCGCTTATTCAAGCAACCGCCGAGTCGTCTGGTCGTCGAGCAGCACTGGCTAAGTGGATAGCAAGTCCAACGAATCCATTGACCTCGCGCGTATTTGTTAATCGTGTTTGGGCGCAATATTTTGGGCGCGGTATTGTTGAAACCGTGAGTGATTTTGGTAAAGCAGGAACTAAACCTACCAATCCTGAATTATTGGATTATTTAGCAGATAACTTTGTGAAACAAGGTTGGAGCGTTAAAAAATTACATCGGGAAATTTTACTTTCAAATGTTTATCGTCAGTCATCACAACCGCGCGAAGATATTGCTAAGGCGGATCCTGACAATAAATTACTTGCGGTATTCCCACGCCAGCGCCTTGATGCAGAGCAAATACGCGATTCACTTCTCGTTGCCTCGTCAAAACTTGAAGACAACAAAGTGGGTGGGCCTTCTGTTTTTCCTGAAGTACCAAAAGGTTTAAATGCGGGTGATAAATGGCCAGTTGACAAATCACCAAAAGAAACGAATCGCCGAAGTCTTTATGTTTTCACTAAACGCAGTGTGCCATATCCCATGCTCGATACGTTTGATATGGCCTCAGCGCAGCAAGTACACAGTAAACGTGATGTCACCACAACACCTCTGCAATCATTAACGCTCTTTAACAGCGACACCGTATTTAGTTGGTCGCAATCATTGGCTGGACGCGTCATTAACGAAGTAGGTAAAGATGAATCAGATCAAATAGAGCATTTATATCAAATTCTGTTTGCACGTGTGCCAACGGACGATGAAAAAAGTACATTAGTGGGCTTTTTGGATGGGCAAGAGAAAGTGATTAAGAAAAAGGTCGCTGAAGGTAAATTCACTGCGAGCTTGCCTGTTGGCGTTAAAGATACCGATAGTTTAGATCCCGTGCGTTCATCGGCTTTTGTGGATCTAGTGCATGCGGTAGCGAATTCAAATGAATTTATCTATCGCTTTTAACCCAACATTCCATTGATTGATAACGTATTTATATTAGGACATTTATTATGAAAGACAGATCACGAAGAGATTTTTTAATTAAAAGCGGTTTAGGCCTTGGTGGACTTGCGCTTGGTGGTGCACTTCCACCCGGATTTGGGGGGGGGTCAAGTGCAATGGCATCTGAATTAGCCGCTAACGCAGGTATTACAGATCCTCTTTTGCCAAAGCAACCGCATTTTCCTGCAAAAGTGAAATCCGTTATTTGGCTTCACATGGACGGTGCGCCTTCGACGATTGATTTATATGACTACAAGCCACAATTAGTCAAAATGAACGGTCAAGATATTCCCAAATCGTTTATGGAAGGAATTAAAGAGGGTGTGCGGGGTGGAACAGGTAAACTTTTCGCCACAGATAGAAAATGGAAACAATACGGGCAAAGTGGCGCATGGTTTTCAGATTTACTGCCCAATTTAGCCCAGCACGCAGATGAGCTGGCGTTTATTAAATCCAGCGTGACAATTGGTGCAACACACAATATTTCAATTTTAAAACTTAATACAGGTGATTTAAATCCCGGACGTCCATCACTTGGCGCATGGATTAAATATGCGTTGGGGTCAGCTAATCTGGATTTACCTGCTTATGTGGTGTTATATAACGACAAAAAAGAACCAACTGGAGGCTCAATCAACTGGAGTTCAGGGTTTTTACCTGCGGTTTATCAAGGCACGGCTTTTCGCCAAGGCGAATCCCCCATTTTATATTTGGAACGTCCTGATTTGACGTCCGCCTCCGAGCAACGCGGCACATTGGATTTACTCAAACGTTTAAATCAAATTCAAGATGCTCGTTATCCCGGTGATACGGAATTAGAAGCTCGTTTGCAGGCTTATGAGCTTGCAGACAGAATGCAGCGCACCGCCCCTGAAGCAGTCGATTTGAAGCAAGAGTCCGATGCAACAAAAGCGCTTTATGGCATCAATGATGAAGGCAGTAAAAGTTACGGTGAAGTTTTATTGCGTGCGCGTCGCTTGGTTGAGCGGGGTGTCCGCTTTATTCAAGTTGTATCAGGCCCTCAAGAAGTGGCGGGTGATAGCCGTAACTGGGATGCGCATACGCATCTTGAAGAAAATCACAAAAAACACGCATACGCTGTAGATAAACCCATTGCTGGATTACTGACAGATTTAAAACAGCGTGGTCTACTGGATAGCACGTTGGTGGTGTGGACGTCTGAGTTTGGTCGTACTTCTTATGGGCAAAGCGGTAATGGGCGTGACCATAATCCTTGGGGTTATACCCAATGGATGGCAGGTGGTGGTGTTAAAGCGGGTTATACCCATGGCGCTACGGATGAAATTGGTTTGCAAGTTGCTGATAAAAGTTTAGCCGTAGATACATACGATATTCACGCGACGATTTTACAGTTAATGGGACTGGATCATCTGAAAACGACATTTTTCCATAATGGTCGCTCTGAGCGTCCAACCGTGGTTTATGGCAAAGTCATTAAGGAGCTCATCGCCTAATCGATGAGAGGTGGCGCGGGTATTTTTGAATGCTCGCGCCACTTTTTTATTCTTGCATGGAAATGGATGCGAGAAAGTTCAAGGAATAACAACTATGTTCAAAAAAATACAACTTATCAGTCTTGTTTTTGTATTACTCAATCAAGTAGCTGACGCGGAAAGTGAATTTGATTTTGCTGACATGATGAACGACGTCGAAACGCAAATTCAAAATGTACAAAATTTAATTGCGGCTAAAAATTCAGCGAACGCCTTGGTCGATGCCAAAAAGCTACAAGATGAATTCAAATTAGTAGAAGGTTTTTTCATTAAACGCGGTAACAGCAGTGACGCCGTTGATAATGCCAAGCTTTATCAAGAAAAGGCCGTATCCATTCAAAATTCGCTTAACGCGAATGATTTTGAGAAAGCGGCTGTTGCTGCAAATGATTTTTCAACACAATGCCGTGGCGCTTGCCATGATAAATACAAACCCCTTTAACTCCTTACTTTTAAAAAAATAATATGAAATCTTTTTTATTAAAAACGATGGTGCTTAGTGCGCTTTCTTTGCCTGTTATCGCCGCGTTGCCCGAAGGTCATCCTGCGCCTGATATTCAAACACAAGCTTCTTTAGCAGGCAAAGCCTTTGAATATTCACTTAAAGATGCACTCAAAAAAGGGCCTGTGGTGGTGTATTTTTATCCTTCAGCGTATACCGGTGGTTGCAATATTCAGGCGCACAGTTTCGCGGTAAATTACGATAAATTCACTGCTGCTGGTGCGAGTGTGGTGGGTGTATCGCTAGATAGTATTGAGCGATTAAATGATTTTTCAGCGGATCCGAATTATTGCGCTGGTAAGTTTCCTGTGGCCTCTGACGCCCAAGGTTTAATTGCAAAGGCTTATGACTTGGCGGTTCGAGATGCGTCTCTGGGGAAACTTGATAGTCGCGGTGTGGAAATCAATCACGGTTTTGCAGAACGTACCACGTTCGTGATTACGCCTAATGGGAATATCAACGCCACTATTGGTGGTTTAAAACCGGAAGAAAATGTCGCCAAAGCCTTAGAAACGGTTCAGAAAATAGCTGGTAAGCCCTAAGTGACATGGGACGATATTTTTATAACCTAACGTTTTATTTCGTCACATTATCTTTTTCAATTTCCCACGCATTCGCTCAAACTGATGAGCGAATCGCGCAAGGGGATTTAGTGCTTGGAAAATCAGAATCACAAGCTAATCGTTGTCAAGAATGCCACGGTAGCGATGGATTGAGTGATAGCGAAACAATTCCCCATCATGCTGGTCAATATGCGCTGTATTTAACCAAGCAGTTACTGGATTTTCAATCAGGCGCACGTAAACACGAAGTCATGACCGTTATGGCCGAAGATTTACTTCCAGTCGAAATAGCGAATATCGGTAGCTATTTTGCCAGTCAAAAAACGATGCAAGGTGAGGGCGAAAGTAAACGTTCAATAGGTCATGATTTATTTTTAAATGGCGATGCCAATCGAAAAATCCCCGCTTGCGTAAGTTGTCATGGTGAAAACGGGAAAGGGCGTATTGCGGACAATATTGTCTATCCCGTTATTGGTGGCCAACGCAAAATTTACCTCCGCACGCAGCTCATTAACTGGAAATTAGGTGAGCGCAAAAACAGTCCCGCTGGCGTGATGAATACCATTGCCGCCGCGTTAAGTGATGACGAAATAGAAGCGTTGGCAAATTATTTATCAACGCTGTAATTCTTTTTTTGTTTGAGAGAAAAAACAATGAAATTTTTAAATTGGCTTTTATATGAAGTACATCGTTGGCTAGGTATTGGTTTAGCGCTGTTTATGTTTGTCTGGTTTGTGAGTGGTCTTGTCATTATGTATTCCACGCCTATGACGCAAAATCGCAGCGAGCAACTCGCTCATGCGCAAACACTTGCGCCACAATCAGGCTGGTTAAGTCTTGGAGAGGCGTGGGAGCGAAGTTCAGCGCAGCGCTTAGCGCTCAAATTCACCGCTAAAGCTGAGCCGAATGTGAATGATAAAGCGGGACCGATTTCGATTGTTGATGCGAAATTAGTTCGAATTGCAGATGCCCCTGTCTGGCTTGTTGAAGATACGCGCGGTCAACGTGTTGCACTTTCAGCCATTGACGGCAGTGTTCTTGAAACTACTTCTGATAACGCCTTAACAATTGCGAAAAATTGGAGCGAGGCGAAGGGTATTGAAAACGCCAATGTGCATTTTATAGATACTGTTGAAAATCCCATTATGTTGCGCAATCAAGAGGCTGTGAAACCTTTTCATCATATTGCTATCGGTGACGAGGGGCTTGAAGTATTAATTTCAGCAAGAACAGGCGAATTGCTCCACGTTTCCACGCCTATTGCCCGCGCTTTATATTGGACGGGAAATTGGGTGCATTTGTTTAAACCGTTAGATGCGATTGGTTTAAATAGTGTTCGCCATGACATTCAGCTCTGGGCTGGCTTTACCGCGACGATTGCAGCGTTAACGGGATTGATTATCGGTTGGTTGCGTTGGCGTCCGGGATTTGCAGGAAAAAAGACCTATTCACAAGGTCGCACACAACCTTACCGCGAAAATTGGATGAAATGGCATTTTTGGGCGGGTTTACTCGGTGGTACGGCGGCACTTCTTTGGGCGTTTAGCGGATACCTTTCAACGAATCCGTATAAAGTTTTCTCGCCCAATGACGCAGCCAATCGCCCAGAAATAGCCCGTTATCTAGGCAATGACATTCCTTATTTAATGAAAGAATGGCAACCTGCGCCGTTTGAAAATGTCAAAGCGGATATTGTGGAATTAAATTGGCGACGTCTAGGGGATCACGCTATTTTGCTGGCTTATACGCGTGAAGGTGGGCGGCTTGTTGATAAAACCACGTTTGGTGAGCGATTTAATGAAATCGCTTTGGTAGATGGCGCAAAACGCTTAAATGGTAATAATGCGCCAATCGAGCGTTTTGAAACGCTCACGGATTACGATAGTTATTATTATCCAAAAGACCATCAAACTAGCGTAGAAAAACCGTTGCCTATCGCACTCGTCCAATTCGCAGACGCTCAAGGTACTCGACTATATATAGATCCACAAGATGGGCGGGTGTTGGCTAAATTGGATCAAAGTCGTCGGGTGTATCGTTGGTTATTTTCGGCGTTGCATTATTGGGATTTTGGATGGTTTCATTATGAACCGCTTTGGCAAACGTGGATGCTCACATGGGTGGGTTTTGGTTTGGTATTAAGTGCAAGTTCGCTGGTGATTGGCTGGCGACGATTGAAGAAAACATTTGTCGATTTAGCAAAATCGAAAATGATTATTTTGGAACAGGAAAAACTAGGAGATAAAAATGCACTTTAGTGTCATGCAGTTAGCGTTAATTTTAGCCATTATTGTGTTGCTCTTTGGCACGAAAAAATTGGGCAATGTCGGCTCGGATGTCGGTAGCGCCATTCGTAATTTCCGCTCTTCCTTAAAAGAGGGTCAAGAGGAATCAAGCAATGAAACTCATACTGAGTGGAAACACATTGAAGGCGAAGTGGCGAATGTATCACCAAGCAGTGCCGCGTTTAAATTTAAAAAGAAAGCGTAAAAGCGTTTAAGTCAACAACCGTTGAACGCAAGGTGTTGCTATAGCAACAGTTTATAGTTTTATTTTAATAATATTCCTTTTAAAACAATGTATTAGTATTTGGCACGTGAATTGTATTGTAAGTAGTAGTCCCCGTAAAATGGCGGGGCATACTTTAATAATCAATACTGTATTTTAACTTTAGAAGGAATATGAAAATGAAAAAGCATCTTGCATTGAGTTTTATTGCGTTAGTCTTGGCAAGCACAGGCGTTTTTGCTGAAGAACACGCCGCAGAATCGCTCAAACACGCAGAACACGCTGTCACGCACGGTCAAGCTGGTCACGCCGCTCAGTTAGTTGAACACGCCAATGGCGCATTAACTCACGCTAAAAAAGCAGACGAAGTGGCCACAGGTGAAGCTAAAACACATATTGAAGCGGGCATTAAATCGTTAGAAGAATCTATTGCACACGGTAAACAAGAGCATGCAGACGTTGCAACCAAGCATGCGCAAGAAGCCGTTGGGCATTTGAAAGCCGCGAACGGAAAATAGACTGACGCTATTTTTTGAGTCGCATTTTTTTTATTTGATGAAGTAGAGGAAATTGAAATATGGCAAAAATTACAAACTTGCGTGTTGGTGAATCATTGGTGGGTGAAGGCAATGAAATTGCGCACATTGATTTAATTATCGGACCACGTGGCAGTGCGGCTGAAACAGCATTTGCTAATGCGTTAACCAATAATAAAGACGGCTTTTCTACTTTACTTGCGGTGGTAGCGCCTAATCTTTTGGTGAAACCAGCGACGATTTTGTTTAACAAAGTCACCATTAAAGGCTCAAAACAAGCCGTTCA
>ERZ1034361.1528-NODE-1528-length-12170-cov-2.270818_pt1 | contig 12170 bp, 10 predicted proteins | sample MGYA00520617_ERZ1034361 | MGnify/ENA primary metagenome ERZ1034361 (study PRJEB33736, sample SAMEA104284507) | Azolla filiculoides | biome: Urban; feature: Water surface; material: Ditch water | place: Netherlands | collected 2015-10-28 | depth 0-0.1 m ... | reverse complement strand
CAGCCACCAAGATTCAAGTATTTGGCCGCGTAAAAGAGACAAACGATAAGAGCTATGACATGCGTCTTTCAAAGGCACGTGCCACAAATGTAGCTAAGTTCCTAAAGTCTCTTGGAGTAAAGGGAATCTGGATAATCACGGCAGCCGGAATCTCGCCTGAAAACAAGCCAGTCTCACGAAGAGTAGATCTTTATCTGAACTGGAAGTAATGGTTCAAAAAAGACAGCCCCCACGGGGGCTGTCTTTTTGTTTAGGCTGGACAGGTGAACAAGAAAAAGCGCGCGGCCAGCATTTACGATGTGGCCAAGTTGGCGGGGGTTAGTCACCAGACCGTTTCGCGCGCTATAAATAACGCTGACAACATTCGTGAAGAAACCCGCAATCGTGTGCTTGACGCAATGGCTGAGCTAAAGTACCAACCAAATCGCGCAGCAAGATCGTTGGCTACGTCTCGTTCCAAACTTATTGGCGTGCTTACCTCTGATGCTGGTTTTTTCTCGGCCGCAGTTGCCGTTCGCGTAGATGGCGAATCAGAAGCCTCAATTGAAAATGCGGTGAACCAGCTAAAAGAGCTTGGCATTGAGGCAATTATTGTGGTGGCACCGCAGAGCAAAGTTGTAGATGTTGCCAAGCGGGTAGACCCAAGGCTACCAATGGTGACCATTGACTTTATTGACAGACCCGATGTCTTCTCTGTTTCTATAGATAACTACTCAGGGGCTAGGGTTGCCACCCGCCACCTGATTGAAAACGGCCACAAGAAAATCTTGCACATTGCCGGGCCGGCGAATCAGTATGAATCTATTGAGCGCTCTAGGGGATACAACGACGAGATGGTGGCCGCCGGCCTTAAGCCGTTAAAAATAATTCAAGGAGACTGGACTTCACAGACCGGCTTCAACCTTGGCAATGACCTAACCAGTAAGAAGAGAGATTTCACAGCAATCTTTGCCTGCAATGACAACACCGCGCTTGGTTTGTTGCACGCGTTCACCGCTAAGGGTTTGCGGGTGCCGCTAGATGTATCGATGGTTGGATTTGATGACGCACCAGAAAGCGAATTCTTTACACCGCCGCTAACCACCATGCACCAAGATTTTGGGGTGGTTGGTCGCCGGGCAGTAGCGCTGCTGTTTGAAGAAATTGCCGGGGTGCCAAACATTCGCAGGGAGCAAGTTTTGCCAACCCTTACCGTGCGCAAATCTGTTGCCAAATTGGCTGACTAAAGGGTCTGCCAAACCCCTACAGGCAAATTGCGCATCTGTTCTACGAACTGTAGAATAGAACCATGATTAAGAAAGCTCTTGTGGCGCTAAGCGCCCTAACCCTTATTTCAACCACCTTGACTGGCTGTGCAACCGCATCTGTTGATGGCCACGATGAACTGCACTTTAGCGATGGCTGGGTGCGAGTATCTGAATACAGCGATCACGTAGACGGCATGACTGGTGCATTCGCAACCATTGAGAACCACACTGATCACGATGTGACTCTAGTTGGCGGATCAGCCGAAATCGCCAACATGGTTGAGGTGCACGAGGTTGTAATGCTTGATGGTGAGATGAAGATGCAAGCCAAAGAAGGCGGAATTTTAATTAAGGCCGGCGAAAGCGTAACCCTTGAGCCTGGTGGCTTGCACGTGATGCTGATGGGTCTGAAAGAAGCAATTCTTGAAGGTGACGATGTAACCCTGACGCTTGACTTTGAAGGCTACGAAGACCAGACCTTCACTTGGCCAGCTAAGGCGTCGCTATCTGGCGACGAGAAGTACGAACCAAAGAAGTAAAATTGCCTCAATGACAAAATTCACGCGACGAGGGTTTCTGGCCGGTGCATCAGCATCTGCCGGGGCCCTCGTTGGTGCATCTGCGGGTGCGTTGATTGGCGGCAAACAAGCCGCCTCGGCCGCTGAGATCGCTGCCCAAACAGCAGTGCTAAAGCGCAGTGAAAAGTTTCACGGAACCCATCAAAACGGCATTGAGTTAGAGCTTCAAACATTCACAAATTTTGTATCTCTAGATTTACGCGATGAAACAGATCGCAGCGCAATGAAGCGCTGGATGAAAATACTTACCAATGATATTGAACGCCTAACTGTTGGCGAACCAATACTTGCCGATGCTCAACCACAGCTAGCCCTTGGCCCGGCCCGCCTAACGGTGACCGTAGGTTTTGGAGCGCCGCTGTTTAGCAAGTTAGGCATAGAAGACCAAAGGCCCGAATCGCTGCAAGAGCTACCAAGTTTCAAAGTAGATGCGCTTCGCGAAGAATTCAGTGGCGGCGATGTGCTGCTGCATGTATCAGCCGATGACCCAATTGTGCTCTCGCACGCCGTGCGAACTTTGGTTTCAGACAGCATGGCTTTTGCCACAGTGCGCTGGACGCAGCAGGGGTTCTCTAATGCCCAAGGCGTGGTGCCAAGTGGCGTGCGCCAAAGAAACCTAATGGGCCAGGTTGATGGCACCGACAACCCGCAATTTGGCACCGAAGACTTTAATAACCTGGTTTGGATTAACGAAGGCCCACAGTGGATTCGCGGCGGAACCATTTTGGTATTGCGCCGCATAGCGATGCAGTTAAACACCTGGGACAAACTTGGCCGCACCGATAAAGAGCAGGTGATTGGCCGCCACCTAGATAGCGGCGCACCCCTTGGTTCAAAAAACGAAACTGACCCGCTAGATCTAAGCGCGGTTGACGAGCGTGGCCTAAAGGTGATTCCAAATTTTGCTCACGTGCGCAGGGCATCACCAACGAACCCAAAAGAGCGATTCTTTAGGCGCCCATTCAACTATGAAGTTGGTACCGCAGCCGATGGCACTCCCGATGTTGGCCTACTTTGGACCGCCTATCAAAAGAACGTAAATGAGCAGTACCTGCCTGTGCAAAAACGTCTTGACGAATTTGATCTGCTATCAAAGTGGACAAGCCCAATTGGGTCATCGGTGTGGGGTATTGCGCGCGGTGTAAAGAAAGGTAACGTGCTGGCCGAAGACCTATTCTAGGTTTATGGCAAACACCAACTTGGCTCGCGTGCTGATTTTGCACGGTTGGACTAACCGCCGCCCAGAGGGTGGCTGGCACCGCATTCTTGCCTCAGAGCTTCGACAACTTGGCCACCAAGTTTTGTATCCGCAGTTTCCAAGCACCGATAACCCAACCCTTGAAGACTGGCAAGAACTGCTGTTGAGCGAGTTGGAACTTTTGGAAGAAGCAGGCGAAGGTGAAACCATTGTGGTTGCACACAGCCTGGGTTGCATCAACTTTATTCACGCAGCGGTAGAAGGCAAGATCACCAAGCCAATTGACCGGGTGCTTTTTGTGGCACCGGCAGACCCGGCGCTGCTAAGTGAGATTAAAGGTCTAAACGTAAAGCTTGAAAAAGCTGCTACTAAGCAGGCTCTTCAAGCCGTGGCTGAAAAGCTAACCATTGTGGGCAGCGATGCCGATCAATGGGCCCCAAACGGCATTCAAGAAACCTTTGGCGATGCCCTTGGTGTTCAGGCAGTGGTGGTGCCCGGTGCCAAGCACTTTAGCAAAGCCGATGGCTGGGGCCACTGGCAGGGCGTAATTGACTGGGTGCAAGACCCAACTGCCGATATTGCCGTTCGCTAGGTAGGCTAATTAGGTGCTCCCGATTTGCCCCAGGGACAAACTTCTAATTTAGGAATTAACGATGCGTATATTGCTCGTTGGTGCTGGTGGTGTTGGTGATGCAATTGCCAAAATCGCTGCTACCCGTAACTTTTATGAACTATTCGTGGTCTCTGACTACGACCTCACCCGCGCAGAGCGCACAATTGAATGGATAGAGAACCGTCACGGCCGCGATGTTGCAGCTAAGTTCTTAGCCGCAAAGATTGATGCGTCTAATGCGTCAAACGTTACCGAGATGTGCCGTTCACACAACATTGACTTTGTGATCAATGCTGTTGAGCCAAAATTCTTGCCTACCGTTTTCTCTGGTGCATTCACCGCCGGAGTTAACTACCTAGACATGGCAATGAGTCTGTCGGAGCCACACGAGGCAGACCCGTTCCACTTGCCAGGCATCAAACTTGGTGATGCGCAGTACGCATTGCACGATCAGTGGGAACGCGAAGGAAAGATAGCCCTAGTGGGTATGGGCGTTGAGCCTGGACTATCAAACGTTTTTGCTCGCTACGCACAGGATTACCTATTCAGCGAGATTGATGAACTAAGCATTAAAGACGGTGGAAACCTGGCCGTATTTGATGAACACGGAAACGAAGTGTTTGCTCCTTCTTTCTCAATTTGGACAACCATTGAAGAGTGTCTAAACCCACCAACAATTTACGAGCGTGCCAAGGGTTGGTACACCACTGCGCCATTTAGCGAACCAGAGATTTTTGAGTTCCCACAGGGAATTGGTGCGGTTGAATGTGTGAACGTAGAGCACGAAGAGATATCGATGTTGCCAAGAAATATCAAGGCAAACAGGGTCACCTTTAAGTACGGGCTTGGAAACGAATTTATTTCAGTTCTAAAGACTCTGCACAAACTAGGTCTTGATTCAAGCAAGCCACAGCGCGTGCGTTCTGCGCAGGGCCCGGTAGATGTATCGCCGCGCGATATGGTTGCTGCTGTGCTGCCAGACCCAGCAAACATTGGCCCACGCATGACAGGCAAGACCTGTGCGGGGCTATTGGTTACCGGTAAAGACAAAGACGGCAAAGACCGCGCAACCTATCTTTACCACGTAGCCGATAATGCTGAAACTATGGCTGACATAGAGGCACAGTGTGTGGTTGCTCAAACAGCTTTCAACCCTTTGATTGCGCTTGAGCTGATTGCTGATGGTGTCTGGAAGGGTGCCGGAGTTATGGGCCCAGAGGAATTCGATGCCAAGCCGTTCCTAGATCTAATGAGTTCATCGGTTGGTTACAACATCAAGTGGGAGGCGCAGGAACGCCTGCCGGCTAGCCCACTGCGTCACCCATAAGGTGTGAACTAAAAACTTAGTTCGGCACCCCAGCTTGCAGAGTGGACCTGATTTGGCTCAAGCCAGATCAGGTCTTCTTTGCTATTAAAGGCATTAGCCGGGGCGGTTTGCGGCTCAATGGCAATTGCGTGACGCGGGGTTTGGTCGTCATTATTCACGTAATAGTTTGGCGTGAATATGAAGGTGTAGGTCATCTCGGCTGATTGCCAAACATCTAGCAGTTCACCCTTTGGTGAGCGAAGATAATGGTGGCCTCGGCCATCGGCATCGCGATTTAGGTTGCCAAAGCCGTGATCAAAGTCACAGTCGCTTAATTTGCGCCATTCGGTTAGGTCGTAATCTGTGCCAATTATTTCAAGCTTGCCGATAGGAATCTTGCGCTCGTCAACCAGGTCAACGCTTCGGGCATCGGTCTTGAATTCAAGCTCTTCAGTTGGGGTTCCCGAGATTTGAAAATATGGGTGTGTGCCAACCATATAAGGGGCTTTTTTGGTGCCCAAGTTCTTGGCGGCGTGAGTGGTCTTGATTCCTGATGCCGTTAGTTCGTAGGTAACTGAAATCAAAAGTTCAAAAGGGTAGCCCGGGGTGGGTGAGACAACGGCTTGCAAAGTAACTGACTCTTGGCTTTGCTTGGCAATATCAAAAACTGCGGCACCAACTAAACCGTGTAGTGCGTTGTCTAAATCTTTTTCGTTTACTTCAAGTTGAAGTGTTTGTTCTTCGTAAACCCACTTACCGTGGTTAATGCGATTAGCCCAAGGTGCCAAAACAATTCCATCGCCGTAGCGGTTGGTCTGGTGACCACCGGTGGGCGGAACAATGTGAATGTTATTTATTGAAAGTTTCTTAAGGGCGCCTCCGGCAGTTGAAATGGTGGCGCAAACTTTGCCAGCAGCACCTGCCTTGGCTAGTTCAATAAATTGCGGTTCAGTATTCATTACTTTAGAAGGGTTGCCGCAACGCTTTGGTATTGGGCAAGTGCTGGGCCTTGGCCCTTGGCCGCGATTGTTGCCAGCGTTTCAATAGACCATGCCGGTGTTGAGCCAAGTGCAATGCTTGCTGCCTGGCGCGCTGCGCCATTGGCCACGTATTCGCCCGGTGCCGGAACCACAATTTCTGTTCCGAATACCTCTGCGGCAATTTGCTGCACGGCAGTGTTGGCAGCGGCACCGCCAACCAAAATTACGCGATTGGTTTTAACGCCAGCATCTTGAAGAGCGGCCAGGCCGGCGGCCAAACCACAAAGCATGCCCTCTATTGCTGCACGGGCAAAGTTTTCACGTGTGCTGTTAGCTAGGGTCATACCGTTAATTTGCGCTTTGGCATCTGGCAGGTTTGGGGTGCGCTCGCCCTCGAAATATGGAATCAAAACTATTCCCTCGGCACCTGGCGCAGCCTTTAGCGCTAGCGAACCAAGCTCTGCATGATCTACGCCCAAGAGCTTGCTGAAGCTATCAAGAACGCGTGCGGCATTGAGTGTGCAAACCAAAGGTAAAAATTCACCAGAGGCACTGGCAAAACCGGCAATGGTTCCGGTCTTGTCTTGGGTAGCCGTTGCCGAGACTGCAAATACTGTTCCGCTGGTGCCAAGAGAAACAACTACATCGCCAGCTGCAGCCAATACTCCAAACGCTGCGGCCGCGTTGTCACCAGCGCCGGCACCAATCTTTAGCCCGTTTGCTGTGCTGTGGGCAACCTCATTGCCCGCAATAATCTTTGGCAGTGCTGGCACATGGCCAAGAACATATTCCAGAACCTCAGGCAGGTACATTCCCGTTGAAGGGTTGAAATAGCCGGTGCCGCTGGCATCTGATGCGTCTGTGGTTAGGGCCTCAAGGTCTGGCCCCAACTGACTTTCACTTTGCGGGCCATACCCAGCAAGGCGCCAGGTTAGCCAGTCGTGCGGCAAACAAACAGCCGCAACTTGCTTTGCGTTATCGGGTTCGTTTTGTCTAAGCCACAAGAGCTTTGTTGAAGTAAACGATGCAACCGGAAGTGAGCCGGTGAGTTCGGCAATTTGTTGGGCACCAAACTTTGCAACAATGTCATCGGCTTGTGCCGCACTGCGAGTGTCATTCCAAAGCAAAGCGTCGCGAATTACTTGTCCATCGGTGTTCAAAACCACCATGCCGTGCTGCTGACCGCCGATGGAAATCGCGGAAACATCTTCGAGCCCACCGGCCTGAGTAATTGCCTCTTGAAGCGCAACCCACCAAGCCGCCGGATCTACCTCTGTGCCGTTTGGGTGTGTGGCGCGCCCCTCGCGAACGAGTGCACCGGATTCGGCATCGCGAATAACTACCTTGCAACTTTGGGTAGAGGAATCTACTCCGGCAACCAGTGGCATCGCGGTTATTTACCTTGCGCCAAGAAGGTGCTCAAGAGCCAACTGGTTCAAGCGAACAAAGTTGAAGCCCTTGGCGTTGAAGTATGAGTCGGCATCAAAGTCTTCGTATGCTGAACGATCACCCAATAGGTCTGTGTAGGTTTCTCCTGGGTTCAAGGTGGTCTTGTGAATCTCGTTCACACGTGAAGCCTTGATTGCCTCTTGAACTTCTGGATCTGCGTTGAAGGCCTTGGCACGCTCTTTTAGCAGTAGGTAAGTCTGCATGTTTGCCTTAGCTGAATCCCATACTCCGTTCATGTCTTCAGTGCGGCTTGGCTTGTAGTCAAAGTGACGTGGGCCATCGTAGGTGCGGCCGCCATTAGGGCCGCCAAACTCCAGTAGGTCTACCAGGCTGAATGCGTTGAATAGATCTCCGTGGCCGAATACCAGGTCTTGGTCAAACTTAACTCCGCGCTGGCCATTTAGGTCAATGTGGTAGAGCTTGCCGTGCTCAAGTGCCTGGGCAATTCCGCTGGTGAAGTTTAGGCCAGCCATTTGTTCGTGGCCGGTTTCTGGGTTTAGGCCAACTAGCTCTGGGTGTTCAAGGGTGTTAATGAATGCCATTGCGTGCCCAAGTGTTGGCAGCAAGATGTCGCCGCGTGGCTCGTTTGGCTTTGGCTCAATGGCAAAGCGAATGTCATAACCTTTATCGATTACATATTGGCTAAGCAGGTTCACGCCCTCGCGGTAACGCTCAAGAGCCCCGCGCACATCTTTAGCGTGGTCGTATTCGGCACCTTCGCGCCCGCCCCACATAACAAAAGTCTTGGCGCCCATCTCGGCAGCTAGGTCTAGGTTGCGTAGGGTCTTGCGCAGGGCAAAGCGGCGAACATCACGGTCGTTGCTGGTGAAGGCACCGTCTTTAAAAACCGGGTGGCTGAAAAGATTGGTGGTGATCATCGGCACAATTACGCCGGTTTCTTCAAGTGCCTTCTTGGTGCGGTCAATCTGGTGGCGGCGCTCGGCGTCTGTGCTGCCAAAGGCAAACAAGTCGTCATCGTGAAAGGTTAGGCCGTATGCGCCAATCTCGGAAAGCTTGTGAATGGCATCAACCACATCAAGGTGGGCGCGGGTAGGGCCACCAAACTGATCCTGGGCCGCCCAGCCGATGGTCCAAAGACCAAATGAAAACTTGTCTTCGCGGGTTGGAGTTAGCGCCATTTGGGGATCCTTCTTCATTGATGGGTTTTGTTGCCTGTGACAACATAATAGGGTCAATTCAGCTTTTGAACCAAATTTTCGAGCCTGTTTTAACCTCACGATTTCGTAACCTCTTCAAGAATTAGGAATGTAGATTTATAAATATGCTGAACGTAAACAGCCGGGGCACTAAGGCCCTGGGTCAAAACAGAGACGATGTTCGTCAGCACAATCTGGCAACCCTGCTTCGCATGATTCACGAGGCCGGCACGGTCTCAAGATCTCAACTAACCACCAGCTCCGGGTTAAACCGCTCAACAATTTCAGACCTGGTTTCTGAATTACAAGATTTGGGTTTGGTTTACGAAACTGAAGCCTCGGCTACCGGAGTTGGTAGACCAAGCCTTCAGGTATCTGCCTCGGATCAGGTAGTGGCCTTCTCTGTGAACTCAGACATTGATGCTGTAACTGTTGCCGTGGTCACACTGGCTGGCGATGTGATTTCAAAAAAGCGATTCCCAACGGCCAACCAGCCAACCGCAGACAAAGCCGCGGCAATTGCAGCCAAGCTGATTTCAGAAATGCGCGGCGAATTAAAACCGGGAACCAGAATTGTTGGTGTTGGTGTTGCGGTGCCTGGTCAGGTGCGCGTTAGTGATGGGGTTATTCGACTTGCCCCACACCTTGGCTGGGTTGAGGTTCCTTTTGGGCCAATGCTTAGCCAGTTAACCTCTTTGCCGGTTTATGTAGACAACGATGCATCTATTGGTTGCGTTGCAGAACGACTTTACGGAAACGCCAAGGGCTTCTCTGATGTGGTTTATCTGTTTGCCGGCTCTGGCGGTATTGGTGGCGGCGTGGTGGTTGACGGCATTCAACTTAGAGGCGCCGCTGGGTACGCGGGTGAGTTGGGCCACGTGCGCATTGCAACAAATGCAACTAAAGATTTCTCTGGATTAGAAGGAACTCTAGAGGGCATGGTTCGCCGTGACGACATGCTTGATGTTTTTAAACTTTACGCGGCAACCGATGACGAGCTTCTTTTAGAAATTAGCAGGGCAAAAACTTCAAAGGCCGTGAAGCTAATCGAAACCCAGATCGATAACCTGGCTGCAGGTCTTGGAAATTTCGTAAACATCTTCAACCCTCAGGTAATTATTCTTGGCGGATATCTATCGGGCTTATTTGAATTTAATAGTGAGCGGCTAATCAATGGGCTTCGTGCCAACTCTTTGGCTGCGGCCAATGAACGCGTTATTGTTCGAGAGGGCGGGCTGGGCTCTAACCTGCTAATGATTGGTGCCGCCGAGTTGCCGTTTAGTCAGTTGGTTGCCAACCCTTCGGCAACTCAGCTTTACCCGGCCAAAGCTAAGGCCGCAAAATCTTAACCTCGGCGGCCAGTGATTACGACGTAGTTGTTATTGGTTCTGGCTTTGGTGGCTCAGTGGCCGCGCTTCGCCTTACCGAAAAGGGCTACCGGGTTCTAGTGCTGGAAGCCGGGGCCAGATTTGAAGACAAAGATTTTGCCAAAAACTCATTTGATCTAAAGCGATTTTTATTTTTTCCAAAGCTTGGGCTCTTGGGCATTCAACGCATTGACCTATTAAAAAACGTGCTGGTTATGTCTGGTGCCGGTGTGGGCGGGGGCTCATTGGTTTATGCAAATACGCTATACAAACCACCAAGCAGTTTCTTTACCACCGGGTCTTGGGCCAAGATTGCCGACTGGCAAACCCTGCTGGCGCCTTATTACAAGTTGGCCGAAAAGATGCTGGGTGTAAAAGAGAACCCGTTCTTTAGCCCGGCTGACCTAGTGCTAAAAAAGGTAGCCGAGAATCGTGGAATTGGTGATTCTTTTCGCATGGCGCCGGTTGGTATTTACTTTGGCACCGAAGAAGGCAAGACCGCAAAGGACCCGTATTTTGGCGGCAAGGGCCCAGCAAGAACAAGTTGCATAAATTGTGGCGAATGCATGACTGGATGCCGCCACGGGGCTAAAAATACTTTGGTAAAGAACTACCTTTATCTTGCCGAAAATTTCACCGGGCCAAACCCGGCTGTAGAAATATGGGATCTCACAACTGTTTCGCACATTCAAGATTTACCATCGGGTGGTTTTGAACTAACTCTAAATAAAACTGTTATTGGTGCAGCAAAAAGACCAAGAAAAATTACCACCCCTCAGGTAATTGTTGCAGCGGGTGCTTTGGGTTCGGCAAAACTATTGCATAAATCAAAAAGCCGTGGCGCTCTACAAAACATGAGCGCGACACTTGGTGAATTAAGTCGCACAAATTCAGAGAGCCTGCTTGGCGTTGTAGCCAAAAAGAACGAACACGAATTTCACAAAGGTTCGGCAATTACCTCTTCAATATTTCCAAGCCAAGACACTCACATTGAACCGGTGCGATACGGCAAGGGCAGTGGCTTTATGGGGCTGCTACAAACTGTTTTGGCATCGGGCCCAAATGGTGAAGATCCAAGCCCAAAGCAGCTGCTAAAAGCCACATTCAAGAATTTGCTAAAGCTACCTAATTTCTACAACCTTCGAACCTGGCCAGAGCGAACCCTAATTTTGCTAGTGATGCAATCAAGAGATAACTCTTTGACCACCTACCTAAAGCGTTCAAAACTATTTTCAAAAAAGCTAACCTCACGCCAAGGCCACGGAGAGGTGAATCCAAGTTGGGTTCCGCAGGGGCATGAGATTGCTCAAGAGATAGCAAACGAAATAAATGGCACACCTGGCGCTGTGGTTGGTGAGCCGTTTGGTATTCCGCTAACCGCACACTTTTTGGGCGGAGCCGTAATTGGCGCCAATGAGAAAGAAGGGGTGGTTGACCCATACCTTCGAGTATTTGGTGTTAACGGTCTACACATATGGGACGGCTCAACTCTTTCGGCAAACCCAGGGGTAAACCCCTCGCTAAGCATCACAGCCCAAGCTGAATGGGCCGCCGCACACTGGCCAAATAAATCCGAGGGTGATGCCAGGCCGCCGTTGGGTTACCGCTTTGCCACCATTAGGCCGGTTGAGGCTAGAAACCCAGTGCTAGGCCGCAATAAGCGAAGCTTTAGCTAGAGACTTTACCCAGCATCCGTGCTTCGCGGGCCCTGTTTTCAATGCCAAGGCCCCAGTAGCAGGCGGCAATAATCACGGCCGCACCCAGCCAGCCAATGGCGTTCATAAGCTCGCCACCAAGCAGCACCGCAATGATCACAGCCCAAACCGGCTCTGTGCCCTGAAGCAGCGCAACACGTGACGCACTGGTTTTACGAATAGCCCAAAGCATCACGATAAAGCCATAAACGGTACTAAACAGCACCAGCGTGCCCATCAGAATCCATTCGCGAACGCCATAGGTTTGTGCGGCATTCACTGTTCCGGCTGGGTCAAGAATAAAGAAGAACAAGCCGGTGATGAACAGGCTCAAGATTGTTACGTTGGTGGTGTCAACGGTTTTTCCACGGGTGAACTTGCCGTGAGTAAAGAAAGATTGAGAAACGGTGTGCACCGCGCGTAGTACCGCGGCCACAATCATTAGTAGGTCGCCAAGGTTTGGCTCGGTGAACCCGTTTCCGCTAATCAGAATTGCAACACCAATAATTGCGCCAATGGCCGATAAATAAAACATTCGGGGCATCCAGAATTTTGAAACTAGGCCTTCAATAAGAGGCGTA
>ERZ1034361.1525-NODE-1525-length-12182-cov-6.587939_pt1 | contig 12182 bp, 12 predicted proteins | sample MGYA00520617_ERZ1034361 | MGnify/ENA primary metagenome ERZ1034361 (study PRJEB33736, sample SAMEA104284507) | Azolla filiculoides | biome: Urban; feature: Water surface; material: Ditch water | place: Netherlands | collected 2015-10-28 | depth 0-0.1 m ... | reverse complement strand
ACCACGGCGGCCATTGAGTACGCGGTGCTGAGCCTGCATGTGGAGCGCATCGTGGTGTGCGGGCATAGCCATTGCGGTGCGGTGCGTACCGCTTACGAGGGTGCGCCAGCGGAAGCGGTGGTGTTGATTGACTGGCTCAAACTGGCGGAGGAGGCTTTGCTTCCGGTGCAACCCGGGCCGGAAGCCTATCGGCGTACGGAGCAGCGCTCGGTAGTCTTGCAGTTGGAGCGCCTGATGGACTATCCGATGGTGCACCGGGAAGTGGAAGCCGGACGGCTTACGCTGCACGGCTGGCACTATGTGATTGAAGAGGGTGATGTTCACGTTTTTGACGCACAAAAGGGCGACTTCGTTTCGGCGGCTTTGGCGCAAAACAGTGGCACTGGGCCATACGCCGCGTATTCTGATAGCCACCCCTAATCCATTGCCTCCAAACCAGCCGGTGTTCCATGCAAGAAACGATTGATTTGATTGACACGCTGATGCAGTCGCGTCAAACCACACTTCCCAAGCGCCTGGTCGCGCCCGGGCCGGATGCACTGCAATTGCAAAGAATTGTCGGGTCTGCTGCCCATGCGCCTGACCATGGGCAGTTAATGCCTTGGCGGTTCGTCATCATTTCTGAGGCGGCTCGCCCAGCATTGGGAGAAGCCTTTGCAGAAGCGCTGCTGGCGCGTGATGCCTGCGCATTGCCTGAGCAAGTGCAACAGGCACGGGAGAAGGCGCTCCGTGCGCCACTCCTGATGCTGCTGCTGGTGAAAGATAAAAGCGGTGATGTCAGTATCGACTTTGCGGAGCGCGTCCTCTCGGCCGGCTGCGCAGTGCAGAACATGCTGCTGATGGCCACTGCCCTGGGTTTTGGTTCGGCGTTGACCAGCGGCAAAGCGCTCAAGTCGACGCAACTGCGCAGCTTGTTTTCATTGGGTACCGACGAGCACGCCCTGTGCTTTGTAAGTGTCGGCTCGGCCGGGCGCAACAAGCAGGCGCGCGTGCGACCGGTGGCGGAGCAGTACGTCAGTACGCTGTCACTGGAAGACCAAGGCAATGGCCCGTGAAAGGGGTCAGCAACAACATCACGGCACCAACCGACCCAAGAAACAATGGCCATACTGATCCAGATACAGAACCCAAGCCCGCGAGGGCAAGCCCGATTTGCCTTGTGGGAACTCGGTTTTCGACCTTTTTACCTGTTCGCGAGTGCGTTTGCATCCCTCTCAATTCTGGGCTGGGTTCTGCAATTCATCGGACTGCTGCCAGTTGCCTATCTGCAAGGCCCCCTGTGGCATGCCCATGAGATGCTGTTCGGCTTTACCCTGGCCGTACTGACCGGGTTCTTGCTGACCGCCGGCCAGAACTGGTCGGGTCAACCAACCCCGAAGGGCGGGCGTCTTGCTGCCTTGGCCGCACTGTGGGTTGCCGGGCGTGTGCTGGTGCTCTCGCCTTGGGGGTGGCTGGCGGCTGTGGTGAACGTGGCCTTTCCACTGACCGTTGCGGTGGCACTGGCCATTCCGCTGGTCAAGGCACATAACCGGCGCAACTACTTCTTTGTGGGGCTGCTCGTTCTGATGGCGCTGGCCCAACTTGCCGTGCACTTGAACGCGTTGGGCGTGTTGCGGTTGCCTGCTTGGGCCGGCATTGCGCTGGGACTGGATGTCATGCTGTTTGTGCTGTGCGTGATGGGCGGCAGGGTCATACCCATGTTCACTAACAACGGGGTGCCTGGCGCTAAGGCGGCACGCGTGGCCTGGGTGGAGAAGACGGCGCTGGGCCTGGTCCTGTGCCTGATCGTTGCGGATGCCCTGCAAGCCACCGGCGAATGGTTTGCGCTGCTGGCTACCCTGACGATGGCAGTCCATCTGGTCCGCTGGTGGCTTTGGCAACCGTGGAAAACCGGGCACACGCCTCTGGTTTGGGTATTGCATTTGGCCTATTTTTGGATACCAGTACACCTCGCGATGCGTGCCATGGCGGCTATGTCCTGGGTATCACCCTCCATCGCCCATCACGCACTGACGGCAGGTGCCATCGGCGGCATGGTGATTGGGATGATGACGCGTACCTCGCTCGGCCACACCGGCAGAAAGCTTCAGGCCGGCCTGCCCGAAGTAAGCTGCTACGCCCTGATTGGTGTTGCTGCTGTGGTGCGTGTTTTCCTTCCGTTATTGATCCCGTCGTGGATCAGCGCAGCGGTGCTGCTATCCGGCATCTTGTGGTCAGCTGGTTTTGCCGTTTTTACGTGGCGCTATTGGCCAATTCTCAGCCGTATATAAAGCCGCGCCAAGCGGTATGGGCTGACCGCAATCGGTACTGGCCAGCACACCGCCAATCGGCCGTCTCGTTAAGGATTCGGCCCTCTTTTTCGGTTCACATCTGAGTTCTTAGCTGCTAAGCTTAAAAGACATTAATCCAATCTCCGTGGTAACGCTATGACACTACTGCACCGACTTAACCTGGCTCAGAAATTCATGATCCTGGGCTTCATTTCTTTGGTGCTTACGGTCGTACCGACGACGCTCTATTTCAAGCACTCGTTTGAGCAATACGACTCTGCCCGTACCGAGCTCAGAGGCAGTGCACCGTTGATTGCCATCAACAAGGTCATCCAGTATTCGCAGACCCATCGCGGCATGTCGGCCGGCATGCTCAGTGGCAATGAAGCGCTGGCAAGCCGGCGGCCTGCATTGCGCGACAAGCTGGTTGTGGCAATGGACACGGCGGACGTGCAACTGAAGGAAGCAGGGACGTCGCAGGCGCGGATGGAATTGTGGGCAAAAATCCGATCGGATTGGAAAGCACTGGAGCAAGAAGTTTCCGATAAGAAGCTCAAGCCTGCCGAGAGCACCAAGCTTCATACCCAGCTCATTGCTTCCCAGCTCCTTCTTAGCGAGCACTTGTTGCATGAGTTTGGTCTGTTGCTGGACCCGGAGAGTGACGCGTACAGCCTGATCAACGCAAGCTTGGTGAACTTGCCATGGATGGCAGAGAACCTTGGCGTCATGCGCGCCATGGGTTCAGGCTTTTTGACAGTTGGCACGCTCCCGCCTGAAGGTCGCGCCACATTACAGGCCTTGCAAAAACGCGTAAACGAACTCAAGGGTGAAATGTCTCGGAACCTGGACCGAGCCACACAGACCAATGATTCCGTACGAACCGCCCTTCAATCGTCGGCGGAAGCCAGCCGATTGGCGGTTGAAAAGTCACTTCAAATAGCGGACGTAGCCCTGATTAAGGCAACGGACATCAACTACCCGGCAAGTGGGTACTTTGATGAATTCACGCGCACGATTGATGGGCTTTTTGAGTTCAACGCGACTGCGATGAAAGCAATAGAGTCAGTTCTTCAAGAACGTAGCTCCGGCATTCGGCGATCGCTGATCGAAGTCGGCGCGCTGGTGGTCGTGGGGCTATTGGGAGCATTTGCGCTGTCGATGGCTTTCATCAAGAGCATTACGACACCTGTTCACGAAGCTGTGACAGTGGCCCGAGCGGTGGCGGACGGCGATCTGCTAGTTGACGTGCCCGTGCGGGGCTCCAATGAACTTGGCCAACTCATGCAGTCGCTGTTGGATATGCGCGATCACCTTGAAAAGGTTGTATCCACGGTCATGCATGGTTCGGCGAGCTTGGCGACTGCCAGTGCCGAAATCGCCCAAGGCAACAATGACTTGTCAGATCGCACAGAGCAGCAAGCCGCTGCATTGCAGGAAACAGCTGCCTCTATGGCTGAATTGGGCTCCACCGTTGGACAAAACGCAGACAGTGCGCGACAAGCCAACAACCTGGCGCAAACTGCCAGTGCGGTGGCAACCCGTGGTGGTGAAGTAGTGGGCCAAGTGGTCACCACCATGCGCGACATCAACGAGAGCTCCCGCAAGATTGCTGACATCATCAGCGTGATTGACGGCATCGCATTTCAAACGAACATCTTGGCCTTAAACGCTGCAGTTGAGGCCGCGCGTGCTGGTGAGCAAGGGCGAGGTTTTGCGGTGGTTGCTTCTGAAGTTCGCAGTCTCGCCGGCCGTTCAGCCGAAGCCGCGAAGGAAATAAAGATGCTGATCAATACCAGTGTCGAACGCGTTGAGCACGGCACGTCGCTAGTGGATCAGGCAGGGTCGACGATGACCGAAGTTGTTTCCGCGATTCGACGAGTAACCGACATCATGGGTGAAATTGCTTCTGCCAGTGCGGAGCAATCGCTCGGTGTTTCCCAAGTGGGGGATGCGGTAAAGCAAATGGATCAAGTAACTCAGCAGAATGCCGCGCTGGTTGAGGAAATGGCAGCTGCTGCCGGTAGCTTGAGAAGTCAGGCGCAAGAGCTGGTGACTTCTGTAGAGGTATTCAAGACCAAGGCGAGTGAGCGTGGAACACGGTCGAATGTCCGCCAGTCGAAACTAGTCCCTGTGCTTTCGTAGGTGGTTAAAGTTTCGACGAGCGTTTCGATCTAATTTTTCGAAGTACTGTCGGTGGTGTGTAACCGATGTTTTGTGTTAGCACATAGCTTGGGGTCAGACTGACCGGCAAGTCAGTGCACGGGCGGAATCACGATTAAGCGAGTTCGCCCGCAGGACCGTATGCATTACCTCTCCACCCGCATTTTCTAGTTCATGGCGCACCTTTTAAGAGCGGTTGCTAGCAAAACTGGCGATGTCTCGACCATTTAATAGGCTGGAGTGGCTAATGGCGTTTCCATCGGACACCTAAGACCGCTTCTGGCTCACAGCTCCATTTGGTGGTCCAAATTGGGCGTCCATAAACCGGTCACAAAAATCACACTGCCTGACTGCCGACATTGTTGGGAGCTAGCAGTGTGCCCTTAGCAGTCAGCCGTAATGGTGAAGACCGGCCATTCGCAAGCCCCGCGTCAATTGAAATGCTGCCGTTCGATCCGCGGCTTGCGTGAAAGGCAGGAATCCGACTCTTCTGCCGCGTAAGCGGTCTTCTACTGGCCCCTGTTTTTCAAAATTGCAGGCGCAGACTGCTCAGTAATTTTTCTCCTCCATTCCGGTCATTCCCAGCCCTGATTTCCTGGCAGCGGACTTTCACCGGTGATTGAGGATTCTTCCCCTTGGTAGCGCTTATCTCGACAGCGGTCACTGGCGGTTGGGGTACCTGGGCAGGACCGACCATTGCGGACATGCGATCCGTATCGCCTTTACTGCCAGTCAAGGTCAATTGGAATCATTGGAAAATGGCGTCATGCTTTTCGAAAAATTCATGAGCAGTCAGTCGGAGTGACCCCTTTGGGACTTCCAAAACCAGGGCAAAAGTGCCACAGTTGCCCAGGCGAATCTCCGCAGCCCGAGGTTCACGCAATGCGGAATTCAGCGGGATCCGGACGACTTCAAATATCCGTGTCTTCCGCTATTTCCAGCGCATCATCCACCTCAATTCCCAGGTAGCGCACAGTGCTCTCCAGTTTGCTGTGACCGAGTAAAAGTTGAACTGCACGCAAGTTTTTTGTTCGTCTGTAGATGAGGGTCACCTTGGTGCGCCGCATGGAGTGCGTGCCATAAGCACAGGGGTCAAGGCCGATGTGCTTGACCCAGCCGTTGACGATGCGAGCATATTGACGGGTGCCCAAGTGAAGGGATTTGTGCACGCGACTCGGAAAAAGATAGTCCTCTGAATGAAGGTCTCGCAGTTTCATCCAGTCGGCAACTGCGGTGCGGGTCTGTTCGGTAATCTCGAACTGGACTGGCCGCGAGGTCTTTTGCTGCATGACGATGGCACGAGGGGCAATGCGATCGCCGTGGCATATATCCCGAACTTTGATTTTGACCAAATCACAGGCTCGCAACTTGCTGTCCAAACCCAAATCAAAAAGGGCCAACTCCCTGGTTCGGTGCTCCAGTTGAAGCCACACCCGGATTGCCCAGACCTCCTTCAATTTGAAGGGAGCCTTTTGCCCAATCAGCTTGCCCTTATTCCAGGGCTCACGCGGGCGGCTTGCTTGTTTGACTGCCTCTTCCATGACAATTCTCCTTATAAATAATAGGGAACGCCACTATGCCTTTTTTGTTCGTTTGAGTACACAATGATTCGCAAGCATGGTGTTTGCCTCAGAGGTAAGAATCATGGAAACCAAAAAAGTAGGTATTCGGGAGTTTCGTGCTGGCATGGTTGAATACATTGCGTCGAACACGCCAGTGGCCGTAACGCGCCACGGGCAGACTATCGGCTATTTCATACCTACCCACGGTCAGGCCGAGGCCGACATTGCATCATTGAAGAAGGCAAGCAAGACGTTGGATCGCTTGCTTGCGGCCAGTAGCGTTGATGTGGATGCCGTAGTTGCCGAGTTCAAGACTGCCCGCATAGACCAAGCAAACCCAAGTAACCCGTACCTATGGTGGCATGAGTACCAGAGCCATTGTTCTGGACACCAACATCCTGATTCGAGAGGTGTGGGACACGCTGGAATCCCTAGGCCAAGTAGAAAAAAGGCTGTTGGGAAAAATATTTAGCAGGTCCTCAAAGCACCTCAGTGCAGAAGGCCGCCGGCGAGACGATGCGTGTGCGACCAGCGCTACCGCGTTGCAGTAGACCGGCGCGACGATCTCCGGTGACCAGGTAATCTGCCTCGCTGGCCAATGCCATGGAAAGCAGAAAAACATCATTGGGGTCGTTCAGATCCATGCCATCCGGGGGAGGAGGCAAATTGCCCAGCACAATGGCCCGTTGCATGTTATTCACCATGGTGCCGACGCGGTGGGCTGGCAAGATGGTCTTGAGCTTGGGGTAGCGACTCACACGCCGTAGCTCGTCAAGCTGAGCGGTAGAGGTAACCAGCTCGAATCTGGCGGAGCGCCACGCGCGATAAATGATGTCAGGCGGACCCTGCGGCGAGATCAGTGCGCCAAGCAGCACGTTGGTGTCCAGAATGACGCGCATTAATGCTCGCGTGCCCATTGAACCGCCTCGTCGATCAGGTCGGTCAACTCGGTCTCGCCCATTCCGGTCGCAGCAGCCTTGGCTTGTTCTACGGCCTTTTCCAGAAGATAGGAGCGCACTGCCTCCTCGATGAAGCGAGACAAGTCGCCCTTGCGCCCGCCTCCCTGCGCGGCAATGAACATGCGCACGGATTGATCTGTGTCCGGCGACACAGCGATGTTCCAGCGGACCGAGTCCATAATTTCTCCAGTGTTTGGGTGTGTAGGTGTTTATACACCGAAGAGCAAGGATGATGTTCCTCGCCCCTTATTTGTTGCCAGCAGATGCAATCTGGTCTCGCGACGGCACATTGACCATAGCGGAAATTGGGCAGCTTGGTCCGCAGTGTCATCTATTGCAGTCATTGATGTTCGTCTAATCGACACTGGCTGCCAGGAAACTATTGGTGGACTTCGGCTCATTCTTCCTCACGACAACGGATGCCCTCTGAGGATCGTCTCAGTTCTCAGTGTTCCGCTTGACCGGATGCGCACCCCCACTCATCCTTTCAGGGCACAGGTGTCACTGACAACAGCTGATCGGCACCCATACAGATGGGAACACTGCGCATTCTTAAGGCTCCACTTTTCGTATTAAGTCGTAACAGTGGGCATTTTGGTGTAAGATAGTAATTGATTACTACCTTACACTATTCTTAACATGGTCACTTCACTTAACGTCCAATCAAAACTTCCCGCGGACGAGCGACGCGCCGTGACCGTGGAGGCAGTCATTGCGCTAGCGGGTTCGCAAAACCCCAGCGACATTACGACTGCTGCTATTGCCAAGCACATGAATTTGACTCAGGGGGCGCTATTCAGGCACTTCCCCAGCAAGGATTCCATTTGGCAATCCGTCATGGAGTGGGTGGCAGACCGCCTGCTGGCGCGAATCGACAGCGCAGCAGAGGGCACTTCCTCACCATTGAGTGCGATGCAGGCCATGTTCATGAGCCACATCGACTTTGTGGTGGAACACCCGGGCGTGCCACGCATGATGTTCGGTCAGCTGCAAAGCACCGAGGAGACGGCCGCCAAAAAAATGGCGCAGACCTTGATTCAGCGCTATTCCGAACGCGTACGTGCACGCATCGAGGAGGGCAAGGCCATCGGGGAAATCACGTCCGAAGTGGATACCCAGGCTGCTGCCACGCTGTTCGTCGGAACCATTCAGGGCTTGGTGATGCAGTCCTTGCTGTCCGGAGACCTTCTTCGCATGCGCGCCGACGCGCCGGGTGTATTTGCAATTTATCAACGCGGTATGAGGAACGTCCAATGAAAAATTTCATCTCACTGCATGGCCGAACCATCGCGTTGGCGAGCGTCCTTTTTCTATTGGCGGGCTTGCTCGGTTACGTTGCGCTGAGGGCCGGGCCCATGGCACCGGTTGCCGTTACGGTGATTAGCGTAGACAGCCAGTCTATCAAGCCGGCTTTGTTCGGTATCGGTTCAGTAGAAGCACGGTTTACCCACAAGATAGGTCCCACCTTCGCCGGACGGATCAAGCGTGTGGAGGTTCAATCAGGCGATCGCGTCGCAAAAGGCCAAGTGCTGGGCGAGATGGACCCCGTCGATTTGGACGACAAGATCGGCGCCCAGGAGGCGACCTTAAAGCGGGCGGAGGCTACCCTGTTGGCGGTTGAGGCGCAAGTTCAGGAAGTGGGTGCCCGGAAAGCGTTCGCAGAAATCCAGACCAAGCGCTACGAGCAACTGCTGGTCGCCCGCTCGGTCAGCGAAGAGGGTGCTGAGGCAAAACGACAAGAGTTGCAGATTGCGCAGGCATCCTTGTCAGCGGCCCGCGCCAACCTTGATGCATCGCGCCAGGAACTGAACCGTGTGCGGGCAGATCGTGACGGACTGGTCCGCCAGCGGGCAAATCTGCGTCTGATTTCGCCGGTGGATGGAATCGTTACCCGCCGCGACGCCGACCCAGGCACCACCGTGGTTGCCGGACAAGCGGTGGTTGAAGTGGTCGAGCCCAGCAGTATTTGGGTCAGCGTGCGCTTTGATCAGCAGCGCGCACAAGGGCTGAGCGCCCAACTTCCGGCACAAATCGTCCTGCGCTCGCGTGCCAGTGACTTCCTGCCTGGACAGGTATTGCGCATTGAACCCCATGCCGATGCCGTGACCGAAGAAATTTTGGCCAAGGTGGCGTTTTCACAAATCCCGCAAGTACTGCCGCCGATTGGTGAGCTGGCGGAAGTTACGGTAGCACTGGCGGCACAGAAGTCGATGCCAGTCGTGCCCAATGCCAGCGTCCAACGCGTGGATGGGCGCCTTGGTGTGTGGGTGGTTGAGGACGGCAGCCTACGTTTTGCACCCATCAAAACCGGCGCAACGGACCTTGAAGGCCGCGTGCAGATTCTCCAAGGTCTCAGTGGGGGCGAACAAATTGTGGTGTACAGCTTCAAGGCGCTGGATGCCAACAGCCGCATCAAGGTGGTGGACCGTATCGTGGGCAAGTCATCATGATCAGCCTGGCCGGACGCGACATTCTGCATGCTTGGGGCAAGTTCGTGTTCACCGGTATCGGACTCGGGCTGTTGATAGGCGTGACGCTGACCATGGCTGGCGTGTACCGGGGCATGGTGGACGATGCCAATGTACTGCTCGACAACAGCGGTGCTGACCTTTGGGTAGTTCAAAAGGATACCCAAGGACCCTATGCAGAGTCCTCAAGCATTTACGACGATACCTACCGCGGCATTCTGGGCCTATCGGGCGTGGCGCGCGTTGCCAATGTCACTTACCTGACCATGCAGGTCAGCCAACTTGGGGACGGTAAAGCACGGGATGTGCGCGCCATGGTGGTCGGTATTCCACCTGACGGTGCAGGTCATCCCGGGCAACCCGGCTACCTGGTTGAGGGACGGCGACTGACCCGTGGTCATTACGAGGCGGTAGCCGACATTGCCAGCGGCTTCGCGCTGGGGGACCGCATCCGCATTCGGCGCAACGAGTACACCGTGGTGGGGCTGACCCGCCGCATGGTCTCCTCGGGCGGTGACCCGATGGTTTTTATTCCATTGAAAGATGCGCAGGAGGCCCAGTTTCTCAAGGACAACGATGCCATTCGGGCACAACGAGCCCGTACAGCACAAAGCCCGGCACTGAACCGCCCCGGCGTGCCCGGCTTGCTGGATGCGGTAATCGCCTCGCAAAGTACCAATACCTCGGTCAATGCCGTGCTGGTGCAGATAGAACCCGGCACAGACCCGGAGGCTGTGGCCGAACCCATCAGACGCTGGAAGCACCTGAGCGTCTACACGCGATCACAGATGCAGGGCATCCTGATCGAGAAATTGATTGCCACAGCGGCCAGGCAGATTGCCATGTTCCTGGTGATTCTGGCCATTGTCAGCGCTGCCATCGTTGCATTCATCATCTACACCCTGACGATGGGCAAGATCCGGGAGATCGCAGTGCTCAAACTCATTGGCACCACCAACCGCACCATTGCCGGGATGATTCTTCAACAGGCGGTGGCTCTGGGCTTGATCGGGTTTGTGGTCGGTAAAGTTTCAGCCACGTTCTGGGCACCGGTCTTTCCAAAATACGTGCTATTGGAGTCTGGCGACGCTATTCGCGGTTTCGTGGCGGTGGTGGTGATATGCGTACTGGCCAGTGTGCTGGCAATTCGCGCCGCGCTCAAAGTTGACCCAGCGGAGGCCATCGGTGGATAAACAACATTCTGACTCCTCTGCGCGTGGCATCCGCATTGAAGGACTTAAAAAGCGCTACGGCCACGGCGACATGGCGGTGGACGCACTCAAGGGCGTCAACATGGTCGTCGCACCCGGTGAAGTTGTGGGGTTGGTTGGACCATCAGGCTCGGGCAAGAGTACGTTGCTTAAATGCCTGGGTGCCATCATTGAGCCAACATCCGGGCGCATGGTGTTGGGCCAGGATGTTATTTATGACAACGGCTGGAAAATCTCCGACCTGCGCGCACTGCGGCGCGACAAGATTGGATTCGTCTTCCAGGCCCCCTACCTGATCCCATTCCTGGACGTGACCGACAACGTCGCCCTGCTACCCATGTTGGCGGGCGTTCCCAACGCTGAGGCGCGCAAAAAGGCGCTGGCATTGTTGACCGCACTGGATGTACAGCACCGTGCCAAGGCCATGCCATCGCAGCTCTCCGGTGGCGAGCAGCAACGGGTGGCGATCGCCCGCGGGTTGGTCAATCGACCCCCAGTGATCCTGGCCGATGAACCCACAGCGCCACTGGACAGCGAGCGAGCGCTGGCCGTGATCCGCATCCTCAATCAGATGGCCAAGCAATTCGACACCGCAATCATCGTCGTCACCCACGACGAAAAAATCATTCCCACCTTCAAGCGGATTTACCACATTCGCGATGGCGTCACCCACGAAGAGGCGGGTGAAGGTCGTGGAATCGACTGACAACCCCTCACTCTCTTTAACAACCTGGAATCCAATATGAAACAAAAACCGTCTCGTTATCACCCGGCCCTTGTCAGTCTGCATTGGCTACTGGCTCTGCTCATCATGCTTGCGATGGGTATGGGCACCTTCGTCTTGAAGGAAATTCCCAACACGTCTCCCGAAAAACTTGGCGCCTTGCAGGGCCACATGATCATGGGTTTTGCCATTGGCGCCCTGATGATGGCGCGCTTGATCGTTCGCCTGCGCACAAGTCACCCGCAAGTTGCCTCTACGGGTAGCAACGTACTGAACCTGCTGGGAAAAGGCGCGCATGTGGGCCTGTACCTGCTGGTCTTCGCCATGGCCGCCAGCGGTGCCGCCACAGCACTGCAAGCGGGATTGCCGCAGATGATTTTTGCGGGCAGTGCCGGATCGCTGCCGGACAGCTTCGCAATCTATACGCCGCGCGTGGTTCACGGCTGGATCGCAAAACTGCTGATGGCACTGGTGGCCCTGCACGTTGTGGGAGTCGTCTACCACCAGTTCGGGCTCAAGGATCGCCTTCTGTCACGCATGTGGTTTGGACAGCGTTAGGCAGTCGAAACCGCGTTAGCTGGATGCGCCCATGAAATACAAAAACGCACGAACCGCAAAGAGAATTGCCATGGCTGCAATCGGCACGCTCATGGCAATGATCGGCGCAATGACCTGGGCTGACGACGGCACAGATACCCCCCCACTAGCCCTGCGCAAAATCATGCAAGACATGGATAAAAACATGCACAGTATGGCGGATGCCATCTCGCAAAAGGACTGGCCATTGGTGGAAAAAATCGCACCACTTATTGCAGATCATCGCCAGCC
>ERZ1034361.1524-NODE-1524-length-12188-cov-9.845512_pt1 | contig 12188 bp, 11 predicted proteins | sample MGYA00520617_ERZ1034361 | MGnify/ENA primary metagenome ERZ1034361 (study PRJEB33736, sample SAMEA104284507) | Azolla filiculoides | biome: Urban; feature: Water surface; material: Ditch water | place: Netherlands | collected 2015-10-28 | depth 0-0.1 m ... | reverse complement strand
GCACGGAGAATTCCCGCCATCAAGTCTTCAACGCCGCCAGAAGGATCAACAAGAACCAGTTCCGGCAAACGAACTGCCATCGCGTTCACGCGGAAGTCTCTACGAGAGAGATCCTCTTCAAGGCTGTCGCCGAAAGCGACAACTGGCTTACGCGTCTTGCCGTCATACTGGTCGGCTCGATAGGTCGTGATTTCAACCTTTTCGCCCGCGATCTGGGCGCCGATGGTGCCGAAGTCGCGACCGATGTCCCAGTGGGCTTCTGAAATAGGTTCGACCACACGAATGATGTCATCGGGGAGCGCATTGGTGGTGAAGTCGAGGTCGTGGACTTCGTGGCCTAAGAATGCGTCACGGACAGGTCCGCCCACCAACGCCAGTTCGTATCCGGCATCAGCAAATGCTGCCGCCAAGCGTGAAACGCTGGGCGACTTACTCAATTGAGTAATCGATTCGATTGCGGAGGCGACACTGTGCATTTCCCGCCATTCTACGGGGAGCATCAGGTTGTTCTTCAGTTGCGACGCCTACAATGGCAGGATGCCTTCCCTGCTGATTCGACGTGTCACGATGTCGTTTTCTGCAGCAGTCGTGGCTCTCCTGCTGGTGGTTGCCGGTTTTGCCCAAGCAACTCTTCCCGTCGCCCATGCCGCCGAACAGGCAACTCTGGTTCTCACGCCATCTGCACTGAGTGCAGGGCCTGGTGACACGTTGTCTGCTGTGCTCAGCGTGACAAACACGGGTAAAGAAACCCTTCCCGAAGGGCAAGCAATATTTACTGCACCTTCGACTGCACTCACAACAGTTGCAGATCTTGATGCCTGGTTTGCGGCAGAGGACGAACAGACTCAACCTGGTCGTTACCTCACTACCGTTGATGTTCCTGAAATTGCCGCTGGTAAAACTGTCGATGTTGTCGTGGAGCTTCCGCTGAATTCCGGACGTTTCGGAGGAATCTGGGGTCCTCGAGGTGTGGCAGTGAACTTCCTGCTCAATGATGAAAGCGTGGCAACCGGGCGTTCTTCGTTTGTGTGGACACCTTCTGCGACAACAGCGAAGGCGGCATTCACCGGAATTCTGGCTATTGTTCCCCCGCCCAGCACCTCTGGGCTTCTTACAGCAGCAGAATTGACGGAACTGACTGGCCCGAGTGGCATTTTGACCCGCCAATTAGCTGTTGCCCAGGGCCGCCCCGTTGCTGTGGGTATTGACCCTCGCATTCTTTCCTCGATCGAAGCGTTGAGGGATACCGCTCCAGATGGTGTCTCAGCGTGGCTGCAAGCTCTCAAGGCGCTCCCGAATGAAAGCTTCCTTCTGGCTTGGGCAGATGCTGACATTTCAGCCCAAGCACAGGCAGGTTCAGCAACACTTTTGACCCCGCCAACCAGCGATGTCATTACTCCCCTAGTTCTTGACGAGGCTTCTTCACCGGCTCCCACTGCAACGCCTATCCCCGTTGCGACGCCCCTATTTACCCCCACGCTGAACTCCATTGCCTGGCCAGCTGGGAACTCGGTAATGAGCTCTGATCTGGGAATTTTCTCAGCGAGTGGACTCACCTCCGCCATTCTTTCCTCTGGAAATGTGGCAGGGGACATCATGTCTTCTGGCCAAACAGCAGGTCTTCCCAGCGTGGTCACCTTGAATGGCTTGAGCGCCGCATTGAACAGCAATGACGCATCTCGCGCTGCGTCCTACGTCGCAGTTGCTGCCGTGGATGAATCACAAGCCGGACGAACATTTGCCGTGTTGCCACGTGAAACATTCAGCATCACAGGGTTAGCCAAGCTGGGCCAGACCATCGATGCTGTGCTGGGACAAAGTTGGGTGAGTTCAGGAACCCTCTCTAGCGGCCTGACTTCAGCTACTTCTTCCCTGGAGATCGTGGATTCTCCCGAATCTTCTCAGCGCATCTCGGTTGTGAGCAGCTTGATTGCGCGCAATGCTCAGGTTTCTTCTTTTGCCACCATCGCTGAAGACCCCAGCTTGATTACTAGCCCAGCTTCACGTGAGTTAGCAGCGGTGCTATCTGTCGGTTGGCTCGGTAGTGATGAATGGTCCTCTGCGGTTTCCGAAAGCCTGCGCAGCAGCGAGAAAGTGTTGACGTCGGTCTCCATCGTCACCAGCAGCACCATCAACATGGTGGGTGGGCAAGCCAATATTCCTATCTCCGTGCTCAACTCTCTGCTTCAGCCGGTCACCGTGATGGTCAACGCAGACCCCAATAATGCACGCTTGATTGTTCAGGGCTCCGAGCAAGTCACGATTCAGCCTGAATCTCAAGCCAAGGCACAAATCCCTGTTCAGGCGCAAGTTAGTAATGGCAGTTCCATCCTGACGGTGAGCTTGCAATCAGTTGATGGCGTGCCTATTGGTGAAGCCGTGGCCATTCCCATCAACGTTCGTGCGGACTGGGAAACCTGGGGACTCGGTGCTGTGGCATTGGCTTTTGTAGGCCTACTCACCGCCGGTGTGATCCGAACTCTGCGACGCAGGAAATCAGGAACCCTCGACGCTTCCTAAATAGCGCGGAATAATTCCTAAACTATTCACCTTCGGCCCCCTCATTTCTTCGGCTTTCGGGAATAACCGGCAAGTAGACTGGGTTTACTACAGTGCCTGTTCGTCAAGGCACTCTCTTTCTTTTCTTGGAGTTTTTGTGCGTCAAGTCATCATCATTGGTTCGGGTCCCGCCGGTTACACCGCGGCGATCTATGCTGCTCGTGCAAACTTCAAGCCACTCGTCATTGCGTCATCCGTTGAAGCTGGTGGCGAGCTGATGAACACCACAGAAGTAGAGAACTTCCCTGGTTTCCCCGAGGGAATCATGGGCCCTGAACTCATGATGAAGATGCAGGAACAGGCAGAGAAGTTCGGTGCCGAGATCCTGATGGATGACGTTGTCAGCCTGGAACTAGCTGGTGACGTCAAGCGTGTCACTACTGGTGGTGGCCAGACCTTCGAAGCACTCAGCGTCATCTTCGCTACCGGTTCTGCCAACCGTAAGCTCGGCCTTCCTGACGAAGACCGTCTCTCTGGTCACGGTGTTTCCTGGTGTGCAACCTGCGATGGTTTCTTCTTCCGCCAGAAGACGGTCGCTATCGTCGGCGGTGGCGACTCTGCCATGGAAGAAGCTAACTTCCTCACCCGTTTTGCGGACAAGGTCTATGTCATTCACCGTTCCGAGACTCTTCGTGCATCGAAGATCATGCAGGACCGCGCCATGGCAAACCCCAAGATTGAATTCCTGTGGAACTCCACCATTGACTCGCTCAATGGTGCTGAGTCACTCACCGGTGTGACCATCAAGAACACGGTTACCGGTGATCTCAGCGAGGTTGAACTTCAAGGATTGTTCATTGCCATTGGTAATGACCCCCGCACCCAGCTCATTCACGGACAATTGGACCTCGCACCCGAGGGAACAGTTGCAGTGAAGGGTCGCACCTCCAAGACCAACCTCACCGGCGTCTTCGCTGCCGGTGACGTGGTTGACCCCACCTACCGCCAGGCAGTTACTGCTGCAGCGAGCGGAACTGTTGCTGCACTTGATGCAGAGCACTACCTTCAATCACTTCCTGCCGAGTTGCTCGCGCAGGCCGAAAACAACTAATTACTAGGAGAAATCATGTCTGCAGCACCCGCAGTTACTGACGCAAGCTTTGACGCAGACGTCCTCAAGAGCGGCAAGCCCGTTCTCGTTGACTTCTGGGCTGAATGGTGTGGCCCCTGCCGCGCGGTTGGCCCCATCCTCGACCAGATCCGTGCCGAGCACGGCGACAAGATCGAGATCGTGAAGCTCAACGTGGATGAGAACCCTCAGACCGCGATGACCTACCAGATCACCTCCATCCCCGCGATGAAGGTCTTCGTCAACGGTGAGGTCACCAAGACCATCATCGGCGCCAAGCCCAAGCCCGCTCTCGAGCACGATCTCGCAGACTACATCGGCTAATTCTGCTTAATCGTTGGCCGTCTGAGTCTTCTCAGGCGGCCAACGGCATTTAAGCCCCAAAAATCCCAACTACGATTATGTACGTGGCCGAGAATAACGTGACCGGTCAAGGAATCAACCTTGACCCCTGGTTCAATCACTACGCCAGCCGTTCTGCAGGGCTGAGCGCCTCTGAAGTGCGCGCCCTTTTCGCGGTGGCCTCTCGACCCGAAGTTGTCTCACTTGCCGGTGGCATGCCGTATGTTCGCGCGCTACCAGAGTCCCTGGTCAACGGAGCTCTGGAAAAGGTCATGAAAGACAATGGCCCCATGGCCATGCAATATGGCTCCGGTCAGGGTATTCCTGCGTTGCGTGAGCAAATCCTCGAAATCATGGCCCTCGAAGGCATTTCTGCCTCGGTGGATGACGTGGTTGTCACCACCGGTAGCCAGCAGGCACTGGATCTGGTAACCAAGCTCTTCATTGATCCAGGTGACGTGATTCTGGCTGAAGCCCCCAGTTATGTGGGAGCTATTGGTGTTTTCCGCAGCTACCAGGCGGATGTGGTGCACGTTCTCATGGATGAGAACGGTCTGATCCCTGAGAAACTGCGCGAAGCTATCGCTGAGGTGAAGGCGTCGGGTCGCACCATCAAGTTCCTCTACACAATCCCGAACTTCCACAACCCTGCTGGTGTGACGCTGTCGGCAGAGCGTCGCCCCGAGATTCTCGAGATTTGCCAGAGCAATGGCATTCTCATCTTGGAAGACAACCCCTACGGCCTGCTTTCTTTTGAGGAAGACGTTCCTCCAGCTATTCGCTCGTTGAACGAAGACGGAGTCATTTACCTCGGCTCGTTCTCGAAGACGCTGGCTCCCGGATTCCGCGTGGGCTGGGCTCTCGCCCCCCACGCCATCCGCGAAAAGCTGGTACTTGCCGCAGAAGCAGCTATTTTGTGCCCCAGTTCGTTCAGCCAGATGGTTATTTCGGAATACCTCAGCCAGGCCGATTGGAAGGGTCAGATTGAAACCTTCCGTGGTGTCTACAAAGAACGTCGTGATGCCATGCTCGAGGCACTGGAAGAACACCTGCCTGATTTGAGTTGGAATGTGCCCAACGGTGGGTTCTATATCTGGTGCTCATTGCCTGAAAACCTTGATTCCAAGGCGATGTTGCCTCGTGCGGTGACCGAATTGGTTGCTTACACACCTGGAACAGCCTTCTTCGCAGACGGTGGCGGGCGTCAAAACCTCCGCCTGTCCTTCTGCTACCCCACTCCCGAGAACATCAAGATCGGTATTCGTCGTCTGGCCACAGTAATCCGTGGAGAACTGGACCTGCTTGCGGACTTTGCCGGTACTGGTTCACTCACTGCTGCCGCGGGAGAAGACAACGTCATCGCACCACCACCTGACCTGAGCTAAGAACACGAGGCTATTTATGTCATCTCTCAACATTGCCGTTCTGTCCGGTGGTATTTCACACGAACGCGAAGTTTCTTTACGCTCCGGCCGTCGCGTTGCAGATGCCCTCACCGCGCGAGGTCACAACGTCACCATCATTGACCCCGATGCCTCACTGTTTGCCACCCTCAAGAACCTGAACCCTGACGTTGTTTGGCCTGCTTTGCACGGATCCAGCGGTGAAGATGGTGCAGTTCTCGATCTTCTTCACGCTGCTGGTTACAACTACGTGGGACCTTCGGCTGCTGCCGCCCGCCTGGCTTGGTCTAAGCCAGTTGCAAAGACGTTGGTTTCTCGCGCAGGTGTGAGAACGGCTCCATCCATCACCGTTGCACGTGAAGCATTCCGTGAACTTGGTGCGGGCTCTGTTCTCGAATTAATTGCCTCTGAACTGGGAAATCATGTTGTTGTGAAGCCCGCATCTGGTGGTTCAGCCCAGGGTGTTTCTATCGTGACTAAGGCCGAGGATCTCCCCCGTGCCATGGTCGATGCGTTCACTTACAACGACGTCGCACTGGTTGAGAAGTTCATTGCGGGCACTGAAGTGGCCGTGACGGTCACAGATAGTGCTTCCGGGGCCTCCGCCCTGCCTGCGGTGGAAATCGTCCCTCTAGACGGCGTCTACAGCTTTGAAGCCCGTTACAACGCGGGTGAAACCACGTTCTATGTCCCTGCACGCGTCTCCACTGAAGTTTCGGCCAAGATTTCTGAGGCAGCAGTATCTGTTCACGAGACTCTTGGGCTTTCTCAGCTCTCACGTATTGACCTCATCGTGGACGAGGCAGGTGAGCCGTGGTTCCTCGAAGCGAACTCGCTTCCTGGTCTGACCGAGACCTCGAGTGCACCTCTGGCTATTGAAGCGTCAGGCGTTGAACTCGGGCAGCTCTACGAAGCACTCGCGCGCGCAGCAGCAAACTAGGCGGTTGCCCGCCCACGTTTCACGTGGAAACTAGTTCTGGCCGAACGGGGTCTCGCCCAGTTCGGTGAGGATACGGTTCAGGTCTCCAATAGTCGCAAATTCGATGCTGATCAGGCCTTTTTTAGCACTGAGGGCAATCTTCACGCGAGTATCGAGGCGATCTCCGAGGCGTTCGGCGATCTCATCGAGGTGGCCACGACGAGTTCCCGCAACAGGCTTGGGCTTCTTCGAGGTGGGGGCTTCACCTGCAAGTGCTTCAGCGGCACGAACCGAGAGGTCTTCGTTGACAATCTTGTCTGCCAAACGCTGCATGGCATCCGGGTCGCCGACTGCCAAAATGGCGCGGGCGTGACCTGCGCTGAGGACACCAGCTGCAACGCGCTTCTGAACCAGGGGAGGAAGGCGGAGCAAACGAATGGTGTTCGAGATCTGGGGACGTGATCGACCAATACGCTCAGCGAGCTGTTCCTGAGTAATGCCGAAGTCAGCCATGAGCTGCTGGTAGGCAGAGGCTTCTTCCAGTGGGTTCAGCTGTGAACGGTGGAGGTTCTCCAGCAGAGCGTCGCGAAGCATGTCTTCATCTGCGGTGTCACGGATGATGACCGGGATCTGCTCGAGACCCACTTCCTTCGACGCACGGAGTCGGCGCTCACCCATGATGAGCTCGAAGTTCTCTGAGCCAGGAATGCTACGAACCACGATGGGCTGCAGGATTCCAATTTCTCGGATGCTGTGAACCAGTTCAGCGAGGTCTTCTGGATTAAAGACCTTACGAGGCTGCTGGGGGTTCGGAACAACGAGGTTGGGGGAGATGAAGGCCAGGCGAGCTCCGGGAACTTCAACGAGATTGGCGTCATTGTTCTCGACAACAGGAATGGCGCCGGTGCCAACCTGGTCGGGGAAGAAGACGTCGACGGGACGTTCAGTTGTGGGAGCCGTGGGAATGAGTGAACCAATGCCGCGGCCAAGGCCGGTGCGCTTATTCGTTGCCATGTGGGGCCTCCTGGTTAGCAGTGCTGGCAGCTCCGGGAGCGCCGCGGAGCGCGATCTCGTGTGCTGCTTCGATATATGAAATGGATCCCACTGACATGGTGTCGTAGCTGACAACCGTCTGGCTATAGCTAGGAGCCTCAGAAACGCGCACAGCGCGCGGAATAACAGCGTTGAGGACCTGCTGGGGGAAGTGCTGGCGCACATCTGCGGCCACTTCGTGGGCCAGGCGGGTGCGACTATCAAACATGGTGAGCAAAATGGTGGAGACCTGAAGATATGGGTTCAGGCCCTGGTTGATCATCTCGATGGTGCTGAGGAGTTGGGACAAGCCTTCCAGGGCGTAATACTCACACTGGATGGGGATCAATACTTCTCGAGCTGAGCTAAACGCATTGATGGTGAGCAAGCCCAGAGAAGGTGGGCAGTCAATGAAGACGTAGTGGTAGTCATTGCCTGGTTCATTGAAAAAGCGTTCGAGTGCATCTCGCAACAGGAATTCGCGACGATCGATGCTGAACATCTGAATTTCTGCACCCGCAAGGTCCAGGTTGGAGGGGGCGCAGTACAGCTCGCCCTCTTCGGTGCTCTTCTGAATCACAGAGCTCAGCGGCTTACCTTCGACCAGAACGTCGTAGATGCTGGGGATATCGCCGTGGTGGTCAACACCGAGCGCTGTAGAGGCATTTCCCTGGGGGTCCAGGTCAATAACCAGCACTTTTGCGCCAAATCGGGCTAAAGCAGCAGCGATATTGACGGTTGTCGTGGTTTTACCCACGCCGCCCTTTTGGTTCGAGACCGTGAAAACGCGTGGGCGAGAAGGAAGAGGGGGCGCTGGGCCGTCCAGAATCCGGCGTCGAGCAGTCAAATCACTCAGTTCGCGCGCCAAAGGAGAATCGACGCCACTGAGTGGCGTATCAATCGATTCTTCAGGATGTTTCACGTGAAACCTTTGGATCAAACAAGTGTGGAACGAGGTCTACTCAACTGTAGCCCGAACCACCCTCGTTACCTCATCGAGGACTCCCTCACCCAGGGTGAGAACCTCTACATCGTGGAGTTTGAAGGCACGAATCTGCTTGGCAGCAGCCTCAATCTCTGCGGCAGCACCTGCACCCTTCATCAGCACCAGTTCTCCGCCGGGGCGAACCAGGGGAGCAGTCATGGGGATGAGCTTCTTGAGGGCACTCACAGCACGTGCGGTGACCTGATCTAGAAGAACATCTCTGCGCACGTCCTCTGCACGGTCACGCACAACTGTGACGTTAGTCAGACCCAGTTCTGCCACCTGATCGTTCAGCCAGGCTGTGCGGCGCTCCATGGGCTCAATGAGCACGAAATCGACATCTGGGCGCGCGATGGCCAAAACAAGCCCTGGTAGGCCTGCTCCACTGCCTACGTCTCCGACACGGCCCTTGAGTAAGGGGGCAACAATGCCGCAGTTGAGAATGTGGCGGGACCACAAACGAGGGAGCTCAAGTGGGCCAATCAGGCCCAGTTCCTCGCCATACTGTGCCAAGTTCGCAGTGAATTGGCGGGCTAGAGCGAGTTGATCTCCAAAAACTAGAGCAGCTTGAGCTGGCTCCGCTTCATATTCGGGAGTCAATGTTTCACGTGAAACTATGCGCCGGCGGTGATAACGGTGTGGCGGTCCTTGCCCTCACCGTCGGAGTGTGACACCAGGCCACGCTCGCTCACCAGATCGTGCACAAGCTTGCGCTCGTAGGAACTCATAGGAGGTAGTGCTGCAGCTGCAGCTCCGCCTTCGAGACGAGCAGCAGCAGCGTCAACGAGTGCTGCAAGTTCCTGCTCGCGGGTCTGGCGTGAGCCACCTACGTCCAGGATGAGGCGTGAGTACTGGCCGGTTTTGTTCTGAACTGCCAGGCGAGTGAGCTCCTGCAGGGCAGAAACGGTCTCTGGGCGAGAAAGAACACGGACGTTGCCCTGTTCTGATGCGGTTACAGAGACGTATGCACGGCCGTTACGGGCATCAATATCGAGGTCGCCATCGAGATCTGCGATGTCGAGGAGCTCTTCAATGTAGTCAGCTGCAACATCGCCCTCGTTCTCGAGGTCTTTGATGGTGGGAGCTGCTTTGGGCTCAGTGGTGAGGTCTTCAGACATAATTACTTCTTCTTTCCGGACTTCTTCGCGCGGTTCTTGCTCACAGGCTGTGCGCGCTGAATTGGCTTAGGTGCTTCAACTTCAATAACTTCAGTGGTTCCCTTGGGGAGCTTTCCGCGGCGAGCGAGACGCTCTTCGCGGTCCTTGGCTGCCTGGCTACCAGGAGTAGGCATGTTGCGGATCACGATGAACTGCTGACCCATGGTCCAGAAGTTGGAAACCAGCCAGTAGAACATGACGCCGAGGGGGAAAGTGAAGCCAGAGAAGGCGAAAACAAGGGGGAGTAGGTACAACAGGATGCGCTGCTGGCGGAAAGCAGGGCTGGCCTTGGTCTCTTCAGACATGTTCTTGGAGACGATCTGAAGCTGGGTAATGAACTGAGACGCAGTCATCAGGACAACCATGACCATGGCAATAACCATGACGGCGATCTGCTGTGGCTGAGCGTTCATTGCGCTCACAAAGGTGGAGTGCAGGGGAGCGATTCCGAAGAGTTCAGCAGAACCAAACTGCTTGGCCAGCTCAGAGTTCAGTGGACCAACGCCAGCCTTGGAGTTCTGTGCTTCGTTCAATACCGAGAACAGACCAAAGAAGATGGGCATCTGCAGAAGCAGTGGAAGGCAAGAGCTCAGTGGGTTGCTGCCGGTGCGGCGGTAGAGCTCCATCGTCTCGCGAGACATTGCTTCGCGGGAGAACTGGTCTTTCTTACCCTTGTACTTGTCCTGAATCTTCTTGAGTTCAGGAGCAATCTCGAGCATCTTGCGCTGACTCTTGATCTGCTTGACAAAAACAGGAATCAGGGCGGCACGAACAACAACAACAAGACCAACAATGGCTAGAACCCAGGTAGCACCTGCAGCAGGGTCCATACCCATGCTGGTAAACAGCCAGTGGAAGAAGACAAGGATGAGCTCAATAGCCCACTTAATGGGCCACAGAATTGTGCCGATAATGTCCATACGAGCGCTATGCCCTTCCTTCATTCATCACAACGAAACCTAGTGTTGTGACTCTAAAAAACTTGTGCCTCGCAGGCGGTACGTCATCGACGCCACCGAGTGCCCACGGGTTGCACCTCCCTAGCCTACGCAGTGTTAGGGCAGAACCCACAATGAGACCTCGTTGTTGAAGTGCCTGAAGTCCGTAATGAGAGCAAGTTGGGTAATACCGGCAGACGTCTCCATAGAGCGGAGAGATCAGTTTTCGGTATACCAAAGCCAATGAAATCATGATGTTTCTTGGCAATAGGAAGAGAAACCACAAGACATTCTTCATGCTGAGATGTTCAACTTCTCAAGTGTTCTCAGAACATCGGTATGTAAGTCATCCCAGCTTGCTAACGCAGCAGCAGGCAGTGCTCTAATCACAATGTCAGCACTCCGGGAGTCACGCACTTCCCAGGCAACAGCTCTCAGTTGGCGTCGAACCCGATTACGGGTCGGTGCATTACCGAGTGCTTTCGAGGTGACAATCCCGAAACGAGAAAGACCTCGGTCACTCGGCAGTGCATAAGCAACAACCAAAGACGAGGTCTGTTTCGTTCCGCGACGAGTAATTCGGCGGAAGTCCGTTGGCAAAGCCAATCGGTGTGCCCGATCGAGCACGGCCGATACTAAGCGGAGAGTTCGGTGCGGCCCTTACGGCGGCGTGCTGCCAGGATGGCGCGGCCGGCGCGGGTACGCATGCGAAGGCGGAAACCGTGCACCTTGGCGCGACGGCGGTTGTTTGGCTGGAACGTTCTCTTGCTCATAAGTCAATCTCCATGAAGGCTGATGTCGCGCGCCCACGAGAGCGCGGCGCAAAACATTGGGATGCGCAATGGCATCAACCGATTAAATCTAAGGCTTTCTAGCGCTCCCGTCAAACCAGAGCACACACCAACCCAAGATTATGAGTGTTGAGGGCGGTATCTTTTCGTAACGACACGCACGAATCTGAAAACTCGAGTTGCCTTCATCCACAGGTTTTCGATACGGTCAGAAGAAGTTATCCCCAGCTTTTCACGCTTGAGACCAAAGGTCCACGTGAAACATCGAAAATACGGTGGATAAGTACGTGAACAACCAGAGGGGATAACCATGACTGACAAAATCATGCGCGGTACGTGGAACTCCATCCTTGAAGCACTTGCTTCAGATCCTGGTGTTACTCCCCCGTTGTACGGATTTGCCTCACTCATTGAGCCCAAGGGCATCATGGCAGGAACTTTTTATCTCGAGGTTCCTAACGATTTCACCCGCAGCATGGTCGAGCAGCGTTTGCGTGGACCTCTTCTTTCCGCGATCGGAAGCTTGGGAGAGCTCAGCGAAGTTTCCACTTTCGCCATTGTTGTAAACCCTGATTTAGTAGCTCTCGATACTCCCGCTCCTGTTGCCATAGTTGAAGAAGTCAAGGAAGACCGCAACCCGGTCACTGCTCCGACCATCATGGCCACCGAGAGCGAACTGGAATCTCGTCTCAACCCCCGTTACAACTTCGACAGTTTTGTTATTGGTGGATCAAACCGGTTCGCTCACGCCGCTGCTGTTGCAGTTGCCGAGGCTCCCGCCAAGGCCTACAACCCTTTGTTTATCTACGGTGAGTCAGGTTTGGGTAAAACCCACCTACTGCACGCCATTGGTCACTACGCACAGAGCTTGTACCCCACGATTCGTGTTCGTTATGTCAGTAGCGAAGAGTTCACCAACGACTTCATCAACTCGATTGCAAATAACCGTGGTGCTGCATTCCAGTCCCGTTACCGCAACATCGACATTCTTCT
>ERZ1034361.1523-NODE-1523-length-12194-cov-3.334324_pt1 | contig 12194 bp, 12 predicted proteins | sample MGYA00520617_ERZ1034361 | MGnify/ENA primary metagenome ERZ1034361 (study PRJEB33736, sample SAMEA104284507) | Azolla filiculoides | biome: Urban; feature: Water surface; material: Ditch water | place: Netherlands | collected 2015-10-28 | depth 0-0.1 m ... | reverse complement strand
GCTTCACGCACCGTGCCTTATGTGTCTAAAGCCACGGGCATCCAGCTGGCCAAGGTCGCTGCACGTTGCATGGCGGGGCAAACACTTGCGTCGCAAGGCATCACCAAAGAAGTTACGCCACCTTATTTCAGTGTGAAAGAAGCGGTGTTCCCGTTCGTGAAGTTCCCAGGCGTCGATACGATTCTTGGTCCAGAGATGAAGTCCACTGGCGAAGTCATGGGCGTTGGCAAAACATTTGGCGAAGCCTTTGTGAAGAGCCAATTGGGTGCAGGTACCAAGCTGCCACGTCCACGTGATGCCGATGGGCGCTCTACCGGTAAGGTGTTCATCTCGGTGAAGAACAACGACAAGCCACGCGTCATTGAAGTGGCGCGTCAGTTGTCTGCTTTGGGTTTTGAGTTGATTGCGACCAAGGGCACAGCGGCATCCATTGTTGAGGCCGGCGTGCCTTGTGATGTGGTGAACAAAGTGACCGAAGGCCGACCCCACATCGTGGACAGCATCAAGAACAACGAAGTGGTGTTGGTGATCAATACCGTGGAAGAACGTCGCAACGCGATTGCTGATTCACGTCACATTCGTACCTCGGCATTGCTCAACCGTGTGACCACGTTCACGACCATCGCAGGCGCAGAAGCGGCTGTGGAAGGCATGAAGTACATGGACAAGTTGGATGTCATTTCTGTGCAAGAGATGCACGCCCAACTGACCGCCTAAGGACACACGATGAGTACAGTTCCCATTACCAAACGCGGTGCAGAAAAGCTCAAGGATGAGTTGCATAAACTCAAAACCGTTGAGCGTCCATCTGTGATTGCTGCGATTGCAGAAGCCCGCGCACAAGGCGACTTGAGCGAGAACGCGGAATACGACGCAGCCAAAGACCGTCAAGGTTTCATCGAAGGCCGCATTCAAGAAATTGAAGGCAAGTTGTCGGTGGCCAAAATCATTGACCCGTCAGAACTCGATGCTGGCGGCCGTGTCGTTTTTGGTGCCACGGTGGAGTTGGAAGAGGAAGAAACGGGTGACAAAGTCACCTATCAAATCGTGGGCGAAGACGAAGCCGATTTGAAGTTTGGCCTCATCAACATCAGCAGCCCAATCGCTCGCGCCTTGATTGGCAAGGAAGAGGGCGATGTGGCTGAAGTGCAAGCGCCAGGCGGTGTGAAGCACTACGAAGTGGTCAAGGTCTCTTACCTCTAAACCTCTCACATGGCGCGGCTACAAATCTTTTTGGCTGCGCTGTGGTGGGGCAGCCTCACCACCGTGGGTTTCATGGTGGTACCTATGCTGTTTATGCATTTGGAAACACCGGCCATCGCGGGTCAGATGGCTGGCAAATTATTCAGTGCCCAAACATGGTTGGCAGTGGCTTGCGGCATTTTGCTGTTGTTGGCAGCCAAGCGCCAAAACTTAAGCCAAGCCCACGCACCTTCGCCTTGGGTGATTGCGGGCATGTTGTTGGCTTTGTTGATTGAGTTGGCGGTGAAGCCGCACATCATGGCCCGAGACAACTTGGCTTTGTGGCACAACCTAGGCTCTGCGTTTTATGTGTTGCAGTGGGTGTGTGCTGGCAAGGTGCTGTGGGCTCTAAGCCCAATGAAACCAGAGCCTGCCATTGCAGCAGACTCTGTGCAAACCGATTAACCCAGTGTGCGTTTTTTGACCGAAATCTTTTTCGGTTTGGCGCGTTTGACTTGACCGCCAGAGGTCAGGCGTTGGTTACCCAGCACGCGCAAAGTTTTCACTTCGGGGCGTTGGCCGCCACGGCTGCTGTACTTGAGCACTTTGACATCGCGCGGCCCAGCCATGCGGTCTTCATCGACAGTGCGTTCTTTTTCGGCGCGTGGACGCCACAACACAAACAGCTTGCCGATGTGTTGAATAGGCGCTGCATTGAGTTGGTCGGCCAAAGCCACAAACATGGCTTCGCGTGCTTGGCGGTCGTCGCCCAAGACGCGGATTTTGATGAGGCCGTGCGCGTTGAGCGCCATCTCGGCTTCTTTGATCACGGCAGGCGTTAAACCATCGTTGCCAATCATCACGACTGGGTCTAAATGGTGCGCTTCGGCGCGGTGAATTTTGCGTTGAGCAGGTGTGAGTTGTATTGCGGACATGCGGGTATTATCCCCGCTCGCTCAAAGGTATGAATTGAAAGCTAAAACTAAAAGCAAAAAGGTCAATAAAACATGGTTGAACGACCATGTGAACGACACCTACGTCAAGCTGGCCCAAAAAGAGGGCTATCGCGCCCGTGCGGCCTACAAGCTCAAGGAAATTGACGAGCAGCTCAGCCTCGTCAAGCCTGGCAACGTGGTGGTGGACTTGGGCTGTGCGCCGGGCGCTTGGTGCCAATACCTGCGCCGTCGCATGTCGCCTACAGGCGCGGCATCTGGTACGTTGAACGGCAGCATCATTGGTTTGGATATCTTGCCCATGGAGCCCGTGGAGGACGTCACCTTCATTCAGGGCGACTTCCGTGAGGAAGAGGTCTTGGCGCAGCTGGAAGCGGCCTTGCAAGGCCGTATCGTGGACGTGGTGGTGTCAGACATGGCCCCCAATCTGACGGGCATTGAATCGACCGATGCCACCCGCATTGCCCATTTGATTGAGCTGGCAGTGGACTTTGCACAAAACCACCTCAAAGACGATGGCGCTTTGGTGGTCAAACTCTTTCATGGCAGCGGCTATAGCGACTTGGTGAACCTCTTTAAAGCCACATTTCGTGTGGTCAAACCCATCAAACCAAAGGCCAGTCGTGACAAATCAAGTGAAACCTTTTTGGTTGGTATGGGCGTGAAAAGCCGAGTTCCTCTAAATCCTTGATATTTCTAAGGCTGCTTCATGTGAATAAAGCTGCCTCTAGCGCTTGAAACGCCTAAAATCAAGCCCATCTCAGTACATCTCGTACTCTTTTTATTTCGGAGCCCACATTGAATAATCAATGGTTCTCAAAAGTCGCTGTTTGGTTGGTCATCGCTTTGGTGATGTTCACCGTGTTCAAACAGTTTGAAACTCGTCCAGGCGTTGGTTCTGGTTACATGGGCTATTCGGACTTCCTCGAAGAAGTTCGCGCCAAGCGCATCAAAACCGCCACCATCCAAGAAGGCCAAGGCGGCACAGAGATTTCTGCTGTCACCAACGACGAGCGCAAGATCCGCACAACGGCTACTTACCTCGACCGTGGTTTGGTGGGCGACCTCATCGCCAATGGCGTGAAGTTTGACGTCAAGCCCCGCGAAGAAGGTTCACTCCTCATGACCTTGTTGGTCAGCTGGGGCCCCATGCTGCTGTTGATTGGTGTGTGGGTGTACTTCATGCGCCAAATGCAAGGCGGCGGTAAAGGCGGCGCGTTCAGCTTCGGTAAGAGCAAAGCTCGCATGCTGGACGAGAACAACAACCAAGTCACGTTTGCGGACGTGGCGGGTTGCGACGAAGCCAAAGAAGAAGTGAAAGAAGTGGTGGACTTTTTGAAAGACCCACAACGCTTCCAAAAACTGGGTGGTCGTATTCCACGCGGTTTGTTGTTGGTCGGCCCTCCCGGTACCGGTAAAACATTGTTGGCCAAAGGCATTGCTGGCGAAGCCAAAGTGCCTTTCTTCAGCATCTCTGGCTCAGACTTCGTTGAAATGTTTGTTGGCGTGGGCGCTGCCCGTGTGCGCGACATGTTCGAGAACGCCAAAAAGAACGCACCTTGCATCATCTTCATTGACGAGATTGATGCCGTGGGTCGCCAACGTGGCGCCGGTGTAGGCGGCGGTAACGACGAACGCGAACAAACCTTGAACCAAATGTTGGTTGAGATGGATGGTTTCGAAACCAACCTTGGTGTGATCGTGGTAGCCGCGACCAACCGTCCCGACATCTTGGACGCCGCTTTGTTGCGCCCCGGTCGCTTTGACCGTCAGGTGTACGTGACATTGCCTGATATCCGTGGCCGCGAACAAATCTTGAATGTGCACATGCGCAAAGTGCCAATTGGCCAAGACGTCAATGCCAGCGTGATTGCACGCGGTACTCCAGGCATGAGCGGTGCTGACTTGGCCAACTTGTGTAACGAAGCTGCCTTGATGGCCGCGCGTCGCAACGCACGTGTGGTTGAGATGCAAGACTTTGAAAAAGCCAAAGACAAAATCTTGATGGGCCCCGAGCGTAAGAGCATGGTGATGCCTGAAGATGAGCGTCGCAACACGGCGTACCACGAGTCTGGTCACGCTTTGATTGGCAAGTTGTTGCCCAAGTGTGACCCTGTACACAAAGTGACCATCATTCCTCGCGGTCGTGCTTTGGGCGTGACCATGAGCCTGCCTGAAAAAGACCGCTACAGCTACGACAAAGAATACATGTTGAACCAAATCAGCATGTTGTTCGGTGGCCGTATTGCCGAAGAAGTGTTCATGAACCAAATGACCACTGGCGCGAGTAACGACTTTGAGCGCGCCACATCCATCGCACGCGATATGGTGACGCGCTACGGCATGACCGACGCTTTGGGCCCCATGGTCTACGCCGAGAATGAAGGCGAAGTGTTCTTGGGCCGTTCGGTCACCAAGACCACCAGCATGTCTGAAGCCACGATGCAAAAGGTGGATGTCGAAGTGCGCCGCATCATTGATGAGCAATACAACTTGGCACGCCGCTTGATTGAATTCAACAGCGACAAGATGCACGTCATGGCCAAAGCTCTGCTCGAATGGGAGACCATCGACAAAGAGCAAATCGACGACATCATGGAAGGTCGCGACCCACGTCCACCCAAAGACTGGACACCGCGCACCCCTTCAGGTGGTGACAGCGGTGGCGGAAGCCCAGCGGTGCAGCCAGACCCAGCACCCACGGCCGCTTAAAGCATTCGGGGACTGACACAGAAACGGGGCGCAAGCCCCGTTTTTCATGGAGCATTTATGTTTTGGCAAACCACACGTTTTCGCATTGACCTGAGCCAACCGCAGGTGATGGGCATTGTCAATGTCACGCCAGATTCGTTCTCGGATGGTGGTCAACACGCATCCACACGCGCTGCTTTGGCGCACTGCGAACAGTTACTCAAAGAAGGCGCAAACATCTTGGACATTGGTGGCGAATCGACCCGTCCCGGCGCGCCTGCCGTGTCGCTGGAAGATGAGTTAGTGCGTGTGCTGCCTGTGGTGCGCGAAGCGGTGCGTTTGAATGTGCCGGTTTCTGTGGATACCTACAAGGCTGAAGTGATGCAAGCCGTTCTGGATGCAGGCGTAGACATCATCAATGATGTGTGGGCTTTGCGTCAGTCAGGTGCGCAGCAAGTAATTTCGGCACATGCAAACTGTGGCGTGTGTTTGATGCACATGCATGGCGAACCGAAAACCATGCAAACCTTGCCCATGCAAGGCTCTTCGATTCAGCCAGTGGCTGAATTTTTGAAAAGTCATGCGCAAGCCTTGCAGACGATGGGTGTGGGGCACGACCGCATTGCACTCGACCCTGGCGTGGGCTTTGGCAAAACTGTGACGCAAAACTTTGAGTTGCTTGCACATCAAGACCAGTTGTTGGCCATGGGGTACCCGTTGCTGGTGGGTTGGTCGCGTAAATCTTCCATCGGTGCGGTGACGGGGTGCGAGGTTGGTGAACGTATGGTGCCTAGTGTGGCGGCTGCTGTGCTGGCGGTTGAGCGTGGTGCGCGAATTGTTCGTGTGCATGATGTGGCTCAAACAGTGCAGGCACTGAAAGTCTGGCAGGCTACCCAAGTTTGAGACAATGCATCAAACCGATAACAAACAAAAATAAATACCAAGGTAAAACAAGATGACACGCAAATATTTCGGCACAGATGGCATTCGCGGTACGGTGGGCCAAGCTCCCATTACCCCTGACTTTGTGCTGCGTTTGGCCCATGCGGTGGGTCGTGTGTTGAAGCAAACCGAAGCTCACCCCACGGTTCTGATTGGTAAGGACACTCGCATCTCTGGCTATATGTTGGAGTCTGCGCTTGAATCGGGCTTTAACTCAGCAGGTGTGAACGTGGTCTTGCTCGGTCCTTTGCCTACCCCCGGTGTGGCCTACCTCACACGCGCACAGCGCGCGAGTTTGGGCGTGGTCATCAGTGCCAGCCACAACCCGTTTGCTGATAACGGCATCAAGTTCTTCAGTGCACAAGGTAACAAACTCAGCGATGCATGGGAGTTGGCAGTTGAAGCTGCGTTAGATGAAGCGCCTGTGTGGGCGGACTCAGCCAACCTCGGTAAGACCAAACGCTTGGATGATGCTGCAGGCCGCTACATCGAGTTTTGCAAGAGCACATTCTCAAACGACCTCACGCTCAAAGGTTTGAAGATTGTGGTGGATGCCGCGCATGGCGCTGCGTATCACATTGCGCCCAAAGTGTTCCACGAGTTGGGTGCGGAGGTGATTGCGATTGGTTGTAGTCCCGATGGTTTGAATATCAACCACGAAGTCGGTGCCACGCACCCTGATGCGTTGGTCCGCTCTGTCAAGGCGAATCATGCCGACTTTGGCATTGCGCTAGATGGCGATGCCGACCGCTTGCAAATGGTGGATGCGCAAGGCCGCTTGTACAACGGCGACGAGCTGCTGTACTTGATGGCAGATGACCGCTTGGCCAATGACGAAGTGGTGCCAGGCGTAGTTGGGACGCTGATGACCAACATGGCCGTAGAAGTGGCTTTGAAAAAACGCGGCGTGCAGTTTGTGCGCGCCAAGGTGGGTGACCGCTATGTGTTGGAAGAACTGGCCAAACACAAATGGATTTTGGGTGGCGAAGGCTCGGGCCATTTGCTGGCCTTGGACAAGCACACCACGGGTGACGGCTTGGTGAGCGCCTTGCAGATTTTGCAAACCTGCGTGCGCAGCGGCAAGGCGATGGCTGAGTTGCTCAAAGATGTGACGCTGTTCCCGCAAACCCTCATCAATGTGCGTTTGCGCCCCGGCCAAGATTGGCAGTCCAACACACGTATGAAAGAAGAAGTGCAAAAGGCCGAGGTCGAGTTGGCCGATACGGGCCGCGTGCTGATTCGCGCCAGTGGCACGGAGCCCTTGGTACGCGTGATGGTGGAGGCGCGTGATGAAGCGCAAGCCAATGCCTGCGCCAAGCGCATTGCCGATACCTTGTCGGCTTAAGTCGTCGGCAAAATCTCCAGCACCAACTCAGGCGGTCGGCACAAGCGTGTGCCTTTGGGGCTGACGACGATAGGGCGGTTCATCAGCAAGGGGTGGGCCAGCATTGCATCGATCAAGACGTCTTCTGTGAGGTCGGGGTTGTCTAACCCCAATTCACCATAAATGGCTTCTTTGCTGCGCATCAAGGCGCGCGCCGAAACGCCCGTGGCTTGAATGATGTCTTGCAATTCTTGGCGCGTGGGTGGCGTGTCCAAATACAAAACAATTTCAGGCTCATGGCCATGCTCGCGCATGAGTGCCAATGCTTGGCGGGAATTGCTGCATTTGGGGTTGTGATAAATCTTGATTAGGCTCATGGTTTTATCCATTCAATATTGGGCGTGTGTGCTTTGTGATGGGCGATAAGCCGCTCGCCACAACACGGGCAATAAAACCGCGGTGGTGACATACAAGGCCAAGCTGCCGGTTTGCCAAAATGCAATGGGGGACTGCGGCGTGAGCCATGTCAAGCTCGATACATCAAAGCCTGCGCCATAAGCCACCACATAGCCACCCGCCAAACCTAAGCCCCATAGCAACACCGTGTAAGTGATGAGCGGCAGCACCGTGATGCCATAGCAGCGCAGCGTGAACACACAAAACACTTGCACCGCATCAGCCACGTGATACAGCATCAACCACAACAGCAATGTGGCGGCCAATGCCGCCACTTCCGAGGACTGGGTATAAAACTGTGCAATGGCTTGATGCTGCCAGCCAATCAATCCTGCCAAGCTCAAGCTCAGTAACAGCACCAAGCTCAGGCCCGTGCGCAGCGCCTGACGCGCACGATGTATTTGCCCAGCACCTATCCAATAGCTCACACGCGAACTGCTGGCGATGGAGAGCGATAAGGGAATCATGTAGAGCACGGCCGTCATGTTCGACACGATCTGATGGCTTGCGGTGGCCACCACGCCCAAGCGTGCAATGAACAAAGACATGAGGGTGAAGGAGGTCACTTCCACCCCGATGGCCAGCCCGCTGGGCAAGCCCAAGCGCACGAAGCGCACCAAGGTGGGGGCATGCGGTTTTTCCATCGCAGCCCAGATGCGATAGGGCTTGTAGAAGTCTTGTGTGCGCAGCAGCCAAGCAGCCAAGCCCAGCATGAGGAGCATCACAACCAAGGTTGCCCATGCACAGCCAGCCAAGCCCATAGGCGGCAGAACATTAGGAATACCCAATACCAAAACGATGGATAGCGGAATCTTGACCATCAAGGCACCGACTTGAACCCACGTCACCAACTTGGGTTTGCCTAAGCTTTGATTTAGCGTGCTGTACATGCGAAACAGCAATGAAGCGGGCAAGCCAAAGGCGACGATGTTCAGATAGCCGCGAACCTCAGATTGCAAGTCGGCGGGGACTTGCGTCCAGTTCAGCAAAAAGTCAGGGCAGAGCAGTGCCCACATACCTAGGCTGGCGGTGATGGCGCACAAGTACAAAGCTTGTCGAACAGAGCGGCCCACCTCGGCATGACGTTGTGCGCCGTGCAATTCAGCCCAAACAGGTAGCAAGGCTTGCAGCATGCCCATCAACGAAATATGCACGGTGACATAGGTAGCCGATGCAACCGCCAGTGCCGCAAGAGCTGTGTCGGCAAAGTGCCCCGCCACCAATGTGTCGGTGATGCTGAAAGCCATCACGGCCAGCTGGCCGACCATCACTGTGCCGGCGTGCCGCATGATGGTGGCGCGTTCGCTGCTCATCGGTGGGTCAAGGTTGACGGCGGTGGTACAGCGTCACGTCTTCGTTGTTGTCCGAGGGACGGCGAATGGTGCGCACACGGATCCAATCATTCAGTTTCACAACCTGGCCTAAATCAGGGCGCAAATCGTTGTCGATCAGTAGCCACGGGCAAGTGCGCTGCTGCTCGATGGGCGTCATCTCCAACGCTTTCACATCAAAGCCACCATGGTAGTGGAAGGCCGTCATTTGGCCGACGCCTAAGCCGTAACTGAGCATGCATACGTTTTGCGCTTCGTTCGCACTTTGTTTGGCCATGACGCTTTGAATTTGCTGCACCCAAGGTTTGTAGCTACGCGCAAAATCTAGTAACGGCAACCACAGGGTGAGTAGCAATAACCAGCACAAGGCAGCGCCGCCAGCGGGCAGCACCAAACTCTTCCACAAGGCATGGCGATGTTTGGCTGTACGCCACACCACCAACCATCCCCACACGGCAGTTGCCGCGAAGGCCACAACAAATGCAAACCATCCAAAGCTCGGTTCAAAGCCGGGTAACAAGCGGGCCACATTGGCCGCAGGTTTGGCAGGCCAGCCGGTTTGCATGGCGATCCAAACAACCCAGATCACCAAAGCGCAGGTTGTGAAAAAGATCAACGTGAACCAGTCAATCAAAGCAGCAACGCTGCGCCGTAGCGTCGGTAGCGCGAAGGCTGCCAAGGTGGCGAATGCGGGCAAAGCAAGCAGAAGGGTTTGCTGGCTAGATGCGTTAGTGAGGAAGGTTGTGGAGACCGTCAAACCAGCAAACCACAAAGGCAACACCAAGTGACGACTCCAATGCAAGGAGGCCCATTGACGACGCCAACGCCACAGCGTCCACAGCGCCAAAGGCCATGCGGGCCAGGTGAACCATGCCAATAGGCGCAACAGGCTGCGCCATGTTTCCCAATCGCTGTGAACGGGTAGTAAACGCCAATGCCAAGCTTGAAGTGCTGTGGCCAGTGCCGCCACTGCAGAGCCCATCAAGAGCAACCACAGTGCATGCTGACGCCCTGTATGAGCGGAGGTGCTTTGACGGTCTAACAAACACAACAGACCGCTGCCTACGGCCATCAACACCGCGAAGCTAGGCGCACCGCTGAGGCAGAGACCCAGCAAGGCAATGCTCAATGCCGTCAGGCTGTAGCGCGGGTGATAGGGCAGTGCGGCCACACCATAAAAAGCACAGCTCACAAAAGCCAGCTGAGTCAAGATGGGGCTCGCCTCGTGTGACAGCAGCGTGAGGCCCAAGCAGGCGATGAGCGCTAAGACGCCGCCATCGGCAATTGTGCGGGCGTAGTCTTTGGGTTTGGCTTCGCCACCAAAGGCGAAAGGAACAGGCTGTGCCTGCGGGCTCAGCGCCAAGTAGTACACGCCATGCCAAGTGGCAGTCAATGTCAGGCCCAGCAGCATGGCAAAAGGAATGCGCGCGGCAAGCCCAGCAGACAGCCACTCAGGGGCCATCAAAATCGCCCAAGCACCCAGCCAGTAAGGCAGCAAGGCATCTAAGGCGGGCGCTTGACCCCATACAGTGGGATGGAACCAATCACTCGTGCCCTCGGCCAAAGCCAGCATGTGACCAAAGGCAGTGAATTCATTGCCTTTCCAAGGCTCGCGGCCAAATAGACCAGGCAGCACATAAGCGGCGCAAAACAGCCACAGTGCCACGCGCGGCAAGCGGCGCACGGCACTTTGAGGAACGATGGCAGGAGTGGGTTGGGTCACAGCTTTTTAAATAAAAAAGGCAGCGCGGAGAGCCGGGCTGCCTTGTTTGAAGTGAGCGCGTGGCTTACTTGGCGATGGTCTTGCCGTACTTGTTGCGGAAGCGCTCGACGCGGCCGCCCATGTTGTCGACAGACTTTTGTGTACCTGTGTAGAAGGGGTGTGACTCGCTGGTGGTATCCAGCTTGTACAACGGCAGTTCGCGGCCGTCTTCCATGGTGATCATTTCTTTTGTGCTAGCGCATGAGCGTGTCACAAATTTGAAACCGTTAGACATGTCCATGAAACAGATTTCACGGTAGTTGGGGTGAATGCCTTCTTTCATCGCTTTTCCTTGAGCAGCTGCGGTAGCCACGCCGACCTATTTCGACACACTTTCCGCAAAACGCGTCATTATGCCATGAAAGCGTGCACTTTTATCGCAACACGCCCAAGGCAAAGGGCAGACTCAGCATGCCCAGCAAGGTCGACAAGGTCACCAAGCCCGCCACAAACGCTCCGTTGTAGCCCATGCGGGCGGCCAATACATAGCAGCTGGAGGCAGTGGGCAGCGCCGAAAACGCCAGTAACACGGTGGTTTGTGTTTTGTCCAAGTCGAATGCTAGTGCCAATGCACAGGCGAGCAAGGGCGTGATGAGGTGGCGAATGGTCAGCAGCGAAACGGCCAAGACTTTGGCTTTCATCAAATGCCCCAACTCCATGCCTGCGCCCGCAGCCAGCAAGCCCAAGGCCAGCGATGCAGACCCAATGCGTTGTAGTGTTGGTTCGGTCCAGCTGGGGATGTGTAGGCCAGCCATGTTGGCCAATAAACCAGAGGCGGTGGCCAAGATGAGCGGGTTGCGAATCAGTTCACGGCCAAAGTGGCTTTGCGCATGTTTGGCCATGGGCCACACCGCCGCCACATTGAACATGGGCACGCACACACCAATGAGCACCGCAATCAGCAACAAGCCCTGCGGGCCAGCAATGCGCTCAGCCAAGGCCAAAGCAATGAAGGAGTTGAAGCGAAACCCCACCTGTGCGCTGGCCGCATGCATGCGCGGGTCTATGTGCGCGCGCAACAAAGGCAGTTTGGGCAGCACGTACGCCAGTGCAATGCTGCTGAATCCCAAGATCAAGCCCGCCATGATCAGGTGCGAAGCGGCCACCAAATCCAAGGGCGTGCGCACGATGGAATAAAACAGCAGAACAGGAAATAAAAAGTAATAAACCAAACGCTCTACCGGCTCCCACACGCTGCGGTTCAGGGGCGTGAGGCGGCACAGCAGGTAGCCGCACAAAATGAGCGAAAAATCGGGAAAGAGCAGTTGGACGTAGTTCACGGCGTGGATTTAAGCAAAATTGGCCTCCAGCCCCCGTGGAACATGCGCAAGCAGCTATTACTTCAATAGCAACCGCAAAAATCCCGGGATGCAGGGCCATCAGCAGAACAGCCCTATCCTGCATCCATCTCCGCCAAGCAAAAGGTCGGCACCTCTAAGTGGCTGACCCCGGTGGGGTCGGTGCCCACAAGGCCCTCTTGAAGTTGCCAGGGTTGCCGGTGCTTGCTGGCTCCAGCCAAAGGCCGCAGCGGCCTTTGGGCGTGTGCGCTACAG
>ERZ1034361.1522-NODE-1522-length-12202-cov-5.962062_pt1 | contig 12202 bp, 9 predicted proteins | sample MGYA00520617_ERZ1034361 | MGnify/ENA primary metagenome ERZ1034361 (study PRJEB33736, sample SAMEA104284507) | Azolla filiculoides | biome: Urban; feature: Water surface; material: Ditch water | place: Netherlands | collected 2015-10-28 | depth 0-0.1 m ... | reverse complement strand
CACCCCGAAGAACCGGTGATGGTGCGCTGGGACGCGAAACGCATCGAACAACTGCTGGCCAATGTGCTGGACAACAGCTTGCGCTATACCGACGCGCCGGGGCACGTGGAGGTGCAAATTAGTTGTGACGCAATGCACGCACTGATCCGCGTGGAAGACACGGCGCCCGGCCTGGCACCCAGCGAGTTGGTGCGCATTTTTGAGCCGCTGTACCGGGCGGACCCCTCCAGAACGCGTGCGCTCGGTGGCAGTGGCCTGGGGCTTGCGATTTGCCAGCAAATTGCCAAGGCGCACCATGGAACCATGCGGGCCGAAGCTTCAGCGCTGGGGGGCGTGCGGTTTCTGATTCAACTCCCTTTGAACGGAGACGCCGCAACATGAGTCTGGACGTTAAGCATCGCGTGCTGGTGGTTGAAGACGACCGAAAAATATCAGAGTTGTTGCTCAACTATTTGCGCGCCGCTGGTTATGAAGCGACACCGGTCTTCGATGGACGCGAAGCGGTGCAACACATCAGCCAAAGTGCCCCCGATGCGGTCATCCTGGACTGGATGCTGCCGGGCCTGGATGGCCTTGGTGTGTGCAAAGCGGTGCGGGCGTTCAGCGATGTACCCATCCTGATGCTGACTGCGCGTGTGGACGAACTGGACCGCCTGCTGGGCCTGGACACCGGGGCTGACGATTACGTTTGCAAGCCCTTTGCTCCGCGTGAGGTGGTGGCGCGCATACGCGCCTTGTTGCGACGTGCCGATGGCAGGGTCAAGACAGTGCCGCGTCCGTGGGTGGTGGAAGATGCGTCTTTCCGAATCAGTTGGCTGGGGCAATGGCTCGCCCTGACCCGGATTGAATTCATGATGTTCCGAACCTTGCTGGCGCGCCCCGGGCGGGTGTTCTCGCGTGACCAGTTGCTGGCGAGCGTGCACGACAGCCAAAAGGACATCAGTGACCGGGCCATCGACACCCACATCAAGAACCTGCGCAAGAAGGTGCAGGCCATTGAGCCGGGGAGAGAGTGCATTGCCTCGGTTTATGGCGTCGGCTATCGGTTTGATATTCCGGAATAGCGCTTACAACGGGCGCACCCTGATGCGGCTACTCACCGCAAACCCCTATTGCGACAGCTTGGCGAGGTTGGCGCTGGCCACCACCACCCAGCGGTCGCCCAGATCGCGAAACACGATGAGCTGTGGCGCGAGGTTTTCAACGGTATGCCCTTCGATTGTCTCGTTCACTTCCAGGTTGAACGTGAGGACCCGAATATCGGCTTGGCCGGTTACCTTGAGGTTTCTGAAGCGTGGGGTGTTCTTGATGACCGGAATGCTGCGTTGCAGGTAGCTGGCTTTGTCAAACGTGGCGCCGTTGGAGCGAACGATTTGAAACTCTGCTGCCAGATGGCGCTCAATCGTTTCGGTGTTGCCACTGGCCAGCGCGGCGAAGAGCTTCTCCAGTTCGTGTGGCGCGCGCTGTTGCCAACTGGTTTCCTGTTGTCCAAAACCTGGCGTGGCAGCCAGCGCCATAAACAGTGCCAGTACGGCCGGGCGAATCAGGGATTGCATTTTGTAAAACTCCTTGGGGTTAAGGGCTAGCGCGTTTTGCGGGCGCCATCCAGCGTGAACATGACGCATACGCGCTGCGCATCGCGTTGCAGTCCGCAGTCGCGCAGCAAGTGCGCCGAGGCGAGGTTGTCCCCCGCACAGGCCGCCGTGATGCCGGCGGTCGCCTCCCGGCTTGCAGTGCTTTGAATCAGGCAGGCTGCCAGGCGCTTGCCCAGCGATTGCCCGCGGGCTGCCAGGTCCACGCTGCCCATGCCGAGGTGCGCGTAGTGGTGCCAGGGCCCAAACGGGCAGTGGCCCCACAACAGTGAGCCGACTCCCACAAGGTGACCCGATGCCTGGGTGGCAATGGCCAGATGGCTGGGAAGCACCTGGCCGCGCAAGGTGGCCTGCGCTGCCGGCATGACGCCGCAAGCCTGCATCAAACTCTGGCAGCGCTGCGTCACATCTGGACCCCAGTCCTCGCGCACTTCAACCACCGTGTCCGACGGTTCATGGGCACGGATCACCTCGGCCACCGTTGCCAGGGCAACTTGCAGTGGGGCGTGGTACAGATCCCAGACATGGGCCGTGGCATCAAGGCCCGCGCGCTGCAAGGCCGCAGAAAAAGCGTCCACCGCAGGCCGCGTATGCGCGAACAGGCCCACCGCGCCTTCGCGGCGCAGCGCTTCAATGGCTTGGGTGCTGCCGTAGCGTTCAAGATCATCCAGCACGGTGAAGCGGCCCGTGTGTTGCTGGCCAGGCGCCTGTGCGGCTTGCATGGTTCGGGCCGGGCTTACTGGTCGGGCGCCGCAGGGGCGGCAATGGTCAGGGGAATGCCCACGGCACCCATATAGAACACCACCAGCTTGGCGGCTTGCGTTGCAGACGGGTTGCGGCCGTTGTGCAGCACATTCACGACCTCAGCCAGCGCTTCGCCCCCGCGAACCCGGTTGGTGCGACCATCTTTCAGGCTCACCTCCAGTTCGCCGTCCAGCATGTACGCAAAGTTGGGTACCGGATGCTGGTGCCAACCGGTTTGCTGGCCCGGGGGAATTTCAATGTAGAGGGCACTCACTTCACCGGCGCCCCCCTTGAAATGCAAGGGTTTGCCGTCCCAGCTATTCTGGGTTCGCATGAGGATTTTTGATTGGATCGCCGCCGCGGCGGGTGCGGCTGGAGCGGCTGCGGTGTCAGCGGCTTGTGCCAACGCCACGGGCGGTGCGTTCAGTGCCAAGGCCAGGCTGAACAAGCGCAGCGTGGCGGGCGACGCACAAGCCCAAAGGCGCGTTATGGATTGGGAGATTTTCATGTTGCGAGTTTCGTGATTGCCAAGAGTTCCAATTATCATATTTGCCGAAAAACTTTGCGTTTCAACCCCTCTATCCAAACCCATGAAACCCTTAGCCACATCGTCGCTGCAAATCCGCTTGATGCACAAGCACGAATTGGCCGAGTGCATGGACTGGGCCGCGCAGGAAGGCTGGAACCCCGGCTTGCACGACCATGAAACCTTCTTCGCAGCGGACCCCGAAGGCTTCCTGCTGGCCGAGCTGGAAGGCCAGGCGGTGGGCATGATTTCTGCCGTGCGTTACGGCGCCGACTTCGGGTTTATCGGGTTTTACATCGTGCGCCCCGCGTACCGGGGTCGCGGCCATGGCCTGGCGATTTGGAACGCCGGCATGGCGCACCTGAAGGGGCGCCTCGTCGGTCTGGATGGCGTTGTTGCGCAGCAGGAAAACTACCGCAAGAGTGGCTTTGTGCTGGCCTACAACAACATGCGCATGCAGGGCCAGGCGCAATCACGCGGTGCGGCACACGCTGGCATCTTCCGCTTGGGCCTGGACGATATTCCCCGTCTGGTGGCCTACGACGCGGCCATGTTCCCCAGCGCGCGCGCCAGCTTCGTGCAGCACTGGGTACAGCAGCTTGGCAGCATCGCCTTGGGCTTGGCGCGGCAGGGGGCGCTCTGTGGCTATGGCGTGATCCGGCCTTGTCGCACCGGATTCAAAGTGGGGCCGCTGTTTGCGGACGATGCCGAGGCGGCAGGCCATCTGCTCCATGCCTTGATGGGCAGCGTGCCAGCGGGAGCGCAGGTTCAGTTGGACATTTCGGCAAACCACGCCGCAGCACGCGCGCTGGCGGAGTCCTGGGACATGCAACCCGTGTTTGAAACGGCGCGCATGTACACCGGCGCCGCACCTGCCTTTGACTTGCAAAGGCAGTTTGGCATCACGACGTTTGAATTGGGCTAACCGGCGGCCTTCACCCCCGGGCTAGGCGGGTCCGGCTCACTTGCCAAACAGCTTGGCCACGTGCTGCCACATGCGCACCACAAAGCCCGAGCGCTCAACGTCGGCCTGGGCCACCAGCGGAGCCTCTCCAACCGGCTTGCCGTTCGCGGTTGCCAGCACCTTGCCAATGACCGTGCCTTTGGCTACCGGCGCTTCCAGGCCCGGCAGCACTTCGACCTTGGTCTGCACTTGCTGGCCCTTGGGCACGGTCAACATCCAGGGCGCGCCCAGGCCTGCGGCAACGGTGTCGGCCTTGCCGAAGTTGACCTTGATGGTCGAGACCACGGCATTGGCCTGAATCGGCGTGACTTTCTCAAAGTTAACAAAGCCCCAACTGAGCAGCGCACGCGTCTGATCCGCACGCGCCTGCGCGCTGTTGGTGTTGAGGATGACGGTGATCAGGCGCATGTCGCCGCGCTTGGATGACGTAACCAGGCAGTAGCCTGCGTCGTCGGTGTGGCCGGTCTTCAGCCCGTCCACGCTCGGGTCGGTGTAAAGCAAGGCATTGCGGTTGCCTTGCTTGATGCCGTTGTATTTGAAGTCGCGTTCTGCGTAGATCGGGTAGTACTCCACGCTGTCACGGATGATGGCGCGCGCCAGGATGGCGAGGTCCCGCGCAGAAGCCTTGTGCTGCGGATCGGGCAGGCCCGTGGGGTTCACAAAATTGCTGCGCGTCATGCCCAGGCGCTGCGCTTCCGCGTTCATCAGCTTGGCAAAACCCTCTTCGGTGCCCGCCATGTGCTCGGCAATCGCCTTGGACGCATCGTTGCCCGACTGAATGATGATGCCGCGCAGGATATCGATCACCGTGGCCTGGCTGTTGAGCGGCAGGTACATGCAGGACTCGGTGCTGGAGCCACGGCACCAGGCGTTCTCGCTTACCGAGACCAGATCGGTCGGCTTGAGTTTGCCGGAGCGCAGCCCCTGCTCGACCAGGTAGCTGGTCATCATCTTGGTGAGCGAAGCGGGCGGCAATGCCTCGTCGGGGTTGGCGGTGGCAAGCACCTCGCCGGAGTCGAAATCCATGATCAGCCACGCCTTGGCGGGCAGCGCAGGTGCGTTGTCTGCCAACGCGGTCTGGGCGGCCAACGGCGGCAGACTGGCTACGGCAGCCGCAGCGACTTTCTTGGGGGACTTGGCCTTCTTGGCCGCGACGGACTTGCTGGGCTTTTGCGTTGCTGCGAAGGAGACGGAATTGGGAACCAGGGTGCCTGTGGCAATGGCGAGGAGAACGGGGAGGAAAGGCAGAGTCTTAAATTTCATGAGTCGCGAAGGGGAACAAAGTAATGCCATTGTCGCATTCGCAAAAACCATGGACCTGCGCGCGGTCGTGCCGGAGGAAATGTGGCCGACGCCAGGTCAACAGAGCCGTGAAATGGTGCGTCTGCCAACCGGCAACTTCTTGGCAGTCGCCAAGCTAAAGCAGCAGAAAAAAATTGGCCCAGCCGGTTAAAGGGCTGGGCCTAAATAATCGTTGCGTAGGGATTACAACAACGTCAGGTCGGGAGGTGACCAGTACCAAATGTAAAGGCCAGGTCAGGAAGGTGCAAACACTTCAAAAAAGTGAAGAAATTGCTTCATTTCAATGCCAGCGTGATGCTCATCGGCGCGCTGCCTTGGTGGCTTACATAGTTTGCACAACCGTGGTACCTGAATGGAGCGGCAGTACCTTGGCTCAACTTGGTGTCGCGGACAAACAGGTGAATGTGCCACCCCGTTTTTCGATGGTCGATGATGCTTCTGCCCTTGCTGGATTCCGGTGTGGTGGCATTCTGTGTCTGCCAATGGAAGGTGTTTTCGTCAATCCAGTGGTCCAAGTATTTGTGATCTTTTGCCTTGCCTTGCTTGTTCAAGGTAATCAGCAATACATGGGCTTTCTGGTCGTGCAGAACGACATGGCCTACGTTCCAAAGGCCTTGGTTAAATGAGAGCCCAAACAGAGGCGGAATGTCCTCACGCAGAAATGTTTGCCCAATCGCCAACTCAAATGGGCTCAAGATTTCTTTGAGTTTTGCCAGTGTGCGCATGTCGTCTGTGGCGGCCATGTCGGCGTATTCTGGGTTGTTGGCGCGCAGTATGTAGCCGCCGCTCGGCGACTTCATCACCACCCTAAGCAGGTATTGGTTGTCGCCGGATTCATCTTGCCGCTCGATTGCCATGACCGTTCCGGTGATGGAGCCTGCGCTTCCAGCAGAGATGCGCTCCAGCAGCAAATAGTCGCCGTCTCGAATGGGGTTCTTGCCACCGTCCATGGAGTGGCCGGAAGCGCGGGCAATAAAGTGCCGCTGTGGGTCCAGCTTGCCATGCCCATCATCTAGCGCACGATATTCTTCGGCGTCCGCTGTCCCGGTTTTGAAATGGCCGCAGGCGATTCTGATGTTGGGGAAGAAAGGCAGTTCAATCCCATGCCGCACAGGTCGAACCAGTGGAATCACGTTGCTGGCCTGTGGAGTCACTTGGCGGTGCTCGTAAGTGGAAAACCGGAAGTCGATGAGTTGCTGCACCAATCCTTGCAAGGTTTCAATATGTTCGGGAGCCACGGCATTCTTGGCGACAAAATGCCCTTCGCTCAAGGCGAATAACACCGAGCTATCGCCCTTGCGGCCACCGCCAATCCAAGCGTCTACGGGGTTCTTCCGCCAATAGCGACCCCACTCATCACTTTGCCCGGCCTGTGGGTCTTGAAACTCCTCTGGCAAGTCGGCGAGGAACTGCCTCCGTCGTGAAAGCACCAGCCAAGAACGGGCTGCCAAAACTGGCAAGACAACACCGTTGTGCCAACCATTCAATTCTTGAAAAGCCTCCAACAGCACCATCTTGTAGCTGCGGGTCATATGCGAGATTTCGATCTCTTGAAGCAACGCGCTGTAGGCTTGCGCTACCGCTGCTTCTTCCCCTGTCAACTCGTCCTCCATGCTCGCCACAAATTCAAACCAGCTCCCGTACTGCCGGCGCATTTGGGCCATGGACATACCGGCCCGGTAGGCTTCGGTCGGTGTGGGTCTGCGACCTAAGGAATCGCGCAGGGCTTCGTACTCCGCTTGAATGCCGGGGCGTTCCAGAGACTTGAGGAAGTCAATCAGTCGCAAGTCGAAATTGGTAAAGCAGCCTTCCGGCAGCGAAAGCCGGTTCTGCTCCGCATCGCGGGCGAATTGGCCCAGTTGCTTGAAGGTGCTTCCCACGCCAAACAAAGCCTGTGGTTTGTGCAAGAAGCTCTGGTGGTTACCAATGAAGTCCAGCACCACCAGATGCGTTTTGCCATCCGCATCAGCTTTGCGTAGTCCGCGCCCCAATTGCTGCAAGAACAGCACTTTGGATTCGGTGGGGCGCAGCATCATCACCGTATCAATCAGTGGCAAATCCATGCCTTCGCTGAATAGGTCCACTGAGAACAAGACTTCAAGCGAATTGGTGTTGAGTTGATCCAGTGCCTCCACGCGACCCAGTTCAGAGCCGCCATAAACCGCTTGCGCTGCAATGCCTGCTTTCCGGAATTGCTCGGCCATGAATTCGGCGTGGCGAATGGACACGCAAAACGCCAAAGTTCGGCGCTGTTTGAGACGACCCCACTCACGCAGGGCGTGTTTGGCGCGAGCCAGCGTAGCGAGCTTGTTGGAGAGCACGTCTGGATCAAACCGTCCATTGCGCCACGGAATTTCCTTGTAGTTCACTTCCTCGTCAAAGATGCCGTGGTAATGAAACGGAGCCAGCAACTGGGCGCTAATGCCCTGAAACAAATCGCAGGTGTAGACGAGGTTGTCATCGCACAGGCTCAAGATGTCTGACTGATCGGTGCGGTCAGGTGTGGCCGTCAAACCCAACAAAAAGCGAGGGTTGAAGTAAGACAACAAGCGGCGGTAGCTTGGCGCTGCTGCGTGGTGAAATTCGTCCACCACGATGTAGTCAAAGTGCGTTGGCGCAAAGCGCTCTAGGTGGGCATCTTTACCCAGAGTCTGGACAGACGCACAAAGCACGTCCGCGTCGGTGTCGCGCTTCTGGCCTGCGTAGTTGCCAACCCGCGCATTGGGGCGAATGCGCAAAAAGGTCGCAGCAGCCTGACCCAATATTTCTTCCCTGTGCGCAACAAAGAGAACCTTATTCGCACCTAGTTTATGGGCATCAAAAGCGGCGAGCCAAGTCTTCCCCAAGCCAGTGGCCAACACCACCAGCCCACGCCGAAAGTTGTCAGAGCGCGTTTCAGCCAGCGCTGCCAATGCCGCTTTTTGAATAGCCGTAGGCGTAGGGGGCTCCAACACCTCAAATGAACCCGGTGCAACAGGGCGGCGCATTGCAAGTCGGCGCTGGTCGTAGGCATCAATCCAGTCGTGGGTCAGCTCCACCGTGTGCGGATGCACAAACAGTTCCTCGAACCGCTGGCGTGCCTCCAAGAAGCCCGGGTCGCCGGGGTATTCAATCTTGTAGTTCCACTCCAAGCCAGTGCGCAACGCCTGCCGGCTGATGTTGCTAGACCCAATGAACGCGCGTCCACTCAATCCCTGATCGGGGTGTTCTGTGGCAAAGATGTAGGCCTTCATGTGAAAGCTGTGCGCTTTTGCCTCAAACACGCGCACCTCAGCGCCACGATCTTTCAGCAGCATCAACAAGCGGCAGGCCTCTACATCGGTCACGTCCAAGTAATCACCTGTCAGAACGCGGATCTTGGCGGGATGGCGCTTGCTTTCGGGCTCGGGGCGCAGCGCAGCTTCCAAGTCGGGCATCAGCAATGTCAGGCCTGAAGTCATGATGAACGACACGCTGATGTCAATGTGCGTAGCGTGTGCAATCTCATGAACCAGCTTGGGCAAGAAGGTGTCTGCTCCGCCGGTGGTCAGCTTGTCGGCAGGCATGGTGATAGGTGCCTTGCAGAACAGGCCGTTCACCCATTCTTCTTGGCGGTCTGGCCGTTGGTCCGTCGTGAGCCAAATGTCAGTGGAGGCCACGCCCTCCAGCGCCTTGGTCCAAGCCCTAAGCTGACCTTCGGTTGCGTCTGTGAATACCCGCCCACCATGCTCGCGCTCAGCCGTACCGTGTTTGAAGCTGACGTACAAAACGCCATTGGGCTTAAGACCGCGCCATAGACGCTGCAGGGCTTGCGGTAAGTCAGCTTCTGGCACATGCAGCAAACTGGCGCAAGCCCATATCCCGTCGTAATGCTGGTGACGGTCAAAGTCCAGAAAGGACATCACTTCAACCGACAGGCCCGTGTAGTCAGAAGCGAGCTTTGCCAATGCAGGCGACGCATCAAAGGCATCAACGTTGTAGCCCTTTTCGGCAAAAGCTTTGGCATCGCGACCAGACCCACATCCGGCGTCGAGTAAGCGCCCCGTTGGCGGCAGCAAATGCAGAAAGCGTTGGTACACCGGTTCCATATTTACCAATGCTGTCGAGGTGAAAAACGTCTCAGCGTTCTGGTTGTAGTAGTCAATATTCTTTTTCATGGCCTACTTGGTTCCCTTAATTCGCACCGATTATTCACCGCTGCACTTAGGGAGTAAACCTACTGAATCAATTTCAATGTCTGAAATGGACTTAGGTTATTGCGCAGTGCAGATTCAAGCTAGGATCAACAGCACTGAAACCCAATCCAAAAGAGGGATGCATTCATGTTGCTGAAATCGGCCGACGACAAGTCCAAACGCTTGGCACTGCTTGAAGACTTGCAAAAGTCAACGCAGCTAGACCCACAACAGAAGAAGTGGCTAAGAGATGAGTTGCAGCGCTGCAAAAAGGGCATCCAAGGGGAGCGCGAGTCCGCGCACTATTTAGATAGCTACTTTAAGGATGGTGAGAACCATGTTTTGCTGCACGATTTGCGGTTTGTGATTGATGCAGATGTCGCGCAGATTGATCACTTAATTCTGAACCGCACCGGGCTCGTGTATTTGATCGAAACCAAGAATTATTCGGGCAACTTGATCGTGAATGATCGTGGCGAATTTACGGTGCAATACGATCACGATTCTTTCGGCATTCCTTCTCCGTGGGAACAAAGCCGTAGGCATGAACGGCTTCTGGCGAAGTTGCTACAGCGATTGGACATAGCAATGCGCGTCGATAAGCATCCAGACTTCCACCATGTGGTCATGATGCACCCCAAAGCCATTATCAAACGGCCAGATGCCAAGTTGTTTGATACTTCCTTTCTGATAAAGGCAGATCAGTTTCCAAGCTGGCACGGTCAGTTCACGGAAAAAATCGGTGCAAGCGCTGTTATCAAGGCGCTATTCAATGTCCGAAGCCTAGATACTGTTATTGAATGGGGCGAAAAGCTAAAGCGCCAGCATCGTCCGGCCGATCTGCTGGACTTGCCGCCGTTCATGACTCCCAAGATTCGGACCGATGTGGTCAAGGCATTCGTCGCACCGTTACCGGCTCAAGCAGTTTCTCCTGCGACTTCAGGACCGGAAGATTCCACAGCGAAGAAACTAATCTGCGCTCACTGTGGTTCAAAAATCTCGTACGCAGAAGGAAAGTTCTGCTGGAATAACAGCAAGAGGTTTAACGGGTTGCAATACTGTCGTGAGCATCAAGGTATGTTCTGACGGATTGCCAGACTGCTGTCATTCGAGGTTGACTGCAAGATTTGATGAAGTTATTGGAACGCAATCAAAAACAGCCGCATTAGCGGCTGTTTTTGCACCAAGTGGGAATTTTTGCAATCTTTCTGTTGTCCAAACTCTGTAGGTTCCCAAAATGATTGCAAAAGTGGCATGTTGAAAAGCAATGACTTTTGCAGTGGGTCTGAGAATGCAATCCGTAAATTTCCAAAAAAATTTGCAAAAATCCTAATGAGCCCAAGCAAAGGACCGATGCCCTAGCAATGGAAACAGGCAATGAAGGCGAACGCATGCCGCTTACATGATCTGAGCTATGTTGCAGCCATTGTAGGCAAGAAAATGCAGAAGACTACGTTGCCATTTCTGTGGGGCATTGCATTTGTTGCCAAATGCGGGCCGGCGATCAGTATTGCAATGAGTTCAATTCACAAGCGCCGTGGTGTCTTTCCAACTTACCCTAGGTCGAACATATCGTTCAAAGAGTCAAGCGGCTTGCATTACCTGATGTACCGTGAATGTGGGCTACAGTGGCTGTTTCTTGGAGCCACTCGGCGCCAACACGTATCAAAATAGACAACAACATTAAGAATTCATTGCGAATAAGAGGAGGGAGTGTGATGAACAGAAATACTCGCGCAGGTTTAACGTGCTGCACAAAATGGATGAATATAGGACGGCAGATGCGCTCGATAGGCGCCTCAAGCCTTGCTTGCTTGCTACTTTTTTCAAGCAACCTGACTTCTGGACAAGTCATGTACAGATGCACAGATCCAGATGGTCGAAACTTGTCATTTAGGCCATCTTGCCCGCCAGGTCAGGTAAGTCAAAAGATGCCAAAAGAAGAGTCGAGAACTGTTTCTCCTCCTGAAGATGAGAAATTGAGACGGATCATCACTATTGCGAAAGAAGCTCAGCTGCAAAAGCAAATGTCACGGGACAACGCTGTGGGCAATGCAATTGCTCTGAGAAATATCTTGATAGGAATGGATGCAAATGAAGTGGTTCGGGCGTGGGGGCCACCATCAACAATAAACAGGACAGTGAACTCAGGCGGGAAAAGCGAGCAATGGGTCTATCGCTCAAATAACTTCAAGTCAAAATACGTCTACTTGGACAACGACGTTGTTCGGTCGTTCCAAGATTCAGAATGATGATCTTAAAGCGGCATGGGTATGCGAAGAGTTTCCAGTCATTGCTGTGAATAGCGTGCAATTTCAGCGCATCGCGCTACCCGCTGCGTGGCGCATTCTTACGGAGTTGTTCAGGCGGCATGGATCTACCCACAAGTTGCGCCTACTGCATAGTCATCCGGGGATTTCATATGCCGGCCAGTTGCGTCTTTTCGTTGATCCGACACCCGATGCAGTCACTGAATCCTTGCAATTGGTTATGAACATAGCCGGGGAAACTGGGCGCTTCGAGATTCAAAGAGATTTTCAGCAGATGACTAACGGCGACTACTTGCAGCCCGCTTTGCAGGGAAACCTCGCAATGACCCTTGAGACGATTGAACGCGCATTCGGCTGGGCGACACCCGCTTTGTTACCCCCATCGTCGCCCGATGTTTTGGTGATGCGGCTGATTGCAGAAGTCCTGACGGCCGCGTGCCTTGACATTAACAACATAGGTGTTGAAACGGCATGGTTTGATTGGTCGGGCGGTTGCAAGGTGCAAACGTGGGTTGAGCAGTTTGGCGTGGACGCCAATGCAATCAATCTAAAGTTGCACTCAGGCGCAAGCTGGGATAGCTGCTTCATGGGGGTGTCTAACTTAGTTCGGATAGGCGTCGTAGCGGACGACACCATGCTTTCCGATGGCT
>ERZ1034361.1518-NODE-1518-length-12231-cov-4.103670_pt1 | contig 12231 bp, 9 predicted proteins | sample MGYA00520617_ERZ1034361 | MGnify/ENA primary metagenome ERZ1034361 (study PRJEB33736, sample SAMEA104284507) | Azolla filiculoides | biome: Urban; feature: Water surface; material: Ditch water | place: Netherlands | collected 2015-10-28 | depth 0-0.1 m ... | reverse complement strand
GGCGAACTGCCTTTACCGAAGGGTGGCGCGGTCACCGTGATTGATGACTATGGTCACCATCCGGTCGAAATGGTCGCGACGCTGGCTGCTGCTCGTGGCGCTTTCCCGGGCCGTCGTCTGGTGCTGGCCTTCCAGCCGCATCGCTATTCGCGCACGCGTGATTGTTTTGAAGATTTCGTTCAGGTGCTCGGTACCGTAGATGTGCTGCTGCTCACCGAGGTGTACGCCGCGGGTGAAGCCCCCGTTGTGGCTGCCGATGGCCGTGCGTTAACGCGGGCGCTACGCGTCGGCGGGAAGATCGAGCCATTGTTTGTCGAATCAGTGGGTGATCTGCCGACCGCATTGTTAGACACCTTGCAGGATGGTGATGTCTTGCTGACCATGGGGGCCGGTTCTATCGGTGGCACGGCCAGCAAGTTGTTTGAAACCGTGGGTGCGGTTGCAGAACAATGATGATGAACGAACCCCGTCACTTCAACCCATCGCTGGCAGCATTGCGCGGTCAGTGGGCTGAAGACGTCTCCATGGCCAAACATGTGTCATGGCGGGCGGGGGGTATCGCACGCCGAACTTATGTGCCTGCAGATTTAGATGATCTGGCGGTGATGCTGGCCAATTTGCCAGCCACAGAGCCAGTGCTGTTTGTGGGTCTGGGTAGCAACCTGCTGGTGCGGGACGGTGGTTTTAGTGGCACGGTGGTATTCCTGCATGCCGCATTGAATACGCTGCAGATCGATGATGCGCTAGGCGCTGCTGCTGATCCGCTTATATACGCGGAGGCCGGTGTTGCAAGCCCGAAGGTGGCACGCTTCGCCGCCAATCTCGGTCGTAATGCCGCCTTTCTTGCTGGTATACCCGGCACCATTGGTGGCGCCCTGGCCATGAATGCTGGTTGCTACGGTGCAGAAACCTGGCCATTCGTGGTGAAAGTTTGCACGATTGATCGCGCCGGCGTGCGACATATCCGCACAGCGCAGGCATACGACATTGGCTATCGCCATGTTGCGCCCGTTGAAGCTTCTAATAACGATGAAGTGTTTGCCGGCGCCTGGTTCCGTTTCCCGGCAATCGACACAGCAGTAGCACGCGACACCATTAAGTCGCTGCTTGAAAAGCGTGTCGCCAGTCAGCCGCTGCGTTGGCCTAATGCCGGATCGGTGTTCCGCAACCCACCGGGTGACTTTGCTGCGCGGTTGATCGAAGCGACGGGGCTCAAAGGTTTTGCGATCGGTGGTGCCGAAGTCAGTACCCAGCACGCCAACTTCATCATTAATCAGGCTGGTGCTGCAACAGCGGCTGATATTGAAACACTCATTAGCACCGTGCAGGCGCGCGTTAGCGCAGCCACGGGGGTTCATCTCATCCGGGAAGTGCGCATTGTCGGTGACGCACAGCCTTCCAACATTTCTTCAGGGTCCTAAGCGTATGTCTGGCACGATCGATCCCAAATCACTCGGCAAAGTTGCGGTACTCTTTGGCGGCGCTTCGGCGGAACGCGAAGTGTCGCTTAACAGCGGCAGTCGTGTATTGGCCGCCTTGCAGCGTCAGGGTGTTAACGCGCATGCCTTTGATCCGGCAGCGACGCCGCTGACAGCCATTGAACATGCCGGATTCGATCGTGCCTTTGTAGCCCTGCATGGCGGTATTGGTGAAAACGGCACCCTACAGGGTTTTCTGGAAATGATTGGGCTGCCTTATACCGGCAGCGGCGTGCTGGCTTCAGCACTGGCCATGGATAAATGGCGCTCCAAGCTGGTCTGGCAAGCCGCTGGCCTGCCAACACCTGGCTATAGACTGATTGACGCCGATAGCGATGCACAAGCCGTCGTTGATGCCTTGGGGCTGCCCATGTTCGTGAAGCCCGTGCATGAGGGTTCCAGTGTCGGCGTTACCAAAGTCAAAACACTCGAAGATCTGATGCCGGCCTGGAAAGATGCCAGCCGCCATGATGCCGCTGTGATTGCCGAAACAGCGCTGCTCGGTGGGGAATTCACTGTGGCCGTGTGGCAAACACCGAATGGCTTGCAGGCATTGCCGCCTGTGCGCATTGTGCCGGCCACGGAGTTCTACGATTACGAAGCCAAATACAACCGGGACGATACTCAATACAACGTGCCCTGCGGCCTGCCGGATGCACAGGTACAGCACATGCAGGATCTAGCGGTTGAAGCCTTCGAAGCGCTGGGTTGCCGGGGTTGGGGTCGCATCGACTTTCTGCTCGACAGTGCTGGCGCACCGTATGTGCTGGAAGCCAATACAGCCCCGGGCATGACAGATCACTCGCTGGTACCGATGGCGGCGCGTGCGGCCGGTGTCGATTATGACCATCTGGTGTTGACGGTTGCCGCTATGGCCAGCCTTGATGCCAACCCGGCCGGTAACTGAGGAGATTAACGATCATGATCTGGAACCGTCCTGACCTGATGAACCGGCTGGCTAACTTCCTATGGGGGTTAGGCCTGCTGCTGATTCTGGTCACAGGCGTTCTCATGATTGTGCGCATGCCATTCTTTCCGGTGCGCGATGTCGTGCTGGTGAAACCACTGGAACGTGTGCAGCTTGAAGATATTCGTGCCGGGATTGCGCCGCATATCGGTGGCAACTTCTTTACGGTGGATCTGAAAGCCATCCGTCAGGGCGCCGAGCAACAGCCCTGGGTGTATCGCGCCGATGTGCGTCGCCAGGGTTTTGGCAGCCTGGCCCTGGATATTAATGAACAGGTACCGGTTGCACGCTGGGGCAACGAAGGGACCCGCACCAGCTCTGACTGGCTTAATCGCGATGGTGAGGTTTTCGAAGTGCCGGATAGTTCGCTTGGCGATGCCGGGCAAGGCTTGCCGGTGCTCCATGGGCCCCTCGATACGGGCAGTGAACTCATGACGCGGTATACCCGTTATAGCGCATTGCTAGAACCCACGGGCCGCACCATTCGTCAGCTGGATCTAAGCCCGCGCCTCTCATGGAGCATGCGCCTCGATAACGGCACGCGCGTTGAGCTAGGCCGTGAGCGAACACTGAACAGCGCCGATGAGCAGGTCAATCTTTTTGTGTCGTTGTACCCCCAATTGGTGAGCAACCGTCCGGTCGCACCGGCCGTGGTTGATCTCCGTTATCCGGCAGGTGTGGCAGTGCGTTATCCGCCTGCACCTGCCGCCGCTTCTATCCCTTCTGACCGTAAAGGCAAGTCATGAGCAGAGAGACCAAAGAACTGATTGTCGGCCTCGACATCGGTACATCCAAGATTGTTGCAGTCGTCGCTGAGGTGGCACAGGATGGCCGCCTGAATGTGCTGGGCGTTGGTGCGCAGGAAGCACGAGGTCTCTCATGCTGTGTCGTCGGTAACATCGAAGATACCGTGCAGGCCATCTCCAAGGTCATCCAGGAAGTTGAGCTGATGGCCGACTGCAAGGTGAAAGATGTGTATACCGGTATCGCAGGTAGCCACATTCGGAGCTTTAACTCTAACGGCATGGTCGCCATCAAGGACAAGGAAGTTAGTCCCAGTGACATCGACCGTGTGATTGAAACAGCACGTGCCATGCCGATTCCGGCAGAGCAGGAAATTCTGCACATCCTGACACAGGAATTTGTGATCGATGGCCAGGACGGCATCCGAGAGCCTATCGGCATGAGCGGTATGCGTCTGGAAGTCAAAGTGCATATCGTCACCGGTGCCATCTCTGCTGCACAGAATATCGTCAAGTGCGTCCGTCGTTGCGGTCTGGATGTGAATGATCTGGTGCTGCAGCCACTGGCCTCGAGCTATGCCGTGCTTTCAGAAGATGAAAAAGATCTGGGCGTCTGCCTGATTGACATCGGTGGTGGTACTACCGATATCGCTGTCTGGGCGCAGGGTGCCATTCGTCACACGGCCGTAATTCCTATCGCTGGTAACCAAGTGACTAACGACATCGCCATGGCACTCCGCACACCAACGCGCGATGCAGAAGACATCAAGCGCCGTTCGGGTTGCGCACTGGCAGACCTGGCCAATCCGGAAGAAGTGATTGAAGTGGCGGGTGTTGATGATCGTCCAAGCCGCAAGCTTTCGCGCCGTGCGCTGGCCGATGTGATTCAGCCGCGTGTGGAAGAACTGTTCGAAATCGTTCAGGCAGAGCTACGTCGTTCCGGTTACGAGAACGTACTGTCATCCGGCATCGTTATTACCGGTGGCTCTGCCGCTATGCCCGGCATGATCGAGCTGGGCGAAGAAATTTTCCACATGCCGGTACGTCTGGGCGAGCCCAAGTACAGCGGGCCGCTGGTCGACGTGATTAAGTCGCCACGCTATGCCACCGCATTCGGCCTGATTCTCGAAGCCTACAACCAGCGTAAGCGTGGCCAGCAGGTCCGTGAGAAGCAGGGCGGCGTCAAAGACGTGTTCGGCTCCATGCGCGCCTGGTTCGAAAAGAATTTTTAATCCCCGAATTTCTGATTGCGTATGCGCAGTACGCAATCGAAATAGCAGCAAAGGCAGTACCCGAAGCAGTTACCCAACAGTTTGATTTTAAGTTTTTAACGGAGGCAGTTATGTTTGAAATTATCGAGAAAGAATCCAACGGCACAATCATCAAAGTGATCGGTGTGGGTGGTGCAGGTGGCAATGCCATCGACCACATGATTCGCGAGAACGTGCATGGCGTTCAGTTCATCGCCGCTAATACTGATGCGCAAGCGCTGAACAACAGCCTGGCTGGTCATCGCATGCAACTGGGTGGTTCGGGTCTGGGTGCTGGCGCCAAGCCAGCCGCAGGTCGTGCAGCTGCTGAAGAGCAACGTGAACAGATCAAAGAATCGCTGCGTGGCGCACACATGGTGTTCATTACTGCCGGTATGGGTGGTGGTACGGGTACCGGTGCGGCGCCAATCGTGGCTGAAGTTGCGCGTGAACTGGGTATCCTGAGCGTTGCTGTTGTGACTAAACCATTCATGTTTGAAGGTAAGCGCATGAAAGCTGCTGAAGCCGGCATCGCCGAGCTGGAGCAGCATGTAGATTCGCTGATCGTTATTCTGAACGATCGCCTGATGGATGTGCTGGGTGACGACGCGGAAATGGAAGCCTGCTTCCAGGCTGCAGACGATGTGCTGCGTAACGCTGTTGGTGGTATTGCCGAAATTATTACCCTCAAGGGTCTGGTTAACGTCGACTTCGAAGACGTTCGCACCGTTATGGGCGCCATGGGTCGTGCCATGATGGGTTCGGCTGCTGCTGAAGGCATGGATCGTGCCCGCCTGGCTGCCGAGCAAGCCGTTGCCTGCCCACTGCTGGAAGGTGTCGAGTTGTCGGGTGCCAAGGGCGTGCTGGTGAATATCACCGCCTCGAAGTCGCTCAAGATGCGCGAAGTGAACGAAGTCATGGCCACCATTGGTGACCACGTTTCGGACGAAGCCGAAATCATCTTCGGCGCCGTGTTTGATGAAAGCATGGGCGACCAGATGCGCGTGACCGTTGTTGCTACCGGTCTGGAAGACGTGAAGGCACGTGGTGTTAAGAGCACCCGCGACACCCTTACAGTGATCGAGCCGCTACGTGCTACCGGTACTGGCGATGCCACACCATTTGGTGATTTCAGCCAGTACGATCTGCCACCAGGCATGCGTTCGGCACGTCAGACTGCTGCAGCACCTGCTGCCAGCAATCTGAAGGTTGAAGCCTTTGTGTCGCAGGGTGTTGATCACTACGACATCCCGGCCTTCCTGCGTAAGCAGGCTGACTGATCGCTTGAGTCTGTTGCCAATTAACTGAATCCGTTGCGGCGCCCTGCGCAGGCGCTGCAAAAACATCGGTTAACTGGTTGAAGTATAAGCAGTAATTGTTTTGCCTCCGTTCGGGAGGAGCTCTCGTCTGTGATAGAATTCACGAGGCGAGGGCTCCGGCCCCGTTTTAAAAAGGTCTTTGCCGTTCAGGCAAGTGACTTGGGAATTGTGTCCGTATCAGGAAGTGCCATGACTCAGATGTTGTGCCAGCGAACTGTGAAATCCGTCATCCGCGCCAGTGGCGTGGGTTTGCACTCGGGTAAGAAAGTCACGCTGACCCTGCGTCCCGCGGCACCTGATACCGGCATCATGTTCCGCCGCGTTGATCTGGAAACCCCGGTCGACATCAAGGCCAGTGCCTTGACCGTGGGCGATACCCGCATGTGCTCCTGTCTGGATGTGGATGGTGTCCGTATCGGTACGGTTGAGCATCTCATGTCGGCGCTCTGTGGCCTGGGAATCGATAACGTCTGGATTGACCTGGATGCGGCTGAAGTGCCTATTCTCGATGGGTCTTCATCACCGTTCGTCTTTCTGATCCAGTCGGCTGGCATTAGTGAACAGAACGTGCCGAAGCGTTTCCTCCGTATCAAGAAACCTGTTGAAGTGCAGGAAGGTGACAAGATCGCCCGACTGTCACCCTACGACGGTTTCAAACTGAATTTCTCGATTGTCTTTAATCACCCGGCGATTGATCGCACTGGTCAGCAGGTGAGCTTTGATTTTGCGGATCAGGGTTACACCCGCGATATCGCCCGTGCTCGCACCTTTGGCTTTACCCAGGAAGTCGAATTTCTGCGTGAAAACGGCCTGGCACTCGGTGGCGGTCTGGAAAACGCCGTGGTGCTGGATGAGTACCGCATCCTGAATGCCGATGGCTTGCGTTACAACGATGAGTTTGTGAAGCACAAAGTGCTGGATGCTATTGGTGATTTGTATCTAATCGGTCACCCGATTATTGGCGAATTCACGGCTCACAAATCAGGACACGATCTGAACAACAAACTGGCGCGCGCCGTACTGGCCGATGCCGAGTCTTACGAGATTGTGTCTTTTGTCCCGCCAGCAGAGGCGCCGGCAGGCGTTACCCGCTGGATGCAGCAGGCTTACGCGCTCACCACCTGATTAATCGGGCTGTGCAGATTGGCGAAGTTTCGCCAGCGCAGCCTTCAGGCTTTCGTCGCTGACTTCATTTTCTAAAGCGCTTAATGCTTCGGCCGCCCCTGCAGAAAGCGGGTCGCGCTGAAATGGTGTGGTTTCCTTGTCCGCCGGTAAGCCGGGGCGCACCCGTACTTCCAGCGCGCTGCAGGCGAATCCGGCCTGGCGCCAGCCGTTGATCAGGCTAGGTCCCATCTGACGCAATCGTGCGCCCAGACTCGGATGGTTGCAGAGTACGCTGATCGTATCCCCGTTCAAATTGGCCACCCGACAGCTTTGGCTCATCGCGGGCGGCAGTGTTTTCGCCAGAACGTCCTGCAGGGTTTGCAAGGTGCGCGCATGCTGCATTAACCCACCGAGCGTTGCCGTTGCAGCCTCCTGGCTACGCGCAGCACCACCATACTCCAGCACGTCGGAGAGTGCGCGGAAGCTGCGGTTACGGAAGTTGCTGCGGGTTGGATACATAGACGTCAGGTTATCCGAGGCTGAGGTATGCAGCAAGTTTGGCTTGATTTGGGCGCTTGCGCCCCATGAAAGCCGGGCTTGCTGTATGCCTCAGATTAAAGGCGCGGCGGGGCTGGAGCAGGCGCCGCATGGTAAAATCGCGAGGATAATTTTTGGAACCTTCTCATGATTTCTGGCCTGCTCAAATCGCTCTTCGGTAGCCGTAACGACCGACTGCTTAAAACCTATCGTAAACAGGTGGAGCGTATTAACGCTCATGAGCCAGCGATGGAAGCCCTCTCCGACGAAGCGCTGCAAGCCAAAACTGCCGAGTTCCGCACCCGTCTGGCCGGCGGCGAAACGCTCGATGCCCTGTTGCCAGAAGCCTTTGCCGTTGTCCGTGAAGCTAGTAAGCGCGTGCTGGGCATGCGTCACTTTGACGTACAGCTAGTGGGCGGTATGGTCCTCCACTACGGCAAGATCGCAGAAATGCGCACCGGTGAAGGTAAAACCCTGGTGTCGACCCTGCCTGCATATCTCAATGCACTGGCCGGCAAGGGCGTTCATGTGGTCACTGTGAATGATTACCTGGCGCGTCGCGATGCCGAATGGATGGGGCGTCTGCACCGCTGGTTGGGCATGGAAGTCGGTTGCAATCTCTCGCAGATGTCTTCGGTTGAAAAGCGCGAAGCCTATGCCAGCGACATCACCTACGGCACTAACAACGAATTCGGTTTCGACTATCTGCGCGACAACATGGTCTATGACGTGCAGGATCGCGTGCAGCGCAAACTGCACTACGCGATTGTGGATGAAGTCGACTCCATCCTCATTGACGAAGCCCGTACCCCGCTGATCATTTCCGGTCAGGCCGAAGATCACACCGAACTCTACGTGCGCATGAATGCGTTGGCGCCACAGCTTACCCGTTGCCAGGAAGAAAATGGCCCGGGTGATTTCTGGGTCGATGAAAAAGCCAACCAGATTTTGCTCACCGAAGAAGGTCACGAAAGTGCCGAGCGCATTCTGGTGCAAGCCGGCTTGCTGGCAGAAGGCCATAGCCTGTATGAAGCCGGCAATATTCTGCTGATGCATCACCTGACGACGGCGCTGCGCGCCAATAACCTGTTCCACCTGGATCAGCACTACGTCGTGCAAAACGATGAAGTCGTCATCGTGGATGAATTTACCGGTCGTCTGATGAGCGGGCGTCGCTGGTCGGATGGTCTGCACCAGGCCGTTGAAGCCAAAGAAGGCGTGGCCATCCAGCATGAGAACCAGACGCTGGCATCGATTACCTTCCAGAACTACTTCCGCATGTACGGCAAGCTGTCGGGCATGACCGGTACGGCTGATACGGAAGCCTACGAGTTCCAGCAGATTTATGGTCTGGAAACCGTGGTCATTCCTACGCATCGTCCGGCAGTGCGTAAAGACATGCAGGATCAGATCTACCGCACCGAGCATGAAAAGTTCAACGCCATCGTGGCCGATATCCGCAAGCAACACGAAGCCGGTCGTCCGATTCTGGTGGGCACCACTTCGATTGAAAACTCCGAGTTGTTGTCGGCGCTGCTGACCCGTGAAAAGCTGGAGCACCAGGTGCTCAATGCCAAGCAGCACGAGCGAGAAGCCGAGATCGTTGCCCAGGCCGGTAAACCCGGTGTCATTACCATTGCCACCAACATGGCAGGCCGTGGTACCGATATCGTGTTGGGTGGCAACGTCGGCAAAGAAGTCGATGCCGTTAACGCGGATGAATCACTTTCTGCCGCAGATAAAGAGAAAAAAGTTGCCGCACTCCGTGCCGAATGGCAGCAGGTGCATGATGCTGTGATCGCAGCAGGTGGTTTGCACATCATCGGCTCAGAGCGTCATGAGTCGCGTCGTATCGATAACCAGCTGCGTGGCCGCGCTGGTCGCCAGGGCGATGCCGGTAGCTCGCGTTTCTTCCTATCGCTGGATGATTCGCTGCTGCGCATTTTTGCCGGTGATCGCATCAAGTCGATTATGGATCGCCTCAAGATGCCGGAAGGCGAGCCGATCGAACATGCCATCGTCACGCGTTCGCTGGAGTCGGCGCAGCGCAAGGTAGAAGGTCGTAACTTCGACATCCGCAAACAACTGCTTGAATATGACAACGTGGCCAACGATCAACGTCGTGTGATTTACACACAGCGTAATGAACTGCTGGAAACCGCAGAGATCAGTGCAACCATGACCGCGTTGCGTCATGGCCTGCTCGAAGAAGTGTTCCGCACCTATGTGCCTGAAGGTTCGATTGATGAGCAGTGGGATCTGCCAGGCCTAGAAGCGCTGCTTGAGGCCGAGTACCAGCTACGCGTGCCACTGGCTGAAATCGCTCAGGGTGCCGATACACCGGATGACGAAGCCCTGCTGGCACGCTTAATTGCTGCCGCTGATGAGGTCTATGACGCCAAGGTTGCGCTGGTTGGCGCTGAAGGCTTCAGCGGCTTTGAGCGTAGTGTGATGTTGCAGAGCCTGGATTCCCATTGGCGCGAGCACCTCTCGGCGCTGGATCATCTGCGTCAGGGTATTCATCTGCGCGGTTATGCACAGAAAGATCCGAAGCAGGAATACAAGCGCGAAGCTTTCGAACTCTTTGACAACCTGCTCAGTGCCGTTCGCCGCGAAGTAACGCGTGTGCTCATGACCGTACGCATTGGCTCGGCGGAAGAGATCGATGCAGCCGCTGCCGAAGCTGAGGCGCCAACCAATCTGGAATACAACCACATTGAACCGGGCGTCTTTGTCGATCAGGAAGGTAACCCCTACGATCCGGAAACGATCAATCGTAATGCGCCATGTCCTTGTGGTTCCGGTTACAAGTTCAAGTTCTGTCACGGAAGAGTTGAGTAATGCCCGTTAACTATCAGACGCCAGCCCCCGATGCATTGCATCCGGTTGCCGGCATTCGCCTGGGTGTTGCTGCCGCGGGGATTCGCAAGAAAGACCGTACAGATCTGACGGTGATTGCGGTCGATGCAGGCGCCAGCGTGGCGGGCGTGTTTACGCAAAACCGTTTTTGCGCAGCGCCTGTACAGGTGTGTCGTGCCCATCTGGCCGCGCATGGCAATGCCGATATGCGGGCCTTGGTCATTAACACGGGTATTGCCAATGCGGGCACCGGTGAGCAAGGCCTCGCGGCATCGAACACTACCTGCGAAGCACTGGCTGCTTTGCTTGAGGTGGATGCCAGCCAGATTCTGCCGTTCTCAACCGGTGTGATTCTTGAACCGCTGCCTGTCGATAAGCTGGTGGCCGGTTTGCCTGAGGCGATTGCAGATCTGGCTGCCAATAACTGGCATGCCGCAGCACACGCCATCATGACCACAGACACGGTGGCCAAGGCCGCATCGCATCAGATTTCTCTGAACGGTAAAACCATCACCCTGACCGGTATCTCCAAGGGTGCCGGCATGATCAAACCCAACATGGCGACCATGCTGGGTTTTATGGGTACCGATGCCGGTGTTGCGCCTGAACTGCTGGCAGCAACATTGAAGACCATTGCCGATGAATCGTTTAACGCCATCACCGTGGATGGTGACACCTCCACCAACGATTCCTTTGTGGCCATTGCCACCGGCAAATCGGGCGTGCAGTTCACCACCGGCCAGGAAGCGGGTTGGGCTGAATTCGTTGCCGCATTCACCGCTTTAGCACAAGAGCTGGCGCAAGCGATTGTGCGCGATGGCGAAGGCGCCACCAAACTGATTACCGTTGCCGTAAGCGGTGGCAAAACGCGTGAAGAGTGCCGCACAGTCGCCTACGCCGTGGGCCATTCGCCTCTCGTTAAAACGGCTTTCTTTGCATCAGACCCTAACCTGGGTCGTATTCTGGCCGCGATCGGTTATGCCGGTATCGCTGATCTCGATGTCGACAACATTCGTGTCTGGTTGGCGAGCCAATCGGGCGAGACGCTGGTTGCCGAACACGGTGGCCGTGCCGCTGCATACACCGAAGTTCAGGGTGCTGCCATCATGGCGGATGCCGAGATCACCGTCCGTATTGACCTCGCGCGGGGTAATGCCCAGGCCACGGTGTGGACCTGTGATCTCTCTTACGATTACGTCAAAATTAATGCGGATTATCGTAGCTAACGCACTCTACGAGAATGATTTATGCCTGGATTACTACCTACTGTTGACCCTGATGGATTGCTCGAGTTTTCGGTGGTTTATACCGACCGTTCGCTCAATCACATGTCTGCGCAATTCAAGAAGATCGTTACGGATATTTCCGCAGTCCTCAAGGAGGTCTATGCGGCGGACAGCGCTGTGGTTATTCCCGGGAGTGGGACCTATGGTATGGAAGCGGTTGCGCGGCAGTTTGCCCAGGATCAGAAGTGCCTGATTCTACGTAACGGCTGGTTTAGCTATCGCTGGACCCAGATCTTCGAGGCAGGTCGTATTTCACAAGACCTGACCGTTATGTCGGCAAAGCCGATTGGTGATGGTCCGCAGGCGCCATTTGCGCCGGCCCCCATTGAAGAGGTGGTAGCACTGATTCATCGCGAGAAGCCTGCAGTTGTTTTTGCGCCTCATGTAGAAACAGCTGCAGGCATTATCTTGCCGGATAGCTATTTGCGGGCGGTGGGTGAAGCTGTCGAGTCCGTGGGTGGGTTGTTTGTCCTCGACTGTATCGCTTCCGGTGCCGTCTGGGTCAACATGCGCGCCAACAAAGTGGATGTCTTGATCAGCGCCCCTCAGAAGGGCTGGAGCAGTTCACCCTGTTGTGCGCTCATCGGGTTAAGCAAGCGTGCGCGTGAGCGCATTGAACATACACAAAGCAGCAGTTTTTCCTGCGATCTCAAAAAATGGCTTCAGATCATGGAGACCTATGAAGCGG
>ERZ1034361.1516-NODE-1516-length-12250-cov-4.447630_pt1 | contig 12250 bp, 6 predicted proteins | sample MGYA00520617_ERZ1034361 | MGnify/ENA primary metagenome ERZ1034361 (study PRJEB33736, sample SAMEA104284507) | Azolla filiculoides | biome: Urban; feature: Water surface; material: Ditch water | place: Netherlands | collected 2015-10-28 | depth 0-0.1 m ... | reverse complement strand
CACATATTGCTGGTGTAGCTCAGTTGGTAGAGCAGCTGATTTGTAATCAGCCGGTCGCGGGTTCGAGTCCCATCTCCAGCTCCAATATAATCAAAGGCTTAGGTTATTATGACCTAGGCCTTTTTTATTTCAGTTAACGTATAGGTAACAATTAAACATCTTCTTTGATTGCATCCATATGAGCCTGAACTCACCCTTTTATCTATTAGATAAAATCTTTAGCATGAGTTGTCCTTATAACTTCCACAACAAACTTCCCTCATCCTAAAAACGTAATTACTTGCGCTTAATAATTTTTTTGAGCATTTGAAATTCTATACATCACGTTTTTGTTGGGCGTCACATCGAATATCTGAAATTTGATTAAATAAGCACTGATACATAAAAACAAGCATAGATTCAAAAAATATGGCTATGCTGCTCAGATAGATCTAAAGTAATTTGGAAGAATCAAGGCATAATGGTAATAAAATTTTTCAAAAATAAAAATGTCGTTGTCAATTTCGATTTGATGTAGGCCATACCGATTCTGAGCGAACTTGAAACCTCCCTCGAAGAATGAATCTATAAAAGAGGGGAGCGATTCCATCCATCGGTCAAACCCCATTAACAACGGCTCACCGCGAGCACATTTGATACGAAGTGATGAACTTGAGAAAATAATTCGACTCATAAAAAACTAGTTAAATCAAATAATTAATATTTTAACGCAAATCCCTAATCGTTACCTCACTAACATTTTACTCTAAATTATTAGGGCCATTAACCCTTTATGTTATAAACTCTAGAATATAAAAAGATAACCCCGTTCTCTATTTTTTCGGCAGACATAGAGGGCGATGTGGCCAGAAAAGGTCAATCTATTTTGGAGGATGCCGAATGTCACAAACCACACAACAAGGTGGAGCGTCTGTGCATACGCGCGGGCAAATTCCATCCACTGATCTAAGTTCGCTAATTCATTTTTTAGTGAAAGTCTTTCCGCCGTCTGGCGAAAACTCAGCCTACCCTCTCGGTTGGTCTGTTTTAAAATTTAATCCCGAAAAGAACCGACTCAGCATTAATACATACGGAATACTTCGACGACTTCTTGCTCTAAAAGAATTTCGTGAGACATTCTATCAAACACCTAATAGTGGATTTCTGCGGGATTTAGTTCATCCACCAAAAAACTTTACTGCGAAACTAGGCGGCCGGATTTTTCATGACAATATCACGGGACTCTCTCAGGCTATCATTAAATTGAAACACTTGATAGTGGATGATATTGACAAGCTCGAAATTTCGGTCGATAGTCTGTTGGTAAAAGACCCCAATATGGCGTTTGAAGCATTATCCAAACTAACGGGGATTAAAGATTTTCTTAAAGAACTGCCAGCACAAATAGTATCAATGGAATTTGCTAAAACTGACCGGTCCGCACAAGAGTGTGAAAAGGATGTTGCACGTGTGATCTCTGCCCAAGAAGAAATTCAAGCTGAAGATTGGCTTGATCGTATGGCATCAAGTATTTCAAATGCCCATGCTTATCGAGACGACGAGTTTGATAGTGTTCAACAAGAAAAATTAATTGAAACGCTTCGGCAGGACTTTGATAAACAAGATAGCCAAATAACTCGATTTTTGAATTTCCTTGAGGACGAGGCGTTGTCTCGCGTGCGATTGCGAGTCAGCTTCGCGATTATGGATAGTTTGGCTGCACAAAAATCAAAGTCAGAGCATGCCAATGATCGGCGATTTGTTGATTATATTCATAGGGTCAACCAGCTATTCGAGCATTACGGAACTCCAGAATCGCCCCATTCACTGCACTTTGATCTTACACGCACATTTGGATTGACTGCGGAATTCTCCATTGCAGATGAACTCATTAAAGCGTTGTTCTACAACTGCCTGCCAGTCTGGGCAGAATGGAATACTCAACTATTTGAATCGCGTCGGGTTGATCCACAATCACGTGGCGTTTCTGTTGTTCGTGAAGTGAGTTATCGATTTCGCGTGAACGGCAAAGATCCGCGTAGTGAGATGGAGCCGGCTTTTGATGCCCGACTGAATCGCCTGCGTGACATTCTAATTGATGACTCCGTTAATGAAATATCGCCGTTTGTATTGCGCAGGAATCTCTGCGAGCTTGTCGTTTTATGGCTGGTTTTGAATCCCAGCATTCAATCATCAGACTTGATAACTGAAGCCCAGCAATTGTCTCTTCGATTGAGCGGGCAAGGCAAATTGGCAATTGTTGCGATGCTGGATGATTTGAGCCTATGGAGTCCCAACGTCAAGGAGTTAAGCAGAACACTGGTTGCCCTGTTACGTACCAAATCTAATAATGTCATTGCTCACGCGCAGCGATCAGTTGATGATTTATATTTGGTCGTTCAGCAGAGCGTGGTGGACTGGTCTTCCATAGAGCGATCCAAGGGAAGAGTGCGCGATCCGTTAATCAAGCCAGCATCTGGCCAACCCGAAAATATCGAGTGGTTCAGACATATTCAAATTGCTCGAAAACCGGATGAAGTGCCCGATGCCTTATTTTCGGTTCGTGTTCGGACGCAGTTAAACGAAAGGACTTTGGCCGAAAGGAGCGATGAAAATAGTATTTTTCAAATTCACAGGGAGCTACCCAGTCAACTGTTGAATATTACCTGGAGACCGTTCCGGGTTGATGAAAATCAAAATCCTATAACTAAGCTGTCTCGAGTCAAGATTGATCCACAGTGGCTAATGCCCGCAGGGATCGATATTTGGTACGACCCCGAACGTTTGAAATACCGTAACCATCCAAAATTTTCCGAAGAAGACAGTCGTCAGTATCGTGCCGCCGCAGCTACAGCAATGACGGTTTTGATTTATGTAGTGCTTCAGATATTGAGTGAAAAACTTGCGTCACATACCGAAGAACGAACGCCTGCACTAATGGTTCGTTTTCAACAGCAGGGAAAAACTGCGGCCAAAAATGAGGGAGATCATTGGATATATGCCATTTCACAAGCTATAGAATCGGCATTGATGCGTGATATTCCTGTTCGAATGCAAGGTTTGGTCGCGGATGGTTTAAATCATCAGTACAAAGCAAGAGGGGCCGCTTTTGCATTATCGGCCGCATTTCCCCTGATTGTTGCAACCAACCGCGAACCATCGGTTAGCAAAGTTGCTACATTGGTTTATAGCACTCGACCTTGCGACGATCATCCGCAAACCAATGATACCGATGGCTTTGTGTTTCGAGCAAAAACTTATCTTGCGGAAGCTGTTAATGAAACATCGGTTGGTTATCATCTGTCTTTTGACCGCATGCAAACCCATGTTGTAGAAACACGCGATTCATTTAAAAGTCCAAAACTCATCGTTGAGGAAGTCTCTAGGCTGCAAGCCCTGGGTTACGAACACATTATTCTGGTGTCGAGCCATTTCGGTAACCGGCGCATTAATCGTTCGGCGCAGCGGCATTCGCCACATACACAAACGGCATTTCTTGACGAGGTTGCTAGTAAGTTCCCCCATGTTAGTCTCTACATGCTGCGGCGAGACGTATTTCCGGCGACCCGACTCCGTACGCGTAGCAAAACCGAATCGGCGTTTGAGGCTGTGCGCATTTCTGACCACGACGAATTTGCCTTTGATCAAGGCGATGGCGTGCTCAAGCAACTTATCCCGGTCTATACCTTTGCCACTTTGGCTATTGTCGGCAATGACGATGCTGCTAGGCCCCAATCAGGTTTTTGCACCTATTTTTGGGACGCCGATTATCAGGTGAAAAACAGCGAATGGCGGGAACGGGTTCGTTCAAATCTTTTAGGGACTGGCAATGGTGTCCGGGATTGTCTATTGGCAGTTCTCCGAGGATTGCATTTCCTAGAAGCTGAAAAGCAACCGGATGGAGGCGTTTTTAAACCAGTATTGGATCCCTTTGGTTGGGTGCAACCATCTTCTAGCGGTGCAGCAGGAGAAATTGAGGTCCTGCCTTCTAGCCGACGGAAAGGCAACGTTTTGCTGTCATTACCGGCATTGTTGTCTCATGTCACTGAAAGCCTTCACAGTGGGTGATGGCCTTGCTTGATCCTATTCAGCGACATTCTCTGTGGGGACAGACATTCGAAATTGCCGCCAAAAGAGGTGTGCTGACAGCTTTAATGGCGAGTACCGTTCAGGAGCTGGATAGTCTTGATCTGACAATCTGGAAGGCATTGGATGCGGCTGAGGTCTATGCCGCGCTGGCCAAAGAACTTCGAGAAGTCGATCAAAATCTGAAAGCCAGAACCCGTGAAACCGCGCGGCATCTTTTCGAGTTGGGAATGGGCTTAGGGCAAACAGCCATGCGGGAATATTTGCGAAAATTAAAGTCTGACGCTGAGAATTACCGCATCAAAGCGTTGTGGTGTCCATTACAACTGCCTCGGTTACAGAGCGACTTCGATGCCGAAAGAGAAGAAGCTTTGCTGGCCTGGGCTGCTGCCTTTGGACAAGAGCGGATTGAATATGCTTTAGCGAATAAAGGCTTTCCAGCCAGAGCTGATTTCTTGCTATGGTTGGAGCCAAGTTATGATTCCTTGGGCCGCGAATTTCTGTGTCTGGAGTTTTCGCTAAATGGTTTGCCTGAAACGGCTGACTACAGCAAACCCGATGCCCATTTGGAAGAACTCCGCCGTTTTGCATGGTTCATGGATACTCGCAGCGTATTTTCCAGAGTATGTGCTGAAGTTTCCGGGGAAGAATTTGTGCTGTCTCCCGACATCAAAAATCACTTACCTGCATTTACCGGCCGCGACAAGCCCCTGTACAAATTATGTCAAGCAGCTTCCTACATACACACCACTATGCGATGGCTGAAGAGCCAAGGGCTTGATGACAAGCCTTGTAATGTTCGTGCACTTTCCATCACCCAAAATGGCTTTGAAAGTTTGGCTGCCAGATTTTTTTCTAAGCATGAAGTCGATCCCAGAGTTTCCCTGCTAGAAAGTCTGGGTCGGGCCTATCGCGACGCCGAAAAAGTACCGGATTGCGATGAAGATGCGTTGAACGATCATATCAGACATGCGTTTGACAAAATTCGTAAGGCTTTACCCAAGGCAATCAGCAAGCAGTTTGTCGACATGCGCGAACTGCCAGAACCCGGCAAAAGCCTAGCCTTCAATTTTTCTGAAGACGTCGAGGGGTTTTTGAATCCTATGGCTACCATGCCCTGGCAAGAAGCCTTGTCTTGGGTAGACTCAGATTCGAGCATAGCCGATTTCCTCAAAGCCAATCCTCAAACGGCAATTTCCGAAACCCTTGGTGCGCGAGTCAACAATGGTCAATCTGTGCCATTACGAGATTTGCACTCAGCTGCTGTTGTTGCCGGCATGCGATCATCAGTATTGGGTCAAATGACTGTGTTGGGTCTTGAAGGCAATCCTGGTATTGGTAAAACCACGGCCGTTGTCAGTTTTCTTAAAGAATCTAACGAAGGTTTTTTGTTTCTCTATGTCAGTCCCAGAGTCATGATTAATGACGATGTCACCGAAAGTCTGGCAAGGGATAAAGCTACCAATCAACCCAGCGGCATTCTGACGGTTACCACTAACTCAAAACTCATCGGTGCAGCCAAGACCTGGTATGAAAAACAAGCGCAGGATGGCACGGTAGCCAAGCGAATGATCGATAGTGCTGTAGTAGCCGACGGGGTTGAAAATCTTAAGCACCCAGACAACAGTACGCTGATTCTCTCACCTGCCACAAAAGAGGCGTTGGAATTGACTCATATTGGTTCTAGTAATCGGAAACGAGCTGAAACCGAACGACAAGACAGAATGGAAGATGATAAACGTCCGGGCGTCTTAAAAGTGTTGTCTCTTGCCACTCGCAACCTTCTAGTTGAGAACCCCGATATCAATCGAGTTGTGCTAACAGCAGCTATTCAAGGTTACCGAGAATTGGGCTCTAACAAAAGCACTTTATCCGCAATGGATAATCTGTTTAAAAATACGACTAACAAACAAGCCGGCAAGCAGGAGCGACGCAATTTTTCTCGGCGTATCCAAACCATTGTAGTCATGGTCGACGAATTGACCGGTGATGGGGCAGGCGCACCGTTTATTCATACAGTTTCCCGTTGGTTGGATCAACAGTTCATTCAGCCTTTTGATCAAGAGCCGTTGTTTCGCGTGATTCTGATTGTATCCGATGCTTCTTTAGGCAATGAAATCGTTCTTGATCGTTATCTCAATAGTGGCAAACGCACTCCGGATAAGGTCCTTGTTTCTAAAAGTGCAGGAAAAAGACCATTTCGATTATCCGCTATGCCAATCAAGATTGGTGGAAAACGCCAGCCGGTTTTACATATCATGACCAATAGCTACCCAGCAACCAAGTTAGTCATCGATTATCGAGTTAGACTCGATTTGATAAAGCCAAGTGAATTATCTCACACAAGAATACAAACCGTGCGGCAGGCTATTGCCGAGCAACAAGGTGAAGCAATTATTGGTAATGTCATCCAAGAAATTAGGAGGGCTGTGGATTCAGGTGCAAGCCAGGTTATTTTTTTTGCGCAGGATAAGGCGCTCCTGCGTTCGTTAGAAACACTGTTGGTCATCAGTGAGGGGGGGAAGCCTTTATTAAATCCTTCGCAGGTGGCGATTTTGGATTCAAGTGTGACCGCCACCAAACGCAAGGCTCTAATTGCAGATAATAAGCGCGATACCGTAAAAGTATTTTTGATGACTTCGAGTGGTGCTCGCGGAATTTCTTTCCCGAAAACAGATTGGATCATCGCTATGATCCCTCGCTTTGGTATTGAAGCGGCGCTGATGGAAGTGGCTCAGTTAATTTATCGGGGCCGTGGAAAATACTACACATCAGATGATGGGGTACTTTGCGATGATGGTGATTGGAAGGAACGTCGCTTAGTCATGTTGCTGCAAGATTTTCTGCCACAGGATAAAATTCCAGAGCCTCGGCAATGGCTAAGACAGGTAAGCGATCTGTTGACCTATCTCGTCATGCTTCGAGCGACTATTTATACTCGCATAGTCGGTGATGCTGGCCTAGATAAACAAAATCTTGCCATGATACCTGTGGGGAGTATTGGCAGTGAAGAAATACTGTCATTGATGAGTACGCATGTTCGCGTTTTTTTGAGAGAAGCAGACGTATTTTTGAGGGACTTCTCGACGGATGTGAATCGACGTGGTTTGATTGTCAATGCCCAAAGAAATACGCAACACTTGTTTTCGAAGTTTTCATTGGACGCGACAGCGCGATCTAAAGATTTTAAAAGTGTCGTTCGACTTGATGATATACAGAATTTTTCCAGACGCGCGAGCGCCGACAATGCTCCTTTATTGATTTCACCAAATGATGATCCCGATTGTTTGCTACCAGATAATATCTATTGCACCGGTCCCTTTTGGCTGGAGCATTGGGAGCGTTTTGAGAAACAAGAGCGGTTTAATGTTGAAGGTTGGTCAACTAATGTAGGCCATCAAAGCGAAAAGTTGTTTGGCGAATTGGGCAATATTTATCGGGATGAAACATTGCCCTTTAAATTGAGACATTCTGCCGAAGAACTATTTCGAATACTGGCTCGCAAAAAAGAAGAGGCAACTCGCGAATTTTCAACCGTGAAAATACTTCAATCTCCTTCAGTTTGGCTAGTAGTGCCTTTGGATTACCCCAGATTTTGGAAAAAAGATGCCAACGGCAGACTTCCTTTGCTTGATGATGAAATTGCTTGGAGGGATTCGCTAGGGGCTTGTATAGCCACCACTGCAGAAATCCTACCTGTTATTCCACGCTATGCAGACATCCCTTATGTGGCGGTGATTGGTGAGCAAGATCCAGCAAGATTGGAGCTGATTTTTGATGATAGGTATTTAGCCGTATCCAATGAACTCAATTTGTTGAACACTATTCTGCTTACAGAGTGATGTCGATTACAAACGTCATGCAAAAACGGATGATTTTTTGCCAATAAGCCTTAAATAATATTTTATTGCGATCTGTAGACGATAACCAATTCATCCCAATGCTACGATTTCATATCGTTGTTGAAACATCGATTGTAATCTTGATTTTTGAACTGTTAAAACATGCTCTAAGCTGAAAGCGAAATTAGCGATCCGACGGCACTATGAATAGATGTATTACTTTCAATATTCGCCGCAAGTTGAGTTAAAAAATCGGATAATTTAACAACTGTCGAAGAGGTCGATTTATTCCCCAAAACCTGCGCCAGATTATCGAAATTGGTCTGTAAATCATTGTTTTGCTTAATAGTACCAATCAAGTTCTGTAAACCAGCACTGGGTTTATTGTAACTATTTTGCATTTTGGCAATGCTTGGCGCTAGGGTTTGTGTACTCGCTAAAGGAATTCCAATATCTTCAAGCATCGCAACATCAAGCGGTGAAATGGTTTTCACTTCGCCTTTTTTGATAGATTCAGACATTAAATCAGCTGGAATCGCAACATGATAAAAAGCGGAGCCGTAACCCGATTTTTCAGACGCTAGCGGAACGGGGTTTCCTGCATTGGCTTTTTTTGCGTTCTCGCCAACAAAAAAAGGGACGCCATCCTGCATATTCACCAATTCATCATATTTGGTTCTTAAATTGGTGTTTACATTCCCTAGCGTGCCCGTAAATGCTAAACCGTGCAAAACTTCATGCGTAAGAATAGACGTTAAATCAAATTTATCGGGTTCTGGCTTGCCACTAAAGGACATATCACCAATACGCACCAAATTGATTAATAAACTGGCATCCGCCGAATTTGGATTTAATTCATATTGATAAAGCGAGTCTGATACAAAAGAGGTATCGATGCTTTGTTTTTCATGAAGTGTGGCTTGCGTCATTGTAGAATCGGTTTCAGCCAGCACATTCGAATCTTTGTATTTGCCAGAAACTTTCAAATTAAATACGGCATCAGAGCGAATATATTGACCAATGTTATCAAGTGCTTTTTGCAAATTGGCTTTTACATCGGGAAGATAATCACCTAGATTGGAATCACCAAAATCAATAGTGTATTTGAAATTGGTGCCGCCCGAAATCGACGTGTTATCAATAATACTCAGACTATCAGATTGGCTAACAACCGTATTTTCTATGGTTCGAGGTGTTAATGATTGATATAAACTTTGTACAAAGTTATTCACTGCCCCGTTTTCATTTTCTGACAGTTGTTCAATATTGAACCCCACACTTTTTAACGTTTCTAATACATTTTGAGTCAATAATCCTGCATTATTGCTAGTTTCTGGCAGGGATACTTTTGTATTTGTATTTGTATTGTCTATCAGTGTATCAGTGGCTGCGCTATCTACCTGATTTGTTAATGAATACGTCCCTAGCGATGGCGTGTTAATTGCAGAAATAGTCATGAAAATTTGCCGTGTTTTAATTCGATAATAGCTATTTATCGGCTTTAATCGAAAAAAATATAATTTAAATATAAATGACAATAAAAAAGCCCGCTAAGTCATTCAACTAACGGGCTTTTATTTAAAAAAATAGTACTAATCAACATCACCAAGCAATTTTAAAAATTGTTTGTTTATCTCATCTAATTTACCTAAAAAGAGTTTAATCTGTGCAACATCTTCTTCGGTCAACGGATCTTCATGTTTTATTTCGGCATTTTCGCGTCTATATAATATTTTTAAATACGTTTCCAACGCGAGAATATTACATTTTTCGACACTCTCTCTTATGTGTTCAGGCAAAATAAAGCCGTATTTTGTCAAATAATTTTCAAATATTTCTTCAATTTTTGGCAAAGTCTCAGCAACATGATGATAAACCAATGACATATCATTTTTTATCGATTTTGGCTTAATAAAAAGGCTTTGATGAATGACTCTAAATTTTTTAAAAGCAGTCAATCTTTTATCAAAAAGCACCTTTGATGAACCCAGTTCATGCCTTACATTGTCAAGTCGTTTAACTATCCAAAAACCAATGAGCAGAGTGAAAAAACTATTGATGGCGATAATGAGTGTTGCTTCAGTTGACATATTAAGTTCCAGATAGAGGCATTGAGCTAGGTTATTATAAGCTAGTTATAATTAGGAGCACATATATATCCCTTTTTTATACCTTTAAATTAAGGGGATGTCAACGAATGCAATTTCTATACTTTGTGAGATTAAGTGTGCAACATTATCAAAAGATCCGTTTCGATAGAATGTCTTGAAACAGTGACTTAAATTTTCAGTGGTGGGGTTTTACTTAAGAGTGCAACGAGTTCAGACTGTCTATGCGTGTAGGTTTTGCTGTATAAATTTTTTAATTGCGTACGCACCGTATTCATGGTCAATCCAGCTTCATCCGCGTATTCCGAAGGCGATTTCCCCGCGACCAATGCAGAGGCAACACGTAACTCTGCTGGGGATAAATCGTAGAGTTTACCCATCATATCAAGTTCTGAAAAATTTTCATTCGCATTCGAAATAAAAATGAGGGCGAGTGGTTTTGAAACATTATTTGTTAACGAGAGTGTGGGCGGAAGTGGCGTTATAAATACTTGCCAGGCTTGCTCATCTTCATTAATAAACATCGCATTTTTGACGGGAGGAAGGCGCGTTGCTGCTTGAATAAATTCATTTAATTTTTCTTTTCGGTTAAATGTAGTCGCAACTAACTGCCCGTTTTTGATCGCTAAGCCTTTTATTTTACTGTCAAGCAACTCGAGTAAATGCGCATTGGCGTAATTCACCTTTCCTTGACTATCGACAATCAATATGGCGAATGCGAGTGAATCAATAGCAATAGCGCTAAATTTTTGAGAATACGCAATTTTAATTTGATTTTTTACGCGCATTTTCGCAACAACTGGACTAATCGGTTTCGTAATAAAATCGGCAGCGCCTAATTTTAATGCTTGAATTTCATCTTCAGTAGTAGATTTTGCTGTGATAAAAATAATGGGAATATGTTCAGTTTGTGGATGACTTTTTAATTGTCTACATAGCTCATAGCCATCTATTTCAGGCATCATCACATCAAGCAAAATAACACAGGGCCTTTCATTACTGATCATTTCTAATGCTTTTTGTCCGTTTGTAGCAAAAGAAACACTGTAATCGTCAGCAAAGATGGTGGCTAGTAAATGCACAATACTTGGATTGTCATCCACAATCAACAAACGCGGTAAATCAGAAGGAACAACAATAGACACATTAAATCCCAATTAATTATTGTGGAGTGCTTAATGATTTGATAACCGGTGTTGACGTTATAAATCATGAAATAATTTTACCTAAGATTCATTATAAATCAATAATTTGTTGCAAGTCTATTAGGCAATAAAAAAGCATCTCGTAATTCCGACTTTTTTACTCTGTTTTGATAAAATCAAAATCTATTTTTTCTATTTTAATTTATTTTATTATCTCTTATTTCGTTTGATTGGATGAATTATTATTCATGCCTTCAAGAACGTGTAGTGCTTGATCAAAATTTAATTGCTCAAGATACACTTCTAATTCGTCAACTATTTTTTGCTCATTGCATTGTAGGAGGTGTGGCCGAATTTCACTGAAAATATGAATGGCTTTAAATTGATTAAACGACACGGCATATTTCAATTGCTTGAAGTGTTCATTTAAATCATCCTCTCCTAACTGTGAGGTCGTTATCGGCTTTTCTAACGTGGGTAACGACGCGGTTGCATTGATAGCATCATTAAATTTCACGACAAAATCATTCAGCAATGAATCAATATTTTCAAGCTCGTCCAAACGAAGTGCTAATTCCAATGCGACAGCGGCATTTTTTAATTCATGTGCACCTAACGTTCCCGCAATTCCATTCATTGAATGTGTTAAATGTTGAGCCTGTGTAAACGCCTTTTCTTCAATAAGGGTCGCTAATTGATTAGCCATATCACGGTAATTCGCATTGAAGTTCACTAATAGCTTATGCAGTAGCATTGAATTTTGATTGCAAATTGCAAGTGCCGCGACGAGGTCAAAGGGCGGTAAAAATTCGGGCAATGCCGTCATTTTTTCAAGCGGAACACGCTGTTTGGTTAAATCACTATCATTATCGTTATCGCTAAACCATTGATTTAACACTACGACCAATTTATCGATATCAATGGGTTTAGTGAGATGCCCGTTCATACCCGCCGCTAGACTTTTCTCTAAGTCGCCCTTCATCGCATGGGCGGTCATCGCAACGATAGGTATATTTTGCAATGACGATTCAGCGCGAATGTGTTGCGTTGCGGTAAAACCATCCATGATAGGCATTTGAATATCCATGAA
>ERZ1034361.1514-NODE-1514-length-12251-cov-2.466650_pt1 | contig 12251 bp, 11 predicted proteins | sample MGYA00520617_ERZ1034361 | MGnify/ENA primary metagenome ERZ1034361 (study PRJEB33736, sample SAMEA104284507) | Azolla filiculoides | biome: Urban; feature: Water surface; material: Ditch water | place: Netherlands | collected 2015-10-28 | depth 0-0.1 m ... | reverse complement strand
GCAGTTAACAGGGCTGCCGTGTAAGCACCTGCCGCGAACAGGCCGGCGTGACCCAGCGATTTTTGACCGCTCCAGCCCACCAGCACGTTCAGCCCGGCGGCGGCGATGTAATACATACCCGCCGTGAAGATGATTTTCAGGTAGAACTCATTGTCCAAAAGAGCTGGAACAATGGCTGCCAAAACAATGGCCAGTATGGTCAGTAAACGATGGTTTCTCATGGTTAAACCTTCTCCATCGTTTTGCGGCCAAACAACCCCTCGGGCTTGATCATCAGCACCAGGATGATCAGCAGGAATAAAGTGATTTCCCTCATTTCTGCACGCCACAAACCAATCAAGGCTTCCAGGCAACCCAGCAAGATCCCTCCAGCGATACATCCTCGGGGGCTGGAGAGGCCGCCCACAATGGCTGCTGAAAAAGCCTTGAGCGCAATGCTCAAACCCATGAAGACAGAGGCAGTCGTGATCGGAGCAATCAGCAGGCCAGCCAGCCCTGCAAGACCAGATGACATCACAAACGCCAGAACCACGATGGCAGCCACGTTGATGCCCATCAGGCGGGCGGCCACTTCATCTTCCTTGATGGCCTCAAAGGCGCGGCCCACCTTGGAGCGGCGCAGCCGGGCCAGGCCGTAAATGGTGATGCCCAGCAGCAGCAGGATGTGCCAGCCTTCGGTGGCCAGCGGAATGCCGTTCAGACCTTCCGGGCCGCCGGTAATCTCCATGTTGAGGATGGTGATGCGCACCACCTCGCCAAAGGCCAGCGTGGCCATCGCCAGATACACGCCCGACAGGCGCAGCACCGGCACACCAATCAGCAAGGCCACCAGCATCGGTGCGATGCCACCGGCCAGCAGCACCGCCCCAAACGGCCATCCCAAGTGCAGCGTCAGCAGGGCCGAGGCATAGGCACCAATGCCCATGAAAGCGGCATTGGCCAGCGACAGCAGACCGCAGGACAGGGTCAGCCAGATCGAGAGCGCCAGCATGGCGTGCACACCCACCGTGAACACCAGGGTGCTGTAGATGGACCAGAAATCATTGAACCAGGCGGTCATGCTCAGGCCTTTCGTTCGAGTTGGCGCCCGAACAAACCCGAAGGCCGCACCAGCAGGATCAGGAACAGCAGGCCAAAGGCCACGGCGTCGCCCATCTGGCTGGACAGATAGGCCTTGCTGATGACCTCGGCAAAGCCCAGGAACAGGCCGCCTATCAGCGCGCCCCGGATGTCGCCCATGCCGCCCAGAATGATCACGGCAATGCCCTTGTGCAGCATGGGCTGGCCCATGCCGGGGGTGATGGCGTTGAAGTCCAGCGCGATCAGCACACCGGCAATGCCGCCCAAAGCGGCTGCGACAAACGAGGGGGCGTGGAACAGCCGCTCCACCGGAATGCCCAGCAGCCAGGCCGCCTTGGGCGACTCGGAAATGGCACGCAGCGCGCGCCCGAGCTGGCTGCGCTTGAGGATGCTAAACATCACCGCCATCAGGATGAAGGAGATCAGGACGATGGCAATTTCCAGCGCCCGCACATGCACCTCGCCGATGATGAACTCGCCGGCCGGCAGCGTCTCTTCGGGGAAGCGCATGGCCTCGGCACCAAACAGGCCCTGGGCCGTGGTGGTCAGCATGATGCTCACGCCAATGGTGGCGATCATCGGAATCAGGTGCGGCGCATTGCGCAGGCGCAGCGGTTTAAGGATCAGCACATCGACCAGCAGGCCCAGCGTGCCACTGATCAGCATGGCGCCAACCATTGCCAACCACAACGGTGCCTGGAGTCGCGTGACCATGGCCAGTGCCGCGTAGGCGCCGACCATGAACAGGGCGCCGTGCGACAGGTTGATGACGGCCAGCACGCCGAAGACCAGGGTGAAACCCAGGGCAAACAGCGCATACACGCTGCCCAGCGTCAGCGCGTTGAGAAGTTGTTGTTCAAGCATGGGGGTCGCTTATCAAAAAAGGGGCCGCAGCAGGGCCCCATTGTGCGCGCGGGACAAGCGCTTGTCCGGCCCCGCGCTGTGTGTGCAGAAGAGCTTACTTGCCGTCGAACAGGGTGAACTTGCCACCGCGCACGACGTAGATGAAAGGCTTCTGGTCCGCATCCCAGCCGCCAACCTTACCGTCTTTGGTCTTGGCGGGGCGGAACTTGAATGGGCCGGTGGCACCGCTGATGGAGGCCTTGGGCAAGGCGTTCTTCACGGCTTCGCGGTCCGCCGCCAGGTCACCGGACAGCTTGATGTCCTTCAGGGTGGCGGCCACGATGCTCAGGGCGTCATAGGCTTGCGCGGCAAACTGGTTCGGCTCGGCGTTGTACTTCTTGGCGTAAGCCGCCACAAAAGCCTTGTTCACCGGCGCCGGGTTGGTGTTGGACCAGGGGCTGCCGACAAAGGTGCCCTCGCCGGCCAGCTTGGAGATCTCGAACAGCTTGGGCGAATTGAAACCATTGCCGCCAATGAACGGCACCTTGATGCCCAGGCCACGCGCCTGGATCATGATGTTGGCGGCTTCCTCGGCCAGGCAGGAGCAGATCACGGCGTCAGGCTCGGTAGCCTTGATCTTGGTGAGCTGGGCCTTGAAGTCCACGTCGCCCTTGACGTAGGTCTCGGTCGTGGTCACGGGCAACTGGCGCTCGGCCAGCACGCCCTTGAAGACGTCATAGCCGCTCTTGGTGAAGGCGTCGTCGTTGCCGTAAATCACGGCGACTTTTTTCAGCTTGTAGAACTTCTGCGCCGTGGCCACGGTGACCGGCAGCACGTCGGACTCCATCACCGAATTGCGGAACACATAGGGGCCGATGTCGGTGATGCCGTTGGCCGTCACCGAGGTGCCAAAGATCACGGTCTTGGCGCCATTGGCGACCGGGCCACCGGCAAACATGGAGTTGGACAGCGTGGGGCCGAACACCATCAGCACCTTGTCCTGGAACACCAGCTTCTTGACGACGTTGATGGCTTCTTCCTTCTTGCCCTGTTCGTCTTCGATGACGAGCTGGATCTTGTCGCCATTGACGCCACCCTTGGCATTGATTTCTTCGGCCGCCAGTTGGAAGCCATTGCGGATGGCCACACCGTATTGGGCGGCACCGCCGGACAGGGCCTCGGCCACACCTAGCTTGATGTCGGCCGCCTGGGCCATGGAGGCGCAGGCCAGGGAAATGGTCAGGGCGAGAGAGCGGGAAGCAAAACGCATGGGGATACTCCGTGGAGGGGATGTGAGAGGTCAACTGGGGGTGCCGCAGATTCTAGTCCTTCATTCGTACGCACCCTGATGGCTGCGGCCCCGCCATGGCGGGCGCGCAATTTCGGCTAAGCTGGCCCGCCATGCTTGTACCCGCCACGTCCCTGCTGCTCCGCTTCAACAAACCTTATGGCGTGCTCAGCCAGTTCACGCCGGAGGGGCGCTGGCGTGGGCTCAAGGACTTCATTGACATGCCGGGCGTGTATGTGGCCGGCCGGCTCGACGCCGACAGCGAAGGCCTGCTGCTGTTGACCAACGACGGCAAACTGCAGGCCCGCATTGCCGACCCGCGCTTCAAGATGGAGAAGATCTACTGGGCCCAGGTGGAGGGCGTGCCGGAGGAGGCCGCGCTGCAGGCCTTGCGCCAGGGCGTGCAACTCAACGACGGCCCCACCCTGCCGGCCCGTGCGCGCCTGCTGGAGCCGCCACCGGCCGTGTGGGAGCGCGAACCGCCCATTCGCATGCGCCTGAACAAGCCGACCGCCTGGATCGAATTGGTGATACGCGAAGGCCGCAACCGCCAGGTGCGCCGCATGACCGCGGCCGTGGGCCACCCCACCCTGCGCCTGGTGCGCGCGGCCATAGGCCCCTACACGCTGGACGGCCTGGCGCCTGGCAGCAGCAGCGTGGTCACAAATGGGGATAATTGCACTGCCTCCGAGACGCCTAAGCTGTAATTGCCTGCCAGCGCACCGAGCAGATAGCCCGGTGCTTCAAAGCCCCAATGCCACAGAGTCCGAAAATAAAGCCTGCCGAATCAAGATTCCACCTGTCACACGCCAGCGTCAGGTGGATAGTGCTGGCCATCACAGCCTGCGTGATTGTGTGCCTCTGGGACTATTGGATTGCGGCCTCCACCAGCCTGCTGATTGCCGGTGTGGCTTTTCTCCTGCTGTCGCTGTTCAGGAACAGCCGGCGCTATGTGCAAAGCCTGGAAGCCAGTGCAGCCAGCCTGCGCGAAATCGTCGAAGCCTCGCCGGTGCCCATGGCCCTGAACAACGACGAAAACCAGATCACCTTCGTCAACCAGGCCTTTGTCAGAACCTTTGGCTATGCGCTGGCCGATATTCCCGTCCTGGATGCCTGGTGGTCGGCGGCTTACCCGGATCCTGCTTACCGGCAATGGGTGATTGAGGCCTGGGGCCGGGAACTGGCCCGCGCCAAAGCAACGCAATCGCAATTTGCCCCCCTGGAAATAGTAATCCGCTGCAAGGACCATAGTCGCCGCGACGTATTGGCCAGCGCCACCGTCTTCGTCAACAAAGAGCATGGCCAGCATCTGGTGGTGCTGTACGACATCACCGAACGCAAAAAGGTCGAGGGCGAGCTGCAAGTGCTCAAAGCCCACCTGCAGGCCACATTTGACGCCATTCCGGACGGGCTGTGTGAGGTGGGGCAGGACGGTCGCATCCACAATTACCACGCCAACCGCAGCGATTTGTTGGCCGCGCCACCCGAGGTGTTCCTGGGACGGGACATTCCTGAATTTCTGCCCCAACCCGCGGCGAACATTTGCCTGGCAGCCATCCAGGAAGCGGCGGAAAAAGGCTGGGCTGTGGGCGCCACCTACAGCCTGGACTTGCCCCAGGGCGTGACCTGGTTTGAATTGTCCATAGCGGCCATGAAAACAGCTGCGGGGGCAGAGCCACGCTTCATTCTGTTGGCACGCGATATCACCGACCGCAAGAGTGCACAAGAGGCCTTGCAAGAGAGTGAATCCCGCTGGCGCTTTGCGCTGGAGGGCACCGGCGACGCCCTGTGGGACTGGGACATTGCCGGCGGAAAAATGTATTACAGCGAGCGCTGGAAAGAGATGCTGGGATTTGCCAGCGATGAAATCGGCACCGACCCGCAGGAATGGGAGCGCCATATCCACCCTGACGACAGGGAGCAGGTGTTGGCCGGTTTGCAGGCGCACCTGAAGGGTGAAGCCAGCCAGTTCAATTGCGAATACCGGGTGCGCCGCAAGGACGGTGCAATCACCTGGGTCTTGGGTCGGGGCCTGGTGGTCAGACGTGACGCCGCAGAGCAACCTCTGCGCATGATTGGCACCAACTCCGATATCACCGGACGACGCAATGCCGCAGCCAAACTGCAATTCCTGTCGCGGCGCATTCTGGAAGTGCAGGAAGGCGAGCGCAGACGAATTGCCCATGAGTTGCATGACGAGTTGGGCCAGACCCTGACGGCGGTAAAAATCAATTTGCAGTCGATCAAGCCCAATGACAGGCGCACGCCCCAGGAAAGCGTGGCCGAAAACGTGCGCATGGTGGACAGCGCGCTGCAACAAATGCGGCAAATGGCCTTGACGCTGCGCCCCTCGGTTCTGGACGACCTGGGCCTGGCCAGTGCGCTGGACTGGCTGGGAGAACAGGTGGCTACGCGCAGCGATTTGCAAGTGACCGTGCACTCCGCCATGCGCAACGAGCGCATCTCCGGAGACATTGAAACAGCCTGCTTTCGTATCGTGCAGGAGGCCTTGACCAATATCCAGCGCCATGCCTTTGCCAAGCACGTTGAAATCGACCTGTCCTGCAACGGGCACACGCTGAGCTTGAGCGTCAGCGATGATGGCTGCGGCTTTACGCCGGACTTCAGTTCCGTGGCGGAACGCAGCATGGGCCTGCTGGGCATGCAGGAGCGGGCGTCCCTCATAGGCGGACACATCAGCATTGAATCCAGCCCGGGTCAGGGCTGCCGCATAAGCCTTGAATGCGCCACCCAAAACAACCGGGAAGCAGAACCATGAAAACCCGCGTACTTGTTGTTGACGACCACGAACTGGTGCGCGCCGGCGTGGTCATGCTGCTAGGCGCCATGCCCGATGTGCAGGTGGTGGGCCAGGCCAGCAATGCCGCTGCGCTGCTGGAACTGATCAAGACGGTGACAGCCGATCTGGTGTTGCTGGACATTGCCATGCCCGGCATGAACGGCCTGGAACTGCTGCCCGATCTGCTGCGCACGCTGCCGCAGGCCAGGGTCATCATTTTGTCCATGCACAAGGACAAGCAATACGTGCGCAAGGCCCTGAGCCTGGGTGCGCAGGGCTACCTGCTCAAGGACGCGGCGCCCTCCGAATTGGGCCTGGCCATGGATGCGGTGATGCGCGGCGAAAATTACCTGAGCCCGGTGGTTTCACAGAATGCGCTGAGCGACTATGTGCAGCAGCTGCGCACCGAAACCAAAGCGCAGACCTCCCTGACGCCCCGGCAACTCGAAATCCTGCAACTCATTGCCATGGGCAAAAGCTCCAAGGAAATCGCCAACTCGCTCAATCTGTCTCTCAAGACGGTGGACAGCCACCGGACCAATTTGATGCAGTTGCTGGGTATTCACGAGGTCACGGGCCTGGTGCGTTATGCCCTGAAAAACGATCTGCTGCCCAAAGATTTCTAGCCTTCCCTGGATGGCACCTGAGAGCGCTTAAGGTAAACACCTGAGGCCCGGGTTCGGGTATCAGCCCGATTGCCGCTGCCGCTGCTGCGGCCTACAGTTCCCCCATGTCAGTGAACTTGTTTTCCATCTTGAAGTTACGCGGTTTCGGCTTGCCATGCCCGGCAAAGGGAGTGTGGCAATGACCATCCGGCTTGCTCTGGTGGATGACAACCGGGCCTTTGTTGCATCGGTGCGTAACCACCTCGCAACCGAGCCGGATCTGCTGGTGGTGGGACAGGCCTTTGAGGGCCAGGACGCACTGCGCATGATCCGGGAATTGAAGCCCGACGTGGTGCTGCTGGACATTGCCATGCCCGATATGAACGGCCTGGAGGTGGCCAGGTGCATACAGCGCTTGGAGCGCGCACCCGCCGTCATCTTTCTCACCATGCATGACAACACCAGCTACCGCAAGGCAGCCACCAGCGTCGGGGCGGCAGGCTTTGTCTGCAAGTCCAATGTGGTGGCCGACCTGTTGCCACTGGTTCTGCAAGTGATGGCCGATCGGGACGCCCAAGGCGTGCAACTGCCATGAGAGCACTGGAGCCGTCGCAGTTTCTGCGCCTGGGCCCACCGGCACTCGGTCTGGCCGGAGCCTTCAGCGTACTGGTGTTCGCGGGTAGCGGAGCCGGGTCGCTGGTGTGCGCAGCCGTACTCTCGGGCTCGGGCATTGCGCTGGGGTTCAAGTGCGCGTCCGTGCACGCGGTGTTACGCCAGTCCATTGACGACTTCCTGCTGTCACAGCTTCAGTTCGGCAAAGACGTAGCCCCCGTCTGGAGCGCCCACATCAGCGCCTCGTGTGCGCAAATGGAAAGTGCCGTCAGCGCGCTCTCCGAGCGCTTTGCCGATATCGTGAACAAACTGGATGTGGCCGTGCACACCGCGTCGCAGGAGACGGACTCCATTGAGCACCGCGGCATCGGTCTGGTGGACGTGTTTTCAAAAAACCAGGCGCAGCTCAGCGGCCTGATCAGCGCGCAGGAAAAAGCCATGCAGGGCATGGAAACCATGCTGGGCAAGGTGCAGGGGCTGGACCAGTTCGTCGGCGAGTTGCACGACATGGCTTACGAGGTGGGCAAGATCGCGCAGCAAACCAATTTGCTGGCCTTGAATGCGGCCATTGAGGCGGCCCGCGCCGGTGAACTGGGCCGCGGCTTTGCCGTGGTGGCCAAGGAAGTGCGCGTGCTGTCCACACAATCGGGCGACACCGGTCGACGCATCGCAGAGAAGGTCAAGGTGATCAGCGCAGCCATTGTGGACACCTGCAATGTGGTTCGCGAATCCGTAGCCCGGGAAGACGGCACCAACGCCAGCGCACACGTCACCATTGATGGCGTGCTGGCGGACTTTCGCTCGGTTATCGATGCCTTTGAGCGCTCCAGCAGTCTGCTCAAAAAAGAGAGCCAGGGCATTCAGGCCGAGGTCAACGAGGCCCTCATACAAATGCAGTTCCAGGACCGGGTGAGCCAGATCCTGACGCAAGTTCACAAGAATATCGATCGCTTCCCGCAGTCGCTGGCCGAGCACCAGCAACGCTATATGCACGACAATCGCTTGACACCACTCGATGCCGCAGCGCTATTGGATGAGCTCAAGCAGAGTTATGTGATGGCGGATCAGCATGAGATACACCAGGGCGGGCAGTATGCAAAAAATTCAAACGAAGAAATCAGCTTCTTCTAAAGGCCAAGCATGTCCAAAACGATCATGATCGTGGACGACTCCGCCTCCATCCGGACGGTAGTCGGGATAGCACTCCGGGGTGAGGGTTACACGGTAATAGAGGCCCGGGACGGGCAGGACGCCATCAACAAGCTCACCGGGCAAAAAGTCCACCTCATCATCAGCGACGTCAACATGCCCATCATGGATGGCATCACCTTTGTCAAGAACGTCAAGCAGATGCCGGCCTACCGCTTCACCCCCATCATCATGCTGACCACCGAGTCCGATGAGTCCAAGAAGCGCGAAGGCCAGGTGGCCGGCGCCAAGGCCTGGGTGGTCAAGCCCTTCAAACCCGAACAGATGCTCAGCGCCGTGCAGCGCCTGTGCCTGCCGTAGCCGCAAGCCAGGGAGAACACCATGTCCAACGATGACACCCGCCCCAAGCAGATTGAGCTTCAGATCGAAGGCGAGCTCAGCATCTACCGTGCCGACGAACTCAAGCGCGCACTGATCGAACCTTTGCAAAAAGATGTGCGTTTGGTGGTGAATCTGGCGGCTGTGACCGAGCTCGACACCTGCGGCCTGCAGCTGCTCATGCTGGCCAAGCGCACGGCCACCAAACTGGGCTGCGAGCTGCAACTGGTGGCCCATAGCCCGGCGGTGCTGGAAGTGTTTGAACTCCTCAATGTGGCCGCCTTCTTTGGCGACCACCTGGTGATACCGACTAGCGCGGCTTCCTGAAGCGGCGTCCTAGCAACCAGCCCACCCCACTACAAGAAGCACGCCATGGATCTGGACCAAGCACTACAGATATTTATTGCCGAATGCCGCGAGCTGCTCGAAGACATGGAAACCTCGCTCCTGGCGCTGGAGCAGACCGAAGACAAGAGCGAGCTGATCAACTCCATCTTCCGCGCCGCCCACACCATCAAAGGCTCCTCGGGCCTGTTCAGCCTGGACCATGTGGTGGCCTTCACCCATGTGGTGGAAAACGTGCTCGACAAGGTGCGCGCGGGCAAGCTCGACATTGGTGATGAACTGGTAGCCGCCTTGCTGCTGTGCTGCGACCACATGAGCTCGCTGATCAATGGTGTGGCCGCCGGCCAGACCGAGGGCGATGAGACCAGCAAGGCCGCCGGTGACCCGCTGATTGCGCAGCTCAATGTGTTTCTGGGCAAAGCCCCGGGGGCAGGCGCTGCCCTGGTGCCCGATGGCGCCCTGCATGAAGTGGACAGCACCCAGCGCATAGGCGGTCAGCGCAATGGCTCCGACCATTGGCACCTCTCGCTGCAGTTTGGGCCCGAGGTCTTGCGCAACGGGCTGGACCCGCTGTCCTTCATCCGCTACCTCACCACCATTGGCCGCATCGTCGAAATCCTGACCATCCCCGATGCGCTGCCCGAGGCCCTGGAGATGGACCCCGAGGCCTGCTACCTGGCCTATGAGTTGCAGCTCGACACCAAGGCCGACCGCGCAGCCATTGAGCGCGCCTTCGAATTCGTGCGCGACGAATGCACCCTGCGCATCGTGCCGCCCAACAGCCGGGTGGAAGACTATCTGCGCCTGCTGAAAGAATCGGCCGATGTGTCCGACCGCATTGGCGAGATGATGGTGCGCTGCGGTGCCATCACCCAGCAGGAACTCCAGTCAGCGCTGGCCACGCAGGTAGATGCAGCCCCCGCCAAGCCGCTGCTCGGCGACATCCTGGTGCAGCAGCAAACCGTGCACCCGGACGTTGTGGATGCGGCGGTGCAAAAGCAAAAACAGGTCAAGGACATCCAGGCCCAGGAAAGCCGCTCCATCCGGGTGGACGCCGACAAGCTGGACCAGCTCATCAACCTGGTGGGCGAGCTCATCATCGTGGGTGCGGGCGTCAAGCTGGTGGCCCGCAAGGCCGGCATTGCCGACCTGCTGCAACGCACCACCAAACTATCCAGCCTGGTGGAAAGCGTGCGCGACAGCGCCCTGCAGCTGCGCATGGTGAAGATTGCCGCCACCTTCAACCGCTTCCAGCGCGTGGTGCACGACGTGTCGCGCGACCTGGGCAAAGACATTGGCCTGGTCATCCACGGTGAAGACACCGAGCTGGACAAGACCGTGGTGGAGAAGATCGGCGACCCGCTGATGCACCTGGTGCGCAACAGCATGGACCACGGTATTGAATCGGCCGAACTGCGCGTGGCGCGCGGCAAGCCGGTGCAGGGCACGGTGCGCCTGAACGCCTTCCACGACTCCGGCAACATCGTGATCACGGTGGAAGACGATGGCGGCGGCTTGAAGCGCGAGCGCATCCTGGCCAAGGCGCTGGAGCGCGGACTGATCGAGGCCGGGAACAACCTCTCCGATACCGAGATTTACGGCCTGATCTTCGAGCCGGGCTTTTCCACGGCCGAGAAGGTCACCAACCTGTCGGGCCGCGGGGTCGGGCTGGATGTGGTCAAACGCAACATCACCGCGCTGCGCGGTCAGGTGGAGATCAACAGCAAAGAGGGTGTGGGCACGGCAGTCACCGTGCGCCTGCCGCTCACGCTGGCCATCATCGACGGCTTTCTGGTGGAGGTGGGCAAATCGGTGTTTGCCATTCCGCTGGACACGATTGAAGAGTGCGTGGCCTATTCGGCCGAGCCGGGCCACAACTACACCGACCTGCGCGGCGAGGTGCTGCCCTTTGTGCGGCTGCGCGAGTTGTTCAATGTCAAAGCGGCAAGCACACGGCGTGAGAACATCGTGGTGCTCAAGCACATGGGCAAGAAAGTCGGCTTGGTGGTGGACACGCTCTTGGGTGAATTCCAGACGGTGATCAAGCCGCTGGACGAGGTGTTCAACCAGGTCAAGTGCATCAGCGGCTCCACCATTCTGGGTAGTGGGGAAGTGGCGCTGATTCTGGATGTGCCGCAGTTGGTGCATGAGGCACTGGCCGGTGCTGCTGCAGCGCGTCCCGTCAGGGCGCTGGAGCAGGTGGAATAAAGAGAAGCGCGGGCTTGGGCTGCGCGCAGATTGAATCGCAACAGTTTTTTAAAAGGTGAGCATCATGTTTGCAAATATGAAATTGGCCATGAAACTTGGCCTCGGTTTTGCGGTGACGCTAACGCTGCTACTGGTCATTGCGGTAACCAGTTACACGCGGCTTGCAGCACTCAATGAAAACATTGACATGATGGTCACTGACCGTTTTCCCAAGACCGTCCAGGCAAACAACATCATTGATGCGATCCAGACTATCGCCAGACAGTTGCGCAATGCCTATATCTACAGCGGAGCGGAGCAGCAGAAGTCGATTGACGCCATCGCTCCGCAAAGGCAAATCATTACTGATAATTTGGCAAAGCTCGAAAAGACAATCAAAAGCGAGAAAGGCAAGGAATTGCTGAGGGTCATAAGCGACGCGCGTCTGGCCTATGTAGCTTCCCAGGACAAGTTTCTGGCATTGCTTAAGACGGATAGCAGGGCAGAGATCGTGGTGCTGATGCAAGGGGATCTGCGCAAGACACAAACCGACTATATGGCCAGCATTACTGCCCTGATTGACTTTCAGACGCAGGCGATGGAGAAAGCGGGATCGGAAGCCGAATCTATGGTGAACGCAGCCCAGACCCTGATCATCATTCTCGGAGTTTGTGCCACGCTGCTGTCAGCCGTGATTGGATTGGTGATCACGCGGGGCATTCTCAATCAACTCGGCGGCGAGCCCGACTATGCCCGTGACATGGTAACCAGGCTTGCAGATGGCGATTTGACGATGAATGTCGAGACCAAGCCCAAAGACACTTCAAGCCTGCTGTTTGCCATGAAGAACATGATCGAAAAGCTCAGCCATGTGGTGACCGATGTGAACAGCGGTGCCCAGGCATTGGCCAGCGCAGCCGAAGAGGTGAGTGCCACTTCGCAATCGCTATCCCAGGCTTCCAGC
>ERZ1034361.1510-NODE-1510-length-12280-cov-2.452676_pt1 | contig 12280 bp, 9 predicted proteins | sample MGYA00520617_ERZ1034361 | MGnify/ENA primary metagenome ERZ1034361 (study PRJEB33736, sample SAMEA104284507) | Azolla filiculoides | biome: Urban; feature: Water surface; material: Ditch water | place: Netherlands | collected 2015-10-28 | depth 0-0.1 m ... | reverse complement strand
ATAGATGCCGAAGGCCGACTGACCCAAGGCGGGCAGGTAGGGCGCGCGAAGCGGCAGGCGCCACAGCACCTCGAACACCAGAACGGCAGTGAACAGGGTAAAGAACCACGGCGCGCCGCCCGTGACGATATAGGCGACCGAGGACAGGCCAAACCCCACCGCCACCGCCAGAACCGGCCGCCCCATGCGATGCGATATGCCCACCAGCAGACCCAGCAGCACCGTCATACACAACAGGCATGGTCATAGTCTTGCTGATTGGAGACAACAAGTTAGAACCATTGACGGTCAAAGTTACAGTCACGCCAACAGAAGATGATGTAGGTGTAACAACAACAGAAGAAGCCGTAGAGCTGGTCGGTGTAGCGCCAGAAATTGTCCAGCTGTATGTGGGAGAAGTCACATTGGTCGTGACAGCAGTCAGTGTCGCAGTAGCAGGTGTAAAAGCACCGCCAGCATTTTGAACAAAGGCTGTATATCCATTAATGTCTACCGTTGGACCTGCGTTACCAGTAGGGCCAACAGCACCAGGATCAGCGTAAAGAAGCTGAACAGTAGCCACACCAGCTTGCGTAACAATCCCAAAGTTATTCTTGTATCGAATAGGAACAGTGATGTAAGCAGGGCTAGATGGCATTGCCGTTGGACTGGGCCAAACAGCATAATCACCACCATCAGTAGGTGCTCCAATAGTAATGTTTGAGTAAGAAATATCACCATTACCAGTCGTTGAACTGTTGCCAATACGCCAGCTATTGTTGACAAATGCTACGTTGCTATCTGTTTGTGCATCTGTAAAAGGAACAACAGAACCCGCATCTGTTGCATACAAAATGGGTGTAATTCCTGTAAATACAGGAGCCAATGGGCCGCCAGTCCTTGGTACTTGCAAAATTGCAGGTGTGAAATAAGCAACAAATGCTTCAGCAATAACAGGGATATTCCCAGATGTCACAACATCCAAGTCAATTGATGCACCTGGGTCTACCAGCCATCCTGCATCTGGAGCGGATATAGAGGCGGCAAACTGAATTTGACGGCCACCAGTACAGATATACCAAAGAGACTTGGTTACTCCAAAACCACCAGTTACTTGATACCAAATGTAATCAGCAGGGTTTGAGGATTCAGCAGCATCGTTGTTGTTGCGAATGCCGTAATAAAAACGGTTTGCAGGACTGTTGCTGAAATTGACAGTTCCATCAAAGCTATCAGCATATTTGACAGCCATGTACTTATACAAATACCCCGTGATTTCGCCAGTAGGTCCAGAAATTTGACCCGTAGCAGAGTCAGCAGAAATACCGCTGTCAAAGTTTGCAAGCAAATAATTGACTGCTTCCGATACTTCGGATGGCGTAGGAGTTCCGTCAAGCAGGAATGGCATTAGAAAGCGTCCTCAACAATGGTGGCTTGCATGTTCAATGCAGTCATGTTCCACGTATCTGTCGCATCATTTGAACCAAACTTAACAGCAACTGTACGCACAGTGTTTTGCTGAGTTGTCACCCAAGGGTTATCTGTATCAATTGATACGATACCTGTTTGGCCGTATGTCGGAGTTTGCTGAGTAGAGTTAGCACCACCAACAGTAATGTTGACAGTACCCGTGCCAGAAATCTCAGGCAATACACGGTGAACGTAAACCTTGGACGAATAAGGAACTGGTCCTTGATCTGTCTGCAAAGCAAGGTTTGTACGCTCAAACAACGTAGGAATAGCAGCACCACGGAAAGCATTGGTACGATTAGTCTGAATGGCCTTGGAAGACGCTGTAGACCCTTGGGCATACACAACAGTTCGTGATGCGTATTTAAACGATCCTGACGTGAATACAGGGCCTTCTGTGCCCATGCAAGCATTGGCAATGTCTTTAGGAGCATTCCACACTTGCAAGTCATAGCGCCAAGACAGCATCTTGTTGCACCAGCCAGTAGAAGTCAGATCAGGATAGTAAATCTCAATCTGGTTTTTCTGAGTGTTGTTGACCATGAAGATGCGGTCAGAATATGTAGTTGACAGATTGCGGAAGAAGTAGTCCCGAACCTTTTGGTTGCCTAATGGCGCAAAGTCAGAGCCGTTGAATACCCAGATGTCACGGCTATCTACGCCATACACATTTGAATCGGTGTTTGACCAGCAGTTGTTGTTGATCAACCCACGGCCTTGGTTAAACAAACGGACACCAAATACTGGCGCTGTGCTGTTTTGATAGGCAATAGGTGTCATGACCACTGTGTCCCAATAAGAGCACAGATAGAAGTTTGCCCCGAGGAAGAAGCCATCAATCAATGGGCCACGAACTGGAACTTCTTGTTCGTTGGCTACGTTGGTTAATGTAGGAACCCAAGTTTCAGGGATACCTGTATTGGCAAATGCTTGTGACCAACGAATAGTTGTCGGGTAGTTTTGCGTAATGCCAGTAGACAAATCTACTGTCAGGTTTCCTGCAATCAAGATGTTGCCAACGTTTGGAGAGCAGAAGTTGCGAACAAAACCAGCTCTGGTAGCCAAAACACCAGGTGTGTAGTTCCATTGGGCATCACTTGTCAAAGCAATTTCAGTTGCTGTTGGCAAGAAATACATGGGGTTACGCAATGCATCATTGATGAAAAATACGTTTCCAACCCAAGAGGCAGTGATGTTGACGTTATCTGAGTATCCACTCAGGGCAACAGAAGGATTTGCACCAACACCAGGAGTAATATTGGTAATGCCACTAGAAGTAAGCATGTACCACTTACCTTCACGAGTAGCAGCAATATAGACCCAAGTTGCTTCACTGCGGAATCCGCCTTCAAAAAACACCACATTGCCAGGAATGGTGGAGAGAATTTCTTCTTCCCCACCAACCTTTTTAATACCCCGAACATCAGCTTCAACATTCAAGCCGTTGCTGTATTCGGTTGTTCCAAGAGCGTTACTAGGCACATCAGGAGTAAAACTCATTGATGTAAATGGAGTACGTAGACGGCTGTAATCGCTCATTGGTTTACCTTATTGCACAGGTTCTTCTTTTGGAGCCTGAGAATCAGCTTGCTCTTTAATCTTCACAATCAGAGGAAAGCAGCCAGTTTTACTTGGCAGTTCACCCAGAACTTGCAGAATAAAGTTGATTTCATTGGCGTCAAGTTTCAATTCCATTTCATTTCCTTTGGTTAAAGAGCGGATTGCCCAGATGGATTATGCCGTAGTAGCCCAAGGCACACCAGCTTCTTGAACAGGGTTCTTTTGCAGATCAATCTGACTTTGCAGGCTAGATTCAACAGTCTCTTGGCCCAAAGAAGTCTGCACCCAACCAACCACCTGAGCTTCAGTCAGTTGATCGTATGGAGTGTAGGTCTCTTCTGGTTGCTGGTTGTAGCTAACAGTGCCATAGGTGGATGCACTGTAATCGCCATCGGTAGCGTCAACACGGTATTGAACAGTGACAACGAAGACGTCAGATGTCAGGCGATCCATTTGAGGGATAGTCCAGTTAAATGTAGTCATGATATTTCCTTTCGGGGGTTAAATTGATTCGAGGGCTGCGACACGGGTGCGTAGCGCCTTCACTTCTGCGATCAGGTTGGCGATGATCTCGGCACTGGAGTAATCCATGCCTTGCATCTCTTCGCCGTCCTTGGTTCCTGTTGCCACGGTAGTGCGTGATACCTCTTGTACTTCGTGGGCAAGCAAGCCAACAAAGGTAGAGCCATCAGCCTTCCAAGTACCTTCAACGGGGTTCAGGCTGTCGATGTACGCACCACTGGTGGTGATCGGGCCTGTGATGTTTTTCAGGCGGTAGTCGGAGGAGGTGTTGTAGGCTGTTGATGAACCATTGGATGTGATCGAACCTACCGTCCCACCAGTGCTATTTGCAAATTCAATTTGAGTGCTTGATGTAGCCCCGCTTGACTGGTCGTTGTAAACAAATAAAGGTTTTGAACCCGATCCTGCTCCAAAGAAAACACCAGCCAAACCCCCAGATGCTGAAACGCTTGTAATTCGGCCAGACCCACTCGTAGTACCCACCAGCAAGTTACCGCTGGAGTCGATACGGGCGCGCTCGGAGCCGTTGGTGGCAAAAGCAACTGGATGATTTGTCCAAGTGCCCATGTAGCCAACAGAGGCAGAAAGGTAATGCCCAAGGCCGACCGTGCCGTTGCTGTTGTAGAACGACAAGCCACTGTCTGGAACTGACGTTGCGCCAAGCATCAACCGCCCATTCGCATCCAGCGTCATCACCTGAGTGAAGGAAATGGCGTTGCCTGCTGTGCCGGAGGGGGCGGTGTAAAACTTATGCTGACCTTCGTACTGCTCGTAACGTGTTGCTTGCGTAGAGTTTATGTAGGTTCCGTCAAACTCGTTTGAGCTAAAGCGTGTGGCTGCAACTGCAACGTGTGCAGAAACAGAACCAGCACTACCGAACTGAAACGCTCTCCACGAACCACTCCAAGCACTCGGAGTAACACCCAAGCCAAGGTTGCCGAATGAATCCAGTTTCATCGCCCTTGCTGGCGTTAAAGTGGTAGCCACATAAAAGTCAATGCCGCCAGTGGCGTTAAAACTCTTGTTGACGATTCGTGTTGTTTGGTCGCTTTGCACGTACTGAATTGCACCCCAATAATTCTGGTCAGACGTTCCAAAAGCACCAAGGAAAATACCCCCGTCTGAGTAGTTTCCCGTGGTTGTTGCAACACGAAGCTGGTACGTGCTGCTGTTGATTACGTCAGCTTTAACCGCAGGCGAACTCGTCCCAATACCCAGATTACCGGAGGCGTCCAAGGTCATGCTTTGCGTGAAAGTGATAGCGTTACCTGCTGTGCCGGAGGGGGCGGTGTACCAAGCGTGGCTGCCCCCTGCTTGTTCGTAGTTTGTGGCTGCTGCTGTGGATTTGTATTTCCACCCAACTGAGTCAAGGAAGGCATTTTGACCAACACCCTTGACGGTTGTACTCAAATCCCAAATAGACCCCGCTAGGCCTTCAAATGCTTTTGCTGTACTTCGCCAAGCACTCGGAGTAACACCCAAGCCGAGGTTGCCGGAGGCGTCGAGGCGCAGGCGTTCAGCAGCGTTGGTGTAGAAGATCAACGGTACAGCGGTGTTTGTGCCGATGATGAAATCAGAGGCCGTGTTAGATGCATTCGTGGTGATGTACGCATGACCAAATGAACTGTAACCAGAGATGTCCAGCGTAGAACTAGCAGGAGCGCCGCCAACACCAAAGACAGACAACCGAGCGGCAGGAGAACTCGTCCCAATACCCAGATTGCCGGAGGAGTCGAGGCGCATGCGCTCTGTATCACTTGTAGCCCAAGTAATTGGCTTGTAAGCACCAGTAGACCCGTATGAAGCTGTGACCTGCCATGCGTCAATGCTTGAGAGATAGCGTGTAATTAGTTGGGAATCACTACCACTGGCAAACAACCGAATACCATCGTTATTGTTATTGGCTTGCTGAACAACAAGTCTTGCACCCGGCGAACTCGTCCCAATACCCAGACCTGTGGAGGTCAGGCGCATTTGTTCGGAGCCTCCTGTAAACCAATTATGAAACCCCGAACCCGCACTGTATGTATAAGCGGTTTGACCATTCGTTACATCACGTAATGCAATCTGACCGTATGAGTAATTTGCCCCGCCATTTAGCCACGAAAAAGATCTACCATTTGTAGGCGTTGAATCGTTTATTGCAACACCCGGATTTGTGTTGTTAACAGTTAAAACGGAGCCATCAAACGTCAGCGCCGATCCAGTGGTCAGGACTTTGGAGCCGTTGAGATAGGCAATACCGTTGGCTGTGCCGCCGGAAAGGGTAACAGTGCTTGATGCAGTCAGTGTTGAAACACTTGCCGTACCGCCAGATACGTTAGTAGCCGTAGTAGCCGTAGCAGCATTACCTGTTGTGTTTTGGTTCAGCGTAGGAACATCAGATGCTTGAATTGCTGACATCACAACGTTTGTACCGTTGCCACGCAGATAAGACCCGTTTGTTACAGAACCAGCAAAAGTGTTCAGTGCTGTTTGCGTTGTAGTCGAACCAGTACCGCCGTTAGCAACTGCCAAAGTTCCGCCAAGAGTAATCGTACCAGCGGCAGTAACGGGACCGCCAAATGTCGTCAGGCCAGTTGTTCCGCCAGAAACATTAACACTGGTAACAGTACCAACACCAGCAGCAGGAATCCATTGGACATCACTTGCAGAAGGATTTAATGCCAAGACTTTGCCAGCATTGCCAGCATAAGAAGGCAAAATCCAATCAGCACCAATAAGCTGTGTTGCACCCAATGTCAGGTTTACACCGTTTACGTTAACGCTACTGTTTACCAAAGACGCATTGCCAATGTTGGTCAAAGTATTGGATGAGCCGCTGATTGTCTTGTTGGTCAGGGTCTGTGCGTCTGTAGTCCCAACAATAGTCCCAGTAGGGCCAGCAATGTTTACCCATGCAGGAACAGCGCTGTTGTATTGCAACAGGTTTTTGTTGGCAACAGATGTGATCAGCACATCATGCAGTTCATCCAGTTCGTAACCATTTTGCGTAAACACAAAAATAGAGCCACCACCGACACTGCCACCTTTGACAACATAACCCAGCAAAACCAAATGGTTAGGGGCTACAGGTTTTGTGACTGTGAAACCGCCAGCGGTAGTTGGAGACAACCAAATAGAAGCTCCATCAGCAAAACCGCTTGTGTTAATGCCAGAAACCAAGCCAACGGTTGCAACAAAACCAGAAGCGTTGTTTGCAATATTCTCATTGGCAAAACCAAGAACAGACAATGAGGTTGCATCAGCATTTGCTCGAGCCAAAGCAACAGTCAGTCTTTGGCCTTGAGAGCCAGAAACATAGACCACTTGACCTTTGGTAATGGTTGTTCCTGTGTTGTTGTAAACATAGCAAAATTGGTCTTGACCAATGTTTTGGTTGACGTTGCCACCAGCCATGCCAACAGCAGGACCGCCAAATGTTGGGTCCCATTGGAACTTACCAGCAGCAGCAGCACCATCACCAGCAGTATTTAGCTGAAGGTAAGTGGCAGAACTAATGCCGCCAGTAATGCCAGTCAAAGACGTAATGTTAGTGTTAGCACCAGCAGTTGCGTACAGAGTAGCGCCAGTCAACTGAACCCAAGCACCGGATTGCTTGTTGTACATAGATTGAGGCGTTGTGGCAGTGTTGATATACAACTGACCATTCAAACCTGTACCAGCGCTAGGAACGCCAGAGCCAGTCAAAACTGGCAAGCCAGAACCAGTCATCAAGCCTGGTGCAGACCACACCAAGGCAGATGTGTTGCGGGAATCAACAATAGCAATAGAAACCCAAACTTGGTTAACAGGAGCAGCAGGAGGGGCGTTCAACCAGCCACTAGGAGCAGTGCCAGTATTTGTCGTAAAACTCCAAGAGCCACCAGTAGGAGTGGCAGGAGCAGTGGCTGAGTCTTGAAAGATAAACCACTCAAAGTAAGTACCGCCAGAAGCAGCACCAATACCGTACAAACCTGTGGACTCGGAAGATGTTCCGTAGAGGCTGCTGGTTGCCATGTTTATTCCTTACTTGAAGCTGTAACGCACTGAACGGGGCTGGAACTCGGAAGTCAGATGTTGATCTCCGCCTCTCCATTTGCCTTTGTAATTTTGATCTTCAATCAAACCATAAGACTCATCAAAACGAGTAAGCCATTTCTGGGCCTCTTCCACATTCTTGTTTTTGTCGTAGTAGCACTGCAAAGTGCCATACAAATAACCTTCGGGGAATGAAGCAAGAATAGCATTGCTTTGAACAATTGGATTGCTTGTATCACCAGTTGGACTAAACAAAAATGGAAAAGTCTTTTGGTAATACGCTTTAATCACAACGCCTTGTCCTGGATTTGGCGTAAACACATAGTTAGGGCCAACTTCAGAGAACGAAGCACGGATAACTCGTGGCACACCAAATGGACGGACATACAGTTGGTCAATCATCCTGCGGCGAATGATTTCACGGTCACCAACTCGGTCATAAATGATCCAAGGGCCAAGACCAGTAGAACCTGGAGCTTGGTTAGCAGGAGGTGTTTCTTGGAAAAACAGAATTGGGAACACCATATCTGCTGGAATAGGAGCCAAACCATTGGCATCCGTAGTCAAAACAGAAGGTGTATTGGTGTTGTATGGGTCAGAGCGCAGAGCAGGAAGCTCAATAGTCCGCATTTTCAACTCTGCCATTTGAATGCAACCCATGATCTCAATAACCGATTGGGTTGGCAACTTCAAAATAGCCACAGGAAACGTTTGATCGGCCCATGTGCCATCAGGATCGCTTACCGTAATGGTTGTACTGGTTGTCGACAAAATGGCCGTAAAAGGACCACGAATGCTTGGGCTGATAAAGTCACCAGGACTTACCAAAGCAGTTGCATCAGCAGAGGTTGTCAAAACACCAGTAGTTGTATTTACTGCGGTGACATTAATGCCAATACTGGATGGAATTGCCCCAACCCAACCTGCAACACGGCTGACCAAAGAGTTAGCAGATTGAATATACAGGGACATGATTCATCCTTATTTGGTCGGTACAGCAGGATTATAGGGCAGTGGGATTTTTCCGCTAGGGTGACAAACGAAATCTGAATAGTATTCGTTCACGATGGCGTAAAACTTGATCTTGTCTTCTTTGACCTGTTTGATTAAATCCCAAGGGCGGTTATTAAACCACTTGGAACTAATCTCATGAGCAAAGCATTTTGGCAAGTTCATCATGTGAGCAGTGCCAGCAAAGAAGGGATTATCTGTGCCGTGTTCTTTGTAGAAATCGCGCAGATGTTTACATTCCTCACGGATTTGCTCAACGTTCTTTTGGTCATATTGAACGTATCGGACACCGTCCTGAGCACCGATCTTGTAATCGATGTTCGCAGTTTTAAATGTTTGTGACCAAGTCCCAGACTTGACCTCATTAAACATTTTGTCGTTTTTGATCAGCAAGCCTTCAATGCCACCAGCCAAGTTACCTTGGGTGTAGTAGTCTTCGTTGACTTTGGCTTCTTCGTTGTTCAGGTTCAGTTCCATACATTCTCCATGCTTTACCAAAAGAGACTCCGAAGAGTCCCTTTCAGAAAAGCTCCGAAGAGCTTCTTATTAGGCCAAGTAACGTTGGCACTGTGCGGAAGGACGGGGACCCGTCACAGCAGCACCAGTTGGGCTAACAGCAGCCAGAACAGCCACACCGGCAGGGTTACGCACAATCAGCGTACCTTCCATGATGTACTGGTCGAGCGAAGCGTCAGCGTTCGAGAACACTTCGTTGTTCGGACCCAGTTCACGCAAGCTACCCCACTGGATAACGTCAGGGTTCAGGAACAGGGCAGAAGTGTTGTCTGCGCCGGTCTGGTCCATAACCCAAGAGTCATCGATCTGGTAGGTGTAGTTGAAGTCACCTTCGTAGGTGCTGATGGTGTCACCCTTGTCGGCAGGGTTGAAACGGTTGATGCTACGGCTGGTAGGCATCATGTCGCTGATGTGGGTACGCATCGAAGTTGGAACCACCATGTTGGTGATCTTGGCATTGAAGCGTTGTTCAGCGGTAGTCACCAACTGCTTGTACAGGAAGGGGCTGAACTGTTGCAGGGTCACGCCACTCGAGAAAGTGAAGTAGCCCAGACCAGCGTTGGCCAAGTTACCTGCGAAAGGTTGGTTGGTAGCGGTCACCGAAGTGGTGTCGTTGCTGTCGCTGGTAGCCAGGTTCAGAGCGGAAGTACCGTCAGTGTCGTTACCCGAGCGAGTACCGGCAAAGGCGTACAGCGAACCGAAACGGCGACCGTTGTTAGGCGTAGAACCTTGGGTAGCGGCTTGACCGGCGTACTTGATAGAAGCACCGTCAGCGCGAACCATTTGCAGTTCAACGTCAAACATGATTTCAGTCAATTGCTTGACTTCTTGGTAGGCTTGTGGGTCACCACCAGCTTGTTCAACGGCACGGGCAGTGCCAGTAGCGCCGATCACGGTCGTGAAAATCTGGGTGTAGTTGCCCAAGTTAGCACGTGTGTTGCTGGCAGCGTCAGAAGCGGCGACAGCAGCGCCTTCCAGCTTGGCGTTCAAGCTAGGAACACGGAAATAGTCGTTGGGCCAGATGTGCAGAGTCGAGTTGACTTTGCGCTTCTTGCTCATTGCCATGTTGGTGACGGGGGTACGGTCTTTAACGTAGTTAGAGACAGTCAGGTCGAGGTCTTTGACCACGATGTCGGTGGTGTAACTGCCGTTGCCGTTACCCAAGTTTGCAGAGGTGATGGTTGCCATGTTAAAAGCTCCTGTTTAAAAGTTACCGGCGGCGTTGTTTGTTTGCCGACAGCATTGTTGCCAAAAGGTCACGAGCTGCATTCTTATCGCCAGTCTGAGCCTTCTTTTGAAGTTCCGTAACCTTGTCGTCAGGGGCAGTCTTTGCTTTTGCTACTGGTCGACCTGCGGCTGCAAGAGAACCACCAGCATTACGCACTTTCGGACCTTCACGGAACTTCATACCGTCCCGAATCAGACCCAACAGGTATTCATCGCTGGACACCAAATCGATGTTTGGCACACCAGGAACAAACGACCCGTTTGCACCTTTCCACTCTTTGCCAAGCCTATCTCTAAGCTCAGAAAAGTTTGCCTTGTTGGACAGCTCTTTGTCAGTAAACGATTGACGGGCTTTCTCCAAGGTTTCTTGGACAAATGCAGATCGCTGCTGATAAAACTGCTCAACCTTAGGCCGACTTTCCTTAATGAACTGCGACTTCTCGGCAATCAGATTGGCGTTCTGGCGGATAGCCGCTTGAGCTTCACTGCGTTGCACATCGTCTGTCGCATTCTCGAGAATCTGCTGCCATTGCTGGTTGTATTGTTGGAGAGTAATCAGTTCATCTGCTGCTGTTTGCAACTGAGGAACAATCGTCAACTCCAGACCAATTTGCAGACCGTCAAGTTCACCACGGCGTTTGGCTTCGTACTCTTCAAAATCGGCTCGTTCAGCTTTAAGCTTGCGAGCATTTTCATGGATAGCACTACCCTGACCCAGAATAGAAGCCGCTTTGCTTGCCGTCATCTCTACAAAGCCGCCTTCTGCGTCCTTATTGGGGATTTTCAGCATTACATTGGGATTCTGTTCTGCAAAGTCCAAAAAGTTGACTGCTTCATTTACACCATCGGTGGAATCTTCAGTCTCTTCGGCCTCTACAGCTTCTGATTCATTGCTTGTACCATCTTCAGGTTCGGTTCCTTCAACAGGAGCCGCCTCAGGGGATTCAGCTTTCGCTTCCTCTTGTCCTGCTGGAGTTTGTGAACTGCTATCGGCTTGCGGAGCGTTACGCTTGTTAGCGGCGATCATTGCAGCGATTGCATCGGCGGGATTCACAGCCCCAGTTTGCTCAGTGGCGGTCACTTGCGTGATTACGTCTGACATAAGTTTATCCTAATTTGTTAAGTGTTGGCTTTAATTGCAACCTTACCAAGATATTCTGTCTTCTCAACGAAGGCAATGAAATCTCGGACTCCAGCTACATAATGTGCATTTTCAATACGTTCCAGATCGGTTCGACTTTCTTCGAGCCTTTCCAGCATGTTGAACCTATACAGGTTAAACAGCAGTGCAAAATCCTCATTTCGCATGAGGCGAATGGCGGATTCGCCATTCTCAATAACCAGAGTTCTTCGATTTACATCAGCTTCCTTTCTGGCATCAACTGCCTTTGTTCGTTTGTTGAAATGCTTTCTAATTTCCAATACCAAGCTTTTCATTGCAATCCTCAATCAACTTGCACTGCCGATAGTTTGCCACGTTTTGCGGCAAGACCCTCAAAATAATTGTCCATGTCAATATCTTCAGCCTTCTTGATATTCAATGCAGCAACAGTTTTGGATTCTTCAACCTTGGCCTGATTCAAAGCAGTCTTAGATTGAACTTCTTGTGCTTCTGGGCTTGGGCCTTTCTGGGCTTGGGCTTGCATAATCTTTGCAGCTTCGTCCAGTGTCGGCAAGTAAGCATCCACATCCTTAACGCCCAGAACACGCAATGTGTCGGCAAATGGACGGCGAACCTTTTCAAACAACTCAGGAACGCTTGGGTCCAGTTGCATCATGGCTTGGGTAAAGCCAGCTTGAGCTTGAGTAATCAGTTGTTGGCGAGTCAGGCGGTTTTCGTCAGAAAGGAAACCAAGAGCCAAATCAAGATTAATGATCTTGCGGTCGATAAACTCAAAGTTCTTAACAGACAGAGCGTCCATGAACGGTTGGCCCTTACCGCAGATACCAGCCAGTTGTTGGATGTTGTAATCAT
>ERZ1034361.1508-NODE-1508-length-12290-cov-3.244985_pt1 | contig 12290 bp, 12 predicted proteins | sample MGYA00520617_ERZ1034361 | MGnify/ENA primary metagenome ERZ1034361 (study PRJEB33736, sample SAMEA104284507) | Azolla filiculoides | biome: Urban; feature: Water surface; material: Ditch water | place: Netherlands | collected 2015-10-28 | depth 0-0.1 m ... | reverse complement strand
TACTATCCGAAATATTATTCTTGTGATAATGTTCTGCTAAGCGACATTTTAACTAAAAAGCTTCATGGAGAAGAAATCTGTGAAAAAGATGAAGAATACATAAATGATTGGAATGTTAGAGAAGAATTATTTGAACTTGATAAAGGATTACTTTGTGAGGCTTTTGAAAACTTCTTTGATATTGTTTATCCAAAACCGATTTAATAACTACTCCTCCAACAACATCGCCGCCAATCGGTCATCGCGTTGGTACACATCGTCATAAAAATGAACGGTTCCTTCGGTGTCTACCCAAGCCGTGAAATACCCAATGTACACGGGAATTTTGTTTTTGAGTGTGTACCAGGATTCTTCGCCTTTGTTCATAGCCGCTTCAATTTTTGCGGGTGTCCAGTTTTTGTCGTCTTTCAGGATAAGATTGGCCAGTTCTTTGGGTTTCGCAATTCGGATGCAACCGTGGCTGAACGCTCTTTTTTCTTCATTAAATAAACTTTTGGATGGCGTATCGTGCAAGTAAATCGCATTCGAATTGGGGAATAGGAATTTCACCAATCCAAGGGAGTTTTTCGGTCCCGGTTTTTGTCGGATGTTGCCGTTGTTCCATTCCATGTCGTGTTTGGCGAGGTAGTTTGGGTTTTTGGCCATAGCCGGTTCAATTTCTTTTTTGATGATGCTGCGCGGTACATTCCAATACGGACTGAACACAATGTATTTCATGTCGGCACTAAAAACAACGGTTTTATTCAGGGTTTTTCCCACGACAACTTTCGAAATTAATTCGGGTTTTCCCTCTTTAAAATACGTCAGTTGAAAGGAAGGAATATTGATGACGATGAGCTCTTTGGCTTTAGACATATCTGCCGAAATCCATCGGCAACGCTCCATGTTCACAATGATGGTTTTGATGCGTGCTGCAACGGGTATGTTGAGGGTTGCGATGTGTTTGGACGTAATAACGGCATCGGGCGTAAATCCGTTTCTTTTTTTGTATTTCAGGATGCCTTCCTTTAATTCGTCATCATAAATGGCACTTTTAGAATCGGCGGCAATATCGCCCGTGGCAAACAAACGCTGTCTGATTTGGGCAATCGTTTTGGAGCTGTCTTTGGGTTTCAGTGATGGGAACTCCGGGTCTAAGTCAATGGTGTTCCAACCGCCTTTTTGCTCTATTTCGCGGTATTGTTGCAGCACTTCTCTCAGGCGGTAATATTGGCCCAAGACTTCTTTTTCGTCTTTATTAATCAGTGATGGATTAAGGATAATGGTGTCTAAATAAGAAACGTAGGATTGTTTTTTTCGGGGCAGGTACCAACCCATTTCTACTGATTTTTTGGGGTCTAATCCTTTGAACACTTTATCGGCATAAAAAAAGTATAATGCCGAAATCAACAATTCAGTTTCTACATTGGGTTTTTGTTCTTCATTCGAAAGCTGAAAAAGATCGTCCAGTTTCTCTTTATACGGGATTTTGGCTTGAACACCTTCGGATTCCAAATTTGAGATTTTATTATACAACAAATTCCCGGGCTCATTGATTCCCGAGTCGTCATACCAGATATAATGGTATTGGTATTTGCGATACAAAACTGTCATTTCCGTTTTGAAACGGCTCATTTCCGGGTATTTTTCAAAAAAAGGAGCGACCAAGGTGCTGTCAAACGGTACTTTAATCAGGTTTTCAAAATCGGAGGAATCAACGGCAGTCCCTAAGGCAAAAACAGGTTTATTGGCTTCTTTGTTTTTGCAGGAAACAGAGAGTGACAAAAGACCAAAGACTATAATAACGGTCAATAAGATGGTTTTTCTCATGTTGGGCGCGAAGTTTAGGATACTATAAATTTACAAAAATAAACACATAGAAATGAGGTAAAAATCAATTACAGGTTTTGGATTCCCTTTTTTGTACGAAGAACAATTATTGCTTTATATTTGACAAAAGCAATATCTTGTATCCGCAATCATTTGTATGGTGGTTTATGAATCCGAAAAATAAAAATTGAAGCTATGAAAAAACAATTGTTACTCTTGTTGAGTCTTGTGGTATTGGGTTGCAAAAGCACCATGTCCGATCAAACCACCGCTAAATCGGAACTGAATACCGCACTCGATGTTTGGCATAAAGCGGCTGCCAAAGCTGATGCTAGCACTTATTTTGGAATGATGACCGATGATGCGATTTATATAGGAACTGACCCGACCGAAAATTGGGATAAAAAAGCCTTTGAAGCTTTTGCAAAACCCTATTTTGATAAAGGAAAAGCGTGGAGTTTTACGGCTTTGGAACGTCATATTTATTTTGATGCCAGCGGAAAATTAGCTTGGTTTGATGAGTTGCTGAACACCCAAATGAAGCTTTGCAGAGGCTCCGGAGTAGCAGTAAAAAAAGGGAAAGAGTGGAAAATAAAACAGTATGTATTATCTATGACGATTCCCAATGATAACACTAACGAAGTAGTTAAAATCAAAGCACCCATTGAGGATGTTTTGATAAAAAAACACCAACAATAGTTCGGTTATTTCTTTTTGGAATCTTCGGCAAATACCAATTCGGCTAATCGATCGTCTCTGTCGTAAACATCCGTATAAAAATTGATTTCGTTGGCATCATTTACCCAAGCCGTAAAATAGCCAATGTGAACGGGAATTTTTCTTTTGAGTTCACAAGTCGTTTCCTTAACGCCTTTCATGGCTTCGTTAATGCGGGAAACAGGCCAGTCTGGATCGTCTTTTAAGAGTAAAAAAGCCAATTCTTTGGCCTTACTGACATTGATGCAACCGTGACTGAAAGCTCGGGTTTCGTATTCAAACAGACTTTTGACAGGCGTGTCGTGTAAATAAATATCATTAGAATTAGGGAAGACAAACTTAACGAGTCCCAGCGAATTTTTAGGTCCGGGTTTTTGTCTGACATTCCCATTATTCCATTCCATGTTATGGGATTCCAGATAATTTTTGTCTTCTTTCATGTCGAGTTTTAGCTCGTAGTCTATGATGCTTCGGGGCAAATTCCAATACGGACTAAATACAATTTGAGTCATATTAGCACTAAAAATGACGGTTTCGGTCATGATTTTGCCTACGAAGACTTTTGATTCTAATTCGGTTTTTCCATTTTTTTTATACAATAAGGTAAAGGACGGGATGTTGATAATGATGTATTCATCGGCTTTCGTCAATTCGGGCGGAATCCATCGGCAACGTTCCATGTTTACGATAATGGTTTTGATGCGGGTTGCAATGGGCACATTCATTTGTCGCAACAACTGAGGTGTGATGTTATAATTTAGTTTTAGACCGTTCCTTTTTTTATAATTTAATACGGCATTCATTAATTCCTGGTCGTACACATTGCTTTTAGAATCGGTTTTTAAATCTCCTGTGACGGCTAAACGCTGTCTGATTTGCACAATGGTTTTTGATTTGTTTAATGGTTTCAGCACTTTTACGGAAGTGTCCATTTCGATGAAATTCCAAGCTTCTTTTTTTTCGATTTGTCGGTATTTTTTTAAGGCTTCCCGCAGTTTGTAATATTGTTTAAATAACTGTTTTTCGTTTTTATTTAATAACTTGGGATTATCGATTAAAGAATCTAAAAGAGTGGAATAAGAGAGGGTTTTTCGAGGCAAAAACCATCCAATTTCTCTGATTTTTTGGGTGTCAATGCCGTTAAATACTTTTTGAACATAAAACAGATACATCGAGGAAAGCAATAGCTCAGTATCTGTTTGCGATACATTTGCTTTAGTATTTGAATCGAAAATTTCGTCGATTTTATCTTGATAAGCAATGTTGGCATTCAGTCCTTCTTCTTCGATTGCATTGACTTTGGTATACAACAAACGGGCGAAAGTAATGAGTCCTTTTTCGTCATGCCAAACGGGGACGTAATTTCTTTTTTTGTACAAAACAGATACGCTGGTTTGCTGTGTTTTTAAGTCAGGATATTTCTTGAAAAAACCGGCAATAACAGCTTCGTTAAGGATAATTTCTGCTGGGTTGATACTGGGTTTTTGACGGGCTTGGACAATAGAAAAGGAATCGGCGGTTTGATTTTCTGTTCCGATGCAGTGAACGGAGGACATTGAAAAGCCGAAAAGTATAATTACTACAGATAAAACAATGTTTTTCATGGCATAATTATTTACATAAAGGTAAAAAAAAAACAGATGCTTGTCGCAAAAGTGAATTACAATCTGGTTTGCCGGAAGCGATTTTTCTCATTTTTTTAACAGTAGTTGATTCGGTCTTATATATTTCCTTAATTTTGCCGAAATATTCTGAAAAAGTGGGAAGCAAAAATAAATTAAAAAGGTTCAAGGAAAACGAAACATTCAATAACGTTTTTCAACCGACAAGAGAAGAAGTGGTAGGCGATTTATTCCCTTTGAAAGGAAAATGGAATTCGGAATTCTTCAAAAATGACCATCCGTTGGTATTGGAATTAGGCTGTGGAAAAGGAGAATATTCTGTTGGATTAGCAGAACGATATCCCAATAAAAACTTTGTAGGAATCGACATCAAAGGCGCTCGTTTCTGGCGTGGTGCAAAAACGGCTGTGGAAACCGGATTGCATAATGTGGCTTTCATCAGAACTCAAATCGAATTGATTAATCATATTTTTGCTGAAAATGAAGTGGACGAAATTTGGATTACTTTTCCAGATCCACAAATCAAATACAAGCGTACCAAACACAGAATGACCAATTCTGAATTTCTGCAATTGTATAAAAAAATCCTCAAAAAAGACGGTGTCGTAAACTTAAAAACCGATAGTGAATTCATGCACGGATACACGCTTGGATTGTTGCACGGTGAAGGACACGAGGTTTTATATGCCAATCATAATGTGTACGTAAACGAAGGAAGTCCGGAGGAAGTGACTGCTTTTCAGACCTTTTACGAAAAACAATATTTGGAAATTAACAAAGCAATTACGTATATTCGATTCCGAATTAAGGAATAGTTTTATGAATGTGCAAAATAGTTACGCTTTATTTTTGAATAGTTGTCTTTATAAAATATGAATTTAGCCATCTCTTTACTTTTAGGTTTTTTTACTGCTGTCATTGGGATTCTTCCGCCGGGATTAATCAATATGACCGCTGTAAAAGTCAATCTGAAAGAAGGGAAAAAGAGTGCGCTGTGGTTTGTTTTGGGCGCAGTAACCGTGATTTTTTGTCAAGCATATTTAGCTATTTTATTCGCTCAATTTATAGATAAACGTCCAGAAGTTGTTGTTTTATTACGGGAAGTTGGATTTGGTATATTTGCAATCTTAACGATTTACTTTTTGTGGATTGCCAAAGCACCCAAAATTAAAAAAGGAAAGATTAAAAAAAAGAGTACAACCACCCGTTTTTTTCTGGGAATGTTACTTTCGGTACTTAACTTTTTTCCAATTCCGTATTATGTTTTTGTGAGTATTACTTTGGCTTCGTATCGCTTGTTTTCTTTCGATAGGACTTCTATTTTGGTTTTTGTGAGCGGTGTGGTCTTGGGTTCTTTTTTGGTTTTTTATTGTTACATCTCGTTCTTTAAAAAAATAGAAGACAAAACCGCCTACCTCATGGCAAACATGAATGCCATCATTGGCTGCATCACAGGATTAATTTCTGTTATCACTCTTTTTAATATTATAAAATATTATTTGGGTTAGGGTTTTTCTGTTTTTTCATTAAACGCATCAGCATGTCAAACGATAATTTTTTCGAAAGGGTTTACGCCATCGCCAGACAAATTCCATACGGAAGAGTAACTTCATACGGTGCTATTGCAAAAGCTTTAGGAACGGCTCGTTCTGCACGAATGGTCGGTTGGGCAATGAATGCTTCTCATAATTTAGAAGATGTTCCGGCGCATCGTGTGGTGAACCGAAAAGGATTACTTACCGGGAAACTTCATTTTGACGGAACAAATCTCATGCAGCAGTTACTCGAAAACGAAGGAATTGAAGTGATAGATAATCAGATTGTGCATTTCGAGAACCATTTTTGGGAACCGGAAGTCAGAAGGGATTGATTTTAACATAAACCGACTTTTTTCTCGGTGATTTCAATAATCAAGACCAATTTTTCCATCAATAAATCCGATGCAAATCCTTTAAAATAAGAACTTAATCGTTTATCTTTGTAATCTAAAATCAGTTTAAATAAACATAGTCTTTTTTGCTGAACACTGAGACGGAACACTGCAAACTTAAAAAATGAAATTAGATAGAAAAGAAGTTCTTAAAGCTTTAGAAACGATAACTATAGCTGGAGAGGGAAAAAATATGGTAGAAAGTGGTGCTATTGCAAACGTAATCACTTTTGGGGATGAGGTAGTAGTAGATTTAGTATTGCACACGCCAGCCATGCACATCAAAAAACGCGCAGAAGATGATATCAAGAAAACCATTCTTGAATTAGTATCTCCGGAAGCCAAAATCAAAATTAATACGAAAGTTGAAGTTCCGGACAAACCAGAGGTGAAAGGAAAAGCAATTCCCGGAATAAAAAATATTATTGCAGTAGCTTCCGGAAAAGGAGGCGTAGGAAAATCTACCGTAACAGCAAACTTAGCCGTAACATTAGCTAAAATGGGATTTTCAGTAGGGATTTTGGATGCCGATGTTTACGGACCATCCATGCCAATCATGTTTGATGTAGAAACCGAAAAACCAATTTCAATTTTGGTAGACGGAAAATCAAAAATGAAACCTATCGAAAGCTACGAAGTAAAAATCTTATCAATAGGATTTTTTACCTCACCAAGCCAAGCCGTAATCTGGAGAGGACCCATGGCCTCTAAAGCATTAAACCAAATGATTTTTGATGCTGATTGGGGAGAATTAGACTTCATGTTAATTGATTTACCTCCCGGAACAGGCGATATTCACCTTTCAATCATGCAATCATTGCCAATCACCGGCGCAGTTGTAGTGAGCACGCCACAAGCCGTAGCGCTTGCCGATGCTAAAAAAGGAGTTTCAATGTTCTTGTCTGAAGCAATTAATGTTCCTGTTCTCGGAATCATCGAAAACATGGCTTATTTTACGCCCGAAGAATTACCCGAAAATAAATATTACATCTTTGGGAAAGAAGGTGCCCGTAATCTTGCAGAAGATTTAGGAGTTCCTTTCCTTGGCGAAGTGCCAATCGTACAATCCATTCGTGAAGCAGGCGATTACGGTCGTCCGGCAGCATTACAAACCGGTTCGGTAATCGAAACAGTTTTCGAAGAAATTACCAGAAACGTGGTTCAGGAAACCGTAAACAGAAACGAAAGTTTACCGGCAACCGAAGCCATCAAGATAACAACAATGGCAGGCTGTTCTGCAGTAAAAAAATAAAAATTAGAAGCTGTTGAAATAATTTTATCATTTCAATTTTCTAATCTTTCAATCTTTAAATAAAGAAAATGACCACAGAAGAATTAACAAGCAACGTTCTAAGAGCACTCGACGAAATCAGACCTTTTCTGAATTCAGATGGCGGTGACATCACACTCATCTCCATCGAGGAAGGCAAACACGTCAAAGTACGTCTCGAAGGCGCTTGCACCAGTTGTAGCGTAAACCAAATGACGCTAAGAGCCGGAGTCGAAACAACGATCAAAAAATTTGCACCCCAAATCGAAACTGTTGTTAATATTCTATAATCAGCATGGCGTGACCCCTTGAGAAAAAAAGGCTGCTCAACAAACCGGAGAGTCGCCTTTTTTTATCAAGCGGTCGGGCTATTCGCGCTACTTCGGTAGCTGGCTGCTATCCCTCACGCAAACACACTCATACAATCAATAGCCAATAAATAACAAAAAGTCAAAGCCAATAGCCAAACGCTAAACGCTCAAAACCAAAATTATGGATGTATTAATAAAAATTAAAGACAGAGAAGGAGTCGTTCATGAATTACAAGCGCCAACAGATATGGCCATGAACATCATGGAATTATGTAAAGCCTATGAACTTCCCGTAGAAGGAACCTGTGGCGGAATGGCCATGTGTGCTTCTTGTCAATGTTACGTGCTAAACGATGTGCCGTTACCAGAAATGGGCGAAGACGAAGAAGCCATGTTATCCGAAGCATTCTATGTAAAATCCAACAGTCGTTTGGGCTGTCAAATCCCAATCACCGAAAGCCTGGAAGGATTAGAACTGGAGTTAGCTCCAGAAAATTAATAAAAAAAAGCGTTTGCCTTGGCAAACGCTTTTTTGTTTTTTGGTATGGCTAAAAAACGACACAAATAGTTTGTTAAATCCGGTATTAACTGATAAATATCATGCAAAAAGTCTTTCGCTTGAAAGACCTTTACGGCCGCAAACTGCAGTATCTTTGAGGCCGTTTTAAAATAGTAATTACACTATTTTAATCCCTGACGGTTTAGTTTTTCAAAGTCTTTTTATACTGTTTTTTGCTGTTCAAAAAAATGAAAAACAAGTCAGAAGTATTATGCAACAAGATATTTTAATTAAAATCACCAATAGAGAAGGAATTACGCATCAAGTTCAAGCACCTACAGATATGAACTTAAGTATTATGGAGTTAATTCGGTCTTTCGAGTTAGCGCCTTTTGGAACTGTGGGACATTGTGGCGGCAGAGCCATGTGTACATCCTGTCAATGTCGTATTCTTAATGATGTGCCGCTTAAAAAAAGAAATGAAAAAGAAGAAGCTTTATTGTTGGAAACAATTTCTTTAGAATCCAATATTCGTTTAGGATGTCAAATCCCAATCACCGAAAATTTAGAAGGACTAGAGATAGAGTTAGTTCCTTTGTCATAGTAAATAAAAAAACGCGAGAATTAGTTCTCGCGTTTTTAGTTTAGGTTGTTGTTTAGGTTTTATGCCATTTCAACTTTCATCAGAATGCTTTCTTCAATGGCATCCCAAAGGCCTATGCGTTTTTCTAAGGCCAAAATCGAAACTTCTTCAACTTCTGCCCATTTTTGTTCGCTATCGCCACAAAGTTCGGTGATCATTTTCATTGCCATCGGGCCGTGTTCATCAGCGTCTAATTCGATATGTCTTTCAAAATAGTAAATGAGTTTACTCAAATCAGTTTTTGGGAAATTTTCCTGAAAGTTTTTAAGGATTTCGGTAAACATACTTGGGATCAAATCTTCTCTGCCAAAAGTAAATGCTGCGGCAATTTTATGCGCTTTTCCTTCTTCGATTACTTTAAAAGTAAAGTCTAAAAAGTTTTTTATATTGGGATGAAGCGAACTTTTTTTGATAGCAACAAATATGTTTTGCAAGGAATCTACTTCGGATAAAAAATGTTCGATTCCTGTTGTATTTGCGCCAGAGGATTGCATGGCTTCAATGTACATTTCATAATGACTTAAACGGCGGCCGTCAATAGATAAGTCACTTTCTTCGGCTAATACAATTTCGTTGATTAAATATCTGGTTTCCGGATTTTTAGTGGCAAACCATGGCGTGGTGGTGCAGGTTAATTTAGCTTGTAAAGCTTTTAGCAGCGACATGAAATCCCAAACCGCATATACGTGATTTTCTAAAAAACACTGTAAATCTTCAATTGTTTGTACTTTTTTGTATAAAGGATGGTGTAACAACAGCTCTTTTTGAGGTTCAATTTTAGCGTTGATTGTTTCAATAGTCATGATAAATTTTTTTTGTAAATATAAAAAAGCTTCCCGTTTCCAAGAAGCTTTTACTATCGATTTTATAAATACTTTAATAGTTGTTTATTTTACTTAAAAGCTGGAATTCCAGTGATATCCATACCGGTAATCAGCAAGTGAATGTCGTGTGTTCCTTCATAAGTAATCACAGATTCTAAATTCATCATATGACGCATGATGGAGTATTCTCCGGTAATTCCCATTCCACCCAGCATTTGTCTGGCTTCTCGGGCTATATGAATCGCCATATCAACATTGTTTCTTTTCGCCATTGAGATTTGAGCAGTTGTAGCTCTTCCCTCGTTTCTCAAAACGCCTAATCTCCAAGTTAGCAATTGCGCTTTGGTGATTTCGGTAATCATTTCAGCTAATTTTTTCTGTTGTAATTGAGTTCCGGCAATGGGTTTGTCAAATTGAATTCTTTCTTTGGCATAACGTAAAGCCGTGTCATAACAATCCATTGCTGCGCCAATGGCACCCCAGGCAATTCCGTAACGAGCGGAGTCAAGACAGCCAAGTGGTGCTCCTAATCCGGATTTGTTGGGTAATAAATTCTCTTTAGGAACTTTTACATTATCAAAAATCAATTCTCCTGTTGAAGAGGCGCGAAGCGACCATTTGTTATGGGTTTCTGGTGTAGAAAAGCCTTCCATGCCGCGTTCTACTATTAATCCGTGAATTCTTCCTTCTTCATTTTTTGCCCAAACAATAGCAATATCTGCAAATGGAGCATTCGAAATCCACATTTTGGCGCCATTCAATAGGTAATGATCGCCCATATCTTTAAAGTTGGTAATCATACTTCCTGGATCAGAACCGTAATTTGGTTCGGTCAAGCCAAAGCAACCCATAAATTCACCAGTGGCTAATTTTGGTAAGTATTTCATGCGTTGTTCTTCGGTTCCGTATTTCCAGATGGGATACATTACCAATGAAGATTGAACGGATGAGGTAGAACGAACGCCGGAATCTCCGCGTTCAATTTCTTGCATGATTAAACCATACGAAATCTGATCTAAACCGGCACCTCCGTATTCTTCGGGGATATATGGGCCGAAACCACCAATTTCACCCAAACCTTTTATGATTTGTTTTGGGAATTCTGCTTTTTGAGCATATTCTTCAATAATAGGTGACACTTCGCGTTTTACCCAAGCGCGAGCAGAATCACGTACTAATTTGTGTTCTTCGGTCAATAGATCGTCAAGATTGTAGTAATCTGGAGCCTGAAATAAATCTGGTTTCATATTTTATGAATTTTAATGCGACAAATTTAAATAAAGAAATATAACAAAACTATTAACAAATGTTATATTTTTTCAAATATACTTAAAAAGTATCTAACTTTTCTAATAAAGTCTTGCTAAATCTAAGGCTATTTTTGACACAGTTAGATTTATTCAGAAGAAATTGTGTTGTTTAGAAGGAATTCTGTTTTTAGCAATGGATTAAAAAGAAGAGATTGTAAATGAAAATACGTTTTAAATTACATCTTCAAATAAAAATCCTTGGTCAATTTGATGTATTCGGAGGTGTAAATATGGCGTGCAGTTTCGATAATTAATTCATCGATTTCTGTTTTCACATTTTCATTTCGGCTAAAAGCCAATAAACTTCGTTTGATTTCGGTGGTCGGTGTTCCTTTTACGCGAGTGATTTTTACAGGATACAATTCGCATTCGTTGGCCAAAGCAATAAAGTTTTCTTCTTCTTTGAATGGAATAATTACGGAGAAAATACCGTTTTCAGAAAGTAATAAAGCGGCTGCTTCAATTAAATCTTCAAAAGGCATGGCGTCAGTAAAACGGGCTAAATCACGCTGTTCGTTTTCGGATTTATAGTCTTCGGTATAAAAAGGAGGATTGGAAACAATGAGATCATATTCGTCTTCTGGCTCTTCGACAAACTCGTCTAATCCGGCATGAAAACAAAATAAACGGTCGTTCCAAGGAGAATTTTCAAAATTATCGGTTGCTTGTTCGTAAGCTTCGTCGTCAATTTCTAAAGCGTCAATTTGTTCTGCGGCACTTCTTTGTGAAAGCATCAAAGCGATGATTCCGGTTCCGGTTCCAATGTCTAAAATACTGAAAGGGTTATTTTGTATGGGTGTCCAAGCGCCAAGTAAAACACCATCGGTTCCAATTTTCATGGCACAACGATCTTGCTCAAGAGCGAATTGTTTGAATTGGAATTTAGACATAAGGATTCAGATTTTTTCGATTAATCGAATAAAGAAATAACCGATTAAACCTTTTTACAAATACATTTCGATTAAGCCTTCAGGTAAATCCATGATGACTTTTTTATTTTCTCGGTCAATTTTTACTAAGAAATGATCAATCATCGGAATAAGGATTTCAATGCCATCTTTTAAGACTTCAAAAAGAGGTTGTGCGGTAGAATCATTAATAGATTGAATTTCTCCAACAATACCAAGTCGTTTGTCTTCTACTTCAAAACCAATTACTTCATGAAAATAGAATTTGTTGCCGGTAAGTTTTGGCAACATTTTAAGCGGAAGGTATAAATCATTTCCGAGTAAAGCATCCGCTTCTTCTTCGGTATTTATATCTTCAAAACGAATTCTAAGGAAATCGTTTTTGTGCAGCGAACTGCTTTCAATAAAAAAAGGAACCAAGTGTTTGTTGCATTCAACAAACACTGA
>ERZ1034361.1506-NODE-1506-length-12320-cov-18.692886_pt1 | contig 12320 bp, 11 predicted proteins | sample MGYA00520617_ERZ1034361 | MGnify/ENA primary metagenome ERZ1034361 (study PRJEB33736, sample SAMEA104284507) | Azolla filiculoides | biome: Urban; feature: Water surface; material: Ditch water | place: Netherlands | collected 2015-10-28 | depth 0-0.1 m ... | reverse complement strand
AGAGAAGAAAAACCAATTGAAAAAAAGGATAAACCACAAGGTTAATACTTTATTATTAGTTCATATAAAAACCCCAACTTAAGAAATTAGTTGGGGTTTTTGGTTTTTTAAAATCTGGCAAGGAATATTAATTACTCTTTTAATATTTTTATTATAGCATTACCAATTTCAGTTTTTATTTTTAAAAAATACAAGCCATTTTGAAAATCTTCAATATTTATACTTAAATCACCACTTTTATTGTGCTCAGTTAACATAATTTCTCTACCATTAACATCAATAATCTCTGTTATGTATACGTGGTTTTGGGATTGTATGTTTACAACCGTTTTTACAGGATTTGGAAATACAATTAATGATTTGTCAAGAAATGTTGAAACATTAAGAATGGAACAATTAATTATTGTTGGCACTAATTTATTAACATTTGTTCCATCACCTAACTGTCCATAATAATTATAACCCCAAGCATAGAGACTTCCATCTGATTTCAATGCAAGAGAGTGATCTTCTGCTGCACTAATAGTTTCCCAATTATTATCTGAACTTATTAATGTAGGTGTGTTCTTATCGACAAAAGTACCATCACCTAACTGACCAAAATAATTTCTTCCCCAAGACCATAAACTACCATCTGATTTTATTGCAAGGGAATAATAAAAACCTGATGTAACATTTTGCCAAGGTAAACTAGAATCAATTTGATTTGGTGAATTTATATTAATATTTGAACCATCGCCTAATTGTCCATAATTATTCTCACCCCAAGACCAAAGTGTGCCATCAGATTTAAGAGCGACAGAGTGCGTACTTCCTGCACTTATCATTTGCCAATTTGTAGCAGAACCTATTTGAGTTGGTGAAATTCTTCCAATATTTGTACCATCACCTAATTGACCATAATAATTACTACCCCAAGCCCACAAGGTACCATTCGTTTTTATTGCAATTGTATGCGAAAATCCTGTGCTTACACTTTGCCAATTCATTGCACTTCCAATTTGTGTTGGCACATTTCTATTTATAGTTGTACCGTCTCCTAATTGTCCTGATGAATTAATACCCCATGCCCAGAGAGTACCATCAGTTTTAATAGCTGTCGAAAAAAAATCTCCAGCACTAATACTTTGCCAGTTTGTTGATGTACCTATCTGTGTAGGTATTTGTTTACTAAGATTTGTGCCATCTCCTAACATCCCATAATCATTTCTACCCCAAGCCCAAAGTGTGCCGTCTGTTTTTATGGCAAGTGTATGTTCAATTCCAGCACTTATACATTGCCAATTCAAACTAGTACCAATTTGTGAGGGCATATCTTTATGAACAGTTGTTCCGTCACCTAATTGTCCCAAAGAATTATATCCCCAAGACCAAAGTGTTCCATCTGTTTTTATACCATGACTATGATCTCCACCTGATGCTATTTTTATAAAACATTGGGAAAAACTATCGAGACTTAAGCTTAATATCAATAATACAAGTAATTTTTTCATTCGTTAAAACTTAATTCATATTTAAAAAATGCTTTTTTAAACTTCTATGTTTCTGACTATAAAAATAAACTAAATTTAATCATATAATCAAATTTACAGAAAAAATTAAATAATATAGCACTTTTACCAAGACCTCCGAGAGAAGAAAAACCAATTGAAAAAAAGGATAAACCACACAAGGTTAACACTTTATTATTAGTTCATATAAAAGCCCATTTCCAGTATTGAAAAAGGGCTTTTTAAATTTATTTTATTTTTTTGTAACTTTTTTGAAACTTCACACGTATAATAAACAGAACTTTTAAAAGTAAGGAGAAAATTAAATGAGACAACTTAAAATCACCAAGCAGGTTACAAATCGTGAAACTGCTTCTTTAGACAAATATTTACAAGAAATTGGAAAAGTTGACCTTATAACTGCAGACGAAGAAGTAGAATTAGCACAACGAATTAAAGCCGGTGATCAAAGAGCTTTAGAGAAATTAACAAAAGCTAATTTACGTTTCGTAGTTTCTGTAGCAAAACAATATCAAAATCAAGGCCTTACACTTCCTGACTTAATTAACGAAGGAAATTTAGGACTAATAAAAGCAGCACAACGTTTTGACGAAACTCGTGGATTCAAATTTATTTCATACGCTGTATGGTGGATTCGTCAATCAATTCTACAAGCTTTAGCAGAACAATCTCGTATTGTGCGTTTACCGTTGAATAAAATTGGTTCTATCAATAAAATCAACAAAATGTATGCATTATTGGAGCAATCTCAAGAACGTGCTCCTTCTGCAGAAGAAATTGCAAAAGAATTAGACATGACAGTTAATGATGTAAAAGAGTCAATGAAAAACTCTGGTCGTCATTTATCTATGGATGCACCTTTAGTGGAAGGAGAAGATTCAAATTTATATGACGTTTTACGTTCAGGTGAATCTCCAAATCCAGATAGAGAATTAATTCACGAATCATTACAAACAGAAATCGAAAGAGCGTTAGAAACATTAACGCCAAGAGAAGCTGATGTTGTTCGTTTGTATTTCGGTTTAGGTGACCAACACCCAATGACGTTAGAAGAAATCGGAGAAACATTCGATTTAACTCGTGAGCGTGTACGCCAAATTAAAGAAAAAGCAATTAGAAGATTAAAACACACTTCTAGAAGTAAAATATTGAAAACATATTTAGGATAACACTTCGACAAGCTCTGTGTGACACTATAAAGACAACAACAGTCTAAGACTGTTCGTTTTTTGATTGATGATTGAAACTCCGGCTGATTACCGGAGTTTTATTTTTATATCTTACCCAAAAACAAGAGTTCCTAATGATAAAATTTGTTTGCGAACTTTGCAAAAAACCTTGCGAACCTTGCGGTTAAAATTTATCTTTGTCTAAACAACATAACTACATACAACAACATGAAAAACACACTTATTGCGCCATCAGTTCTTGCAGCCGACTTTGCCAATTTACAACGAGACATCGAAATGATTAATGCCAGTGAAGCCGATTGGTTTCACATTGATATTATGGATGGTGTTTTTGTTCCAAATATTTCTTTTGGAATGCCTGTCTTAGATGCTATCAACAAGCATGCAAAAAAAACTATTGATGTTCACTTAATGATTGTTGATCCTGACAGATATATTGCAACATTCAAAAAATTAGGAACCGATGTTCTAACAGTTCATTACGAAGCTTGCACTCATTTACACAGAACGCTTCAAGCTATTAAAGCGGAAGGAATGAAAGCTGGAGTTGCTTTAAATCCTCACACTAATATTGATGTGCTAGAAGATGTTATTCAAGACATTGATTTAGTTTGCATTATGAGTGTAAATCCTGGCTTTGGAGGACAATCATTTATAGAAAATACATATTCTAAAGTTGAAAAACTAAAAGCTTTAATTACCAAAAAAAACGCTTCAACATTAATAGAAATTGATGGTGGTGTGACCAATAAAAATGCAAAACAACTAGTTGATGCAGGAGCTGACGTATTAGTTGCTGGAAGTTACGTTTTTGGAGCTCAAGATCCAATTGCTACAATTGCTGACTTAAAGATGATTACGAAATAAAATATAAACCTGACAGGTTTTAAGTAACCTGTCGGGTTTTTCAATATTGCTCAATCAAATATTTTATTAAATCGGTAGTAGTTACGATTCCTACCAATAGGTCTCCTTCACATACTGGTAAAGCATGAAATTCTTTTGAGGCTAAAATTTCAGCCGCTTCTTTTATGGTAGTTTCTGGTGCAATAGAAATTAGTTTTTTTGCCATTACTTGCTCTACTGTAAACATATTGTAAACCGTTGTATCTACAACATCGTCATCATCATCTATAGCATCCGCAAAAGAAATTCTTAGCAAATCTGTATAACTTAACATCCCCACAATTTTATTTCCACCCACCACAGGAATGTGTCTGATATGATGCTTTTTAAACAACATTTCGGCTTTTGTTAAATCATCAGAAAGATTTAATTTAACAACATTTTTGGTCATTATGGTTGACACTGGAACTGACTTTTTCATGATTTATACATTTTACTGACATAAAGTTACTCATTAAAACGGCTCAAAAACATGATAGATATCAGTAATTTACTGAATTGTAGTAATAAAATATTTTTCGTTAAAATTAATCATATGCTTAACTTTTGCATATATCGTTGGAAATTTTGTTTTAAATTCATGTGGTGATTCAAAAAAATATTCCAACAAAACAGCTACAAATTCAAACTGATTTTCATAAGCATAATCACGAAGAAACCCAGAATTAATTAGGTGTTCTCTCATTTGTGGATTAGAAACCACTCGAAACAAATTTTGTAGTGACTCGTTAAACAATACAGAAGTTGCTTTATCACTTTTTGTCGCATGAATATGAAATGCGTGAGTAAATTCATGCAATCCTAAATTCAAATTATCGTTTGAAATTTCAATTCCTTCTTTAAAATGTTTCCACGAGAAAACGATACTTTCTAATTTTGGATTAAATTCTCCTTTATGATAATTTTCTGTTTGCTCAGAATAATAAATATCAGGAAAAATAATAATTCGTTTGAATAATGGATTAAGATAATCTCTCATTCCAAAAGTCAACATAATTGCGGTTCCAGCCACAGTAATCTTCATTTCTTCTGTAACTGAAATATCTCTTCCAACAAACTCGTATCGATTGACAAAACTAGCAACTCTGTGCTCAAAATAACGTTTGTATTTAGGCTTAAGTCTTGTATAAAAATGAAAATTATTTGATAATATTTGCTTCTGAGAATCATTTATTTTAAAAAAACTAACATTTGCAAAAACCACCAATGGCTTTTTATAATTTCGCAAATAAAGAATTTCAATTACATAAAACCCAAAAAACAAAAACAACCCAACTAAAGGCGCCAATAGCAAAAACATTCCGATATAATCGGCTAAAAACAATTCGTACTTATCCTCAGGATTTAATGCAATTAAATTACTAGTCATATTTACAAATAACGTGAAAATTTGCGTGATACAAAATAAAAAACGCCAAGAAATCTTGACGCTTATGAGTGACCTCGAAGGGAGTCGAACCCCCAACCGCTGGAGCCGAAATCCAGTGCTCTATCCAGTTGAGCTACGAAGCCTTTTTTAAGATAATAGAGCAAAGAAGACAGATGAAAGCTCCATCTTTTTCTTTGCTCTTTTAACTAGTTCTTATTTTATGCTAGTAATTTCTTTACTATTCCAGAAATAACTTTTCCTTCAGATTGACCTCCAATTTGTGCCGATGCTAACCCCATAACTTTACCCATAGAAGCAATACCTGAAGCGCCAGTTTCTGCAATAATTTTAGCAATAATTGCTTCTACTTCTGCTTCTGATAATTGTGCTGGCAAGAATTTTTCTATAACAGCAATTTGTGCTAATTCTGGCTCCGCTAAATCTGGACGATTTTGTGTGGTAAATATTTCAGCACTATCCTTACGCATTTTCACCAAACGCTGTAACATTTTGATTTCGTCTGCTTCAGATAAACCATCTGCTGCTCCAGCTTCAGTTTTTGCTAAAATAATAGCCGATTTAATAGCTCTTAAAGCCTCTAATGCTACACTGTCTTTTGCTTTCATGGCTTCTTTCATGTGATCCATGATTTTTACTTCTAAACTCATATATTTATGCTTATTGTTTGTGAATTATTGTTTTGCAAAGGTAACAAAAAAACCCGAAAATTGCTCTTCGGGTTTTGTAGGGTAGGTTAGTTTATTATAGATTAATCTACGTTATCGTGAAGAAATGAATTGTTTGAACGAAGTTGAATATCGTCGTTACTATCGATTCCTAATGACATACGAGATTGATTATTGTTTGCAGGTGTTGATGTTACATCAATTCCCATTCTTTTATAAGCTGGTTCTCTTTCAAACTCATCAATTTGTGCATTACTATTGTTGAATTTGTGATTGAATTCTTTCATTTTTCTTTTACGTTCTTCTGCTCTAAACTTTAATGTTTCTTCGATTGACATTTCAAGAGGAGAAACCGCATCAAATTGAATATTATCTTCTAATTTTTCCACTTCTTTTTTCATAGTAAAATTTAGTTCCTCGTCTACAGGCTCAGCAACAATTTCTACTGGTTTAGAAGCAACTAATTCTTCCTCTTTTTCTAAATAATCTTCTAATGAATATTTAATAATTCCATTTTGATTTACTTCAGTAACAGGAACCACATTAATAGGATCTTTTACTTCCATTGAACGTGTTTCAGGTGATAAATCAAATACAATTGTGTTTTCAGCTTTAGTCTCAACTTTTGTTTCAAATAAATCCAATGAAAAACTAAAATCGTCTTTTGCTACTACAAACTCTGGTTCTTTAACTTCAATTTCTCTGATTTGTGGCGTAATGATTTCAAACGTTGGCGCTACATTTGGGCTAACCACTTCAAAAGTTACATCAATATTTTTTAAAAAATCGGTTGTAGGCACTAAATCAATCGCTGCTACTGGTGTATGAATTTCAAAAACTGGTGCTTCTTCTTCTTCTAAAGTAAAAACCACTTTTTGTTCAACAACTTCATCACAAATTGGATTGATGATATCTGCTTTAATTTCTGACTCAATTGGTGATTCAAAAATTGGCTCATTAACCGGAAGACTTGCAATAGTTTTATTCAATAATTCGTGAACAATTTTTTGTTCATCTTCTAACGAATGAATAATTTTTTTAGGCTCAGTATTAACGATTTCAGCTTGTTGTTCAATATTAAAACCTGTAGCAATTACTGTTACCGAAATAGCTTCACCTAAAGCTTCTTCTTCACCAACTCCCATGATGATGTTTGCATTGTAACCAGCCTCAGACTGAATGAAATCATTGATTTCTCCGATTTCATCGATTGTGATTTCATTTGCTTCATCAGTTCCCGAAACGATTAACAACAATACGTTTTTCGCGCCAGTAATTTTGTTATCATTTAATAATGGAGAATCTAAAGCACTTGAAATGGCTTGTTTTGCTCTATCTGAACCTGATGCAGTTGCAGAACCCATGATTGCCGTTCCGCTGTTTGACAATACGGTTTTAGCATCTTTAAGGTCGATATTTTGAGTATAGTGGTGCGTAATTACTTCAGCAATTCCTCTTGATGCAGTAGCTAACACTTCATCCGCTTTAGAGAAACCTGCTTTGAAACCTAAGTTTCCGTAAACTTCACGTAATTTATTATTATTGATAACTACTAAAGAATCCACTTGTTTACGTAAACGTTCAACTCCAGCTAACGCTTGCTCAGAGCGAACTTTTCCTTCAAATTGAAAAGGAATCGTAACAATACCCACTGTTAAAATGTCGCGCTCTTTTGCCAATTGCGCAATTACAGGAGCCGCACCAGTTCCAGTTCCTCCACCCATACCTGCGGTGATAAAAACCATTTTGGTGTTGCTGTCCAACATTTTTTCAATTTCGGCAATACTTTCTATAGCAGATTGTTGACCTACTTCAGGATTTGCACCAGCACCTAAGCCTTCGGTTAAGCTTACACCTAACTGAATTTTATTTGGTACAGGACTGTTTTGTAATGCCTGAGAATCAGTATTACAAACTACAAAATCAACACCTTTAATGCCTTGTTTAAACATGTGGTTAATGGCATTACTACCTCCACCACCAACGCCAATTACTTTAATTACGTTAGATTGGTTTTTAGGTAAATCGAATGAAATGTTTCCAAATTCTGACATAGTATCTCCTTTTATTCTGCGTTATCTAAAAATTCTTTAATCTTATCAATGTATTTATCAAAAAACGAACGTTTGATTTTATCATCTGTTGTTTCATGTTTGATAGGCTGAGTTGCTTTTGGCTCCTCTTTTTCTTCCTCAATAATTGGGTCTTCCACCACTGCTTGAGGACGAACCACCACTACTGGCTCTTCTTTTTTCATTTCTACAAACGGAGTAGCACTTCTAGTATTGTTTCTAATACTATTCATTACTAAACCAACTGCTGTTGCATATAATGGACTTGATAATTCTTCGTTTGAATCACCTGCTAAATGCTCGTTTGGATATCCAATTCTAGTATCCATTCCTGTTATGTACTCAACTAGTTGTTTTATGTGTTGCAATTGCGCTCCACCTCCTGTTAATACAATACCAGCAATTAATTTTTTCTTAGGATCTTCATGTCCGTATAACTTAATTTCAGCATAGACTTGCTCAATGATTTCCACTACTCTTGCGTGAATAATTTTTGACAAGTTTTTTAGCGAAATTTCTTTTGGTTCTCTACCTCTTAATCCTGGAATCGAAACGATTTCGTTGTCTTTATTTTCTCCTGGCCAAGCTGAACCAAAACGAGTTTTTAATAACTCTGCTTGTTTTTCAATAATCGAACATCCTTCTTTAATATCTTCCGTAATTACATTTCCTCCGAAAGGAATAACAGCTGTATGACGAATGATTCCATCTTTAAAAATGGCTAAATCGGTTGTTCCACCACCTATATCTATCAAAGCAACTCCTGCTTCTTTTTCTTCCTGACTCAATACTGCATCTGCTGATGCTAATGGCTCTAATGTTAGTCCAGACAATTCTAATCCAGCACTTTTAACACATCTTCCCAAATTTCGAATCGAAGCCGCTTGACCAACTACGACGTGAAAACTAGACTCTAATCTTCCACCGTACATTCCGATTGGTTCTTTAATTTCGGCTTGACCATCGATTTTAAATTCTTGTGGCAAAACATGGATAATTTCTTCCCCTGGCAACATTGCTAATTTATGAACTTGGCCAATTAATGTATCAATATCAGCATCACCAATTACCTCTTCCGCATTTGGGCGGCTGATATAATCACTGTGTTGAATGCTACGAATATGTTGTCCTGCAATACCTACAACAACATCATTTATTTTATAACCCGAATCATTTTCAGCATCAGTTACCGCCTGCTGAATAGATTGTATGGTTTGTGTAATATTGTTTACAACACCCCTATGAACACCTAAGCTTTTAGATTTTCCTACTCCAAGAATTTCTAGCTTTCCGTATTCATTCTTCTTCCCTATCATTGCTACAATTTTAGTTGTACCAATGTCTAATCCTACTGCAATGTTGTCTTTGTTCATAACTCGTTCTATTTCTTACAAACCACTTGTTGTGTAAACATCAAGTTTACCTCTTTATAACTTTTAATCAATGTATCTTTTACAGCATGATGAAAAAATGCTTTGTAATTTTTTAGCTTTTTTTCAACATTTATTGGTTTCCCAAATGCTATTTTATAATCATAACTTCTGTTGGTTAAAACCACATTACCAGAAGGCATAATTTTGGCACCTGTAATGTTTTTACTCAAGAAATCATCTTTTTTGATTTCATTGAATAACAACAAATAGGGTTTTTTAGTTCCTTTACTCATTTCGCCAGATACTAGCGGAACTCGTGCCGAAAAATTTTGCGACAATGACATCTTATCACCTTTTGAATCAAGATAATAATTTTCACTATCTGTAATAACTCTTACGATTGGGGCCTTTTGAGTAATACGCGTATTTAGAAAACCATCTATTGTTGAAAAAACTTGTGCTTTTTCAATCATCTCGTGATCATCGAGAATAGTTTCTAAAGTATTCAAATCTACTTTATCTTTTTGTATTCTTGAAGTACCTCCCAAATTTTGTATTAACAAGTTATTAACCATTTCATGTGTTAAAAACATATTCTCATTCGACTCAAATTTGATATCTATCTTACTGATTTTACGCTCACTATTTCTCTTTGAAGAAAAAGAGTACAGAAAAATCATCACAAAAATGATTAACACTAATCGAATAGTATGCCAATTAATTCTTCTCATGAAGCGCTTTTTTTAAGTCTTTTACCAGCTCTCCAATATCACCCGCGCCAATAGTTATAAACACATCGGCATCTGAATTTTCAAAAGCTCTGAACAATTCGTCTTTGCTTACTAATTTTTTATTTGGATTGTTAATCTTATTTAACAACCAAGTCGAGTTCACACCTTCCATAGGCAACTCGCGAGCGGGATAAATTTCCAATAATAAAATCTCGTCGAATTGACTTAAGCTTTCTGCAAAACCATCCACAAAATCTTTCGTTCTACTAAACAAATGCGGTTGAAATGCTGCGATGATCTTTTTACCCGGATACAATTCTCGAACCGCTTGATGCACCGCGTTAATTTCTGTTGGATGATGCGCATAATCATCAATATAAACCAATTCTTCTTCTCTAATTTGAAAAGAAAAACGTCTTCTTACACCTTTAAAACTTGCTAAAGCTGCACTGATTTTCTCATTAGAAACACCATAAGATTTCGCCATCGCAAATGCCAACAATGCATTAGTTAAATTATGATGACCTGGTAATCCAAACTTTACATTTTGAACAAGTTCAGTAGGTGTTTTTACATCGAATACATAAAACCCGTTTTCAATTCGAATATTTTGAGCTGAAAAATCAGCATTATTGTTCACTCCGATAGTATTACCTTCTAATGGCAATCCATTGATAATATATAAATTTTCACTTGGCGTTTTAGCTGCAAATTCTCTAAATGACTCTTCAATATGTGCTGCATCTCCGTAAATATCTAAATGATCAGCATCCATAGAGGTTACACAAGAAACATTAGGATGCAAATGCAAAAATGAACGATCAAATTCATCAGCTTCCACGACCGTAACCGTTTTTCCAGATCCTATTAAATTAGAATTATAATTTTCAACAATTCCTCCTAAAAAAGCCGTTACATCTACACCACTTTCATATAAAACGTGACCTAAAATGCTTGATGTTGTTGTCTTTCCATGTGTTCCTGCAACTGCAAAACAATACGTGTCTTTGGTAATAATCCCTAAAACTTCTGCACGTTTTTTAATATTGTATTCTCTCTCTACGAAATAATTCCACTCCGAATGCGAAACCGGAACAGCTGGCGTAACAACAACTAGTGTATTTTCTCTATAAAAATCAGAAGGGATAAGATTGATATTGTCCTCAAAATGAATTTCTAAACCTATTTCTTGCAATTCATCCGTTAACTGCGTTGGTGTTTTGTCATAACCCACTACTTTTTTTCCAATGTATTGAAAATAGCGCGCTAAAGCACTCATTCCGATGCCTCCGATGCCGATGAAATAAACATTATGTATTTGATTTAGATTCATTTCTTTAGTTAAATTGTTTAACTGTTAATTTGTTTAGTTGATTAGCTTAACTATTTCTTCAACAATATCTTTTGTCGCGTTTGGTTTGGCTAATTTCTTTATGTTTTGACTTAATTCAGCTTGTTTATTTTCGCTTGAAATTAAATCGGAAAAAACCGTTTCAAATTGAGCTTCTAATTCTGATTCTCTGATTAAGATGGCTCCGTTTTTATCTGAAATTGCTTTAGCATTTTTAGTTTGATGATCTTCGGCAACATTTGGTGACGGAATGAAAATCGTTGGTTTTCCAACAATACACAATTCCGAAACAGATGATGCTCCTGAACGAGAAATTACGACATCCGCAGCAGCGTAAACCAAATCCATTCTATCAATAAAAGCTACTACTTGAACGTTTTCTTTTTCATTATATTTTGAGTAATCGTTCAAATATAATTTTCCGCATTGCCAGATGATTTGAATGTTTTGACTCAATAGAAAATCCAATTCTTTTTCAATCAATTGGTTAATTCTTCTAGCGCCTAAACTTCCACCTAAAACCAACAAGGTTTTTTTATTTACATCTAATTTAAAATAAACGATAGCTTCACTTTTACTTGCTTCGTTTATCAAATCCTGACGCACTGGATTTCCAGTTAAAATCATTTTATCTTTTGGAAAAAATCGCTCCAAATTATCGTAAGCCACACAAATTCTATTTGCTTTTTTAGCTAATAATTTATTCGTGATCCCAGGATATGAATTTTGTTCTTGAATAACCGTTGGAATATTTAACATCGAAGCCACTTTCAAAACGGCTCCACTTGCAAAACCTCCAGTACCAATTACTACATCTGGTTTAAAACTTTTAATAATTCGAAATGAATTCCACATACTTGAAAGCAGTTTAAATGGAAACATCGCATTATCTATAGTTAGTTTTCGTTGAATTCCCGAAATCCATAATCCTTTGATAGCGTAACCTGCTTGAGGCACTTTTTGCATTTCCATTTTATCTTTGGCGCCTACAAAAAGAAACTCCGCTTCTGGAAAACGAGTTTTTAATTCGTTTGCAATCGCAACAGCTGGATAAATATGTCCGCCTGTTCCGCCTCCGCTTATTATGAATCTTGGTTTTTTCATTACTTTTTATTTAAAACTGCGTTCATT
>ERZ1034361.1499-NODE-1499-length-12360-cov-2.912806_pt1 | contig 12360 bp, 10 predicted proteins | sample MGYA00520617_ERZ1034361 | MGnify/ENA primary metagenome ERZ1034361 (study PRJEB33736, sample SAMEA104284507) | Azolla filiculoides | biome: Urban; feature: Water surface; material: Ditch water | place: Netherlands | collected 2015-10-28 | depth 0-0.1 m ... | reverse complement strand
CAAAACCATACCCCGAAGTAAATGGTTAGCTGAAATGCTTTAACAAATTCTTCCCTAGCTTTCTCTTTGAAAGTTTTGGAATTATTGTGTGATGTGTGTGTGGAATTCATATAGATATCTAAAGTGCAGGGCACCCTGGTTAATGGTTTAGCAGTTACTGCAAGAGCCGCCAGCTTCAACGGGGGCAGGTTCATGGGTATAGCGTGCAATAAATGCGTGCTTGCTCTTCAGCGGTAATTTAATCCAGACAAAGTGACCCGATCCCGGGGCAACATCAATGGGTTCGCCTTTGAGATTCCACATGGCATCGAGCACCATATCTTGATTACCCTCGGGCTCAATGATTTCTAATTTATCTCCAAGGGAGAAGCGGTTCTTAACATCCACCTTAACGCGACCTGTGGCCTCATCAATTTCTAAAGTTTCACCAACATAAAGACTTCTGCCTGATAAAGAGTGGCCACGCATATAGAGTTGATATTCTTTATCGTGATGACGCTCATAAAAGCCATCTGTATAGCCACGATTTGCAAGACCTTCTAAATTACCAATGAGGGACATATTCATTGGGCGACCAGCTACTGCATCATCAATCGCAGTGCGATAGGCTTGGCAGGTGCGCGAAACGTAATAGGGTGACTTGGTGCGCCCCTCAATCTTGAATGAGTCCACGCCCATCTTCGTTAAGCGTTCAATATGCTCAATCGCGCGCAAATCCTTGGAGTTCATGATGTAAGTGCCGTGCTCATCTTCTTCCATTGGCATCAAATCATCTGGACGACGCGACTCTTGGAGAAGGACTACATCACCACTAGTATTTTGCTGACCTGGCTTGACCTTGTAATCCCAACGGCAAGCGTTGGTACAGGCACCCTGATTGGAGTCACGATGTGACATATAGCCAGATAGTAAGCAACGACCAGAATAGGCAATACACAAAGCGCCATGAACAAATACTTCTAATTCCATTTCTGGACAGTCTTGACGAACCTCTTCGATTTCATCAAAAGAAAGTTCGCGCGATAGGATGACTCGGCTAATACCAACGGAGCGCCAGAACTTCGCAGAGGCACCATTCACAGTATTGGCCTGAACCGATAAATGAATTGGCATATCTGGCCAAGCTTCTCTAGCCATCATGATGAGGCCGGGATCTGACATGATCATGGCATCAGGTTTCAATGCAACAACTGGATCCATATCTTTAATGTAGGTACGCGTCTTTCCACCATGAGGCAGTAGATTCGATACGAGGTAAAACTTTTTACCTAGAGCGTGAGCGGTATCGATACCTTCCTTCAGCGTTTCCATTTTTCCGAAGTCGTTATTACGCACTCGGAGTGAGTAACGTGGTTGTCCGGCATAAATGGCATCAGCACCAAAGTCAAAGGCGGTGCGCAGCATAGAGAGGCTGCCGGCGGGGGCTAGAAGTTCTGGAATCTTAGTCATGGTGCTATTTTAGTGAATACAGGCATTCTTGTTGGATTTACGGCGAGATCAAGCTCTGGGAGCTACCAGTCAAGTATTTACCAAGCATTCTAGGTAATCAGACCTCCATGCAGAGTATCCTACGGGGTCTGTGGCCAGCATTTAAAAACGAACAAGGCGTCTTCCCTTGAGCTCTCCACCTGAAATCGAAGGCATTAACCAAAGAATGCAATGACCAAACTCACATCTAAACCCATCCTCAAAAAAGCCAGTGGTATTTTGGCGCAAGAGTTTGCTATTCCCAAAGACATCGCTTGGGCTTGGGTTACTTTGCTACTGTCACAAGAAGAACAAAAGCGCGATAGTGAAGAAAAACGTTATGCCCGTATCGCCGAATTTGAGGCCTGGATTGTGGAGCTCAACTTACCAACTGATCCAAAAAATCCCGGAAGTACTGCAGTAAGTCCAGAGTCAGTAAAAAACTCAGCCAGAAATGTATTTGAGTGGCCGCATGAGTACATCTTTGAAGAGCCTGTAGCAGTTAAGCATCCAGACTCTAAGATGACTTACAGCGATACGATCACAAAACCAATTTTGGATGCAATTAAGGATGCTGGGGGTTCCGATGATCGTCCTGCACTCATTGCCATTTTGGAGGGCTATGCAAAAGAAGGTAAAGAACCTTTTGCCAATGTCACACCAGAAGGAATTGAATGGAAGGGCGCTAATTGGTCGGAAGGGGACAAGTTGAATCTGCTCACCATCAAAACCCTCAATAACCGTCTCGCTAATTTAAGAAAGAAAGGGTTGATCTAGGCTCAATCACTTCACCTAGGTTGCAAAAGAAAAAACCACCTCGCAAGGTGGTTTTCTTATATTTGGCTCCTCGACCTGGGCTCGAACCAGGGACCTACGGATTAACAGTCCGGCGCTCTACCAACTGAGCTATCGAGGAATAAGCCGATATTATAGCAAGATGAAATCATCTACTCCAAGTTCTGTACAGATCCCTAAAGTATTGACCATCGCCGGGTCCGATAGTGGCGGCGGCGCGGGCATCCAGGCGGACCTCAAGGTCATTACAGCCTTGGGTGGATATGGAATGTCGGTCATCACCGCTATTACTGCGCAGAACACTTTGGGGGTGAGTCGCATTCAGGATATTGACCTTGATGTAGTTGAGGCTCAGATCGATGCAGTATTTATGGACATTGGGGTGGACATTGTCAAAATCGGGATGCTTGCCAGTCCAGAAATTGTCCGTACCGTGGCTTCTGCGCTCAAGCGTCATGGGGCTAAGAGAATCGTTTTGGATCCGGTATTAAGAGCTACATCAGGGGCCAGTCTAGGTGGAGATGACACTGCCCAGGCAATCATTCAAGAGTTATTCCCGATGGCGACATTGGTAACCCCAAATCTGGAGGAGGCCTCCTTACTCTTGGGTCGAGAATTATTCGGTCCTGCGGATTTCAAGCTTGCCGCCGAGGAGTTGCTTGAGTTAGGTCCACAAGCAGTCTTGATTAAGGGCGGACATCTGGATGCTACCCATACTCAGCTGACAGATTTTCTGATGTGGCGAACCATGGAAGAGGGTCTTGAAGTGATTCAGTCAAAAGAATTTAAGCACTACCGAGTTAACACAGCTAATACGCATGGAACTGGTTGCTCGTTAGCCTCAGCCATCGCCACCTATTTAGCGGATGGTCACGATCTCTCACATTCTGTTGCAAAGGCCATCTCTTATGTAGAGGCCGGCTTAGAGGCTGGGCGTTTCTTGAGTATTGGCGAAGGCCCTGGACCCTTGTGGCATATGCATGATTTTTATCCAACCGCATTACCGAAAGAAGAGGGCAAGTATTAAAGATTCAGGATTGAAGATTAAGGCTTAAGTTTTCATCAGCTCTTGCAGTCGCTTTACTGCTGCTTTAGGATCGCTTGATCCACTGATTGCCCTAACAACGGCAACCGAGCCCACGCCGCTCTGTGCAACCGCATGAATGCTGCCCTCATCAATACCGCCAATGGCAACTAAGGGGTAATGATTCATCAACTGGGCATACTTATAAAGACGACCCAAACCCTGAGGCGCAGTTTCCATCTTCTTTAAGTTCGTTGGAAAAACAGCGCCCATGGCAATATAACTTGGGCAGAAGCGATCTGCGTAGGCCATCTCAGCATAGCCATGCGTGCTCAGCCCTAAGCGCAGTCCTGCAGATCGAATAGCATCTAAATCTGCCGTCTCCAAATCCTCTTGACCCAAGTGGATTCCGTAGGCTTCAGCTTCAATTGCCTCTTGCCAATAGTCATTAATGAAGAGTAAGGTTCTACTGCCCTCAACAGCCTTCACTGATTCTGCAATGTGTTTTCGAATCAGCTTTTTATCTTCGGACTTAAAGCGTAATTGCACCGTCGGAATTTCAGCATCAACCATGCGCTTTACCCATTCGGCATCTGGCATGACAGCATATAAACCTAAACGCTTTGGGCACTCCGCAAAGGCATTGGGATTCATATTCCGAGTCCAAGGCAGCAAATCAAAATGCTCGGGTCTTGATGGCCACTTAAAGGGGTTAAATCCACCGTCTTGATGAACCATGCGAGACCAAGCTTTACCTAAGACATTGGCGTCACGCTCAATGAAGCCCATTTGAATTGCAGCGACCATGCCAGCAAGTTCGTAATGATCTGCCGCATGCTCGTTATCAATTTTTGGAGGAGGTGATGACATGCTGTATGCCGGTATAGGCAAACACAAGTCATCATTAAAAACAACAGAAACAATATGATCTGCAAGATCGCGAACTAAGCTCATTCAGTATGGTTCTTTAACTTTGATGCCAAAAAGGCGTACCAACCAATGGTGTACTGGCTTGAGCAGATTGCTGGGCTTTCATGGCGCCTGAGAGGTGGGCGGTGCGACCGGCATCTACTGCCATCGCAAACGCTTTAGCCATTGCAACAGGATCATCAGCTAATGCTACTGCCGTATTGAGTAAGACGCCATCAAAACCCCATTCCATCACGCTACATGCATGGGACGGTAGACCTAAGCCGGCATCCACTAAAAGCGGAACCTTCAAACGGTCACGAAGTAGTTTTAATGCGTAGGGATTTAAAGGACCTTGACCAGTTCCAATCGGTGCGGCCCAGGGCATGACAGCCTGACATCCTACATCCACTAAGCCTTGGCACAAAATCAGATCTTCGGTGCAATAAGGCAAGACCTTAAAACCATCTTTTATTAAAGTTTCTGCTGTAGAAACTAGCCGCAATGTATCAGGCTGCAATGTGTAGTCATCGCCGATGAGCTCTAACTTTATCCAGTTAGTTTCAAATACTTCACGAGCCATCTGCGCGGTAGCAATCACTTCTTTTGGACTATGGCAACCGGCGGTATTAGGTAAAACCGGCACAGCCATTTTCTTTAGGAGATCCCAAAATCCAGAGTGCGCTTCTGTAGTGGAGGTGCCTTGCCTACGAAGACTAACAGTAATCATTCCGGGATTGGATTGCTTGACAGCATTTTCCAAAACCTGTGGTGATGGATAACGCGATGTCCCTAGCAATAAACGGCTAGCCAAAGTCTCGCCATACAGCACTAAGGGGTCTGCGGTAGTTGCAGGATTTGGTAAAGGGGCGGTCATGAGAATGGAGTGATTACATATTTTTTATTCATTAATAAGTTAGCCGCCAGTGACTGGTGCAATGACTTCCATTTCATCGCCTTCATGCAAGATTTCCTCGGCATGCCTAGTCTTAGGCACGAATTCATAATTGATTGCAACGGCAAAGGGGGGTTGCGCATCAATCATCACCAGTACATCATCAATCGTGCTGTTATCTGGAACCTCATGAGCTACTTGATTCACCATTATGCGCATGCGCTTAACTCCTGATCAGCGGTAACTGACACCTGTAAGTCTAAGTCGATTGCTAAAGGACTGGAGCCCGTGTTCAATATTTCTAGTGCGCAGTCCAGAATGGCTGGAGAGATCATGAAACCATGTCGATAGAGTCCATTGATCATCATGAGCTTGGCTTGATGCGGCTTTTGATCAACGCTAATCTCGGGCAAATTATCTTTTAGCGTAGGGCGACATTGGGTTGCCATCTCTAAAATACGTGCTTCTGCAAAACCACTGTGCACGGTATAGACCGCACTGAGCAATTCCATTGCGGATCGAACGCTCATTGGAGAGAGATCTTCGGATTCAATCTCGGTTGCTCCAACAACATAGACATCATCTTCTTTTGGGGCGATGTAAATCGGGTAGCGCGGATGGATTAGGCGAGTAGGGCGACGCAGCTTCACTTCAGGTGCATGCAAACGAATGACTTCACCACGAACACCGCGTAAATCTTTTGAAGAGTTATCAAGTTGATTCCAGGAATCCTTTGCGCCCAAGCCGCGACAATCAATTACCCAATCAAATCCATTCTCGGTATTGCGAAGTTGCTCAGGATCGGTGGATTGATTCCAATGACAATGCACCTTCATTAAGGTGAGCTCGACTAGTAAAGCTTCCAGTAATTGGCGGTTATCGAGCTGACCTTCATTGGGTAGGTAGAGGCCTTGGGTAAAGCGCTCAGAAACCCCGGGTTCAATTTCCGCAAGTGACTGACTATCTAAATGAAGCGGCTTAGAAAGCGTCCGATTGCGATCGCAATTTCTTTCAAGATGGGAGGCAAAACGCTCAGCATCACTGGCATCTTGACGATGCCATAAGATCAAAGTGCCATCTTGCTGAAAGTAAACCGGCTTAGCCAATTCATCGATGAGTTGCTTCCAGCGCGGGAGGCTATGAACACCCATCCGTACGACGTTATCTTCCGTAATGGCAGATTCCGCTAGAGGTGCAAGCATTGCAGCGGCAATACGTGCAGCCGCATTAGCGGCATCTGAGCCGCCTTTCTCAAACAGCTCAACTTGAGCGCCGCGTTTAGCAAGCGCAACCGCCAGCAACCGACCCATAAGGCCGGCGCCAACGATGGCATATTTGCCGCTTGAGAATGCTTTAGTCACTTACTGATAAATCTCGCTACCGCGCTTACGAAACTCTGCTGACATCTCTTCCATACCTTTTTGTGGATCGGCTGAGGCTTCTGCAGTAATCGGAATCACTTTTGCTTTCGGATTGCCATCAGCATCCAATGTAGCTGCGTAATCACGTACTTCTTGTGTGATCTTCATTGAGCAGAACTTCGGTCCACACATTGAGCAGAAGTGGGCAATTTTCGCACCTTCAGCAGGTAAGGTTGCATCGTGATACTCACGAGCACGCTCAGGATCTAAGCCAAGATTAAATTGATCTTCCCAGCGGAACTCAAAACGCGCCTTGGATAAAGCGTTATCGCGAACTTGTGCACCAGGTAAGCCTTTAGCTAAGTCTGCGCCATGGGCTGCAATCTTGTACGTGATGATGCCGGTACGGACATCTTCCTTATCTGGCAAACCTAAATGCTCTTTTGGTGTGACATAGCAAAGCATCGCTGTGCCGTACCAACCAATTTGCGCAGCACCAATACCGCTGGTGATGTGATCGTATCCAGGAGCGATATCGGTAATCAATGGTCCAAGGGTATAGAAGGGCGCTTCTAAGCAGTGCTTTAATTCCTCAGTCATATTTTCTTCAATGCGCTGCATTGGAACGTGACCAGGGCCTTCAATCATCACTTGAACATCATGCTTCCAAGCCTTTGCCGTCAATTCGCCAAGGGTATGAAGTTCGCCAAACTGTGCGGCATCATTCGAGTCTGCAATACAACCAGGACGCAAACCATCACCCAAACTAAATGACACGTCATAGGCTTTCATGATCTCGCAGATCTCATCAAACTTCGTGTAGAGGAAGTTTTCTTTATGGTGCGCTAAACACCACTTCGCCATGATGGAGCCACCACGTGAGACGATGCCAGTGATACGTTCATGCGTTAAAGGAACATAGGGCAGCAATACACCAGCATGAATGGTGAAGTAATCGACACCTTGTTCAGCTTGTTCAACCAAGGTGTCGCGGAACATTTCCCAAGTGAGATCTTCTGCAATACCACCGGTCTTATCCAGCGCTTGATAAATTGGAACGGTACCAATGGGAACTGGTGAATTACGAATAATCCACTCACGGGTTTCATGAATATGCTTACCAGTAGACAGATCCATGATGGTGTCTGCACCCCAACGGATCGACCACACCATTTTTTCTACTTCCTCATTAATCGATGAGGTCACAGCAGAGTTACCTAGATTGCCGTTAATCTTCACGCGGAAGTTGCGACCAATAATCATGGGCTCGAGCTCAGGGTGATTGATGTTGGCCGGAATGATGGCGCGGCCTGCTGCGATCTCGGAGCGTACAAATTCACCGGTAACGATGTCTGGCAAATTGGCGCCATAGCTCTTGCCAGGATGCTGCTTGAGTAGTTGTTTGTATTCTGGATTCTTGCGTAATTGCTCTAAACCCATAGACTCACGCAAGGCAACATATTCCATTTCAGGAGTCACGATGCCTTTGCGGGCGTAATACATTTGACTTACGTTTTGTCCTGCTTTGGCAACACGCGGAGGATTGATATGAGCAAAACGTAAATTTTGAGTTGCTGCATCTTGTGAGCGGGCAACACCATACTCAGAACTCGGTCCAGCTAATTGCACTGTGTCACCGCGTTCTTCAATCCAGTTCTTGCGCAATAAAGGCAAACCTTTTTCCAGATTGATCACAATATCGGGATCACTATAGGGTCCTGAAGTGTCATAAACCGGTACGGGAGGATTAGGCACCATCTCTTCGCCTACTCGAGTCGATAGTTGCTCGATCATGCGAATCGGAGCTTTGATATCTGGACGCGAGCCCTCAAGATAGGTTTTGGTAGAAGCGGGATAGGCAAATTTCTGGCCAAAGTCACGCTCTAAGCTCTTTAAGCTCGGAATTTCTGGTTTAGATTTAGTGTTGGTATCGCTCATGTCCATCTCCTGACTGTAATTAGATGGACGAAACCGGGTGACGGTCTGATGGAAAACTCCCCACGCCAGCATTACCTGGATCGGGTTATAGGGTCTTTCTCAGCGCCTCATAGTAAAAATCACCATCAGGGCACCCCTGTTTCATCCTTAGAGCTAATTTAACCACGAATTCACGCCAAGTTGGGTGACCAAAATCAAGTAGTGAAGGGTGTTTCAGTCTAGGACGGGGGAATCTAGCCTGCTTTGGTATTACGCAATATGAAATCCGCAGTCACAAAAGCAGCATCGCTAGTGAATTCATCAGCCAGAATGCGGGCTGCAGCCTCTGAAATCGAGATTTCGATAAAACCACTGACTTCACCATCGTGGTTAGTGGGTACAAAGTTGTCCGCTAGCTCCAAGTCATAGATATAGAGCTGCTCATCATGAAAACCGCGCCCTGGAATGGGGCGGCGCATATGAATACGACCAACTGGCTCAATTTGGTCAGAAATCTGCGGTGGGACGCCAGCTTCTTCCCATAGTTCTCGGCGGGCGTTCACCCAGGGGGTCTCATCGGCCCCAATACCGCCTGCAGCCAAGTTATCTAGCCGACCCGGGTCAGTGGCCTTGGTTTCACTGCGGCGTCCAAGCCAGAGATTGCCGGCCTTGGTATAGCCATTAATGTGGGTTGCCATGCTCTGAAAGCCAAAAGTACGGAAGGCAGAGCGCTCTAAACGGAAGTATTCATGCCCATTTTGGTCAATCCAAGCGAAATCCTCATGTCGCCAGCCTGGAATAAAGCCACCTTGTTGCATCCGATCGGCTAATTTCGCCAAGCTCTCGGAGAGTGCCACAGGTCTTGCTTGGCGAATAGTCAGGCGATCGTGACCTATTTCTACATGGGATATTGGATTTTTGGCTAAGGATTCTTGTAAATACGGGATGAAATCCGGATTTAAGTGCCCAATGACCTGCCCAGAGGATGTGCCACCCAGAAAGTGGATCGGTAAAAAATCCTGTGGGGCTGACCTCGCCGTGTTTTGGAGCATCTCCTCAAGGGCGGCAATGGTGCTGGTGGTGAGCTTATACATGCCCTAAGTGTAAGAGAAATTAAAAATACTAAAAAAGTAATCTAAAAATCTATAAATGAATTTCAATTGTCAACAGATCTTTACTTATATTTTTGTCAGAAGCGGATGCTCATAATTTAAGCAAGCTAGGTCACTCTATACAAATCTACGACTTACGAAAACTTTCGAGTATTTATCCACAAAACCTGTGGATAAGTTTTTAATCGGGAGTGGTCCCGCCGACAGGAATCGAACCTGTATCCCACGCTTAGGAGGCATGTGCACTATCCATTGTGCTACGGCGAGAATAAAAAATAATATACTATTTTTTAAAAAGATGTTATGGCAAGAAACATTATCCACTGATTACCAACCACACAAGGCCCAAACTGAATTGGTGATTGCCACCATCATATCGGGAGCAAAGTAAGCAGAAAAAATAATGCCTAAGAGCATTAATGAAAATGCGTAAAAAAATAAACGTACAAGTGACATTTTCATCGGTAAAAATTAAACAGCGGCAGCACGATGAATCGCGCGCTCTTTGACTGGTATGTTGACCAAAAATGCAAACAAGCCTAAGGCTATCGCAATGTTCCACACAATCAGATAGGAGCCGGTGCGATCAAATAGGTAGCCACCAAAATAAGCGCCGCAGAAGCTCCCCAATTGATGCGAGAAGAACACTAGACCTGAGAGCATGGTGAGGTATTTCACACCAAAGATCTGTGCCACGATGGCATTGGTAAGTGGGATGGTAGACAGCCACAGGAAGCCCATGATAGCTGCAAAGATGTAGGTAGACATTGGGCTGAGAGGTAGCCAAATAAAGGCCATGATCGCAATAGACCTGCCGATATAGATGCCCGACAGGAGGTAGCGCTTTGGAAAACGTTGACCTAATATTCCGGCGCTATAGGTGCCAAAAATATTAAAGAGTCCAATGAGTGCTAATGCCGTTGTCGCGACTGCGGGTGCACCAACATCAGGATAGATCTTGGATAAATCTTTAAGGTAGGGTGCTAAGTGAACGGCAATAAACACTACCTGAAATCCGCACACAAAATAACCTAATGTGAGTAATTTAAAACTAGGATTGTGGATCGCTTCTTTTAACGCTTCTTTAATAGTTTGATTATTGCCTTGCTGTGCATTGGCAACATTTGGTTCGCGCAACATAAACGCAATCGGAATCATCAAGCTAGCCATGAGCGCTAACATGAGCAGTGCATCGTTTGCACCAAAGCTAGTGAGTAAGCCTTGCTCAACTGGAATCATTAAGAACTGTCCGAATGATCCAGCTGCTGCTGCAATACCCATTGCCCACACACGTTTTTCTGCAACAACATTACGACCTAAGATTCCATAGATCACGCTATAGGTTGTTGCAGTTTGTGCAAGACCTATTAGTAATCCGCCAGCTAATGAAAAGTTCAATGCGTCTGTGGAGATCGCCATGCCGGCTAAACCGAGTGCATAGAGTGCACCACCAGCAACCATGATTTTGAATGCACCGTAACGATCAGCTAAAGCGCCAGTGATCGGCTGAACTGCTCCCCAAATGAGATTTTGTAATGCAATAGTGAGTGCAAAAGTTTCGCGACCCCAGCCATTGGCGGAGGTAATTGGAAGATTAAATAATCCAAAACCATGGCGTATTCCCATGGAAAAAGTCACCATGAGCCCGCCAAAAATCAGCACTTGGATTAGTGATAACTTTGGGCTTGAGCTGTTGGATGACATTGGGATTAGATGATGCCTTTTTCTTGGAGGGTGGCAATAGCCCGGGTGTCTAGATTGAGGCGTTCCCGCAGAATTTCATCCGTATGCTGACCCAAGGTGGGTGGTGCCATGCGCACCTCAACCGGGGTTTCTGAGAGTCGCATAGGGCTGCCAACCAACTTCATATTGCCCGCGGTAGGGTGTGGAACGTCAATTTGGACGCCGCGCGCCTTAACTTGCTCGTTATCAAAGACTTCTTCGAAGTTATTAATAGGGCCGCAAGGTACGTTTGCCGCCTCTAAAAGCTGGATCCACTCCGCCTTGGTTTTGCGACGTGTCATGACTTCTAGTAATGGAATCAGGGACTTACGATTCTCTACTCGAATAGGATTATTAATATAAAGGGGGTTACTAGCCAAGTGCGCCTCACCACCAGCAGTCACAAAGTGCTTGAATTGACCATCATTGCCAACGGCGACGATCATCCAGCCATCTGAGGTGGGAAAGGTTTGGTAGGGAACAATGATCGGGGAGGCGTTACCCCAGCGACGCGGCACCTTATCAGAGCATAAATAAGCACTAGAGACATTGGCCATTACTGCAATTTGAGTATCTAGGAGGGCCATATCGATATATTGACCCTGTCCCGTTTTATCTCGATGGACGACTGCAGCCAGGATGGCAGTGCTGGCGTACATGCCAGTAAAGATATCGGCAATCGCCACACCAGCCTTTTGTGGGCTGGCACCTTCAAAGTCATCGGCCTCGCCAGTAACGCTCATAAAACCACCCATTCCCTGGATGATGAAGTCATAGCCAGGGCGCTGAGCATAGGGACCATTTTGGCCAAAACCGGTAATAGAGCAGTAAATAAGGTCGGATTTGACCTTTTTGAGGCTTTCGTAATCCAGACCGTACTTGGCTAAGTCCCCAACTTTGTAGTTTTCAATCACTACATCCGACTCTTTGGCGAGTTGCCGAATGATTTCTTGGCCCTCGGGCTTACTAATATCGACTGTAATGGAGCGTTTATTGCGGTTAATGCAGATGAAATAAGCTGTTTCTGCAGTGTCATTGCCATGCGGATCCTTTACAAAGGGAGGGCCCCAATGGCGGGTATCGTCCCCAAGGCCTGGACGCTCGACTTTGATGACGTCTGCACCGAGATCAGCGAGGTTTTGTGCGCACCACGGGCCG
>ERZ1034361.1496-NODE-1496-length-12376-cov-3.535247_pt1 | contig 12376 bp, 11 predicted proteins | sample MGYA00520617_ERZ1034361 | MGnify/ENA primary metagenome ERZ1034361 (study PRJEB33736, sample SAMEA104284507) | Azolla filiculoides | biome: Urban; feature: Water surface; material: Ditch water | place: Netherlands | collected 2015-10-28 | depth 0-0.1 m ... | reverse complement strand
CAGGTTGCCGACGTAAAGTTTGTTGCCCATGAAGGACTCCTCAAAATACTCAAAAAACGCGATGGAGTCCGCTAGCGCAATCAACAAACCAGTGAAGAATTCTCAAGACGCGAAACTGACCATAACACCGCAAACCTGTGCAACCGGTAAAAGCAGCACGTGAGGATTATGCGCCACATCCTGCAAACATGCCACTCCAATCGGTTTCTCGTATCAAGGGCAGCAGCACAGACACAAAATCAGCACGCGACAGCATGACCGCTTCCCATGCAGCAGCGCTCGAAACGCGCTTACCAACTGACCTCCCGATCGGGTGTTGCGCTGATTTTGTGAATGCTCAGATCCGCACCATCAAACTCTTCCTCCTGGCTCATTCGCAGACCCAGCGTGACCTTCAGAATGCCATAGACCGAAAGGCCGCTCAGCAGCGCCCAGTACACGCCCATGACCGTGCCGATAAGTTGCGCTCCAAGACTGATGCCGCCCATGCCGCCCAGCGCCTTCGCGCCAAAAATGCCTGCAGCAATGCCGCCCCAGGCACCGCACAAGCCATGCAAAGGCCAAACCCCAAGCACATCGTCAATCTTCCATTTGTTCTGCGTCAACGTGAACATCACCACGAACAAGCTCCCGGCCACGGCCCCGACCACCAGCGCCCCGAGCGGATGCATCAAGTCAGAACCCGCGCAGACAGCCACCAAGCCAGCGAGCGGGCCGTTATGCACAAAGCCGGGGTCATTCTTGCCAGCGACCAGCGCAGCCAGCGTCCCCCCCACCATCGCCATCAGGGAATTGACGGCCACGAGACCGGAAATTTTGTCCAGCGTCTGGGCGCTCATCACGTTGAAGCCGAACCAGCCCACGGTCAAAATCCAGGCCCCCAGCGCGAGGAACGGAATGTTCGACGGCGGGTGCGCAGAAACCGCACCGTCCTTGCGGTAGCGGTTGCTGCGCGCGCCCAGCAGGATGACCGCGGGCAATGCGACCCAGCCGCCGAGGGCATGCACCACGACGGAACCGGCAAAGTCATGGAACATCTCGCCCGTGGTCGCCTTGATCCAGCCCTGGACGCCGAAATGCTGGTTCCAGGCGATCCCCTCGAAGAAGGGATACACAAAACCAACAATGACCGCTGTGGCAATCAGCTGCGGCCAGAACTTGGACCGCTCGGCGATACCGCCCGAAATAATGGCGGGAATGGCGGCGGCGAACGTCAACAGAAAGAAAAACTTGACCAGTTCATAGCCATTTTTCGCGGCGAGCTGCTCTGCGCCCACAAAAAAGCTCGCGCCATACGCGACGGCATACCCCACCACGAAATAAACCACCGTGGACACAGAAAAGTCCACCAGAATTTTCACCAGCGCGTTGACCTGGTTCTTTTTACGGACGGTGCCAAGCTCGAGAAATGCAAATCCCGCATGCATGGCCAGAACCATGATGCCGCCAAGCAGAATGAACAAGGCGTCCGCGCCCTGTTTGAGTGCTTCCATAGTGTCCTCTTTGGAATGAATGAACTTATTTGGTGCCTTGCGGACCGGATCATCAGTCACGCACCAAAATAAAGCAAAAATCACGCCAATCGTGGTCAGCGCCGATCAAGCCGGCGTGGCCCTTAGAATAGGCAATGTCATTGGGGAGTAGCCGCCCTTCGAATCAGCGAAAGGGGCTTGCGTCAACAGACTTGTCTGTCATCGGCAGACATGGCGCAAGCGGTTCATGGACTTGGCGAGACCTTTGACCACATGGCATCCACGTCACCATCATGGGGCGGGCTGGAGATGCTGTGTGGTCATCGGTTTTGTGCAACGGTCCGGCCCGACCCCCGAAAAAATCCATGGAAGCTTTTCTCATCTCCACCGGCATCGTCGCCCTCGCCGAAATGGGCGACAAGACGCAATTGCTGGCTCTTGTGCTGGCCGCGCGGTTCCGCAAACCGTGGCCCATCGTACTGGGCATCCTCGTGGCCACACTGGCCAACCATGCGTTGGCCGGCGCGCTCGGCGCCTGGGTCACCACCGTGCTGGGACCCGATGTGCTGCGTTGGGTACTGGGTGGCTCCTTCATTGCCATGGCCGTCTGGATGCTGATTCCCGACAAACTCGATGAAGACGGTCAAGACGGTCAGGCGCCTCGCTTGGGCGTGTTCGGTACGACCGTGCTCGCCTTCTTTCTTGCGGAAATGGGCGACAAGACGCAAATTGCCACGGTGATGCTCGCAGCGCAGTACCACGCCTGGGTGTGGGTCGTGGCGGGCACCACGTTGGGCATGATGATCGCCAATGCGCCCGTCGTCTGGTTTGGCGACAAGATCACCCGGCTGGTGCCGATCCGGATCGTGCATCTGGTGTCGGCAGGGGTGTTTGCCGTGCTCTGCACGCTGGCGTTGCTCTGCTGGGGCTGATCCCGGCCGGCGACTCAGGCGGGGGGCGGGCCTCGCCGGTAAATGACATGGTAGGTCAACCCGACCAGCACGCTGCCCCCCATCAGGTTGCCCGCAATCACCGCAGCCAGATTGCACGCCATGCCGCTCCACGTGACGGCCGCAACACCTTCAGCGCTGGCACCAAAGTGCTGAATCAGCATGGCCAGCGGCATGAAATACATGTTGGCGATGCTGTGCTCAAAACCGGCGGCTACAAAAGCGCCGATCGGGAACACGATGGCCACGGCCTTGTCGATGACGCTGCGCCCGGCCATGGCCATCCACACCGCCATGCAGACCAGGACATTGCACAACACGCCACGGAAAAAAGCCGGCCAGAACGCCAAGTCCTGCTTGGCCAGCGCGATCTTCACCACCGTGCGGCCAATGGCGCCGCCATTCATGTCCGTATGGCCGCTGAGAAACACCAGCACCGCCAGCCCTGCCGCCCCCACAAAATTCGCGGCGCAGACGAGCACCCAGTTGCGCAGCACCTCGGCACTCGTGATCTTTCCGTCGGCCCAGGCCATGGCCAGCAGGTTGTTGCCGGTGAACAATTCAGCCCCGGCCACCACCACCAGCACCAGCCCCAGCGAAAACACCACGCCGCCCAGCACCTGGCTGGCGGCATAACCCAGGGTGGCGTCGGACTTGACCAGCGCAAATAACAGCGCCCCCAGGCCGATGAACGCCCCGGCCAGCACCCCCAACATCAGCAATGGCAGCGTGCCCATGCGCGCCTTGGCCACGCCGACAGATTCCACCCGCTGCGCAATTTCGCGCGGGGCATAGGCATCGGATCCATAGAGTTCGGTCATTGCGACTCCCAATTGCGGCCCGTGGCGAACCCACAGGCTTCGACTTATACTAACTTCCAGCGCCGATTTGCTCCAGCTTGCGGGTGCCGGAACCGTGGTGTTCCGAAATACTGCTAAAGAGGGAATCCGCAACCCGGTTCCGCCTCTTTGGCGTTACCGGGTTTTTTATTGTGAACATGGTTGTTACGCCCCAGTCGATGAAATTCGAGGCACCGCTGGCCTTGCAAAGCGGTGCCTCGATCCGCGGCTATTCGCTGGCCTTCGAGACCTACGGCACGCTCAACGCCGACCGCTCCAATGCGGTGCTGATCTGCCATGCACTCAACGCCTCGCACCACGTCGCCGGCATCTACGCGGGCCAGGACAAATCCGAGGGCTGGTGGGACAACATGATCGGTCCGGGCAAGCCGGTCGATACCAACCGCTTCTTCGTCATCGGCGTCAACAACCTCGGCTCCTGCTTCGGCTCGACCGGCCCGATGGACGTGAACCCCGACACCGGGCGGGTCTACGGCGCGGACTTTCCCGTGGTCACGGTCGAGGACTGGGTCAACGCACAGGCGCGACTGCTTGACGCACTCGGCATTGCACAGCTCGCCGCCGTCATGGGCGGCAGCCTGGGCGGGATGCAGGCGCTGTCCTGGACGCTGCAATACCCCAATCACGTGCGCCACGCCGTGGTGGTGGCCAGCGCACCCAACCTCAACGCAGAAAACATCGCCTTCAATGAAGTCGCGCGCCGCGCCATCGTCACCGACCCGGATTTCCACGGCGGTCACTTCTACGAACACGGCGTGATTCCCCGACGTGGGCTGCGCATTGCGCGCATGGTCGGCCACATCACCTACCTCAGCGACGACGTGATGAACGCCAAGTTTGGCCGGGAACTCCGGGAAGCCGTGGCAGACAGCGTCACCGGCTACCGGTACTCGACGCAGGACGTCGAATTCCAGATCGAAAGCTACCTGCGCTACCAGGGCGACAAATTCAGCGAATATTTCGACGCCAACACCTACTTGCTGATCACCCGCGCGCTCGACTACTTCGACCCGGCCCGCACCCATGGTGGCGATTTGAGCGCCGCCCTGGCGCGGGCCACCTGCAAGTTCCTGCTGGTGAGCTTCACCACCGACTGGCGCTTCAGCCCCCAACGCAGCCGCGAAGTCGTCAAGGCGCTGGTCGACAACCGCCGCGACGTGAGCTACGCGGAAATCGACGCACCGCACGGGCACGATGCATTTCTGCTCGACGACGTGCGCTACCTGGGTACGGTGCGCGCCTACTTTGAAGGGATTGCCTCGGGCCTCTCCGGCGCTGCACCCAGCCTGGCCGGCGTGAGGGCTGCAGCATGAGCGACACACTGATCCAGCAATCCATCGCCCGCCTTGTGCCGCAAGGCGCGCGCGTGCTTGATCTCGGCTGTGGCGACGGCGCCTTGCTGGCGTTGCTGCAGCAAACGCGCGGCTGCACCGGCTACGGCATCGAACTGGACGACGCCAATGTGCTGGCCTGCGTGCAGCGCGGCGTCAACGTGCTCCAGCTCAACCTGGACGAAGGCCTGACGATGTTTGCCGACCAATCCTTCGACGTGGTGCTGCAGATCGACACCCTGCAACACCTGCGCAACGCCGAGACCATGCTGCGCGAAACCGCCCGCGTGGGGCGCCTGGGCATCGTCGCGTTCCCCAACTTTGCGCACTGGCCCAACCGCCTGAGCGTGCTGCGCGGGCGCATGCCGGTGACGCGGCGTCTGCCCTACCAGTGGTACGACACGCCCAACATCCGCGTCGGCACGCACGCTGATTTTGCCAATCTGGCGGCAAAAAATTCGCTCCGGGTGCTGGACGCCTTCGGCCTGCAGGACGGGCAGGAAGTGCGCTGGCTGCCCAACCTGCGCGCAGGCACGGCCGTGTTCAAGTTCGAGCGGAGCTGAAGCCCGCGCGGTTCAAACCGGCGTTTTGCCGGCCGGCGCCTCCTGCGCCACATCGGCCAGAAAGTCGCCCTGCTGCAGCACACTGCTCTGCGCACCCTCCGGCAGCCACGCGCCATACACCTCGCGGAAGCTGGCCACGATCTGGTCCAGCGGCAGATCGTCAAACGCACCACGCTGGTGCACGTACTCCATGTGGCGCTGGCCCGTGCGGTCGAACGGGTGGTAGATCGCGTCCTGCACCCCGTCGAAGTCCAGCGGCAGCAGGCCGAAGCGCTCGCACAGTTCCAGGTTGAAGGCCGGCGTGGCCTTGCGCCACGCGCCGTCCAGCCAGAGGTCGGTGTAGCCGTGCCAGACAAACAGGTCGGTCTTCATCGTTTCGCGCATGCGCTCGGTCGAAAGGTGGTTGCGCACATCGGCAAAACCCAGCCGCGCCGGAATGCCGGCCGCGCGGCAGGCCGCGGCCAGCAGCGTGGCCTTGGGCACGCACCAGCCGTAGCCGTTGGCCAGCACCGCGCTGGCGCGCATGCCGGCGGGCGACAGGTCGATGCGGTAGGGGTCGTAGCGGAAGCCGTCGCGCACCGCATACACCAGCGCCACCGCACGCGCACGGTCGGTAGCGCCGCGGGCGTGTTCAGCGGCAAAGGCCTGGACGGCCGGGTGGTCGCTGTCGATGAGGGGTGTGGCGCGCAAGGCGGCGTCGGTCGGTGGGGCGTCGGGTGCGGTGTTCATGGGCGCCAAATTACCAGAGCGCACCCGGGCCGCGCGACACTTACGGGACAATCCGCCCATGTCCCGTCACCCTGCCCACGCGGCCATCCCTTTCAGCGAAGCCCTGCGCTTCTGGTTCAAGCTGGGCCTCGTCAGCTTCGGCGGCCCCGCCGGGCAGATTGCCATCATGCACCGCGAGCTGGTGGAGCAGCGCCACTGGATCAGCGAAAAGCGCTTCTTGCACGCACTGAACTACTGCATGCTGCTGCCCGGGCCCGAGGCGCAGCAGCTGGCCACCTACATCGGCTGGCTGATGCACCGCACCTGGGGTGGCGTGGCGGCGGGCGTGCTGTTTGTGCTGCCCTCGCTGTTCCTGCTGATCGCCCTGAGCTGGGTGTACGTGGCCTATGGCAACGTGCCCTGGGTGGCCGGGCTGTTCTACGGCATCAAGCCGGCGGTGGCGGCCATCGTGCTGCAGGCGGTGCACCGCATCGGCAGCAAGACGCTGAAGACGCCGGGCAAAGCGCCCGTGCTCTGGGTGATTGCGCTGCTCAGCTTTGTCGCCATCGCCGTGCTGAAAATCCCCTTTCCCTGGGTCGTGCTGTGCGCGGCGCTCACCGGCTGGATCGGTTCGCGGATCGCACCCGCGCAGTTTGCGTCAGGCGGCGGTCATGGCACCGGCAAGACCGTCAGCCGTCCCGCCCTGATTGGCGATGACACGCCCACCCCGCCCCATGCGCGCTTCAGCAAGCGGCGGCTGGCGCAGGTGCTGGCCGCCGGCGCCGCCTTGTGGCTCGTCCCCATGGCCGCGCTGCTGGCCTGGCAGGGCTGGGACTTGGCGCAGACCAACACACTCGCGCAGATGGGCTGGTTCTTCACCAAGGCCGCGCTGATGACCTTTGGCGGCGCCTACGCGGTGCTGCCCTATGTGTACCAGGGCGCGGTGGAACACTTCCACTGGCTCACCGGCCCGCAGATGATCGACGGCCTGGCGCTGGGCGAGACCACGCCCGGCCCGCTGATCATGGTGGTGGCCTTCGTCGGCTTCCTCGGCGGCTGGACCAAACAGGTGCTGGGGCCGGACAGCCTGTTCCTGGGTGCAGCGCTGGCGGCCACGGTGGTGACCTGGTTCACCTTCCTGCCCTCGTTCATCTTCATCCTGGCCGGCGGGCCGCTGGTCGAGGCGACCCATGGCAAGGCGCATTTCACCGCGCCGCTGATGGCCATCACCGCCGCCGTGGTCGGCGTGATGGCCAGCCTTGCTTTGTTTTTCATAGCGCACATTGCCCTTCCGACGATGGGAAGTGGCCAAATTCGTCCAAATATTGACTGGTTGGCGCTCGGGATGGCCGCTGCGGCCGCCGTGGCACTGCTGCGCTACAGGTTCGGCGTGATGCCGGTCCTTGCGGCCAGCGCGCTGGCCGGGCTGGCGCTGCGGCTGGCCGGCTGGGCCTGAGGCGCCCCACGGGCCTGGGCGGCGATGCAAGGCGTTGCGGGGAAATTTGTATGATAAATTTCCCTGCTCCATGGTCACCCGCTTCAACTCCATCTCGCCCGGTGCGCACCTGTCCGATCAGGTCGCGGACGTGCTGGCGGCCGAGATCCGCACTGGCCGGCTGGCGGTGGGCGACAAGCTGCCGACCGAAGCGGCGCTGGTGGAGCAGTTCTCCGTCAGCCGCACGGTGATCCGCGAAGCGGTCTCGCGGCTCAAGTCGCTCGGTCTGGTCGATTCCCGCCAGGGCAGCGGGATGTACGTCAAGGACGCCGGCTTTTCCCCGCTCAACTTCGACGCCCGATTTGCCGTCTCCAGACAAGCCGTGGTCCAGATGGTGGAAGTGCGCCGTGCGCTGGAGGCCGAAGTGGCCGGCCTGGCCGCGCAACGCCGCACACCCGGGGATCTGCAGCGCATTCGCCAGGCGATGGCCGCGCTGGAACAGGCCGTGCAGGCCGGCGGGGACGGCGTGGACGAAGACGTGCAGTACCACCGCGCCATTGCCGAGGCCGCCAGCAACCCCTTCCTGATCGGCACGCTGGAGTACCTGGGCCAGTTCCTGCGCGGCGCCACGCGCGTGACCCGTGCCAACGAAGCGCGTCGCGCCGACTTTGCCCGCCAGGTGCAGGACGAGCACGAAATGATCGCCCGCGCCATCGAAGCCGGCGACGCCACTGCCGCGCGCCAGGCCGCCGCGCAGCACATGAACAACGCCATCCAGCGCATCGAGCAGGCCGACCCCGCCTTCTGGCAGCAGGCTGGCGTGCAGCTGGCCAGCCCGCTGGTCTCGGGCCTGCCCCGCCAGACTTGACGCGCACAGCCTGCCAGGGCTCGGCAACCGGGTTCCCTGCAGGGTAAACCCGCAACCCGAACACGCGCCTGATTTGTATGATGACCATACGAATAAAGACCATTCGGCCCCACTTTTCTGGAGATGCGTGATGAAGAAACGGAATCTGCTGCTCGTCGCGCTGGCCCTGGTCGCAGGCGGCGCCTGGGCCCAGGCCTGGCCCGCCAAACCCGTGAAGATCGTGGTGCCCTCGGCCGCGGGTTCCGCGCCGGACATCCTGACCCGCCTGCTGGGCATTGAGCTGCAAAAGCGTCTGGGCCAGCCGGTGGTGGCCGAAAACAAGCCTGGCGCGGGCGGTGCGCTGGGCGCCGACCAGGTGGCCAAGTCGCCGGCCGATGGCTACACCCTGGTGCTGGGCAACATCGGCTCGCACGCGATGAACGTGGGGGTCTACCCCAAGCTGCCTTACAGCCCGGTGAAGGACTTCGAATCCGTCGCCCTGGTCGCCACCACGCCCAGCCTCATGAGCGTCTCGGCCGACCTGCCGGTCAAAAACGCGCGGGAGTTCATCGACTACGCACGCAAGGAGGGCGAGAAGATCACCTTCTCGTCCGGCGGCAATGGCAGCTCGTCGCATCTGGCGGGCGAGTACCTGAACCTGATCGCCGGGCTGAAAATGCGCCATGTGCCCTACAAGGACGTGCAGCAGGCCCTGGGGGACGTGGCCGCGCAGCGCGTTTCGGTCATGATCAGCAACATGCCGCCGGCCATGGCGCTGGTGCGCGCCGGCAAGCTGCGCCCGCTGGCCGTGACCACCGCAGCCCGCGCCAGGGCGTTGCCTGACGTGCCGACCCTGGCCGAGGGCGGCGTGCAATTCGAGCAGACCGTGTGGTTCGGGCTGTTCGCCCCCGCCGGCACGCCCGCCGCCGTTGTGGAACGCCTGAACCGGGAGGTCGCCGACATCCTCAAGGACCCGGCCTTCGGGGAAAAGATCGCGGCCACCGGCGCAACGCCCGTGACCAGCTCGCCCGCCGAAATGAAAGCCTTCGTCACTGCCGAGGTGGACAAGTGGGTCCGGGTCGCCCGCGAATCCGGCGCCAAGGCCGACTGAGCTTGCATCCTCTCCCAACCCGTATCAACATCCATCCCATGAACTTTCAACGTCGCCAACTCCTGCTGGCCACCGGCGCCGCCGCCCTGTCAGCCCCCTCCATCACACGGGCCCAGGCCTGGCCTGCGCGGCCGATCCGGCTGGTGGTGCCCTTCCCGCCCGGCGGGCTGATTGACAACATGGCGCGGCTGGTCGCGCCGCGGCTGGCCATCGAGCTGGGCCAGCCGGTGGTGATCGAGAACAAACCCGGTGCGGGCGGCAACCTGGGTGCGGCCGAAGTGGCCCGCGCCGCCGCCGACGGCTACACCCTGCTGATGGCCTCGCCCCCGCTGACCATCAGCCCGGCGCTCTACGCCACCATGCCCTACAAGCCCGAACAGATCGCGCCGGTCGGGCTGATCGGCCGGGTGCCCAACGTGCTGCTGGCCAACCCGAAAAGCGGCATCAGCACGGTGGCCGACCTGGTGGCCCGCGCCAAAAAGACGCCCGGCAAGCTCAACTACGCCTCCAACGGCAACGGCACCTCCCTGCACCTGAGCGCAGAGCTGTTCAAGCACACCACCCACACCTTCATCACCCACATCCCCTACCGGGGCGCGGCGCAGGCCGTCACCGGCCTGATGGCGGGCGAGGTGGACATGATGTTCGAGAACCTGCCCTCGGTGCTGGGCCAGATCCAGGGCGGCGCCGTCAAGGCGCTGGCCGTGACCACGCGCCGGCGCAGCAAGGCCCTGCCGGGCGTGCCGACGCTGGTGGAAGCCGGCCTGGCGGACTTTGACGTCAGCGCCTGGTACGGCGTGGCCGCGCCGGCCGGCATCCCGGCAGCGGTGGTCGGGCGCATCGAGCAGGCGCTGGAAAAAATTGCACGCGACCCGGAAGTCGCGCGCGCCATGGAGTCCCGCGGGGCCGATGTCGGCTTTCTGGGCGCCTCGCTCACGGGCGCCTTCATGGCGGCCGACGGGGCCAAGTGGAAGCGCGTGGCCGGCGTCGCCAAAATCTCATTGGGCTGAGGAAAGAACACATGCGCACCTCGGTGGGACTGGTTGGATTGGGCGCCATGGGCGCCGGCATGGCGCAATCGCTGCGCCGCGCCGGGCACGTGCCGCATGTTTTTGACGTGCGCGCAGAAGCCGCGCAGGCCTTTGCCAGAGACGGCGGCGTGGCCTGCGCAGCGCTGGCCGAACTGGGCGCTGCCTGCGATGTGGTCGTGTCGGTGGTGGTCAATGCCGCGCAGACCGAGGCCGTGCTGTTCGGCCCCAACGGCGACGGCAGCGGCTGCGCGGGCACGATGAAGCCCGGCAGCGTGTTCGTGATGTGCTCCACCGTGGACCCGAACTGGTCGGTCGCCATGGAAAAGCGCCTGGCCGACCTGGGCCTGCTCTACATCGACGCCCCCATCTCCGGCGGCGCGGCCCGCGCGGCCAGCGGCGAGATGACGATGATGACCGCCGGCAGCCCCGCCGCCTACGCCCGCGCCGAGCCGCTGCTCCACGCCATGGCCGCCAAGGTCTACAAGCTGGGCGACAGCGCCGGCGCGGGCAGCAAGGTCAAGGTCATCAACCAGTTGCTCGCGGGCGTGCACATCGCTGCGGCCGCCGAGGCCATGGCGCTGGGCCTGCGCGAAGGCGTGGACCCGGCCGCACTGTACGAGGTCATCACCCACAGCGCCGGCAACAGCTGGATGTTCGAGAACCGCATGGCGCACGTGCTGGCCGCCGACTACACGCCGCTGTCGGCCGTGGACATCTTCGTGAAAGACTTGGGGCTGGTGCTCGACATGGCGCGCGCCAGCAAATTCCCGCTGCCGCTGTCCAGCACCGCGCACCAGATGTTCATGCAGGCCTCCACCGCGGGCTATGCGAAAGAGGACGACAGCGCGGTCATCAAGATCTTCCCCGGCATCACCCTGCCGCAAAAGCCATGAACCCGATTTACCTTGGTTGCATTGCCGACGACTTCACCGGCGCCACCGACCTGGCCAACAACCTGGTGCGCGCCGGCATGCGCGTGGTACAGGCCATCGGCGTTCCCGCACAGCCGCTGGATGCCGAGGCTGATGCGGTGGTGGTGGCGCTCAAGTCGCGGACCGTGCCGGTGGCCGAGGCCGTGGCGCAGTCGCTCGAGGCCCTGCGCTGGTTGCGTGCGCAGGGGGCGCAGCAGATCTATTTCAAGTACTGCTCGACCTTCGACAGCACGCCACAGGGCAATATCGGGCCGGTCACGGAGGCCTTGATGGAGGCGCTGGCCGATCTGCCCGGCAGCGATTTCAGCATTGCCACGCCGGCTTTTCCGGACAACCAGCGCACGGTGTTCAAGGGCCATCTGTTCGTCGGTGATGTGCTGCTCAACGAGAGCGGCATGCAGAACCACCCGCTCACGCCGATGACCGACGCCAATCTGGTGCGCGTACTGCAAGCCCAGTGTCGGCGCCAGGTCGGGTTGATCGATTACAAGGTGGTGGCGCAAGGCGAGGCCGCCATTCTGGAGCGCATCGCTGCGCTGCGTGCCCAGGGTGTCGGGCTGGCCGTCGTCGATGCCATTTCCAACGACGACCTGCTGCGCCTGGGGCCGGCGCTCAAGGGTCTGCCGCTGGTCACGGCTGGCTCCGGCGTGGCGATCGCGCTGCCGGCCAATTTCGGCATTGCGCCGTCCAACACGGCCAGCGCGCTGCCACCGGCCTCTGGCTTGCAGGCGGTGGTGTCGGGCAGCTGCTCGCTGGCGACCAACCGGCAGGTGCAGGACCACATCCAGTCCGGGCGTGCTGCCTTGCGCGTCGACGCCTTGCAGGTCGCTGCGGGTGTGGACGTGGTGGGCCAGGCGCTGGCCTGGGCGCAGCCGCGCCTGAACGTCGGGCCGGTGCTGATTTACTCGACGGCGGATGCGACTGCCATCAAGGCGGTGCAAGGTCAGCTCGGCGTCGAGCAGGCTGGCGCCATGGTCGAACGCACCCTGGCCGACATTGCGCTCGGTCTGGTGAAGCTGGGGGTCAGGCAATTGATCGTCGCCGGTGGCGAAACCTCGGGCGCCTGCGTTCAGGCGCTGGGCATTGCGCAGCTGCAGATCGGCCCGCAGATCGACCCGGGCGTGCCTTGGTGCCAT
>ERZ1034361.1495-NODE-1495-length-12383-cov-7.445149_pt1 | contig 12383 bp, 7 predicted proteins | sample MGYA00520617_ERZ1034361 | MGnify/ENA primary metagenome ERZ1034361 (study PRJEB33736, sample SAMEA104284507) | Azolla filiculoides | biome: Urban; feature: Water surface; material: Ditch water | place: Netherlands | collected 2015-10-28 | depth 0-0.1 m ... | reverse complement strand
AACACAGTGGGGAATCAGATCCTAAAGGAGTTGAATCAGGGCAATATAAAATTTATCGTGGCGGTAGTTGGATAGCAAAACCGCCACTTTTACGCTCTGCTGTACGCTATAGCGGTTTACCAGCCACTAAAAGTAGTGATATTGGCTTTAGATTAGTGCGTGAAATACATTAGCTATCCATTTTTACCCCAATATTATGATTGGCTATCTGAAAAAAAATGCGTAGAATGCAGCGCTCTTCTTTTATGAATAATTTATGACATGCTAGTTGAATGGACTTTCTTTAAGCGTATGGTGTTGTCGGTAATAATTTTATTACTGGCAATGGTTGCGTGTGCTTATTGTGATGTCACCCATCTTATAATGACCGATTTAACGAGTGGTTTCTCGCATCCATTGGAAGGATTGGATCATGTTATCACTATGCTTGGCGTTGGAATCTGGGCGGCGCAATTACGAGGAAAAGCCGTTTGGCTACTGCCTGTCACGTTTGTTACGGTGATGAGTTTGGGGGGGATATCAGGAGCGGCAAGCTATTTAGCCATTCCAAGTGCCGAAGTGCTAATTATCGCGTCATGTCTTGTTTTTAGCGCATTAATCATCCGTAAAATTCATTTCGGTACCAAAATAAATGTGTTAATTGTGGCATTTTTTGCATTTTTTCATGGTTATGCACATGGGCAAGAAATTTCCACTTCAGCAAGCTTAGTGTCTTATACCGTCGGGTTTATGCTGGCAACCATGTTGCTTCATGGTACAGGTATTTTAGTTGCTAAAGTCATTTTATTATCGGCGGCATTTTTAGTTTCGCAGACGCAAAATATCGCGCAAAGCGAAACTGTCAACATTGGAAGCCACAAGCCTCATTATTCAATGTCGACAACGAACGAAAGCGCTAATTATCAATTAGCAACACAAAAACCGCCACTAATTATCGACGCGAACCGATGGCTAATGCTCACGCCTCATGCTGCTGTTATAGGTTATTTTTTCATATCGATTAAATACTATTTAAGCCATTGTTTATTGCTGTGTGTATTTTATATATCGCAATTTTTTTGCTATATTTTTTACCCAAAACAGCATGGCGTTTTTGTTTTCTATTCAAAACCTGCTCTCTGTTTCTTCAAAAAATCGTTTTACCTCAAATCGTTTTACCTCTTAACGCTCCGTGCGTTTAACTCATCTAAATACGCATTCACACCATTTGCTTTTATAAAAAAAGGCAGGCTGCTGTGCATCCAAATTTTTTACTTTTACCCGTAACGGAATCATTGAAAAATGAAATTACTCTATCTCCTGTTTTTCTTGGCATACAGCCAACTTAGTTCAGCCCATGCACCGGGATTAAGTTCAGCGGATGTGGTGCTAACCAGCACCGGCGTGGAGGCTAATATTACCTTTGCACTGCAAGATATTGAAGCTTTTTCACCAATGGATAGCGATGGTGATGCTGACATTACGCCCGCTGAATACGACAACGCAAAACCAAATATTGCGGCGTTAATTGCAAAGGAACTGCAGTTCACACTTAATGACCAAATAGTGAAACCCGTTTCAAACGGTGAAGTGACATTTGATGACAAAAATAATGCCCACGTTAAATTGCGCTACGAACCCGAGGCAACACATTTAAAAATGGTCGTTTTATTGTTGAAAAAACTACCCGAAGGCCATAAGCAATATGTCACCATCAAAAATGGTGAGGGAAAAAGTCTCAGTGAAAAAATGTTGACACAAGAAGACAATGCCATTGAGTTGGATATCAACGCGCAGCACGGCTCTATGTTTAAAGACTTTCTCTTATTAGGTGTTGAGCATATTTTAACGGGCTATGACCATTTACTCTTTTTGTTTGCGCTGCTGATGGTGACGCGTAATTTTTGGTCAGCGGTTGGCATTATTACGTTTTTCACTATTGCACATTCTATTACGCTAGGCCTTGCAGGCTTGGGTGTTGTCACCTTGCCCAGTTCAGTGGTTGAGCCGTTGATTGCCGCTACGATTGTTTATGTTGGTTTAGAAAACTTGATTTCAAAAGCGCCTAAAGGTCGCCGATTATTAACGTTCTCATTTGGCTTAATTCACGGCTTTGGCTTTGCGTCTGTTTTGCAGGAAATGGGCATTAGCAGTATTGAAACGGGCATTTTAGTGCCTTTATTTTCGTTTAACCTTGGCGTTGAAGTTGGACAAATTGTGGTTACGAGCTTGGTTCTGCCCCTTATTTGGTGGCTACATAAAAAACCATTGATTGAAAAATACTTTGTGCCTACGTGCTCAATTTTAGTGAGTATTGCCGGCCTATTTTGGCTTATTGAACGAACGCTACTGCAAACGGCTTAAAAAAAATAATTATAACAACAACAAAAGGTCTTTATATGTCACACCATTCATTTAAACTCACTCTATTATCTTTTGCTATTTTGACAAGTTTCTCCGCTCACGCGCACGCTGAATATACAGACGTCAATTCAGACGGTTCTGTCAAAAATGAAAACGAAAAAGTAAAAATAAAAAAAACAAAAAAAACGAAATCAGATAAAGAGGCAGTCGAACTTGAAGATATGATTATCACGCAGCGATCGGAATCGCTTGTAGGCATTGCAAGCAGTGCCTCACAGGGTAACGTTGGGCAAGAACAATTAAAATATCGCCCCATTACGCGCCCAAGTGAAGTGCTAGAAACGGTACCCGGATTGATTTCCAGTCAACACAGTGGCGAAGGGAAGGCAAGTCAATATTATTTGCGTGGTTTTAACTTAGATCATGGAACGGATTTCTTAACGCAAGTGGATGGTGTGCCGGTAAACTTACCGTCACACGCACATGGTCAGGGGTGGATGGATACGAATTTTCTCATTCCTGAACTCATTCAAACCATCAATTATCAAAAAGGGAATTATTATGCTGAAAATGGTGATTTCTCGAGTGCAGGTGCAGCCGATATTCAATACATGAAAAATTTGCCCGATCATACCGTCAAGTTTACCGGTGGCAGTTTTGATTATTATCGTGGCCTTGTCATGGGGTCGCAAAAAGTGGGAGAGGGTAATTTACTCTATGCCGGTGAAACGGTGCACAACGGTGGGCCATGGCTTGTGAGTAACGAGTATTTAAAATTCAATGGTGTTTTAAAATACAGTGAAGAGCATGGTGATCATGGCTGGAGTATAACGGGCATGGCGATGGGAGCTGATTGGAATTCGACGGATCAAATTCCAAAACGTGCGGTGGACAGTGGCTCACTTGATCGATTTGGTACTGTTGACCCAACGGATGGCGGACGCAGTGACCGCTATAGTGTCACGGGTGAGTGGCATCGCCAAGACAAAGACAGTAAAACCCAACTCATGGCGTATGGTTTGTTTACCTCGCTGGATTTATATTCTAATTTTACCTATTTTCAAGATGATCCTGTGAATGGCGATCAATTTGGTCAACCCGATAAACGCTATGTGACGGGTTTTAAAGCTGCGCACACCCTTTTTCATAAATTGGGTCAATTTGATTCTGAAAGTACGTTTGGATTGCAATTTAGAAATGATAATATTCAAAATAGCTTAACGCACACTAAAGCGCAGAAAGTTCTCGATTACACACGTAATGATACGATTTGGCAAAGTAGTTTAAGTCCTTATTTTGATAACAAAACGACATGGACAAATTGGTTTAAAACGAATTTAGGGTTGCGTCTTGATGGTTATCGTTTTGATGTGAGTAAAAGTAACCAAAATGCCAATAATGGCACTGTTTATGATGGCCTTGTGAGTCCTAAGTTGGGTATGGTGTTTGGCCCTTGGGCAGACACAGAGTTTTATTTAAATGGCGGATTAGGTTTTCATAGTAATGATGCACGAGGGGTAAATACGAAAGTAGATCCGTCAACTGGAAAAACAACCGATTCTGAGGGCAATCCTATTGAAAAAGCCGTACCGCTATCGCGCACTTATGGCGCAGAAATTGGAGCGCGTAGCAATTGGATTGAGGGTTTAAATAGTACACTGGCTATTTGGTGGCTAGATATTGATTCTGAATTAGTGTTTGTGGGCGATGCGGGAACCACTTCAGCGAGTCACCCAAGTCGGCGCTATGGGATTGAATCCGCTAATTTCTATTCGCCCAACCATTGGTTAACCTTAGATGCAGATTTGAGTTTCTCCAAAGCACGTTTCCAAGGCAATCCCTCGGAAGGAAGTTATATTCCCGGAGCTGTGGAAACCGTTATTGCCTCAGGCGCCACGGTGCATGATGTGTATGGTGGTTTTTATGGTGGACCTAGACTGCGCTATTTTGGACCACGTGCGTTAATTGAAGATAATAGCGTACGCTCTCAAGAAACCTTGATGCTATCAGGTACAGTGGGTTATGAATTCAATAAACATATTAAAATTCAAGGTGAAGTGTTCAATATGCTCAATCGAAAAGACAGTGGTATTGATTACTTTTATAGCTCCTGTTTAAAAACGGATCCTTGTTACAATTCAGGTAATGGCGCGGGTATTGATGATATTCACTTCCATCCCGTTGAGCCGATTAGTTTTAGAATGTCACTTATCACCAATTTTTAACCATGATTTGTCTATGAGCACAAAAACATGAATGTTTACACAACAGCGAAAAATACCAATGACCGATTAACGAAAACGGCAACACTGCAATTCTCTGAGTTTGGCCAGCCATTAGAAACGCAAGTGTGCATATTCGTTGATCGGTCTAAAACGTTTCAAACGCTTGTGGGTATTGGTGGCGCCATAACAGATGCCGCTGCAGAGACTTTTTCAAAAATCCCTGAAAGTAAGCAGCAAGAATTCATTCGTGCGTACTACGATGCCGAGCAGGGGATTGGTTACACAATGGCGCGAACCTCTATTCACAGTTGTGATTTTTCCAGTCAAAGTTACACCTATGTAGAGGAAAATGATGCGACGCTTGATAGTTTCACTGTGGCGCAGGATTTAAACTATCGTATTCCGTTGATTAAACAGGCTATGCAAATGGCGGGCGGTCAACTCACGGTACTGGTCAGTCCTTGGAGTCCACCTGCTTGGATGAAAACGAATGCCAGCATGCTAAAAGGGGGGCGGTTGTTGCCTGAATATCGACAAAGCTGGGCGAATTATTTCGTTAAATTCATTCAAGCATATGAAAAAGAGGATATCCCTATTTGGGGTATGACCGTTCAGAATGAGCCGATGGCAAGTCAAACGTGGGAGTCTTGTCTTTACACAGGCGAAGAAGAAAGCGAGTTTATTAAAAATTATCTTGGGCCTACGCTGCATCATAATGGTTTACAGGATAAAAAACTGATTGCGTGGGATCATAATCGTGACTTAATTTATCAAAGAGCTTGCGCGGTTCTTAATGATGTCAATACAGCTCAATATGTGTGGGGAATTGGATATCATTGGTATGAAACGTGGACGGGCAGTGAAATGCTTTTTGATAATGTAAGAAACGTGAAAGAAGCTTTCCCTGATACGCATCTCGTTTTTACAGAAGGGTGTATTGAAAAATTTGATTTTAAAAAAATACATGATTGGGCGTTAGGCGAACGTTACGCGCATTCCATGATTCACGATTTCAATGCAGGGGTTTGTGCTTGGCTTGATTGGAATGTGCTTTTGGATGAAACGGGTGGGCCAAATCACGTGGGCAATTTCTGCTTTGCGCCGATTATCGCCGATACGCAACGTGGTGAATTACACTACACGAATAGCTATTATTATTTAGGGCATTTTTCAAAATTTGTGAAATCGAATGCAAAACGCATTATCAGCTCTTCTAATCGTGATAGCCTTCAAACAACGGCGTTTATTAATCCAGATGGCTCAATAGTTGTGATTGTATTAAATACAACAGAGATTGAAATAGATTATTGCTTATGGATAGAAGGGAAAGCGGCCGCCATGAAAAGTTTGCCGCATTCCATTGCTACATTGGTGATCAATACCAACGATATTTGAAACAATATCGCTGGTATCCATTTGATTAGTCATTAAAGCTCAACACGTACACCCAATTCAAGTACCTTTTCAACAGGTACTTTAAAGAAGTTAATAGAGCTGCTGGCGTTGTGAAACAAAAACAAAAATAAGCCGCGTCGCCATACTGGCATTTTACTGCGATTTTTGAAGCTAATGTTTTCACTCCCCATGAAGAATGACACATCATCACCAGTCAAATCCAACCCTTCTTTAGCGGCTAAACTTAACGCATGTCTGACATCGGGACTTTCTTTAAAACCAAAATACAGTTTCATTCGATAAAATTGACCCTGACTACCAAAACGTTTAATTTTGATATGCTGACTATCTCGACTAACATAAGGTTCTTCGATTGTGACAACGGTTAAAACCACAATGCGTTCGTGTACAACGTGATTGTGTTCTAAGTTATTAATTAATACTTGGGGAATACCATGTAAGCTACGTGCGAGATAGACGGCAGTACCTTTAACGGTTGATAATTCACGAACAGCAATTTTTTCTTCTAAGTCTTCAAAAAGTACTTTCTTTTCATCAATAGCTTGAGCAAGGAGGGCGCGTCCTTTGATCCATGTTGTCATCAATAAAAATAAGCATCCACCAACTACTAAGGGCAGCCAACCACCTGAAAGAATTTTCAAACTGTTGGACGATAGAAATACCGAGTCAACCATCATAAATAACGTTAAAAACGAATAGCTGATAATGCGGTTCCAATGCCACAAGGCATGAAGCACGATAAATGACAAAATAGTGTCAATCATCATCGTGCCTGTTACAGCAATACCGTAAGCGGAGGCTAAGTTTGATGACGATTCAAACCCTAATACTAAAATAAAAACTGAGATCATTAACATCCAATTGACAGCAGGGACATAGATTTGGCCAATCTCGCTGTCTGAGGTATGTTGAATGTTCATACGCGGACAATATCCCAATTGAATCGCCTGCTTTGTAATAGAGAATGCACCAGAAATAACCGCTTGCGAGGCAATAACCGTAGCAAAGGTTGATAAAACGAGCATAGGGTAAAGCATCCACGCTGGTGCTAATAAATAAAAAGGATTTTCAATGGCTTCTGGATGTTCAAGTAGTAATGCGCCTTGGCCAAAATAATTGCAAAGTAGTGCTGGAAAGACAAAACCAAACCACGCATAACGAATTGGTTTGAGTCCAAAATGCCCCATATCCGCATAAAGTGCTTCAGCCCCTGTCATAACAAGAACCACAGACCCCATAATTAAAAAACCTTTTACGCCCAACTCACTTAATAAATGCACACCATAGTAAGGGTTAATTGCCATTAGTACATGGGGGTGTTGAAGAATTTGATTTATGCCTAAGGTGGCTAATGTTAAAAACCATATAATCATAACCGGCGCAAATATCTTACCTACTTTTGCTGTTCCACGCGCTTGAATGAAAAAGAGCAGGGCGAGTACACTTAATGTAATGGGAATAATGTAATGCTCAAGTTGAGGTGCAACAACTTCTAACCCTTCCACCGCACTTAAAACTGAAATAGCAGGTGTGATGACACTGTCGCCGTAAAACAGGGTGGCGCCTAAAATACCCATCATGATAATAATATTTTTTTTACGGGGATTGTCTTTTGCTGTCATTGACGCAAGCGCGGTAAGCGCCATCACCCCGCCTTCCCCTTTATTATTTGCTCGCATGATAATAATGGCGTATTTGAGAGCGACCACTAACATTAAAGACCAAAAAATCAGTGATAAAACACCAAAAATATGATTTTCATCTAAAACAAGATGCTCACGGAAAATTTCTTTGACGGAGTATAGTGGACTTGTACCAATATCGCCAAATACCACCCCAATAGCCGCTGCAGTTAAGCCTGCAAATTGTTTAGAGCTTAGTTTTTTATTTTCTACAGACATAAATACCTAACTAATTAAAATGAACAGAATTAACTGTGTAAAATGAATAATACCCTTTAACGCTTCAATACAACAAACACCTAAGTTTAATGATTTAGGTTAATTTTATGTTTATGTTTATGTATTTTTTTCCAAAATTCGATATCATGCTCGGTCAGTCGTTTTTGTTTGATGGCAATGTCCATAAATTTTTCATTATTTGTCATCATGCTCAGTAGTTTAATTTGTGATAATAAGGCACGATAATGCGTAATGGCGGTTTCGGCTTGCTGTGCAATTTTATGTAAAGGAAGTGTTGATACATCCTCGTTTAATTCATGTTCTTTTTGTGCACGATCAATTAACCGTGCAACCTCATCTTCATTGAGATGTAGACGTTTCGCTTCTTTGGTAATAATAAGAGCTTCTTTTTGATCAATCGTACCATCACTTAACATCTCATAGAGCGTACTCTTAAGCGTTTCACGTTCAATGCGCAGTTGATCTGTAAACGCAGAAGACAGTAACGCCGCTGGAATGGCAAAAATACCAATTCCAAGAAGCGCTAACATAACCGTCATTAAACGTCCTAATGGCGTAATGGGGGTAATATCACCATAACCCACCGAAGCGAGCGTGATGACTGCCCAATAAATGGATTGAGGAATGTTTTCAAATTTATCGGGTTGCGCCTCATGTTCAAATAGATACCCTAAACTCGCTGTTAAGATGACCAGCAGCAACATAATAAACGCAGACGTACCAATAATGGGAAGTTCACGTCCAATTACTTTTGTTAGTGTCGAAGTTGCTCCGGTATAGCGCGTTAATTTTAACAAGCGCATTAACCTAATGACGCGCAGAAAACGTAAATCAAATAAATGATGTAAAAATAGTTCTAAAAAAAAGGGCAGAATCGCTAAAAAATCGATAATTGAGGAAGCTGATTTCGCTTGTTTTAGTCGGCCATTGAGTGGGTGAAAATACGCTGGGTTTTCAACACAACAATAAAGACGCAAACAATATTCGAGCGTAAAAACACTCACCGCCATGACGTCAACGATAATAAATTGAATATTAAAAAGATATCGAATTGTCGTAACAGATTCTAAAATAACGCACAGTACTGAAATAATGACCCAGATAACAATAAATGAATCAAAAATCCCCTGTAAACTCCCGCCAAAATCACTTGGAAATAGGAGCGCATGTATTTTTTGTCGAAATGTACGATGTTGATTGAGAACAATAAATTCTTTGTATGCGGGAAGTAATACACGAAATAGTTTTAATATGCGCAGGAGTCGCAAAAAACGCAGTATGCGTAAATCAATCGGGAGAAATGCGTGTAAATAAAAAGGGGCGACAGCAAAAAAATCAATAACCGCAAATGGACTTTTGATATAGCTTATGTAAGCGTTTTTTTGATTGCTATTAAACTCAACTTCTTCGGGCGATACATAGAGTCGTAATAAATACTCAAGTGTGAAAATCGTGATCGAAAAAAGATCAAATAAATGAAATAAAGGTTGGTTTGGAATATAGACTTTAGGTGCGTGTTCAAAAAGGAGCGCAATCAAATTCAATAAAATAAGCGTTCCAATCCAATTTTCGACCTCTTTTTGATAATTACCCTCAATTTCCGTATCAAAAAACCAACTATGAAGCCATTTTCGAGTGGGTAAACTTGCTGAGATGTCCGCGCGGTAGTTTCGTCCATGGATTTTGCTGCGTAAATTATTGAAATTATCCATAGATTTTCTTTATTACACCTAAAGGATAATGATCAGTTTTTGTACTGCTGAGCGTTTATGTAAATTATTCATTGATTTCATCTTAGGGAAAAGTTAAAAACCCGCAGAGTTTACCCAAAAATGCGTAGCAATACTTAAAAAATAACCTAAAAGAACAGCAGGCATCCAGCGTAGATGAAAACCAAACGTGTACTCTTTAATTTGCCCAAGTAATCCAACACCTGGTGCTGAACCAATCGCAAGTAAACTACCGCCAACACCTAGTGTTAGTGTTAACAACAACCATTGCCCATTTGAAATATCAGGATGCATCGTTAATACGGCAAACATTAAAGTACCATTATCTACGAAGGCAGAAGATAAACCAATCATGATATTAGCGAGGGTCACATTAATTTCACCAAAAAGAAAATGCGCCACTAAATCTAAATAACCTAAGAAACCAACCGCACCAATAATCATCATTGCGCCATAAAAAAATAACAGTGTGTCCCAGTCAATATCACGCACACTTTCAAAAATATCGAGCGTTCTCGTTCTTTTTTCAATACCGTTAAAGGATGTGTTTTCAGATTTCATTAAATAGTAACTAAACATTTGTAATAAACCCAATCCCGCCATCATACCTGCTGCAGGGGGCAGTTCTAATAGCACATTTGATGAAACAGTAATGGCGAGTGTGAGCACAAATAAGCATATAATGCGTTTGCTGCCACGTCTTAACCAAATTGTTTGATGCGTCACTGCGGGTTTTTCTTTCGGTACTGAAAAGTACATGAGACTTGCAGGCACAATAAAATTCACCAAACACGGAAGCGTTAATGCAAAAAATTCTGTAAAATGAAGGATTTTATGCTGCCAAACAAAAAGCGTTGAAATACCACCTAATGGACTGACTGTACCACCTGCATTAGTTGCAATCACGACATTTAAACAAGCCAATGCGATAAATTGTGGTCTATCTTTGCCAACAGCTACAACCACCGCTCCCATTAAAAGTCCAACTGTCAAACCATTGATTACCATAGACAGTAAAAATGCCAATACTCCGGTAATTAAAAATAATTGTCGATAACTCAATTGTTTGTTTAGAAGAAGCACTCTCAGCGCATTGAACACCCCACGCTCAGTCATTGCATTTAAATAAGTCATGGAAACTAAAATAAATAGTAATAATTCCACATAGGCAAGTAAATTACTTTCAAAAGCAAGTGAAGCGATTTTTGCTTCACCGTGCATAGCATAGTAAATACAAATAGCAAACCAGACTAAAGCGGCACTGAGTACCATTGGCTTAGATTTTCTTAATTCAGTGACATCTTCTGTCATAGCGGCAATATAGGCAATAACTGTTAATGTCACAGATAAATATCCTACAACATGATGCGTTAAATCAATTTTAGTGGCGATTATCGTCGATTCTTCTGCAAAGCTTAGACAGGGAAAAAAGAGACATACAACTAAAAAAAGTAAGTTAAGACTCAATGATAGATCTCCAAAGTGTTAATAAAAACAATTTTATTTATTAATATGATGTGTTTTAAACAAATGAATTAGTCTTTTAGTTATGACGTTTCTCATCGCCTAACGTTTGCACATCTTGCATAAACAGCGGTGAGCGATTCCATTTTTCACGCGACTTCTCACGTGCAGCCACATCTAACTTTGCATATTTTAGCTGATTATTTGCAATTAAGTTAGGTTTTAAGTTTTGATACCATTGATGATAGAGCGCGAAATTTTTAGGATGAAATCCAAATACCATGGGCGCATCACGTTGAATAATGTGTTGCATTTTATCGATAATCGCGTAACGCTCAGGACTGTTTTCCATATTACGCATTTTTTCAAATAAACGATCAAATTCTTCATTCACATAATTACTTGCGTTTTCTCCCCCAAATTTCACTTTTCCATTTTGCCCATAAAGAAGGAAAAAGAAGTTTTCAGGATCAGGATAATCCGCGTTCCAACCCCAAAAGAAAATTTGCGCATTACCTGTGCGAATTTTTTCTTGAAAACGATTATAGTCTGTGGCGCGGACAATAAGTTTAATGCCTAATTTTTCAAATTGTTTGCGATACCACGTCATACGTGGTCGGTCATCGGTACTTGAAGAAGTGGTATCAAAATACAAAATTAACGATTCATTGGTTTTTGGGTCAATGCCGTTTGCATAACCGGCTTGTTCAAGCAAGGATTGCGCCTCAGTAATCGATTTTCGCTTCATTGCGCCGCTAGCATCCAGATTATAGACTTGCTCGTTTATACCTTCTTTCCCGTCCGCGTAGCCAAAAATACCATTAGGCAGTAGACCTTGCGCTGGCACGCCTCGTCCATTCATAAAGATTGAAATATATTCTTCATAGTCCACGGCAATCGAAATCGCTTGGCGCAGTTTTCGAGCGGATTCCGCTGAGCCACCCACGGTAGCATCCAGCATATTAAACCCTAAGTAATAATCCGAGAGCGTCACGGACGTTTGCAGTTGGATATTTTTTTCCACCATGGAAGGCGTCAGCGCAACACCCCCGCTGCCGGTGAATTGAACGGCTTGGTCAAAACTGTCTGATGAAATCCCAGATAAATCGTAATAGCCCTGCAAAAACTTTGTCCAATAGGGAATCGTTTCTTTTTCAAGCATGAAAACGACTTTATCAATAAAAGGCAGTGACTTACCCGCATCAGCTAACAACCCTTTTTGAGCATCGCCTTCCTCTCCTTCGCTAGGATAGGTTTCGCCATGAAAATTTGGATTTTTCAGC
>ERZ1034361.1493-NODE-1493-length-12399-cov-2.151112_pt1 | contig 12399 bp, 12 predicted proteins | sample MGYA00520617_ERZ1034361 | MGnify/ENA primary metagenome ERZ1034361 (study PRJEB33736, sample SAMEA104284507) | Azolla filiculoides | biome: Urban; feature: Water surface; material: Ditch water | place: Netherlands | collected 2015-10-28 | depth 0-0.1 m ... | reverse complement strand
ATGTTGAAACTGGTGAAGTCGGCAATGACTTGCAGCAAGGAGCGAACCTCAATGTTCTGAAAATTCAACGATAGCTTGTCACCGCTATAACCTGGTCCGGGCGTGAGTTTGGCCGCGTCCACTTTCACCGGCTTGACCTCAACGACAAACTGGTTGTCACTCTGGTAGGCGCTGTGGATCCACTGCCCCTGGGGTTCAATGACCATCCGCACCCGGTCACTGGCTTGAAAACTCGTCACGGTCTTGATGGGCGTGCCAAAGTCAGTCACATCCAGTCGCCTGCGCAAGCCCTCTGGCAGCGTGGTCTTCATGAACTCAACCACCAGCGACTTGCCTTGTTGGCGGATGTCCACACCCACGTTGTTGCTCGGCAAAGTCACCACGACACGGCCGGAGCCATCGGCAGAGCGCCGGAAGTCCACGTCTTTCAAGGCCTGCACATCGCGGGTACGGTTTTCAGCAAAAGCGGCTGCCGCAACCGAGGTGCGCGCAGTGGAGCCGGTCGAATCCAGCATCACCAATAGGGATTTACCTTGGATTTCAGCTTTGTAGGTAGTGGGTTGCTTGAGGTTCAAAACAACCCGTGTGCGCTCACCGGCCTGCACCACGCTAATGGATTTCAGGTTGCCTTCGTTAACGTCAATCGTCGAGCGCCCCATGGCATTGGTAACACCCGGAAAATCAAGTGCGATTCGGGCAGGCGCCTGAATGGTGAAACCGGTCGGCACGACATCAAGTGCCTTGGACAGATCGATACGCACGTACTCCGCGCCACCTTGCATGGAGCCTGTGACTGCCTCAATGGTGGTCTGCGCCATAGCCAGCGGAGCCAGCACCATCAAAGCCCAAGCAATTACGAAACGGCGCCACATGTCAAACCCTAACCTGGAATTATTTATATTCATTTGGACTTCTCCTGCAACTGCAGCGTTGCGACGCGTTCAATCCACTCGCCAACCGCATCCTGCACGATTTCTCGGAGTGTGACCTCAGTTTCGCTGATTTTTGTGACCCGACCATAGTTCAGGCCCAGGTAATTTCCCATCTTCACCTGATACAACAGGCGGTCAACCGAAACCAGTGCCACTGGCTGGTTGCCTTTGAGAATGCTGCCGACCAAGGCCATCGAATCCAGCGGAAAAGATTCCAGTGCTTCCTTGCGCCGCGCCAGTTCGGGCGCCACAAGAGCGCCGTTCGATGCGGCCTGTGAGGAGTCGCGCTTCAAAGCCTGGGTCAGCTTCAGGTTACTAAAAGGCTCAATCGCCGAGGCATTGGTGTAAGGCTCTGGAACGAACTGTTTGGGCGCATTGATGGGTGCCACATGCGGCTTGGTCTGGTTGCGTTCTTGCACCATCCAGGCCCGGATGTCATCCTCTTTGGACACATTGCATCCCGCCAACACAAAGGACAGCGGAATCAAAAAGAGTAAGGTGCTTCGCTTCATTTTTTCTTGGGAGCGGTGGCTTGCTTCTGGGCAACCACCTCCTCCGCATCCAGGTATCTGAAGGTCTTGGCAGTGGATTCCAGCGACAGTGCGCCATCAGGCTTGGGAACAATGGACAAATTATTCAGCGTGACAATGCGTGACAGATTGGCGATGTCCGAAGCAAAGGCTCCGATATCGTGGTAACGCCCGGTCACCTTCAGTGCAATTGGCAACTCGGCGTAATACTCTTTCACCGCCACCTGGCCGGGGCGGAACAAATCGAACTGCAAGCTGCGTCCCAGGCCGGCCTGGTTGATGTCCGACAAAAGTGCATCCATTTCCGCTTTACTGGGCAACTGCTTTTCCAGCTGGGTCACGTACTGCTGGACCTGTTCGCGCTGCTTCTTCAAGACATCCAAATTGACCGCCTTGGTCAACTTGGTCTTGTAGTCTTCGCGCAGCTTGACCTCTTTGGCCTGCTCGGCCTGCAGTTCATCCTGCGAACCGCTCAACCAGAGGAACCACAAGACCGTGATAACCAACAAGGCCGTGAGCAGAAACAGGCCGTAACGCGGCAAAGACGGCCAGGCCGAAGGGTCGCGCGGATCCAGCTCGGAGAACTGGCTCTGCAGTTTGGCCTGAAAGGCCTGAAAGTCAAATGAAGGGAGTGATTTGCTAGCCATGGCTTATCCGCTATTGCTTCGCAGGTGTTGATGCAGGCGCTGCCGGTGCAGACGCCACTGCGGCAGGTGCGACCGCCTTTTCCGCCTCGCTGGCCCGCACCAGACGAACCTTGATCACGAAGTTGGAAACACGTTTTTGCTCTTTCGTCGGCAGCGTCAGGCTGCCTGCCACGATTTCCACCAGTTCCGGTTTGCTGAACCAGGGCGTGTTGTTGGCCAGATTGCGTAGCAATTCGGACACCCGCTCATTGGACTGCGCAGTTCCGTTGAAGGTGACAGTCTGATCCAGTTGAATCATCTTGGAAATGAAGATGCCATCAGGCAACTGCTTGACGATTTCGGTCAGCAGATGCACCGGCACGTTGCGGTCGGCCTGCAGATCTTCCACCGCCTGCTGCCGGGCCTTGAGTGCCTTGATTTCCGTTTCCAGACCGGCGATGTCCTTGATTTGCCCATCGAGCTTTGCAATCTCTGCGGTAAGGATTCCGTTGGAATTTTGCTGCGCCGAAATTTCGGATTGGTACCAGAGAAAAATCGCGCCAGCCAATAGGCCACCAATCAGTGCCGAAGCCCCCAGCGTGCCGTTGAAAATGTCGCGGCGCCGTTTACGCGCAGCCTCCCGATGCGGAAGCAGGTTGATCAGAATCACTGGGTAAACCTCCGCAAGGCCAAACCGCAGGAGGTGAGATAGGAAGGCGCCTCACGCGTCATTTTCTTCAGGCGCACGCCATCGCCAATCTCCATGCCGTCAAACGGATTGAGCAAACTGCAGGGGAAGGAAGTGTGTTGGGTAACCGCTGCGGTCAAACCTGGCAAAGCGGCCGACCCGCCCGCCAGCATGATGTAGTCCACCTTGTTGTGCGGCGTGCTGGTGAAGAAGAACTGCAGCGCCCGACCCAGTTCCTGCACCATGGTTTCGATAAAAGGTTTAAGCACCGCCGATTCATAGTCCTCCGGCAATTCACCGCTGCGCTTTTTGGCCTCGGCTTCTTCCGCAGAAAAACCATACTGCCGCACAATTTGCTGGGTCAACTGGGCGCCGCCAAAGGCCTGGTCACGGTCGTACAGCACCTCTTCGTCGCGCATGACCTGCATGCTGGTGGTCAGTGAGCCCACCTCAAACAGCGCAACAATCAAGCCCTTGCCCTCGTTGGGCAGGTTCTCAATCAGGCGGTTGGTAGCCAGTCGGGAGGCATAAGACTCCACATCGACCACCACGGGGGTCAGACCAGCCGCTTCGGCCAGGCCCTGCACGTCCTGCACCTTTTCACGCCGGGACGCGGCAATCAGCACCTCCACATCGCCAGCCGAGGTTGCGCTCGGGCCAATGACGCAAAAATCAAGACTCACTTCGTCCAAGGGAAAGGGGATGTACTGGTTGGCCTCGGTCTCGACCTGTTGCTCGAGTTCATCGTCAGTCATACCGCCAGGGAGAATGATTTTCTTGGTGATCACGGCTGACGGGGGCAGAGCCATCGCCACGTTGCGGGTTTTGGTACCGCTTTTTTTCACCAAGCGCTTGATGGCGTCAGCCACCTCATCAAACTTTTCGATGTTGCCATCGGTAATCCAGCCACGTTCCAGTGGCTCTATGGCGCACCGCTCCAAAACCAGATTACCGGCCTTGTCACGGCTCAATTCGACGAGCTTCACGCCAGACGTGCTAACGTCAAGCCCGAGCAAAGGCGCTGGCTGACGACTAAAGAGCGACCCCAATGAGATCAAAACTGTCCCCTGAAACAGACCGACTCGGTGCCAGCCATACTTAAGAATTCACTTGAATGCTATCAGTAAGCCTGTTGTCCCGCAAAGGTTTTTTATTTGCTGGCCAATTTCAAGCGTTGCCAAAAGCAGACGGAATTAGCATGAATCAACCCATCAAAAGCACATTCGGTGTGCGCATGGGCCCCAGACCCCAACAATAGCGAACTTGCTGCCCAAGCGCGCCCTGCATGCATTTTTATAATGCGCAAGCGACCAACTACACCTTTCTATGTCCTCTACGCCCCCAAAGTCTGATTCCGCAGCAGCCCGGACCGCCGCCAAGAAGCCGCCCATGCACTGGGCGCTCAAGGCCATGCTGTGGCTCTGCGGTTTGGGGCTGGCCGGTCTGCTCAGCGGCCTGATCATCCTAGCCCTTGCACTCGCGGTTGCATTTCCCAATCTGCCCGACATCTCGGACCTGTCTGACTACCGGCCCAAACTACCCCTGCGGGTGTTTTCGGTAGAAGGTGACATCTTGGGTGAGTTTGGTGAAGAACGCCGCAACCTGACCCCGATCAGCGAAATCCCCAAGGTCATGTCAAATGCGGTGCTGGCGATCGAAGACGCTCGCTTCTACCAACACGGCGGCGTGGACTACCTGGGCGTAATCCGCGCCGGTCTGGCCAATGTGGGCCATGCCAAGAGCCAGGGTGCGTCCACCATCACCATGCAGGTGGCACGCAATGTCTACCTGACTTCGGAAAAGACCTTCACCCGCAAGATTTACGAAATACTGCTGACCTTCAAGCTCGAACACGCGCTGACCAAGGATCAGATTCTGGAAATCTATATGAACCAGATCTTCCTGGGCAACCGGGCCTATGGCTTTGCCACCGCCTCGGAAACTTATTTCGGCAAGCCGCTCAAAGATATCAGCATCGCCGAGGCAGCCATGCTGGCCGGCCTGCCCAAGGCGCCCTCGGCCTACAACCCCATCGCCAACCCCAAGCGCGCGCGCTCCCGGCAGTTGTACATCCTTGATCGCATGGTGGAAAACGGCTTCATCACGCCGCAGGAGGCCGAAACGGCCAAAGCGCAGGCACTCAATGTAAGAAGCGGGCCGGACGCCAACAGGATTCACGCCGAATATGTGGCCGAAATGGTGCGCCAGCTCATGTTCAACCAGTACGGGGATGAGACCTATACCCGTGGGCTGAATGTGCAGACCACCATCCACTCGGCCGAACAGGACGCCGCCTACAAGGCCCTACGCAAAGGCATCATGGACTTTGAGCGTCGCCAGATTTATCGGGGACCGGAGAAATTCGTCTCGCTACCAACCGCACAACAGGAGTTGGAAGACACAGTCGACGATGTGCTGGACGAGCATCCGGACAACGGCGACGTCATGTCAGCCGTGGTGCTGGAAGCCGACGCCAAACACATCAAGGCCATGCGCGCCGCCGGAGAGACGCTGGAGATCACCGGCGATGGCCTCAAGCCGGCCCAATCAGGGCTGTCGGACAAGGCCGCTCCCAATATCAAGCTGCGCCGCGGCGCGGTGATCCGCGTCGCCAAGACGGCCAAAGGCGGCTGGGAAATCACCCAATTGCCGGAAGTGGAAGGGGCTTTTGTGGCGCTGGACCCGCGCGACGGCTCGATCCGCGCGCTAGTCGGTGGTTTTGACTTTGCCAAGAACAAATTCAACCACGTGACCCAGGCCTGGCGCCAGCCGGGCTCCAGCTTCAAGCCTTTTATCTACTCGGCGGCACTGGAAAAAGGCTTCACCCCGTCCACCGTGATCAACGACGCGCCGCTGTTTTTTGACGCGGGCACCACCGGCGGCCAGCCTTGGGAGCCCAAGAACTACGACGGCACCTTCGAGGGGCCCATGACCATGCGTCGGGCCTTGGCCAAGTCCAAGAACATGATCTCGATCCAGATCCTGCAGTCGATCGGCACCCAATATGCGCAGGAGTGGATCACGCACTTCGGCTTTGAAGCCGACCAGCCCCCGCCTTACCTGACGATGGCACTGGGTGCCGGTTCGGTCACGCCCATGCAAATGGCGGGTGCCTACTCGGTGTTTGCTAACACGGGTTACCGCGTCAACCCCTGGTTGGTGGCCAAGGTCAGCGAGCAACGCGGCAAGGTGTTGTTGACCACACCGCCCGTGGTGCTGGACGAAGCCCAGCGCACCATAGAGGCGCGCAATGCCTTCCTGATGACCAACCTGTTGGGCGAGGTGACCCGTACCGGCACTGCAGCCCGTGCGCAAGCCACGCTCAAACGCCCTGATGTGTACGGCAAGACCGGCACCACCAACGATTCCATGGACGCCTGGTTTGCCGGGTACCAACCCACCATCACGGCAGTGACCTGGATTGGCTATGACACGCCGCGCAAACTGGGTGACAAGGAAACCGGTGGCGGTTTGAGCCTGCCGGTGTGGATCAGCTTCATGGAGACCGCCCTCAAGGGTGTGCCGATTCAGGAGCCCACGGCGCCCGAAGGCATTACCCATATCGGTGGCGAGTGGTACTTTGAAGAATTCACCAAGGGAGCCGGAGTCACCAGCGTGAAATCTGAAGACAACATCGACCCGTCGCAGGTCGCACCGGCCGCCGACGAGAAAAAGAAAATCCTGGAGCTGTTCAAGAACTGAGCCGCCGCGGATCAGCCTGCAAATTGAAGCGTCATGCCAGCCTGGGCGCTGGACTGGCGGCTCAGTTGCTCAAAGAACTCGCCCTGGCCCTTGGTGTCTTGCCACTGCCCGTCCATAAAGCGGTAGTGGTAGCCCCCGGCCTTGGCGGCCAGCCAGACTTCCTGCAATGGCTTTTGCAGGTTGATCACGATCTGGCTGCGGTTGGCAAAGCTCAGGGTGATCATGCCGCCCACGCGCTGGTTGTCGATGTCGGCATCGATTTCGTCGTTCATCCTGTCGCAGCTGGCCTCCACAGATTTGAGCAGGGTTTCGGCGTGATCCAGGTATTCGAGGTCGGTCATTACAATTTCACCATGTTGAATGCAAAGCAAATTCTAGTCAGCCACATTGTCCTCGGCTGCGCGCTGCTAAATCTCGCGGCCTGCGGGCAGACGGGGCCGCTCTATCTGCCGGCCAAACCGGCTGCGCAGCCAGTCCAGCAGCAGCCCGCCGCGCAGGCGCCGCTGCAAACGCCAGCCCAATAGCGCGCCCAGAATCAGCGCATAGACCGCCACTTCGGCAAAGTTGTTCTTGCCCGCGCGCATCCAGAAGAAATGCAACACGGCCAGCACGGCCACGGCATAGACCAGGCGGTGCAATGCCTGCCAGCGCCGGGCACCCAGAGCCTTGATGGCGCGGTTGAACGAGGTCAAGGCCAAAGGCGTCAGCAGCACGAAGCCAGCAAAGCCCACCAAAATAAAGGGGCGCTTGGCAATATCTTTGGCAATATCTGCCACCTCAAACCCCATGTCAAACCAGCTATACGCCAACAGGTGCAGCACTGCATAGAAATACACAAACAGCCCCAGCATGCGGCGCGTACGGGCCAGCGCCGTCAAGCCTGACACCGTACGCAAGGGCGTGACGCACAGCACCAGGCACAGCGCGCGCAGCGTCCAGTCGCCGGTGGCGCGCAGCAGCGCTTCGGCCGGATTGGCACCCAAGTTGTCGGTGACCGCACCAAAAACCAGCCAGATCGCAGGCAGCAGGCACAGCAAAAACAGAGTGGGCTTGAACCAGCCTTGCATCAGCCAGCGGTTTACGAGCGTGTGCATACGGGGCTCAGAAGAATTTCTTCAGATCCATGCCGGCATACAACTGGCCGACCTGGGCCTCGTAGCCGTTGAACATCTGGGTCGGCCGCTTCTTGGCAAACAGCCCGTCTTCGCCAATGCGGCGCTCGCTGGCCTGGCTCCAGCGAGGATGGTCCACCGTCGGATTGACGTTGGAATAAAAGCCGTATTCGTTGGCTGCGGCCTTGTTCCAGGCAGTGCCGGGCTGCTTGTCGGTAAAGCGGATCTTGACGATGCTCTTGCCACTCTTGAAGCCGTACTTCCAGGGCACGACCAGCCGCACCGGCGCACCGCTCTGGTTGGGCAGCACCTCGCCATACATGCCAAAACTCAGCAAGGTGAGCGGGTGCATGGCCTCGTCCAGGCGCAGGCCTTCGGCATAGGGCCAGTCCAGCACGCGTGAGCCTACAAAGGGCATAGTTTTGGGGTCGGCCAGACTGACAAACTCCACATATTTAGCGCTGCCCAGGGGCTCCACCTTGCGAATCAATTCAGCCAGCGAATAACCCACCCAAGGAATGACCATGGACCAGCCCTCGACACAGCGCAGGCGGTAAATGCGCTCTTCCATGGGGCTGAGTTTGAGGAGATCCTCCAGCGCAAACTTTCCGGGCTTTTTGACCATGCCTTCAATTTCCACGCTCCACGGCGTGGTCTTGAGCGTATGGGCATTGGCTGCGGGGTCAGACTTGTCGGTGCCGAACTCGTAAAAGTTGTTGTAACTGCTGGCATCCTTGTATGGTGTGACTTTGTCCAGGCTCATGGCGCCCGCCACTTTAGAGGCTTGCGCACCCAGAGCCGCCAGCTTGCCCGGACGTGCACCCCAACGCGTTTCTGCAAACGCTGCGCGCTCGGCCCACGATGCCAGGCCCGAGCCCGCTGCCAGCGTTGCCAAGCCCTTGAGCAACTCGCGCCGGCGGTTGTAGACGGCGTGCGGCGTGATGTCGCTGGAAACTGCGTGTTGAAAACCATCGGCGTGCGATTTGATGAGCATGAAAGCCTCCTTGTGTCCCTGTTGGTCTGCGCGCTGCGGTATTTCTTACACGCAGCGAATCAAACAGTGTGGCGTCTCTTCAAAATTACCACACCGGTGCCAGATCACCATCCGTAAGGACAAATCAGCGGCGTGAACGAAAAAATGGCGGACGACCCGTACTGGGTAGTCCGCCATTTTTGGCAGGCTTTATAAACCCTGACCCCGTTGGGGACAGAGCTGAATGTGCTTAATGCAAACCGGCGATGTAGTCGCTCACAGCCTTGATTTCGCGGTCGTTGAGCTTGGCTGCGACCTGGGTCATCTGCAGGCTGTTGTTACGCACGCCGTCGCGGAAAGCAGTCAATTGCGCCGTTGCATATTCCGCATTCTGGCCAGCCAGACGCGGGTATTGCGCGGGAATACCGGCACCGTTGGGGCTATGGCAACCGGCGCAGGCGGGAATCTGGCGGTCGGCAATGCCACCACGGAAAATGCGCTCACCCAGTGTGACCAGGTCTTTTTCCTTGGCAAAGCCAGGCTTGGAGGCCTTGGTGCTGACCCAGTAGGAGATATTCTTCATATCCTCTTCCGACAGCGTCGCGGAAAAGCCCAACATGATGGGATTGGCGCGTTTGCCGGACTTGAATTCGGTCAACTGCTTGACCAGGTATTCGGGATGCTGCTGTGACAGCTTGGGGTAAATCGGAGCGGTCGAATTGCCATCCGGGCCATGACAAGCGGCGCACACGGCACCAAAACTTGCCTCACCTTTGGCTAAATCGGGCTTGTACTTGGCCGGAGCGGCCTCGTTAGCCACAGCCGAGAAAGAGAATGCGGCTACAAAGCCAGCGATAAGCAGAGGGGCAAACAACTTCATGGTGGGGTGGTTTCTGAGAGGAAAAACTGTGTCATTCTACAATGGCGCTTTGGGTTTACCGCAGCAATCAATGACCATCCCTTCAAACCCAAGCAAATCAGCTTCAATTTCCCCTGCCAAAACAGCCCCTGACAAGTCCGCCGCGATGGTTGCCATGGGCTGGTTGCACACGGCCAAGTTCCTGACCACCGCGCCGCAACTGCACTTTTTGCCCGCACTCGATGTGCCGGAAATCGCCTTTGTCGGACGGTCAAATGCCGGCAAGTCCACCTGCATCAATACCCTGACGCAGCAAAAACAGCTGGCCTTTGCCTCCAAAAGGCCCGGCCGCACCCAGCACATCAACCTGTTCTCGCTGGGCAAACAGGGCGTGATGGACGCGGTGCTGACCGACTTGCCCGGTTACGGCTATGCCGCCGTGCCCAAGCAGGACAAGATCCGCTGGCAGCAGGTGATGGCCAATTACTTGGTCAGCCGGGAAAACCTGATGGGCATCGTGCTGATGTGCGATCCGCGCCACGGCATGACCGAGCTGGATGAAATCCTGCTCGAAGTGATCCGCCCGCGCGTTGAAGAAGGCCTGAAGTTCCTGATCGTGCTGACCAAGTCCGACAAACTGACCCGCACCGAAGCCACCAAGATCCTGTCCATCACCAAGCTGCAAGCGGGTGGTGGCGATGTGATGCTGTTCTCTGCCCCCAAGCGCCAGGGCATTGAAGAGGTGGCGCAGCTGCTCTACAAGTGGGCGCATCCGGAAGGCAAGAAGGCACTCCCAGCGAATGCTGTTGCCGTCACCGAAATCGAAGAAGAAGTGCCACCGGAGTTTCCGGAGCACTGAGCCACGCGGGCTGAGGTGGGAAGCGTGGGGCGAACCTGGCGCCGGGCCGCCCCTAGCCAGGTTGCGGCCCCCTCGGGGGGCAGCGCAGCACGCGAAGCGGCAAGCGTGGGGGCCAGCTAGTACGGTGGCGTTTCCCCGTTGGGGCGGTCCTTGAAGCGCTTGTGCACCCAGTAATACTGTCCAGGCATGCCGTCAATATACGACTGCAAGCGCAGATTCATCAGCGCCGTGTCGGCCGTCGCGTCTGGGGTCGGAAAATCCTGCCAGGCCGGCAGCACTTCGATGTCATAACCGTCTTTCGTCATGCGGCTGAGCAGCGGCACCACCTTGGCCCGGCTGAGGCGGGCAAAGCGCGACAGCGAGGGCACGGTACAGGCCGCTACGCCATAAAAAGGCACAAACACCGAATCTTCCGGCCCGAAATTCATGTCGGGTAGCAGGTACAGCGGCTCACCCGTCTTGAGCGCCGCAATAATGGGCTTGACGCCTTCAACGCGGCCAAACAGCCGCGCGCTACCGAAGCGCTTGCGCCCCTGCAGAATCCAGGCATCGGCCACCTTGTTGGCCTGGTCGGTGTAAATCGTGGTGAATTTGCGCGGCAGTTGCTGGGTGATCGCTGTCCAGCCGGCATCCAGGCCGACAAAGTGCGGCGCGAAAATAACCGTAGGCGCATGTCCGTCCAATTCGTGTACCGCACCGGTCAGATTCAGACGTTTCTTCAGCAGGGCTGCATCGCCATGCCAGAGCCAACCCCGGTCCAGCCAGGCCTTGGCGAAATAGTCAAAGGTTTGCCGCGCCATCTGCTGGACCTGCGCCTCGCTCCAGTTAGGGAAACACAGGCGCAGGTTGATCAAGACCACGCGCCGGCGTGAGCGCACCACCCTATATAAAAACCAGCCCAGCAGCCAGCCCAATCCACGCACCCAGGACAGGGGCAGGACGGCGGAGCAACGCATCAACCACAGCGTGAACTGCATCATGGCCCGGTCGCCTTGGGCGTTTTGTAGCGGGCATAGCCCCACAGGTATTGCTGCGGCTTCTTAAGGATCAGGCCTTCCATGGCGGCGTTAATTTGTGCCGCCGCCTGCGTCATGTCAGAGGAAAGCACCAGCGGCAGTGGCATCACATGCACCACATAGCCACGCCCCCAGGACAGGCGTTCGCCCCAGGCCACCAGCACCGTGGCCCCGGTTTGCAATGCAAGCCGAGCCGACAAGGTCATGGTGTAGGCAGGTTTGCCAAAGAACGGTGCCCACACGCCCAGCCCCTCTGGCGGCACCTGGTCCGGCAGCAGGCCCACGCATTGACCGCTTTTGAGTGCCTTGATCAATTGCTTGACGCCCGCCATGGTGGTTGAGGCCGTGGCCAGACCAGGGCGCTGGCGCGATTGCATCACCACCGCATGCAGCCAGGCCTTGCGGGGCGGGCGAAACAGCACCGTCATGGGCTGGCCCGCCACGCCGTAGCGCGCGGCATAAGCCTGGGCGGTGATCTCAAAGCAACCCAGATGCGGGGTGAGAAACACAATCCCCTTGGCCTGCGCCAGGGCCACTTCCACATGCTCCGCGCCATCCCAAAACACCGGCACCGGGCGCCCCAGCCACAGACGGGGCAACTCGGCAATCAAACGACCTGATTCGCCCACGGCCGCCAGCCAGGAAGCACGCCCCACACCGGCCAAGGCCACGTTTTCCAGAAAGCGACGGCGGTAATCGGCGGAACCCAGAAACGCGATCCAGCCCAAGGCCCAGCCCAAGCCGTGCAAGGCCCACAGAGGCAAATGCGAAAGGAGTCTAAAGAGAACAGTCATTGCTGGGATAAAATGCACCGTGTCGCTGAGTTACGGAACTACTTGCAGGGCGACACACACGAAGGCTTTTCGACAAGGAACGCCATTGTGCCTTGCCAATATTGGCAATTCTGCTAAAGCGTTCGCTGCAAGCCCAAAAGCCCAAGCAACGCGACTTGTTGAACTTTTGGAGAAACTTTTATGGCGAACGACTTTCTATTTACTTCCGAGTCTGTTTCTGAGGGCCACCCCGACAAAGTGGCGGATCAGATTTCTGACGCAATCCTGGACGCGATCTTCAAGCAGGACCCCAAGTCCCGCGTGGCGGC
>ERZ1034361.1491-NODE-1491-length-12439-cov-2.392331_pt1 | contig 12439 bp, 10 predicted proteins | sample MGYA00520617_ERZ1034361 | MGnify/ENA primary metagenome ERZ1034361 (study PRJEB33736, sample SAMEA104284507) | Azolla filiculoides | biome: Urban; feature: Water surface; material: Ditch water | place: Netherlands | collected 2015-10-28 | depth 0-0.1 m ... | reverse complement strand
CGGGCGACGCCACCGATCTGGAGGTGAGTTCGCGCTTCCAGGTGAAAAGCTCCGGCGAAATCCTGCTGCACTCCAACTTCCTGCTGGACCGGGCCGGCAGTGCCCGCACCATTCCGGTGGCCTTCGTCTTGCACCAGGGCGTGCTGATCACCCTGCGCAGCGAGGAGTTGCCGGTGTTCCGGCTGCAGCGGCTGCGCGCCCACGCCCAGCCGGGTTATGTGACCGACTGCTTTGACCTGCTGCTGGACCTGTACGGCGCCGATGTGGAATATTCCGCCGACTCGCTGGAAGACATTTACACCACCCTGGGCAATGTAGGGCGCCAGGTGCTGAGCGAGAACATCACCGACACCGAGGCCGCCGCCATCCTGGGCGACATCGCCGAAGAGGAAGACCTGAACGGCCGCATTCGCGGCAACATCCTGGACACCCAGCGCGCCATCAATTTCCTGATGCGCAGCCGCGTGCTGTCCAACGAGCAGCATGAAGAATCGCGCCAGGTGCTGCGCAATATCGAGTCGCTGAACAGCCACACCTCTTTCCTGTTCGACAAGATCAACTTCCTGATGGATGCCACCATCGGTTTCATCAACATCAACCAGAACCGGCGCATCAACAAGCTCACCGTGTTTGGTGTGGTGTTCATGCCCATCAACATCCTGGCCGGCATGGGCGGTATGTCGGAGTTTTCCATGATGACCCAGGGCGTGCCCTGGCCGCTGGCCTATGGTGCGTTTTTTGGCGTGTCCTGCCTGCTGGGCGCGGCGACCTTTTTCGCCCTGCGCTATTTCGAGAAGCGTGAAGGCAGAGGCGCCAAGATGGTTGCCGTGCGCAAGCCCTGAAGCAGGGTCTGCACCGAGTCCACGGTACATTCGCCGGCCAGCATGCGGGCCAGCACCTGCTGCGGACTCAGGCACAGAAACTCGGAGACCTCACCGTCCTGATTCTGCGGCGCAAAGCCATCTGCCAGCGTGAGGTTGAAGACGTGCACGAACTCATCGTGCCAGCCCTGCGGCTCCTGCCTTGAAGTGCGTACGCTGCCCACCGCCTGCAAGCTGTGACCCTCCAGACTGAACAAGCCGGCCTCCTCGGCCAGTTCGCGTTGCAGACAGGTCTGCGCAGTCTCACCGCTGGGCAGGCCCCCGGCGGTGACGTTGTCCAGCAGGCCGGGATCGGTGGCCTTGGTGAGGGCGCGGCGCGCACACCAGAGGCGGCCATCCGGCAAAAAACCATTCACATGCACCGCATGGCTGAGCATGCCCAGCCAGCGAAAGCCGCTGCGCTCCACGCTCAGAAAGGCCGGGGTGTGGGGCTCGGGCGTGGCGCAGTCGGCATGCCAGAAGCTGAAGCGCTCGTTGCGCCAGCCGCTCAGCAGGCCCTGCTCACGCGCTGATAGCAGAACAGTTTGAAGCTGCTCGCTGCGTTGTGCCTCGCTGGCATGCTCGGCATGCCACACCAATTCCTGCGCAGACAGGCTGCAACCCGGCAAGTGCCGCGCCAACCAGGCCGCGCGCGGCGCTGAGAGCAAGCCCAGCGCCCTGTCACCACAGCGCCAAGTCAGCCAGTCCGCAGGTGGCGCTTGCAGGGCTTGTGCCTCCAGCGCAAAAAGAGGGGCTTGTTCGTCAGCGGAAAGGGAGGCGAGGAAATTTCGGGGACCGGTGTGTTGCATGCGGCCGATCTTAATAGTGGTGGCTGTGCTCAAAAGCCGCAACCCAGGTTCAATCAGCCCGCAATGTGAAGCCAGGCTTTGTCTGAAATCCACCGGCTTGCCCATTCGACAAAATGCTCGGGCGGCATTGGCCGGGCGATGCCGTAGCCTTGCGCCAGGCTGCACCCCAGTTGGAGCAGCTTGGCCCCGTGTTCCAGCGTTTCGACGCCTTCAGCAATGACGCTGCGGTCAAACGCAGCGGCCAGACGGATAACGCCTTCCACAATGCCCAGGTCTTCAGCGTCTTTCAGCATGTCCCGCACAAAACTCTGGTCAATCTTCAGTAGGTCAAACGGCAGCTTGCGCAGGTAGGTGAGCGATGAGTAGCCGGTGCCGAAGTCGTCCAGCGCCAGGCGCACGCCCAAGGCTCTGCATTGGTTCAGCACAGAAACGGCCAGCGCAAGGTCGTCGATGGCGGTGCTTTCCAGGACTTCTAGCTCCAAGTGGTGCGGGGGGATGTCCGGGAACTTGCGCAAGGCCAGGCCCAAGTCCTCCAGAAACTCGGTGGACAGCAAATGGCTGGCGCTCACATTAACGCTGACGTGAACGTCGTGCCCTTGGGATTTCCAATCCTGCATTTGGCGCAACGCAGCGTGCATGACCCATACGCCCAGAGGGCGTTCAAGTGCGGTGCCGCGCAGGTGCGGCAAAAATTCGGCCGGACTCAACAAGCCCGACTCCGGGTGCTGCCAGCGGATCAGTGCCTCAAGCCCGATGATCTGCCCGGTTCTCAAATCTATTTGCGGCTGGTAGAACAGACAGAACTCCGCGTGATCCAGGGCGGTCCCCAGGCGTTCGACAAATCGGCGGTGCACCTGGGCCTTGCGGTCGCTCTCAGGATCAAACAGATGAAAGCGGTTCTTGCCGGCTTCCTTGGCCAGGTACATGGCCTGGTCCGCATGGCGCATCAGGGTGTCCGCGTCCGCGTGGTCCTGCGGATAGAGGCTGACACCAATGCTGGCTGACACGCTGACAGTGCTTCCCTCGATGTCCACCGGGGTGTTCACCGACGCCAAAATGCGCTCCAGAATCAGGGAGCATTCTTCGGTCGAGCCGATGTTGGAGAGCAGCAGCACAAACTCATCGCCGCCCAAGCGGGACAGCGTGTCTTCAGCGCGCAGCGCATGTTTGAGGCCCCCGGCCACGGCCACCAGCAGTTTGTCGCCCACCGAGTGGCCATATCGGTCGTTGACGCCTTTGAATCCATCCAGGTCCAGATAACACACCGCCAGCAGGTGTTCGCTGCGGTCGGCGCGCGCAATCGCCTGGGCCAGCCGGTCGGCCAGGAGCCTGCGGTTTGGCGTGCCTGTCAGCGGGTCATAGTGCGCAACCCGGTCCAGCTCTTCCTCGTGCGCCTTGATCTGGCTGATATCGGAGAACATGCCGATGTAGTGTTGCACCGCGCCATCGCTATCTGCCACTCGGGAAATTGACAAGATTTGGGCGAAGACCTCGCCATTTTTTCTACGGTTCCAGATTTCACCCGACCAGAATCCGCTGCGCCCAATGCAATCCCACATGTCGCGATAAAAGCGTGGATCCTGTCTGCCTGATTCCAGAATCCGAGGAGACTTACCCACCACCTCTTCAGCTTGGTAACCGGTAATGCGTGTAAACGCCGGGTTGACCCGGGTGATGCGCCGGTTGGCGTCTACCACCATGATCCCCTCGTAGCTGCTGGCAAAAACAGTTAAGGCCTCACGCTGGGATAGTTCCAGCGATTTGCGCTCGCCAATGTCCGTGTGGGTGCCTGACATCATCAGGGGCTTGCCCTCGCCATCGCGCGCCACCACCTTGCCGCGCGTCAGGATCCACCGCCATGCTCCGGTCTTGTCCTTGCAGCGCATTTCTGATTCGTGAACTGGTATCTCGCCACGCAGGTGCCGCTCCACTGATTGCATGGTCCGCGCAAAGTCATCGGGATGAACGATGTCGCCCCATCCCTCGGGTGAGACTTGCATTTCTCCAGGCGCATACCCCAGCATGGCCTCCCAACGCGGACTCACCTGGAAGTTATTGGTCTGCACATTCCAGTCCCAATACCCCTGGTCAGATCCTTCCACAACGCGGCTTAGTCGCTGCTCACGGTCCCGCAAGGCCATTTCGGTCAATTTGGCTCCCGTAATGTCCGACAAGATACCGACGATGCGAACCGGCACGCCGGCAAAATTACGTTCTACGGCCCGCCCTTTGCCCTGAAGCCATGTGCCGATTTCTCCAGACTTGGAAATCAGGCGGTACTCGAATTCAATGCGATCGCGCTTGCCGGCCACATAGTCAGAAATGACCTGCTGAACATGCGACCGGTCATCCGGGTGAATGGTGCGCACGAAAAATGCGAAATCGTGCGTGTCATCTTCCGGGGCGTAGCCCGTCAGGTCGTAGTAGTGGGAAGATCGGTAAACGTGCCCGGTGCGCAGGTCCCAGTCCCACAAGCCGTTGCTGCTGGAGTCCAGCGCCATTTGCAGGCGCTCCTGTTCCTTCTTGAGGGGTGTGATGTCTCGGGCAACCTTGGATGCGCCGATGATTTTTCCATTGACGTCACGGATCGGCGAAATGGTCACCGACACATGTACGGGCTCGCCATTTTTGCGGATCCGTATCGTCTCGAAATGCTCCACTTTTTCGCCCTGGAGCAGGCGTTCCTGAATAAAGAGCTCTTCTTGCTGGCGCTCCGGCGGAAAGAGTATCAACAAGGACTGTCCCAGCATTTCTGCCTGCGAATAACCGAAAATCACCTCGGCCCCGCGGTTCCAACTGGTTACCGTGCCCTCCAGCGTTTTGCTGATGATCGCGTCATCTGACGAATCAACAAGGGCCTTGAAAAGCCCGGCACTCATTCCTTCCAAGGGGCCGGCGCTCACTTCTCGCGCAACGGTGACGACTGAGGTCACCACCCCCAGCAAATTAGTCTGCGGTGTCAGTGTTGACTGGAACAGTCGCATGCCCCCGGGTGCGTCAAATGAAAAGTGCATTTGAGCGGACTTCCCGCTGCGAAAGACCTCGCCCAGTACGCGGTCCCACTGCTCTACTTGCTCCTTAGGCATACCCAATTCGCGATTGGTTTTACCAATGAAATCTTTGGCTGGGAGGCCTGTGAAAAGTTCAACGGCTGAGTTGACGTAGGTGTGCCGCATCTGAGGGTCAAAGCAGGCAACCACCTCATGCAGGAAATCAGCAAAGCGGAGATCGTGCATCCTGTCAGGCTGGTCCTGCGGGGCGGCGGACGGTGAATCAGTCGAATGGCTCATCCGGTCACCTCGATAGCGTCTAAATGGGAAGTTCGAAGCCCAGTCTATGGCAAGCAACACAATAGTCAATGAGACCCTATTGTCAGTAAGGTCCGGCGCGGACTGCGCGGGGGACTGCTTACGCTGCACCAGCGACTTAACGCCGGCCTATTTTCAGCCTTTGTTGATGTCCACGCAGGGCGACTCGCCCGCAGCGATGCGCAGCTCAATCGCTGCCAATGCCGCGCGCAGATCGGCCACGCTGTCAACCACCTCGTGCGCACCGGCCTCGCGCAGCGTGCGGCGGGCTTCCACCAGCGCGTGTTCACGCTCGTCTTCGCTGGCCTGCACCCATTCTTCCCACGACCAGCCCAGCGCATTGCCGCTGGCGGACACGCCCACCGTCCAACAGCCGGCGTTGAGGCCTTCCTGCAAACCGGGTACGGTGTCGTCCACCTTGACCACGGCAGCACTGTGGCCGCTCAGGCCCAGCGTGGCCATGCAGGCCTGCATACCCAGTGGGCTGGGACGGCTCTGCGCCACATCGTCACAGCAGATGGTGCGCACCGGGGCAAAGCCGGCCTGCGCCGCCCGGGCCAGCAGCGGCTCCATGATGAAACGGGTGTAGCCGGTGGTGGTGGCCACGCCTATGCCCTGCTGCTGCAACCATTCATAGCTGTCCAGAAAGCCGGGGATGAAGTCGCTGTGCTCCAGGGCACTGGCCGCACTCATGGGCACAAACTCCTGCAGCAAGGCGGCGGCATCGTCTGCGCTAAAGCTGCGGCCTTTGACCTGCTGCCACTGCGCGGCAATCTCAGGCATGGCACCCAGCGCCTCGATGTGCGCCAGCTTGGGCAAGCCCATGGGCACGCGCGCCTGGGCGATGCTGATGCTGAGTCCATGGTTGGCAAACAGGCGCACAAAGGCACCCATGGGCGCCAGGCTGCCGTAATCCACAATGGTGCCGGCCCAGTCGAACACCACGGCCCGAATCGTTGAAGTTGTCATGTCGCAATCCTTTCGCCCTTGAGGCATTCTTCCGCCAACGCAAATGCCGTGCTCATGCCACTGCCGCTGGTCACGCTCAGCACTTGCACATCCGGCAGCACGGTCTCACAAAATGCATCCTGGTTGGCGCTGGGGTAGATACCCGTCCAGCGCTCCTGCACCTGGTAATGGCCCAGACACAGCACGCGCTGCATCTCGGCCAGAATCAATTCTTCTGCCTCGGCCGGCACAAAGGGCGGCATGGCGGCACCGTATTGGTGGGAGTCGCCCACCACCAGGCTGCCATCGGCGCTTTGCACCACGATCAGGTGGATGCCATGCTGCAAGGCGCGCGGCACCTCCTGGCGCAAGCGGTCTTCCAGACGCGCGGCACCGGGCAAGGCATTGAAACCGCGGTAGCGCACCAGGCTCAGATCGCTCATCACCGCGGAGCCCAGGTGGTAGCCGCGTGGCGGCCGTATGCGCAGCATCTGCAACTGGCAGAGCTGGGTTTGGTATCGGGTAAAGGTCTGCGGAAAAAGGCTCTTCAGGTCGGCGCCCGGGCACACCACCACGCGCTCGGCGCGCAGCTCCAGAGCATCGAGTTGAACCCGCCCGGTTTGCACCTGCTGCACGGCCTGCCCCATATGAAAGCGCACTCCGCGCGAGGCCAGCCACAGCCGCAGCTTCTCCACTGCAAAGCGGGCTTCCACGCGCAACTCATGCGGGCTGTACAGCGCGCCCTGCATATGGGCATGGGCCAGATGGGGCGCCAGCTTGCGCAGCCTGTCGGGCGCCTGCCAACTCAGGGCCTCGCCTTCCTCGGTCAGCAGCAATTCCTGCAGCACCGCCGCCGCCTCGGCGCGCTGGGCCAACACATACAGGCCGGTGTGCTCCACCGGTATGCCGGCCTGCGGTGCAATATGCGCCCAGATGTCGCGCGAACGGCGCGCGCGCCGCCAGCTGGTGCCGCTGCCCTGGCCCGTGACGGTGACAAAGCCGAAGTTGCGAATCGAAGCGCCGGTGCAATACGACTCGCGCTCCACCACCTGCACACTCAGGCCCTGCTCCACGGCCACCAGCGCACAGGCCAGGCCAACGATGCCGGCACCCACCACAATCACATCGCTCTTGTTATCGACTGGCAATGAAGTTCCTTCCGCGCGCAGAGCGCATTTCCTGATCCAGCTTGGCGCGTCCTGCGGCGCTGTCGCGCAAATCGCGCGACACAATGCCCAGCGCATCGAGCCAGCCGCGCAGGTACTGCACGCCCTCGGACGCCGGCACCTCAAATACCTGCGCCAGGGCAGCGTCGCTGGCCGGCGCTGCGCCCAGGGCCAGCTCCCAGACCATGGGCAGCCAGACCGCGCAGGCCTCGCCATGCGGTGTTTGCTCTTTCAGCGTGAGTTCATACGACAGCGCGTGCGCCAGTGCCGTCTGCGTGTGCGACATGGCCAGACCCGCCAGCAGGCTGGCACGGGCCAGCGCGGCGCGCGCGGCGTGGTTGCCGCTTTGCTCCAGCAACACGGGCAGCATCTCAATGACCAGGCGCGCGGCTTGCACCGCCAGCACTTCACTCACGGGGCTGCTGTTGCGGTTCCAGAGCGACTCCAGCGCGTGGGCCAGGCTGTCGAGCGCGCAGTCGCGGCTTTGGCGCAGCGGGCAGCTGTAGCTGAGTTCCGGGTCAACAAAGGCACGCTCGGCATAGCCATCGGCGGGCGACCAGGACAGCTTGGCCGGCACAGCGACCCCGGTATCCCACAGCGTGGCCCAGCGCGTGACTTCGCTGCCGGTGCCGGCCGTGGTGGGGACCAGCCACAGCGCATGGCGTGACACGGAGGGCAGCAGCGTGTTGTTGCGCCAGCCGTCGGCAGCACCGCGGGTGTCAACAAAACGGTAGCGGATTACTTTGGCCAGATCCAAGGTACTACCGCCGCCAATGGCCAGCACCGTGGCGCCGGGATGCGCACGCAGCACCGGCCAGAGTTCTTCGCACAGGGATTGCGCCAGCGCCACCGTGGCCAGGCCGCCCTGAAACCAGCTCCAGGCCATGCAGTGGTGGCCCAGGCGCTCCAGCAGCAGGGTCTCGTTCTCGTAGCTGAGGGCGGCGCGGTCGGCCAGCACCACCACCGGCGACTGGGTGGAAAGTTCCTGAAAACAACCCGCACCCCAATGGATGCGTACCGGGTTGGCCCAGGCTAGATGAAGCGGTTGCGCAGCCATGCCGAGAACACGTCGATGCATGTGACGGTGACCACCAGCATCAGCAGCACAGCGCAGGTCTGCGCGTACTGGAAGCCGCGAATCACCTCGTACAGCACCACGCCAATGCCACCGGCACCGACCATGCCGACGACGGACGCCGAGCGCACATTGGACTCAAAGCGGTACAGCGAATACGACAGCCACAGCGGCATCACCTGCGGAATCACGCCATAGGCAATCTCGGCCAGCTTGTGGGCACCGGTGGCGCGTATGCCTTCCACCGGGCGCGGGTCAATCGCCTCTACGGCTTCAGCAAACAGCTTGGCCAGCGTGCCCGTGGTGTGGATGAAGAGCGCCAGCACACCGGCAAAAGGCCCCAGGCCCACGGCGACGATGAAGAGCATGGCAAACACCATCTCGTTGATGGCGCGGCAGGCGTCCATGATGCGGCGCACCGGCTGGTACACCCAGGCCGGCGCCACGTTGTGCGCGCTCAACAGGCCCAGCGGCACCGCAGCCACAATCGCCAGCACCGTGCCCCCGACGGCAATGTGCAGGGTGCCCAGCATCTCTTTGAGGTAGATGCGCCAGTCGTGAAAATCGGGCGGGAAAAAGTCGCGGGCATAGGTGCCCATATTGCCCGCGTCCCTGATCAAATCCAGGGGGCGCATCTCGGCGCCCTGCCAGGCCCAGGCCAGCACGGCCAGCACCACCACCCAACCGAGCTGCGTGCGCCAGCCGCTGCGACTCGCAGCGGCCTGGTTCAGCAGGCTTTGTAATTGGGGGGAGGCGTTGGCAGCAATCATGGGCTAAGGAACTGTGTGACAGCAGTTAAATTACTTGGCCAAGGCGGCGAGTTTCTTGTCGATATCGGCAATGCGCTGGGCCTTCTCTTCGGCGCTGTATTGCAGGTCGTTCTCGATCTTGCTACGGTCCTTGAACAACTCCAGTTGGCGAATGGGAATGAGTTGCTCATTGGTCGATTCCTTGAAGCCGCTGTAGTTGTAGATGTTCTTCAGCACGGCCTTGTCGGCATCGGTCTTGCCGTAGCTCAGCAAGAAGGTCTTGAGCTTGGCCTTGACGCCAGCGTCCAGGTCCTTGCGCCAGACCAGCGGATCGTTGGGGATCAGCGGGCTCTTCCAGATGATCTTGAGCTCCTTCAGCACTTCGGGCTTGGAGGCTTCGAGCTTGTCGGTCTCTTCGGTGTTGTTGGTGGCCACGTCGAGCTGCTTGGCCAGCACGGCCTGGATGTTGGCGCCATGGCTGGCGTTACGAATCGTCTTGAAGGCGGTGCGCTGGTCCACCTTGTTCAGGGCAAAAACGTAGTAGCTGGGCACCAGAAAGCCGGAGGTGGAACCGGGGTCGCCGATGCCAAAGTTGATGGCCTTGCTGTTCTTGAGCACATCGTTCAGGTTGTTGTAGGGGCTGTCTTTTTGCGTAATCAACAGCGAGTGGTAGCCCAGGGTGCCGTCTGACTTTTTCACCTGCGCAAATACTTCGCCATTGGAGCGGTCCACCGCGTCAATGGCGGCCTTGTTGCCATACCAGGCAACCTGCACCTTGTTGAAGCGCATGGCTTCGACCACACCGGCGTAGTCCGGTGCGTAGAAGGACTTGACGGTCAGGCCGGTGCGGGCTTCCATGTCACGGAACAGGGGTTCCCAGCGCTCGCGCTGGACGCTGGCACTGTCGGTGGAAATAATGCCAAAGCTGATTTCCTGCGCGCTGGCAGCGAGGCTGGTCAGTGCGAGAACCGAGGCGGTAAGTAGGTGAAAAGGCTTCATATAGTTTCTCCGGTAAAGAGGGGGGCGTGATCAGGCTGCCAACGGCATGGCGTGCCGGTGCTGTAGCGGTGTTTGTGGTGGGGTTTCCAGGGGGTTGTGGTCCATCAGCAACTCTTCGGTGCTGGCGCCATACAGGTGGCGCAACTTGCTGTCATCGAGCTCCATGGGCGAGCCGTCAAACACCAGTTCACCGGCGCGCAGCGCGATGATGCGGTCGCAATAGCGCCTTGCCATGGCCACGTTGTGCAGGCTGACCACCAGGGTCATGCCTTGTGTGCGATTGAGGTGGTGCAGCAGGTCCATCACGCGCCGCGCCGTTTCCGGGTCCAGCGAGGACACCGGCTCATCGGCCAGCAAGATACGCGCACCCTGCAACAGGGCACGGGCCACGGCCGCGCGTTGCTGCTGCCCGCCCGAGAGCGTGGAGGCGCGCTGAAAGGCGTAGTCGGCCAGGCCCACCGAATCGAGTGCCTGCAAGGCCTGCAATTGCTCTTGGTCGGTGAAGCGGCCGGTGAGTGCGCGCCACAAGGGCATGCGCGGCAACAGGCCGGTGAGCACATTGGAGAGCACGTTCATGCGCCCCACCAGGTTGAACTGCTGGAAGATGATGCCGGTCTGGCGGCGCAGGTCGCGGATGTCGGCGCTCAACACGCCGCCACTTTGCAGCGTCTGACCAAACAGCTCCACGCTGCTGTTCTTGCCGTCCAGGCGCTCCAGCCCGCAAAGGCTGCGCAACAGCGTGGACTTACCCGAGCCGGACGCGCCCAGCAACCCCACGCACTCGCCCGCCCGGATGGTCGCGCTGACATTGTCCAGCGCCTTGGCACGCCGGTTGAACGACTTGCTGGCACTGACAACGCGGATGGCGGGAACGGGCGACATATTCATGGCGCGGATCTTCGCTGTCCACTGTGAAAGATTGATGACAACGGCGTGGCATCTGCGCGTGGCAGACACCGCCCGCGGCTGTCATCACATTGACACGGCCAGCATCCACCATGGTGTCATGAACAACCCGCAAAGCATTCTGGAATTGTTTGCCCGCAAGGGCGCCATTGCCTACGAGGGGGAAGGCATCTCCCAGATCGAGCACGCCTGGCAATGCGGACAACTGGCGCGTGCGGCCGGCGCATCGCAAGCCCTGCAACTGGCGAGCTGGCTGCATGACCTGGGCCATCTGCTGACCGACCTGGATGGCTCGCCCACGGTGCAAGGCATAGACGACCGGCATGAACACACCGCCGCCCGCATGCTGGATGCCATCTGGGGGCACGACGTGGCAGAACCGGTGCGCCTGCATGTGGCGGCCAAGCGCTATCTGGTGGCCACTTATCCGCAGTACTGTGAGCAGCTCTCGCCGGACTCGGTGCGCAGCCTGGCTTTACAGGGTGGCCCGATGGACCTCGCCGAGTGCATCGAATTTCAAGCCAACCGCTACGCGCTGGACGCGCAGCAACTGCGCAGTTGGGACGATTCCGGCAAACGTCCGGGCTGGTTTGCCAGCGACACACAGCATGCGCTTAACGAACTCCGGGCCTTGATGGACCGGGTGCACTTCCTGCCGAACTGATCAGTCCTTTTTAAGCTGTGTCAGATGCACCGCGCTGTCGAACAGCCGCGCCTTGCCGGCGTAATAGCGATCGAGGCGCCACTCCTGCAAAATATTCAGCGCCAGGTCAAAGTGGTTGCGGTTGAGTTTGTAGAGGTCCGAGATCGCGAAGTTCACTTCGGTTTCCAGCGCCAGCACCAGCTGGGCCATAATTTTTGACGACTCCTCTTGGGGCGATTTTTCGATCAAATGCCGGGCTTCTTTGATGGCGCGCATGAAGTGACCTTTCCAACGTATTAATTGCTATGTCGAGGCCATGATAGCCTCCAAAAATGACACTGTGCATGCATAAAAAGTGTCATTCATTTGTCATGTGCCTCACAGTGCACAGCGCTTCACAGAACTGTCACGCCACTGCCATCGTGCTGCGCTACAAGTGCGATATGACTTCTCCCACACGCACCCCGAAAGCCGCTTCGCCGTGCCCATGCTTCATGAAACGCGTGTGAATTTAGTGTGAATCTTTTGTGTCGTTACACCACGACCACATCATTTGAATGACATGCAATCTTCATGGATATGACTTGTTCGCTGGAGACACTGCATGCCGTTATGTCGTTATCGGATGTGACTTATCAATTGACTTAGTTTGGAGTAAATAAATGTTCAAGAAAACCGCTATCACGATCGCCCTGGCCGCATTGGCCATCCCTTCTTTTGCCGCTGAATTCGCAGTCGGCACCGACACCAAGTTCGAAGTCAACGTTGACGTTGCTGCCTACTACCAAACCATCAAAGACGCCAAGGGCGAAACCAGCCAGGCCAACCTGATTGGCAAGGGCATGAACCAGATCGAGATCAAGGCTACCCGTACCATCAACGACGACATCTCCGTGTTTGGTGAAATCGAACTCGACTACGACCCCATCATCGACAACGACAAGCCCCAGACCGACGACACCCGCTTTGGTATCGC
>ERZ1034361.1489-NODE-1489-length-12456-cov-2.102351_pt1 | contig 12456 bp, 9 predicted proteins | sample MGYA00520617_ERZ1034361 | MGnify/ENA primary metagenome ERZ1034361 (study PRJEB33736, sample SAMEA104284507) | Azolla filiculoides | biome: Urban; feature: Water surface; material: Ditch water | place: Netherlands | collected 2015-10-28 | depth 0-0.1 m ... | reverse complement strand
GTAAGGGCGCCACAAGTGGGTCAGCAGTGGGTCTACAACGTGCGCAATGTCTTTAACCAAGAGTTGGTGGATATTGTTACCGAGAGAGTCGCTTCTATTGGGCCTCAGGTTCGGATTGAGCGTAGTGGACTAAAAGCCGGGCGACTCCCCGATGAAATCCAACAGCCTTGGGGTTATGTCTTGCAGGACCCCCACTGGAATCCCCCTCAGAAGTTTTTGAAGCCGATTCCCTTGTGGCCCGAGCAACTCGTCCCAGGCTGGTCTGGTTTCTATCGCGACCGCTATCAAGTCGTGGGCTATCCCGATAATGACTACTACTGGGGATTAAATGTAACGGCTCTTCAGTGGGAGGGTGTCAGCGTGCCCGCGGGGCAATTCCCGGTCTTGAAGTATCAGAATGAGGCGCCTTTCTTCACTAGCAATGATTTTTCTCGAGTTGCCAACTATCGTCAGGAAGATGTTTGGTTTGCCCCGGAAGTCGGCCGTTGGGTTATCCGGCGTGGCTATGGGCGCTATTTATGGGGAGGCATGTTCTGGAGTGATGCCCTTTGGGAAGACTACTTAGAGTGGGAGCTTGTGTCCTGGAAGTAAGCAAAGCGCTTAAAATCAGCACATAGCTATGTATACCGTAAAAGAACTTTTTCCAACCCTTCAGGGTGAGGGTGCTCACGCAGGTCGTGCAGCCGTATTTTGTCGCTTTGCTGGCTGCAATCTGTGGAGTGGTCGCGAAGAAGATCGTGCTTCAGCGGTTTGCCAATTTTGCGATACCGACTTTGTTGGTAATGATGGTGCTGGTGGCGGTAAGTTTGAAACTGCCGCGCTATTAGCTGACACCATTGAAGAGGTTTGGGGTAGTACCTCAGCGGGACCACAGCAGCGTTATGTTGTCTTCACGGGTGGCGAGCCACTGCTGCAACTCGATACCGATTTAATCGAGGCTTTACATGCCAAAGGCTTTGCTATTGCCATTGAGACCAACGGCACGATCAAGGTCCCTAAAGGCGTTGATTGGGTGTGCGTCAGTCCTAAGGCTGGATCGGAGCTGATTGTTTTGCAAGCCGATGAAATTAAGCTGGTGATCCCTCAGCAAGGTCATAGTTCCATTGAGACCTTACTAGCCCGATTTGAGAAGATGGATTACCGCAATCGTTTCTTGCAGGCCATGGACGGTCCAAGCCTTCAAGAAAACCTTGCATTGGCGGTTCGCCTCTGTCAAAAGCGACCTTTGTGGCGTTTGAGTGTTCAGACCCATAAAATGATCGGTATTCGATAGTAGTTCTACCAAGCGATATTTAAGTATTTAGAAAAGTAACCATGACTGCCAAGCAAGAAGCCATCTCCATAACCCGCAGACTTGAGTTTGACTCGGGCCATCGTATTCCAAATCATGATGGACAATGCCGTCATCTGCATGGACATCGATATGCGATTGAGGTAACGCTTACCGGAGAGGTGGCGGATCACCCTGGTAAGGCTGATGATGGCATGGTGCTCGACTTTGGAGATATCAAACGTTTAACTAATCAATATGTTGTTGAGCTTTGGGATCATGCGTTCTTAGTAGCAAAAGAAGACGAGGGTTTGGTTGCTTTCTTGGCAACATTGCCTAATCACAAGACAGTGATTATGGAGCATGTACCAACAGTAGAAAATCTTGCAAATGCTGCCTTTGCCATATTGAAGCCTGTATTTAGTAAAGCTTTTGGTGGTCGCTTAGAGCTTTCGTCTATTCGTCTTTACGAGACGCCCAATTGTTGGGCTGATGCAATCCGCCGTTAGACAGATTGAGATCACTGCCGGACTTCCCTATACTCGACGCATAGACGAGTAGACGAATAGGTGCCAAAGTAGGTGCCATAGGGGACAACAATGAATTCATGGCGCACCTGCTGGCTGGCGATACTGCTTAGTTGCGGGCTGATCGGCTCGGCTGCCGCACAGCAGGAAGCGCTGCGGGTTGGCATCATTCCCTACCTGACGCCGAATGTGCTGATGAGTCTCTTTCAGCCACTGCGCCAGCATCTCGAAAAAGACCTCGGCCGGCCGGTCGAACTTTATACCGCAACCGACGTTCGCAGTTTTGCCCGGCGCACCCTCAAGCCGGATTTCGATATCGTCATCACCGCCGCCCATCAAGCGCGGCTGGCGCAATTGGAAGGTGGCTACCAGCCCCTGGCCCGCTTTACCGGCCCACTACATGCTGCAGTAGTCGTCGCACGAAACTCGCCGTTGAATCAGTTGAAGGATTTGCGTGGCCGGCGCATTGCGATTACCGACCGTTCGATTCTGGTCAATATCGTGATGAGCAAAACCTTTGCCGATTTGAAGCTGTACGACAAGGATTTTGACTTTGTTACGGTCAACTCGCAAAACACCGGGATTATTTCAGTCGCCCAGGGTGAATCCGAAGCTGCCATCATTGCCCACTTTGCCCTTGACCAAAGCCCGGAGGACCAGCGCCGGGCGGTGCGGGTCATGTATCGCTCGGATGCCCTGCCCAACGTCATGCTATTGGGCAGCGCCAAACTCGATGACACCTTGCGCGAACAAATTCGCGCTTCCCTGCTTAGTTTGCCAAACAACCCGGATGGTGCAGCGTTTCTTGAAAAAAGCCGCTACCAGGGCATCCAGAAAGCTGACGAAACCTTCATGAAAACACTGGATCCCTACCTCAAGGAAACCAGAAAACAACTCGGCTTATGAGCAAACGAAGCGGCCTCTCGATACGCTGGAAACTGGTTCTGACCAGTATTCTGGTTGAAGCAATCATGCTCGGCGCGCTTGCCTGGAATGGCCTGCGCCTGATGGATGAAAGCCTGCAGCGTCTGGCCACCACCCGACTCAACGAAGTTTCCGTGCTGCTCAACGCAGCGCTTGCCCCGGCTCTCGCAACGCAGGACTATGCGCCGGTTGCTGATGTCTTCAAGCAAAGCCTGCAACAAGATGGCATTCAATACTTCGTTCTGACTGACGCACGCGGCAAACGCTTACTAGCCGACGGCTGGACAAACGAAACCAGCTTGCCGTCTTATCAATCGCCGTCAGAAGCCAATGTAAACGCTGAACGGATTGATTTACGAATACCGATCACCCTTTCCTCACAGATTTACGGCTACCTGCACTTCGGCATTTCGACCCAGTTCCTTCAGGAAGCCCGCCAGCATCTGAAGCAGCAAAGCTTGATCATTGCAGCGCTGGCGATCGTTCTCTCGCTGCTTTTGCTGCTGGCTATCGCTCACTGGCTGACCCGCCATCTGAAGCGACTGGAGCGCGCCAGCGAGGCGGTGAGCAACGGTGATTACTCAGTGACGGTCAACGTCAATTCAACCGATGAAATCGGGCATCTGGGTAATGCCTTCAACCGAATGACCCAGCACATCGGCCTGCAGGTAGCCGAGCTGAGCGCCTCCGAGGAACGGTTCAAAAGCCTGCTCAATTTGTCGACCGACCTCTATTGGGAGCAGGACAAACACTTCCGTTTCACCCGGCGCGACACCAGTCGGCTGGATGAAGACTCCAGAAATCTGCTCGACCTGTTGATCGGCAAACGTCGCTGGGAACTCGATACAACCCTGACGCCTGCCGAATGGCAGCGCCACATCAGAACGCTGGAAGCGCACGAAACCTTTCGTGATTTTGAATACGGCATTCATCGCCCGGATGGCAGCACCTCTTACCATTCAATACACGGCGAACCGATTTTCGACGATGCCGGGAATTTTTCCGGCTACCGCGGTACGGCAAGCGACATCACAAAACGCAAAGAAATCGAGGCATCCCTGCGCCTCTCGGCAACCGTATTTGCCGAAGCGCATGAAAGTATCGTCATTTGCGATACCGCATGGCGGGTCATCGACCTCAATCCGATGGTCAGTGAAATGACAGGGTTCAACCGTAGCGAGTTACTGGGCAGCGATGTGCGGCAACAGTTCGCGCTCGACAAGTCAGACTTTGATCATCTTGTACTTGAGCAGATCAATGAGGATGGCCACTGGCGCGGTGAAGGCAACAGCCTGCGCAAATCCGGCGAACGTTTCCCCGCCCTGCTGACGATCAGTGCCGTTGCAGGCCCCAATGGAAAAACGCTTAACTATATTTTCATTTTTTCAGACATCACCGCCCTCAAGTCGCAGCAGGAAAAACTTGAAGCATTGGCGCATTACGACGCCCTGACCCGCCTGCCAAATCGGGTTTTGTTTGCTGATCGCCTGCAACAAAGCCTGCATCAGGCAAAGCGTAGAAATGAATTGCTGGCCATTGCCTACCTCGATCTTGATGGCTTCAAACCGATCAATGACACCTACGGCCACGATGCGGGGGATGCACTCCTGATCGAAGTTGCCAATCGCTTGACGAATTGCGTGCGCAAAGGCGATACAGCCGCCCGCCTCGGTGGTGACGAGTTCGTCCTGCTCCTGCGCGCCGATGATTTCGGTGAATGCGAAGCGGCGCTGCTGCGGGTGCTTGGCGCACTATCCAATGAATTCGACATTAATGGCAATTCGGTCTCAATTTCGGCGAGTATCGGCGTCACAGTTTTCCCGCACGACAATTCCGATCCGGATGTCCTGCTGCGCCACGCCGATCAGGCCATGTACCTGGCCAAGCAGTCCGGGCGCAATCGTTACCATTTCTTTGATTCAGAACAGGATCAGTTACAACAAAGCCATAACGAGAAAATATCGCGCATTGAGGCCGCATTCGATGCCGAAGAATTCGTACTTTTTTACCAGCCTAAAGTGGATATGCGCAGTGGCCGGATCTATGGCGCTGAAGCCCTCATTCGCTGGCAACACCCGGAACGCGGCCTCGTTTCCCCTGCCGAATTCCTGCCGCTGATTGAAGAATCGGCGTTCTCGGTCAAACTGGGCGAATGGGTCATCCGAAGTGCCTTCAATCAGCTAAAAATATGGCAAAAAATCGGGTTGACCGTAACAGTTAGTGTGAACGTCACACCACGCCACATTCAATCACCCGCTTTCGTCAGGCAATTGCGCGAGCTGCTTGATGCACACCCAACTGTTACACCAGCAACCATCGAATTCGAGATTGTTGAGAGCGCGGCGCTGGATGATATCCAGCACATCAGCAAAATAATGAACGAATGCGTTGCTTTCGGCATTTCGTTTGCACTGGATGACTTCGGTACCGGTTATTCTTCGCTCACCTACTTCCGTCATTTGCCTGCGCAAACGCTCAAAATTGATCAGTCATTCATTCGCGACATGCTTGCCGACCCCGAAGACCTCGCCATTGCGCAAGGTGTCATCGGTCTGGCGCAAGTGTTCAAGCGCACCGTCATCGCCGAGGGCGTTGAAACTGCGGCGCATGGAACCCGGCTGATGGAAATGGGCTGCTACCTGGCACAAGGTTACGGCATCGCCCGCCCGATGCCGGCCGGTGAACTACCGGGCTGGATCGATAATTATTGTGCCCCCAGCGCATGGACACAAAGCCGGACGTAATCACCCGCACGCCGCACACCGCCCTCATCCTGACCGGTGGCGGCGCCCGCGCTGCCTATCAGGTCGGCGTAATGCTCGCCATCGTCAAACTGCAGCGCAACCGCCGACGCAATCCTTTCCCGATCCTCAGCGGCACTTCGGCCGGTGCCATCAACGCGGCCGGCGTTGCTTGTCTGGCCGACAATTTTGGCAAAGCCGTCTCCATCCTCGCAGGTGTCTGGCGCAACATGCACGCCTCGCACATCTATCGCGCCGACGCTGCCGGCATTGGCGCCTCCGGTGCCCGCTGGCTTTCCGCGCTGACGCTCGGCTGGCTCCTGCGCAACCCGCCGCGTTCCTTGCTCGACAACAGCCCACTACGCGATTTACTCAGCCGCAACCTTGATTTCAAAGGCATTCAACGCTCGATCAGCAACGGCTCCCTGCACGCAGTCAGCATTACCGCCTCAGGCTACGAATCCGGCGAGAGCATCAGTTTTTTCCAGTCGCATCCCTCGGCACATCCCTGGCAACGAGTTCACCGCATTGGCCTCAAGTCCGCGATCGGTGTTGATCACCTGCTGGCCTCCAGCGCCATCCCCTTCATTTTTCCCGCCACAAAAATTCATCGTGAATTCTTCGGTGACGGCTCGATGCGCCAACTCGCCCCGATTTCGCCGGCCATCCATCTTGGCGCCACCAAAGTCATGATCATCGGCGCCGGACGCACCACCAGCATTCGCGAGCGAAGCGCCATGGCAATACCGCCGTCACTGGCGCAAATCGCCGGCCACGCGCTTTCCAGCATTTTCCTCGATGGACTGGCCGTCGATATCGAACGCATGCAACGCATCAACAAGACACTATCGCTGATTCCGCCGGAAATCCGCGAACAGAACAACATGCCGCTACGCCCGATCGAAACCCTGATCATTTCGCCCTCGCAACGCCTCGACCGGATTGCCGCCGACCATGCCAGCGCCCTGCCCTGGCCAGTCAAGGCACTTCTGACCGGCATCGGGGCCATGAACCGTCAGGGCGGCGCCCTGACCAGCTATCTGCTGTTCGAAAAACCTTACACCAGCGCCCTGATCGAACTGGGTTACGAAGACACCATGCAGCGCAGCCAGGATGTCGGCACTTTTCTTGATCTTTAATTCATAACCGCCAGCGCTAATGCCAAAACTTCTCGACTACACAACTGCCGCTGCCCGACGCACGACGCTTCTGGCCTTTCGACTGGCCAGACTGGCTTTGATCATCTGCCTGGCCATTGCACTCGGTTTCACCCTCTACGCGGTCAGTGCCTTGCCCAAGCTGGAGCCTTGGCACACCCAACGCTTGCATAAAGAGTTCAACGCCATTCTCCACAGCAACTTTGACTTCAACGCTTACCTGCAACAGGAAGAAAAATTGTTCGCCGAGATGCGCGAAGAAATTGCCAGCTGGAAAGCTCACAGCGAAGCCTACGAATACAGCCGCTTCAACCCGAAAAGCCCAGTCAATCGTCTGGTTGATGGCGCGCCGTATAACCGGACATTCCGCCTGATACCGGCCAAGCCACGTGGCCATGCGCTACTCATGCATGGCCTGACCGACTCGCCGTATTCAATGAAAGCGATGGCCGAATCGCTCTACGCACGAGGCATGGCCGTTACCGTGTTGCGCCTGCCCGGCCACGGCACCTTGCCATCCATGCTGACCGAAATGGACAACCGTGACTGGAATGCTGCGGTACGCATTGCCGCGCGGGATATTGCCGCCCGCACACCAACCGGGCAACCCTTCTACATCGGCGGCTACTCAACCGGTGGCACGCTCGCCCTGCATTACACGCTTGATGCACTGGAAGACAACACGCTGCGTCGCCCCGACCGGGTACTTTTGATGTCACCCGCCATTGAACTGACCCCAGTCGCCAACCTGGCCAGAATCATCGACTTCTTCAGCATCGTACCTATCCCCATACTTGAAAAAGTACGTTGGCAAGAAATCATTGCCGAATACGACCCTTATAAATTCAACTCCTTCCCGGTCAATGCTTCCCGGCAAGTTAACCAGGCAACCAGAGCCTTGCAACGTGCGCTGAACAAGGCCAGCGAATCGGGGCGCATCGCGCAAATGCCCCCGGTCATCGCCTGGCAGTCGGTAGTTGATTCAACCGTCGGCGCGCTTGGCGCCACCGACACCCTGTTTGCCAAGCTGAAGGGGCCTGAACACCGGCTGATACTGTTTGACGTCAATCGCCAGCAGGCACTGGGCAGCGTTCAACGCCCCGGCGCAAGAGCATTGATCGACCGCGTTTCCGCCAGCAACCGTGCCTACACACTCGATATCGTCAGCAATACGGACCCGGAAAACACACGGATTAGCGTCCAGCGCCTAGCGCCGGACGGCACCCAAACCCGACATGAAACCGCGCTTGATTGGCCGCACAATCTGGTTTCACTCGGCCACGTTGCCTTGCCCTTCCCGCCCAACGACCCGGCTTACGGCTTTCTGCCGGGCAGCGGACACAATGGCATACCGAGTATCGGCTCCTGGCTGCTGCGCGGCGAGAGTGGCGCCACGACAATCTCGCTCGGCGCGCTGACCCGATTGCGCAGCAATCCATTCTGGCCCTTGATCGATCAAGATATTGGCCAGCTCGTTATGGCTGATTTGACCAAATAAACCGATGCGCTTTGACGCAACGCACTATAGTGCACTTGGATTTTTTTCTTAACTAACAAAGGGATAGTCAAATGAGCGGAATTTTTGACAAGGCAAAAGAGTTGCTTGGTACAGCCGAACAAAGCATCGAATCAGCTGCCGAACAGGTCAAGGCCAAAGCATCCGAGTTGGCAGACAAGGCTGCCGTTGCCGCTGATCAGGCCTGGGATGTCACCAAGCAAACCGCCGCTGAAGTCGCCAGCAAGGCTGAACAGATGGGTGAGCAGGCTGCTGCCAAAGCCTCGGAATTATCAGACAAAGCTTCTGTTGCCGCAGGTCAGGCGTGGGATGCAACCAAGAGCACCGCAGCGGAAGTTTCTGCCAAAGCCGAACAACTCGGCGATCAGGCCGCAGCCAAGGCATCAGAAGTTGCTGGAAAAGCCAGCGATGCACTGAATCAGGGAGTCGCCAGCGTCAAGAGCGCCGTCACCAAAAACGACAGCGACAAAACCAACACCTGATCAATCGCGCGGCGCCAATTTGCGCCGAGGCCAGCCTTGCACTTTGTTCCGTGCCGGCTGGCTATTACTACCCCTGGCTCCTGAAATTGCCGTGCGGCATGAATTTGTATCACTCCATTCGCCAACCAGGCGTGAAGCCAGCAAAGAAGCCCCGCCCGTTGCAACGGCAACACCGATATTTGCCACTTCATACACCGTGCCTTTTGGGTCCATCACAATATCCGGATTATCCAACGGCCCCTTCAGCATCACCAAGTTGGCAAGTGCAGACTGATTCAGGCCAAGGCCTTTTTTGACCTGCGGTCGAAACGCCAATTCCAGACGCCGACCAGCCAAATCAATCTTGCCACTGGCTGAAATGGCAAGTTGCTCTGTTTCAATAGCGATGGAACGATCAACCACCGCCACGCCATTCACAAATGGCAGGCGCACCACACCACAAGAGATAGCCAGAGCCTGCTGCTTTGAACGACCGGGAATCAAGGCCTGCATCAAAGTAACAAACAGGTTGCGCTCAAGTGCCGCGCCACTTCCTTCCAGTCGGGTATCAGCAACGCTCAGTAGCACCTCACCTGTAACAGATGCAGCCAACTTGCGTAGTGAGTTTCCCTTCAGCTTTAAATGAGCCTTCAAATCAGCGTGCCCGCCGTGTAACTCACCACCTCCGGACAATGCTTGAAGCGACTCAAGCGACAGCCCCTTTGCCTCAATACCCAAAACAATCGCCAAACCACCACCCGCAGCGCTCGCCGCCTCGACACCACCGCTGATACGCCCACCCGCCGCAGCAAACGACAGTGGCTCGACAATCAAACGCCCCGATTCAGACTTAAGTCGCCCTTGCAGCGCAGATAAATGCAACCGATCAGGAAACAACAACTGATCAATATGAAACCCAAGGTTCACCGGAAACGATGGCAGGGCATCCAACGAAAACGCTGTTTCATCTGTACCGGCATTATTTTTTAGCCATTTTTCGACGTCGACCGTAACAGATGAGATTTCTCCGTCAAGCCGGATCTGTGGCTTCAGTCCGAGCTTGCCGTTGAACGAAACCTCACTGCCATTCAATTTCATGTGCAAATCAAATGGCCAGTCAGCAGGCCCTGTCATCAAGGCAAGCAGGCTGCCTACCCGCCCAGCAAACTGGATCTTCTGTTCGCCAACAAGCAGGCTGGCCGAAATCGAGTCGAACTCACCCTGCGCCGCCAAACTCAAGTTCTCAATGAGCAAACTGCTTGCCGCAAGAGTTGCCCCATCCCGATATGTAATTTTGGCACCGGTGATGGCTAGCTGCTCAACATCGAAAACAGGAATGGCTGATTTCGAAGCCGGGTTTTGATCACTGGAAAAACGCCAATTTGAACGTCCATCCCGTTCCGTCTCAAGCAGTAAATCAGCTTCCTCAAGATTTACCTTAAGAATCCGTACCTCGCCATTCAACAAAGGCTTCAAGGCAATCTCAAACGCCGTATGCTTTACCTTGAGCATTTCCGGGCGAGAACCCCAAGCGGCATTACTCAAAACCAGATCATCGGCCACCACTGCCAGACTCGGCAGAACACGGATCGAAATATTCCCGTTTACCTTGAAATCACGCCCGGTCGCAGTTTTTAGATGCTCAGCGAGCACAACGGCAATACGAGCAGGGGGAAATGCCTTCAGCAACGCAAAATAACCAGCCGTAGCCAAAATAAGGGCGCCAGCCAAAGCAATGAGCGAATAACGTAACCAGCGGGAATAGTTAAAACCTGGCCGCATCAACCAAGCGATCCAGCAAATTTTTGTTCAGGGAAAATGAGTGGCGCCAGACTGCGCCCAAAAACTGCCAATTTTTTTGACAGAACCATCATAATCAATTGATTTCGTGTGGTTTTTTTGGCGGGTCCGGTGAGATTCGAACTCACGATGGATTTCTCCACGCCGGTTTTCAAGACCGGTGCATTCAACCACTCTGCCACAGACCCGCAAGGGTTGGCATAATAACACAAGGTTTTAAGATATTACCTGACAAGAACAATCAACAATTATTGAAACTTTCGCTCAGCTCAGTTAGTCTTAGTAATTGTCGTATTTCAAGAAAGAAGAAACATGCAAACTGATTTCCAAGTCGCCGGCCAAAGCTCGCAAGAATTCGCGCTCCAACAGAATCGCGTATTGCGTAACACCTACATGCTGTTGGCTCTGTCAATGATCCCAACTGTTTTGGGCGCGCTGGTTGGTGTTCAGCTGAATTTCAGCTTCATGGCGGGTAGCCCGTTTATCAGCTTCATCCTGTTCCTCGGCATTGCCTGGGGTTTCATGTGGGGAATCGAGAAGAACAAGGATAGCGCGCTCGGCGTCGCCCTGTTGCTCGGCTTCACCTTCTTCATGGGTTTGATGTTGTCGCGCATTCTGCAGGTGGCGCTAGGCTTCTCCAACGGTACATCGATGATTGCGATGGCTGCTGGTGGTACGGGCGCCATTTTCTTCACAATGGCCACGGTTGCTACGGTTAGCAAGCGCGACTTCAGCAATATGGGGAAATTCCTCTTTGTCGGCATGATCGTGGTTCTGCTTGCCGCCGTTGCCAATATTTTCTTCCAGATTCCTGCTTTGTCGCTGGCGATCTCTGCCGCTGCGGTGATGATTTTCTCGGCTTACATTCTGTACGATATCAGCCGTATCGTTCAGGGTGGCGAAACCAACTACGTTTCGGCTACGTTATCTGTCTATCTTGACCTCTACAACGTGTTTGTCAGCCTGTTGAATTTGATTATGGCCTTCACTGGTAACCGTGACTAAGCTTTTCAGCGCATTCAGCAAGGGCGGCCAAGGCCGCCCTTTTTCATGGCTTTTCAAATAAGGCAATTGACTCGACGTGGGCCGTGTGCGGAAACATATTGACTGCCGCAACCGAGACAAATCGATAGCCTTTAACATTGACCAGCGTGGCAGCATCGCGTGCCAGCGTGGCAGGATTGCAGGAAACATAGACAATCCGCCGTGGTCCATTTTCACCCAAGGCATTGACGACTTCGATAGCCCCTTCACGCGGTGGATCAATCAGCATTTTGTCGAAAGTGCCCAGTTCGGCAAGTGACTCCGGGGTGCATTCAAAAAGGTTGGCTACGGCAAACTTCACCAACCCCGCCAATCCATTGCTCTCGGCACTTTCCCGCCCTCGCTGCACAAGCCCATGGCTGCCTTCAACACCCACAACCTGCGCCCCGGAACGCGCAATGGGCAGTGTGAAATTACCTAGTCCGCAGAATAGGTCGGCTATTCGCTCTCCGGGTTGAGGGTCAAGCAGGCGCAAAGATCGACGCACGAGAACACGATTGACAGCGTGGTTTACCTGAGTGAAATCAGTCGGTCGAAACTCCATTTCCAGATCAAACTCAGGCAAGGTGTAACTCAGCCTGGGACCATTTTGCGGGTAAAACCGATATACGCTATCCGGCCCTTTGGGCTGCAAGTAGAAAACGATTTGATGGCGATCGGCAAAACCATGCAGCTTTTTCTCGTCGCTAGCATTTAATGGCGCAAGGATACGAAGCAGCAAGGCCGTACAGCGCTCGCCAACCGCTACTTCGATCTGTGGGATACTTTCGGCAATCGACAAGCTGGCAAACAACTCACGCAGCGGTAGCAAAAGCGCTGACACATGCGGCATCAATACATTACATTGACGGATATCAGAGATGAAACTACTGCGTTTCTCATGAAAACCGATCAGCATGCCGCCCTTCTTGGAAACCCTGCGCACGGCCAAACGCGCCCGATGCCGATAGCCCCAGGGCTCACCCTGAATCGGCGGCAGTATCTGACCGGCTCGAACGCGTCCAACATGCCAGAGC
>ERZ1034361.1487-NODE-1487-length-12457-cov-10.247092_pt1 | contig 12457 bp, 8 predicted proteins | sample MGYA00520617_ERZ1034361 | MGnify/ENA primary metagenome ERZ1034361 (study PRJEB33736, sample SAMEA104284507) | Azolla filiculoides | biome: Urban; feature: Water surface; material: Ditch water | place: Netherlands | collected 2015-10-28 | depth 0-0.1 m ... | reverse complement strand
TGCTAATGTGTTTTTAATTTATGCTAATTGGGATGGTTTTAAAGAAATTGTAAAGCCATAACTTTAAAAATAATTAAATAAAGATAAAATTAACATTTGTTAGACATACAAACAAGCTACCTATAATACCAAACACCTTCTGCGAAAATGAAATATACGATACTGATATTATTTTATTGTTCATTTATTTTAGCTCAAAAAACTGATCCTACCACTAGGATAACAGATTCTATAACCGAAATAAAAGTTTTTAATCTTAAAGAATCAAAAGGAATAGTTTTCCCTTCCGAATATGCGAAAAAACTTTTCATACAAGATTCAACAGATACTGTTATTGGGTTCTTTACACCAGACGAGAAAACCATCAGGTTTATTGACGAAGAATTACCAAAAAAATATTATTCAACGATTCAGAAGTTTAATAACCAGTGGAAAAAGGTAATGGATGATAAGGAGTATTTTAAAGAACAAAAACTAGCTCTAAAAAAAGAAGCAAATAATGTAAGTAAATATTATAAACAGTTCTTTGGGTATATTAATGACCGAAAAGAGAAAATCATAGTAATACAACTGTTAGATTTTAGCGAAGATCCATCAGACGTAAAAAAACAAGTGACAAAAGAATATTTAATTGGATTTCATGGTTGGTATGAAACAAATGTATCACATGTGAGGTTTCATGTGGAATCTAAAAAATTTACAATCAATGAAGATATGTAAGCTAACCCGATAACGCGGATTTACAATCCGTACCAATAAAAAAAATCCCAAACTCAATTGAATTTGGGATTTTTGATATAATGACTTTTCTATTTACACGTGTAATGCTCTGTTATCAGTTGCTGCTAATGCTGCTTCTTTAATAGCTTCTGCAAACGTTGGGTGTGCGTGAGACATTCTTGAAATATCTTCTGCACTTGCTCTAAATTCCATTGCTGTAACTGCTTCTGCGATTAAATCAGCACATCTTGCTCCAATCATGTGAACTCCTAAAACTTCATCTGTTTTAGCATCGGCTAAGATTTTTACAAATCCGTCAGTATCTCCACCTGCTCTAGCTCTTCCTAAAGCTTTGAATGGGAAACTTCCTGCTTTATAAGCTACACCTTCTGCTTTTAATTGCTCTTCTGTTTTTCCAACAGCGGCAACTTCTGGCCAAGTATAAACAACACCCGGAATTAAATTATAATCGATATGAGGTTTTTGTCCCGCTAAAATTTCAGCAACTAAAACACCTTCTTCTTCTGCTTTGTGTGCTAACATCGCTCCACGAACTACGTCACCAATTGCATAAATATTAGAAGCTGAAGTTTGTAAATGATCGTTTACTTCGATTTGACCTCTTTCGGTAACTTTTACTCCTGCTTTTTCAGCGTTTAATCCATCAGTATAAGGACGACGACCCACAGAAACTAATGAATAATCACCTTCTAATGTGATGATTTCTCCTTTAGCATTTTCTGCTTTTACCGTTACAACATCTCCAGCTCTTTCTACCGATTGTACTTTGTGAGACGTGTAGAATTTCATTCCTTGTTTTTTCAACACTTTAGTCAATTCTTTTGATAAAGCAGCATCCATTCCTGGAATAATTCTGTCCATGAATTCTACTACAGAAACTTGTGCTCCTAAACGTAAATATACTTGACCTAATTCGATTCCGATAACACCTCCACCAATAATTACTAGGTGTTTAGGAACTTCTTTTAGTTTCAAAGCTTCTGTAGAAGTGATGATTCTTTCTTTATCTAATTTGATAAATGGTAAGCTAGATGGTTTAGAACCTGTAGCAATAATAATATTTTTTGATTCGATAATTTCTGAAGAACCATCTTCTTTAGTCACTTTTACAGAAGTAGCGCTTTCAAACGAACCTACTCCATTGAAAACGGTAATGTTGTTTTTATCCATTAAGAATTTTACACCACCCGAAGTTTGATCCACAACTGCTTGTTTACGAGCAATCATTTTTTCTAAATTCACTTTTACATCACCTGAAACTTCAATTCCGTGGTCAGCAAAGTGTTGTAACTCTTCGTAATGATGAGAAGATGCTAATAATGCTTTCGATGGAATACATCCAACATTTAAACACGTTCCTCCAAGAGTTGAATATTTTTCAATAATAGCAGTTTTAAAACCTAATTGGGCACAACGGATAGCTGAAACATATCCTCCAGGGCCAGAACCAATAATGGTTACATCAAATTGACTCATGATTTTATATAAAGTTTGTAGTTTGACTTAAATTCGGATACAAAAGTAACGCTTTTTGAATTAATTATTTACAGATAAATTGGTAAATTATTATAGCTACTTTACAAAGTAAAAGCTGTTGTGTTTTTAACTTCACCAATCATAAACGAACTGTGTGTACTACCAATATGTTGTAATCCAGTTAGTTTAGTTACCATAAATTCACGATATTCATCCATATCTTTTACATTTACTTTCAAGATATAGTCATAATCACCACTTACATGAAAACATTCTAAAACTTCATCAAGTTTAACAACTTCGTTTTCAAATGTATGAATCAAATCTTTGGTATGCTGAATTAATTTAATATGACAAAAAACAACAAACGCTTTCTCAATTTTATTTCGATCTAAAATAGCAACATATTTGCTAATTACGCCTTCTCGTTCTAACTTTTTAATACGTTCATAAACAGCAGTTACCGAAAGATTTAAAACCATCGATAATTCTTTGGTTGTTTTTTTAGTATCTTCTTGGAGTAAGCCTAATAATTTTTTGTCGATTGCATCCATCAATTAAAGTATAAGTGATTATTGTTTAAGATTACTTTTAGGGATATTTTTAGTTTTATTTTCTACAAAAATAACTATTTAATGAATAAAAAACTAATTTTAAACAAAACTATTGAAAAATAAATTAGTATTTCGGATGTTTGATAACGATTAAACAACTAAACCTCAAAGTTATGAAAAATTTCAATCCAGCTGACAGCATACAAGATTTACAATATTTTGGCGAATTTGGTGGTGTAAATCCATCTATTTCAGACAGTTCTACCTATACTTTCCTTTCTGCTAAAACCATGTTCGATACTTTTGAAGGTAATGCAGAAGGTTGTTACTTATATTCACGTCATTCTTCACCAAGTAATTTATATTTAGATAAAGCATTAGCTGCTATGGAAGGAACAGAATCGGCTAATGTTGCGGCTTCTGGAATGGGTGCTATCACTCCTACTCTTTTGCAATTGTGTGGAAATGGTGACCATATCGTTTCAAGTAGAACTATTTATGGTGGAACGTATGCTTTTTTGAAAAATTTTGTTCCAAGAATGGGCATCAAAACTACCTTTGTAGATATTACAAAATTAGACGTAGTTGAAGCAGCTATCACTCCAAATACTAAAGTTTTATACTGCGAAACTGTAAGTAATCCGTTGTTAGAAGTTGCTGATATTGCTTCATTGGCTAAAATTACTAAAAAACATAATATTAAATTAGTAGTTGACAATACGTTTTCCCCATTATCAGTTGCTCCAGGAAAATTAGGCGCAGATATCGTGATTCATTCACTTACAAAATACATCAACGGAAGTAGCGATACAGTTGGTGGTGTGGTTTGTGCTTCTCAAGAATTCATTAACAGTTTGAAAAATGTAAACGACGGAGCGAGTATGCTTTTAGGTCCAACAATGGATAGTTTGCGTTCGGCTTCAGTGATGAAAAACTTAAGAACATTACACATTAGAATGAAACAACACAGCCACAATGCAATGTATTTGGCAAATAAATTTGAAGCTGACGGAATTAAAACAGTTTATCCTGGATTAAAAAGTCACCCAAGTCATGAAATTTATAAAACTATGATTAATCCAGAATATGGTTTTGGAGGTATGATGACAATTGATGTAGGAACTTTAGACAAAGCCAACGCTTTAATGGAATTAATGCAAGAAAGAAATTTAGGCTATTTAGCAGTGAGTTTAGGATTTTACAAAACATTATTCAGTGCTCCAGGAACTTCAACTTCGTCAGAAATTCCATTAGAAGAACAAGCAGAAATGGGCTTAACTGATGGTTTAATTCGCTTTTCAATTGGTTTAGATAACGATATTGAAAGAACTTACCAAATGATGAAACAATGTATGGTAGAATTAGGCGTTTTATAATTTCTTACAAATAATTTTTAAAAATCCGATTTAGCAATGAATCGGATTTTTTTGTACTTTTATATTCTAATAATATTTATATGAATAAATATTTCTTATTTGTTTTAGGATTCTCATTTTTATCTAATGCACAAAATATAACATTTACTGATGCAAATTTTAAAAATGCGTTGGTAAATACGATTTGTATTAATAATGATGCGAATCCTGGAGCTGATATTGATGCTGATATTAATAATGATGGTGAAATTGAAATTTCGGAAGCTCTATTAGTAACTAACCTTTCAATTAATAACCAAAACATATCAAATATTGATGAAATAAGTTATTTTTCAAACTTACAATATTTATCTTGTTCTCAAAATTCCATTTCTTCAATTGAGTTTTTTAATAATACAACTTTACAATCTTTATTTTGTAATGACAATTTAATTACCTCTTTAATTTTAAATAATTTACCAAATTTAGCAAACCTACATTGTAGTGGAAATTTAATGACAACTATAGACTTAAGTAGTACAGGCTTTGTACAAGGTGATTTTTCTAATAACATCAACTTACAAACTGTTCAATTAAAAAATGGAATAACAAATTCTTGTATAATTTTATTAATGCAAGGAATTGATTACACTTGTTCGATGTTTTTAAATTGTCCTTCATTAGTTCATGTTTGCTTAGATCAACAAGATTTAGATTCATCAATGTTTTATTCTAGTTCTCCGCAAGAACTTGTAACTTTTAATACTAATTCAAATTGCGCATTGAATAGTGAAAATTTTAAAAATAATGAATTAAAAATATACCCTAATCCATTTAATGATTATTTGAAACTATCAACAGAAACAAACTTAAATATTGAAAGAATAACAATTTATAACTCATTAGGTCAAATTGTTAATACAAATACTTCAAATTACGATTACATTGATGTTTCGAAACTAAAAACAGGGTATTATTTTATTGAAATAGTTTCTGATGAAGGTAAAAAAATAGAAAAAATAATAAAACAATAAAAAGTAATCCGATTTAGCAATGAATCGGATTTTTTTTGTAACAAATATTTGATTTTAAACACTAATACAAAAATAATTTATTTGTAATGAAAAAATATATCCTAAGTTTTCTATTGGTTGGAAGTTTTGCAGTAGCGCAAAATTTAACCATTGAAGAAACAGTTTTTGGGCCAAGAAAATATGCTCCAACAACTCAAACCGCTCAACAATGGCGAAAAGACTCAAAGTCAATTACTTATTTAAGCTCCGATTTTTCTACTCTTGTTGAAAAAAGTGCTTCTAACGGATGGAATGCAACAAATTTAGCTACAAAAACAGAATTTGAAGCCGCTTTGAAATCAAAATTAACTGCTGACGAATTTACTCTTAGAACATTCCCATTTGCAATAGAATGGAAAACTTCTAACACTTTTGAAACTGAAATTGCTGGCAAAAAAAACAATTATAAAGTAACTTATGATGTAGTTACAAAACAAATCACATCTGCTATTTCTTATTCTAATGAAGGTGTGCAGGCAAAATTTGCTTCAAACAATAACGTTGCTTGGTTATTAGACAACAACATTAAAATTACTACTCCATCTGGAAAAGTTATTGATGTAACAAATGACGAAAACAAAGCAATTGTAAATGGTTCAGATTATGTACACCGTCAAGAATTTGGGATTGATAGAGGTATGTGGTGGAACGACAAAGGAACTCAATTGGCCTTTTATCGTAAAGATGAAAGCATGGTCGCAAATTATCCTATAACCAATTGGAATGAGCGTGAAGCTACTAATAAAGATTTAAAATATCCAATGGCAGGGATGACCAGTGAGAATGTAACTTTAGTAATTTATGATGTAACGTCAGGAAAAAAAGTAACCATTCAAACAGGTGAACCAAAAGAACAATATTTAACAATGGTTTCATGGGAACCTACAGGAAAACATATTTTTATTGGTGTTTTAAATCGTGAACAAAACCATTTGAAATTCAACAAATATGATGTTGCAACAGGTGCTTTTGTAAAAACTTTATTTGAAGAAAAAGCATCAACTTGGGTAGAACCACAACATCCTTTAACTTTTGTGCCTAATAATCCTTCTCAGTTTATTTATCAAACTGATTTCTTTGGTTTCAACCAAATGTATTTGTATAATACCGAAGGTAAACTATTAAAAAACTTAGGCTTCAAAGATGTAATTGTAAAAGAAGTTTTAGGTTTCGATACTTCAAATACAAAAATAAATTATATTGGAACAACCAATAACGGACTAGACCGCCAATTGTTTCAAGTAGATTTAAAATCAGGAAAAACAATTCAGTTAACTACAATTTCAGGAACTCATACAGCTTCTGTTTCTTCTGATGGAACTATGATTTTAGATCAATATAGTAACTTAACTACTCCTAATGAGATTTCCATTTTAAATATCAAAAATAAAATGGCGAATACTACTTTAGTGAAAGCTGAAAATCCTTTTACAGGAAAAATTGATTTACCTAAAATTGAATTCGTGACCTTAACTTCTCCTGATGGAAAAACGCCATTGAACGGAAGATTAATTTATCCTGCCAACTTTGATGCTACTAAAAAGTATCCTGTTATGGTATATGTTTATGGTGGTTCTCACGCACAATTAGTCAATAATCGTTGGTTAGGTGGTGCTGGATATTTTGATATCTACATGGCTCAAAAAGGCTATGTTGTTTTCACATTAGACAATAGAGGAAGTGATTCTCGTGGAAAAAAATTCTGTGAAGTTACTCATAGAAATTTAGGTGTAAACGAAATGGCCGATCAAATGAAAGGAATTGAATTCTTAAAATCTAAATCATTTGTTGATGCAGATAAAATTGGAGTTTTTGGATGGAGTTTTGGTGGTTTCATGACCACTTCATTAATGACAAATCATTCCGATGTATTTAAAGTTGGTGTTGCTGGTGGTCCAGTTATTGATTGGAAATACTATGAAATCATGTACGGAGAACGTTATATGGATATGCCACAAGAAAATCCTGAAGGATATGAAAAAACTTCTTTGTTAAATAAAGCAAAAGACTTAAAAGGAAGATTATTAGTTATCCACGGTGCTCAAGATCCTGTAGTAGTACAACAACACAGTATGAACTTTATTGAAGCATGTATCAAAGCTGGAAAACAAGTTGATTATTTCTTATACCCTAATCACGAACATAATGTAAGTGGAAAAGATAGAATTCATATGTATGCTAAAATTGCTGATTATTTTGATGTGCATTTGAAATAAAAAATAAATTATTAGTTTATAGAAAAGTTGGTTGTGTGTTGCGCAACCAACTTTTTTATTTGTATTACCTTTGTGCTATGGCAACTAATTTATTTCAAAGATTTAAAACTGATATTTCTGGTATAGAATTACCTGAAAAATTTACTTTTCCGTTTTATTATGAACCGCACATATTGAGCAAAATTGCGGCTCAAGAATTACAAAATTATTTACAATCACAAACGGACTTTGAACATAATTTTGGTTTAGAGGAAAATCAAAAAGGCTTAATTATTGGAAAAATGTTTGGTGTTTTGGTTTGTCAAAACAAAGAAGGAGAATTGGGATATTTGTGGGCTTTTTCAGGAAAGCTTGCTAATGTAAATCACCTTCCCTATTTTGTTCCTACCATTTTTGATATGTTGCACGAGGATGGTTTTTTTAGAAAAGAAGAAGAAATCTTAAATTCCATTAATCGTCAAATTGAATTTTTAGAAAATTCAGACGAACTTCGAACCAAAGAAATTCAATTACAAGCTACAAAAATTGAAGCTGCAACAGATATTCAAAATCAAAAAAATAAAATCAAAAGACTAAAAATTGAACGTGACGAGAAAAGAAATTCATTCACTAATTTATCTTTATCTGAAAATGGCACGAGCAATTGTGAACTTGTAAAGCAAACCTTAGAGCATGAACTTTCGGAAGAAAGCAAAAGAGAAAGCATTTTACTAAAGAAAATGACTAAATATTGGAATTTCCAAATCATGAATGCTCAAAAAGAAGTTGATTTATTTTTGGATAAAATAAATTCTCTTAAAGAAGAACGCCGACAGAAATCGGGTACATTACAACAAAAACTATTTGCCGAGTATTCATTTTTAAATCTATATGGTGAACGAAAAAGTATTGGAGAAATATTTGACAACAATCCACCAGCTGGTGCTGGAGAATGTGCCGCACCAAAATTGTTACATTATGCTTTTAACCATCAATTTAAACCTATAGCTATGGCAGAGTTTTGGTGGGGACAATCGCCAAAATCAGAAATTAGAAAGCACAAGCAATTTTATCCAGCTTGTAAAAGTAAATGTGAACCTATTTTACTTTCTCATATGTTAAAAGGGTTAGATATGTATGCTAATCCGTTTCAGGAAAATCCAGCAGAAGGAAAAGAAATTGAAATTGTGTACGAAGATGAAATATTACTCGTGGTTAATAAACCTGCTGAATTCTTGTCAGTTCCAGGAAAAATTATTACTGATTCCGTTTATCAAAGAGTTAAAAAACTTTATCCAAATGCAACAGGTCCTTTAATTGTACATCGCTTAGACATGTCTACTTCTGGTTTATTATTAATTGCAAAAAATGAAGAAGCTTATAAGCAATTGCAAAGTCAATTTATCAGACGAACTATTAAAAAACGTTATGTTGCTCTATTGGATGGTATAATTAATAAAAATGAAGGTGTTATTGAATTACCACTTCGAGTAGATTTAGACGACAGACCTAGACAATTAGTTTGTTATGAACATGGCAAATTTGCACAAACAAGATGGGAAGTTATAGCAGTAGAAAATAATAAAACCAGAGTACACTTCTATCCTATTACTGGGCGAACACATCAACTTAGGGTTCATGCTTCACATGAATTAGGCTTGCATACTCCAATTATTGGAGATGATTTATATGGTACCAAATCCAATCGACTACACTTACATGCTGAATGCTTAACATTTATGCATCCTATTTCAAAAGAAGAAATCACAATTCAAAAAGCAGCTGAGTTCTAAAATTCTTTATTTTTTAATTAGATTAAAAAAACTACCCCCAACTGAATAAATCAATTGAGGGTAGCTGTTAATTAAATAAATAAATCAACTAAACAGTTTTCAGTATTATGAGTTTAAATCATTAAAATTTAAACTTTATAAAAAATTCATTCGAACCATTGGCTCTACCTAAAAGTTCACTTCTTAGACTATACTCGTAAGCATAACCCAACATCATTTTCTTACTAACTCTTACTTGAGCCATTCCAGCCAAAGATTTATCTGTACGATAAGTAGCTCCTAAATGAAATACTTCATCAAAAATAGTTGTAGCTGTGAAATCTGTTGAAAATGGGGCTCCATTTACATAACGAACCATAAATGATGGAACTAAATCAACCGTTGAACTCAACATAAAATTATATCCTCCAGATACATAATAATGTACCCTATCTGTAGATACTGTAGCATAGCCATCTTCATTTTTTGCTCGCTCAGTATTTAACATTCTTGGAGTTGATAAGGATAAATAGAATTTATTATGCTTTAGGTAAAAACCTACTCCTACATTTGGATTAAATCTTGAAATTGATGCCAAACTAGGGTCTGCAATCACATTATAAGTTTCTAATCCCTCTGTATTTACTTCATAATTGTTCCCTCCTGCTTTAATACCCATATATAAATCTAACTTCTCTGAAAGCTTTACTTGATATGAGAAATCGATAGCAACAAAAGATTGTTTCTCTATAAATACCTTATCATGGACATAAGAAATACCTATTGCTAATTTTTTATTCCCTAATGGAGTCATAAATGATACTGCTTGTGTTGAAGGAGCATCCTTAATTCCTGTCCATTGCTGTCTTATCGATGATTGAAAACTAGCACTATCATCCGAACCTACAAATGCCGGATTTACCAAATTCAAATGACTTTTATAGAAAGTAATCATACTTTCTTGCTGAGCTAATAGGCTACTGCTTGTTAAAAGCAGTAGTCCTAATAGAATAATTGTTTTTTTCATAATTTGTTTCATTTCCTAATGTGACACGATTATTTTCTAGAGATATATAACCAACCATCATAATCAACAGTTCCATTTCCATCCAAATCAATTTGGTAGTAATATGAACCTCCATCTGGTAAAGATTGGTCACGGTTTTTATAATGACCATCCCACTCATTTTGATAACCTCTAGCATTAAATACTAGGTCACCCCAACGATTAAATACTCTAACAGTATTATTTGGATGGCTTTGAATGTTATAAATCATCCAAGTATCATTAATTCCATCTCCATTAGGAGTAATAGCTTCAGAAATATTGATCTCAATAGTATCACATACATCACCTATACCGTCATTATCTCTATCCTCTTGACCAGGATTGTATATAAATGGACAGTTATCATCTGTATCTAAAACACCATCATTATCATCATCGTCATCACAAATATCACCCATACCGTCTTGTTCATTATCTGCTTGGTTTGGATTATAAACGAATTGACAATTATCATCTTCATCTGCTATTCCATCATTATCATCATCATCATCACAATTATCATTGCTTCCATCTTGATCATTATCATCTGCTGTAGACACTACAGTTACAATTGCGGTTCCAGTTGCTATATTTCCATTAACATCTGTTACTGTCAATATTACTGTATTAGCTCCTAAATCATTACAATTAAAGTCTAAAACATTTACTGAAATACTTGCAATTCCACAATTATCAAATGATCCATTATCAATCATATCTGCAGTAATTGATGCATCCCCAAAACTATCTAACTCTATACTAATATTTTGAGTAACTACTGTTGGTAAAATTGCGTCAATAACAGTTACAATGGCTGTGTTTGTTGCAGTATTACCATTTACGTCAGTTATTGTTAATGTAACTATATTAGCCCCTACATTTGCGCATGTGAAACTTGATGGACTTACACTCATTGTACTTATTGCACAATTGTCGAATGAACCATTATTAACATTTGCAGCTGTAATACTTACTTGACCATTAGTGTCTAAAGCAATAGTAATAGGCTGTGTTAGTACTGTTGGAACTGTTGCATCTGTTACTGTTACTAATTGTGTAGCAGTTGCTATATTTCCAGAACCATCAACTACTGTCCACGTAACTGTAGTAGCTCCTAATGGGAATGCTACTGGAGCATTATTTGTCACACTAACGACAGAACAATTATCTGTTGCTACTGGATTACCTAAAACAACTCCTGTTGCTGTACAAGCTGTGTTTGTAGTTACATTTAATGCTATTGGAGCTACGATGGTAGGCAATTGTATATCTTCAACTACTACCGTTTGTGTTGCTGTAGATACATTTCCTGAACCATCAACTACCGTCCAAGTAACTGTTGTTGTTCCTAATGGGAACGAAGCTGGCGCATTGTTAGTAACACTTACCACTGAACAATTGTCAGAAGTTACTGGTGTTCCTAATACAACATTTACGGCATAACATCCATTGTTTGTTGCAACAGTTACAGCTGTTGGTGCTGTAATAATTGGCATAGTTGTATCTGTAACAGTAACTAGTTGATTAGCTGTATTCACATTACCTGAAGCATCAACAATTGTCCACGTTACTGTAGTTGTTCCTAATGGGAACGCTACTGGTGCATTATTGGTTACACTTGCTACTGAACAATTATCCGCTGTTACTGGCGTACCTAATACAACGCCAGTTGCAGTACAACCTGTATTGGTGGTTATATTGACTCCTGTTGGAGCTATAATTGTTGGTAAAGTAGTATCAATAACTGTTACTAATTGTGTAGCAGTTGTTATATTTCCAGATGCATCTACTACGGTCCATGTTACGGTTGTAGTTCCTAATGGGAATGCTACTGGTGCATCATTAGTTAAACTTGCTACTGAACAGTTGTCTAATACCACTGGATTACCTAATACTAACCCTACTGCTGTACAACCTGAATTTGTAGTGGTATTGATAGCAATTGGTGCTACGATAAATGGAGCGACAGTATCTACAATCGTTACGATTTGTGTTGCAGTAGATACATTTCCTGAATTATCAGTTACTGTCCATGTCACAGTTGTATTTCCTATAGGGAATACAAAAGGAGCATTATTAGTAAGACTTACAATTGAACAGTTATCTGCTATTGCTGGTGTACCTAACATTACATTTACTGCAAAACATCCAATGTTTGCTGGCCAAGTAATAGCTGCTGGTGCTGTAATTGTTGGTACAACAACATCTGTTACTGTAACTAATTGTGTAGCAGTAGCCGTATT
>ERZ1034361.1486-NODE-1486-length-12464-cov-3.438121_pt1 | contig 12464 bp, 9 predicted proteins | sample MGYA00520617_ERZ1034361 | MGnify/ENA primary metagenome ERZ1034361 (study PRJEB33736, sample SAMEA104284507) | Azolla filiculoides | biome: Urban; feature: Water surface; material: Ditch water | place: Netherlands | collected 2015-10-28 | depth 0-0.1 m ... | reverse complement strand
CGATGTATTTTTGGGTGACTGCGATCGAGCGGTGCCCTGCCAATTCAGCCAGCACACGCACGCCAATGCCCCGTGAAGCCAGCAGGGTGATGAAACTTCTGCGCATCGAATGGCTTGACGCACCTGCAATGCCCGCACGCTTGAACAGGTAGTGAAAGTGCTGCGCCATTACATTGGCGCTAAAGCGCTTGCGCCCCGCAGTGATGAACAGGGGATTGGTGGCAGGCACCATGCCCCGCAGGTCCAAGTAGGTTTGCAGTTCATCTCTCAGTTTCTGCGGCAAGAAAACAGTGCGTGGATGACGTCCCTTGGTCTGCGCTGCTGTGAGGCGCATTTCTGCACGCACGCTGCCATCTGCGTTGCGCACATCGCCCACTGACAGACTGGCGATCTCGCCCACAAGCCTGTCAAAAACATCACTCTATTGCGCATGGCGTAGCTGCGTGGGGCGATGTAGTCCAGCACTTGTGCAATTTCTGCAGGGGTCAGTGTTTTGGCTTGGCTCATGGTATTTGGGGTGTTTTTCAAATCGTTGCAGTCCTTTTAGTGTGTTTGGTTTGATGTTTTTGGGCGACCAATGCCCCGAAAAAATCACGGGGCAAATTTCCGTAATGATTTCAACCAGGTAAACCTAATCGTGTTTTCATTTGGTGCTGTATTTATGTCGCGCCGCATGCAAGTTGTGCGATCTGCGCTACATCTCGCCAGCGATTGCATAAAACAGCGCTGCAGCGCTTGTGCGGGCTTCCAGCTACTTGGGGTGCTGGGGTGGCAAGATCTTTGCGCACAGCGCTGATTTGAGGTGTGGGCTGCTGTAGTGTGGACACTGCGCTAGCAAAAACAGTGCTGCTAGCGCAGCTGTCATTTGATGGGTTTTGCTTGGTGCGTGACATGCCATTTGTTGTGTGATTTGCACTCACATGCCAGTGTCACTGTGTAAGCGAGCCATGCTCGCTTGTGATGTCGCAGATGTCATTCGCTGTCGCTCATTTATCTGCTCATCACCTGTTTCTAGAAATCCAATCTCTCAAGCGTTCAAAGAGTTCAACATGTATTGCACGAGGGCATTCGATAGATTCAACCCACACTGAGCCTTATGCAGATAGGCTCAGTCATGGGCTACGGACTTTCGATGAGTTCGTTACCACAGCACTTCAGCACAACCTTTTGACAGGCAAGGGCGGTTTCGCGATCTCCTTTTATGTGCTGCTAAAAAACGCAACAGCTGCGAAAGCCAAAGTGCCAACCTTCGCAGAATTTGCAAGTTGCTGTGTAAGCAGAGCTTGCTCGTGATGCACAGGCGTATGAGCCTGCCATCTTTGTGCTTGATATCCTTCTTGTGCCAATCAGACTGCAACATCCAACATCATCCTCAACGGGTAGTGACAACAAGTCTCTGCTACTGCTCAGAATTTCCAATCCCTGTGACACCGTTGTCCAGTTGTAGGGCACCAAACGATTGAGGGTGCTGCTCATTTTCAGTAGTGACTTTGCCATTGCAGTTTTCCTCTGCTGCAACGTGCCATGTATTTATGTCAGGCAAATAAGACCATGCATTTTCCGTGGCGATATTTGGCTAAATAAAGAATGCACGATTACATTGCCACCATTCGCGTCAAAGGCACCGTTGTTAAAACGGTTGTTCATGCTGAAAGCTCAGTTCATGCACGGTTGCTGCTTCAGTACCAATATGGATGGAACAGCATCGTTACCAGCCCCACGCTTGCAGAAAACATCACGCCCAAAACACCAGAGCAGCAGCGCATTGATACCCTCAAAGTCACCAAAGACAGGGCAGCGGATGCACTGGCTGCAGAACGACAGCGCCAAAAGATCAGCAAGGCGCTGTATGTTATTTCTGCTGCGAGAAAGGAGATCTACACCAGACCCATCGTCCCGTAACTGGACGTTGAGTGTCGTGCGGCACGTCATCTCGTGCGATGCATTCCCAATGTCCCGCCATGTTGGCGGGTTTCAGGTCGTCCGCTCCGTCAAATGATCACAAAATAGTCTGTGCTTTACAAACATTCGAAAGGAAAAGCACATGACAGCCATTCTGAACACATTGAAGTTGACCGCAGCCCGTAAGACACGTGCACTGCCTGATGTTGTCAAACGCCGCAACAAACTGCTGATCAAACTGGGCGAGCAGCGCATGCTGGCAGCTGCACAAGCGCAAGGGCAGCACTACACACCCACACGCTTTCGCTCATTCGCAGATGCTGACACTGGCGCACGGGTTGTTAAACAAGTACCCGTGCGCATCAAGCCCTGGTTTTGGACTGGAGAGAAGGGCGAGTGTTTGTTGGCTGTGCAATACGGAAGCAAGCAGATTGAGCTGCAAAAAGGCAAAACCGCAATTGACGTTGGCGCAGTTGAGAATCTTTGCACAGTCTTGGACACGGTGATTGATGCTGTGCGCAATGGTGAACTGGACACGCAGATTGAAAGTGCCAGTGTAAAACTGCGCGATGGATTCAAGAAATAACTGTGTGTGATAACTGGCTGTGCTGACGAGTACGGCGACTTTGCAGCATGCCAATGTTCTGCTCGCCCGTTACGGTGCTGGCGTAGTGCTGGTTGATCATGTCCACACTGGTACGTGCATTGCGTGCCAGTGTCAGCAAGTCAATGCCTTGTCCGTACAGCAAGCGAAACGTGATGCTGGAATGGCGTAAGCTGTACAGGCTGCGCTCTTGTCCATGCGCACCCAGCTTTAAACCTGTGCGTGCCAATATCCAGTTAAAGTGAAACGCCAGCACGCAGTGTGCATAGGCGCGATCTCGCAAGTGTGGCAAAAACAAGTAATTGTCTGGTCCAGCCAAGTTCTTTGCACTGTGGTGCTTGGTCAGCTGCTGGTATATGCGCACAGCAGGCTGCAGCGTCACAATGGGGCGACCATGGCTTTTGGTCTCTGGCAGTGTAAGCCTCAAATAGGTATTGTCATTGCGCACCACTTCCACGTGCCTGTGTTTGAGTGTTTTCAAGTCGCTGGGTCTGATGAAGCTGTTGACCATGAAACCAATCACCCACGCAACATCTGGAGGCATGGTGCATTCTGGTGTGCGCAAACGGTAATTTTTACGCAGCATGAGTTCGCTGTCTGGGTGGCGTGTGTGCTGCAGCTTGCGAGCAGTGCGCATGATCTGCCAGTACTCTGTGGGCGTGAATGCACCGCGTGAATTGGTTTGCACCTTGATCTTGGGAAACTCTGGCAATTTGTCCAGTGCACCCACTGCCACAGCCATGGTCAGTATCTTTCGCACCACCACCAAGTATTGGCTCACGGTGGTGGTTGAAAAAGTCTTGCTGAGAAACTGTGTGAAGGTGAGCAGCTGCGAGTAATCAATTTCTGCGGGCGACAGCTTGCCCCAGCGGTCCAAAATATGTGCATCCAGTCTGTTGCGCATGATTTTTAACCCACCAGAAGAAAGCTCGCCGCGCTCAACACGTGCTCGCTCATTAGCCATCATCTGCGCAGCCATTGCAGCAAAGGTCAGCTGGGGTTTGACTGCAGTGGTCGCGAGAGAAACCACACCTTGTATTGGCGTTGGTTCAATGCGCGAACTGGCAGACTGCGCCAGCAGTTGTTCATAAAAGTCACGAGCAAAACTTTGCGCCATGCGCAGACTTTGTGTTTTTGTGCTGCGCCTGTAAGTTGTACCCGCAATCCAGCAACGCACTTGCCAGTACTTGCTGGCTGCCATTTTGAACACACACAATTTGCGTGGGTAGCCTGGCACTGGCGTGATGGTTGAAGGAATGGGTACAGTGCGTTCGCGCTCTTGTGTGCGCAGCACTGGGTCGTTGGCTGCTGCTGCGGTGAAATGAGTCAACATCACTCAAGCGTACTGTTGTACATCGCAAATGCAACCGCACAAAAATACGGTGGATGCGATTTTGCCGCGCAGTTTCAACGAGTTAATTCCGTGTTGCACCGTGCTCAGCCACGTTGATAAAAAGACATGCAGCACACTGGCAAGTTGTAGACCTGGAGGTTTGCAACAAGCGTCACTTTTAGGTTGGAAAAACCTTGGCGTGCTCTTGCGAACTTTTCGGAATTTTGTAGGAAAAATGGAGCAATTGTTGCTCTGGCTACATTGGCAGCCACCGCTTCTTTCGCTCAATCTTCCGTTGAACTGTACGGTCGCATGGATTTGGGCTACGCATCGTCCAAAACCACCCTGGGTTCTACAACAACTAAAGTCACCAGCTTGGCTGGTGGCGATAGCCAGCGTACGTCAGACCGCATTGGTTTGAAAGGTACAGAAGATCTGGGCGGCGGTTTGAAGGCTTCGTTCAACTACGAAATGAACCTGACTCCTGATGCTACAGGCGCAGCTGATACCTCTATCGGCTCCGTTCGCGAAGGTTTCTTGGCTTTGTCTGGTGGCTTCGGCTCCGTCAAAGTCGGTACCATGACCAACGTTTTCGACGGCATGGTTGGCAACACTTTTAATAACGCTACTGGTTTGTCTGGTGGCAACGTCATCGTGATGCCAGGTCGCAGCACCAACACCATCGCATACACAAGCCCATCCTTCAACGGTTTGACATTGGGCTTAGCCACTTTTAACGAAAAAACCAAAGTTGGCGCTACAACAACTGCTGCAGTGACCTCTGACGCAACAATTTTGTCGTTGAATTACGCCAACGGTCCGTTGGCAATTGCAGCCGGTTATGGCCAAATGGACAGCACTGCCGCTGTCGCCGCCATCAAGCTGGGTGGCTTTGACTCTAGTGCTTCTTACGCAGCTGCAGCTTTGGGTGTGACATCGACGGCAGTTAAAGCATCTTATGACCTCGGCGTTGCAGTTCCTTACGTGCTGTTTGCAGACAACGAGATTGATGCCACTGTGACAGCCGGTGGCTCCACTGGTGCAGCCAGTGCAGGTTTGCGCGCTACTGAAATTGGCGCAACATTCCCAATGGGTGCATTCACACCTTTCGTTTCTATGGTGAGCGGCAAGACAAGCGGCGACTTGTCTGGTTTCAAATACAGTGGCTATGAAGCTGGCGTGACATACGCACTGAGCAAGCGCACCACTGCTTACGTGACCCTGGGTCAAAAGAAACTGAAAGATGACGGCGCTCAAGTCGCCAAGAAAAATGCAACAGCTATTGGCGTTGCCCACAACTTCTAATTTGACGCTGGCGCAAGCCAGCTGAGAGTTAAAAGATCAAAAAACCCACCGTGGCAACACGGTGGGTTTTTTGTTGTGTGTGCCGCGTCAAGTGGCGTGTTTGTCATCCGACCGACATGTCTGTGCGTCACAATTCGCGTATTCTTTGAAACGTTTTGAACCGGACATGACCCTGCCCCATTTTTCTCGCCGCCAATGGCTGGCGTCTGCTGCTGGCAGCTTGTTTTCTGCGGTAGAGGTGCGTGCTGCGGCCTACCCTGACAAACCTGTGCGCATCGTGGTGCCTTTTGCCGCAGGGGCGGGTACCGATGCCATGGGGCGCTTGCTGGCACAGAAGTTGGGGGATTTGTGGGGTGCCAGCGTGGTGGTCGAAAACCGCACCGGGGCATCAGGCGCTATCGGCACGCAGTATGTGGCGCAAAGCCAGGCTGACGGGCACACGCTGTTGCTGGTGGCTGCACCTTTCACCACGGTGCCCGCCGTGTTGCCTACTGCCGGTTACGACCCCGTGGGCAGCTTTGCACCCATTGGCATGGTGGCCCAAGGGCCTTTGATGTGGGCTTGCCACAAGGATTTGCCTTTCAACACCTTGGCCGAATTGGTGGCGTATGCCCAAACCCGCCCTGGTCAACTCAATTACGGCTCGGCAGGTGCAGGCGGTATCAACCACCTGGTGCTGGAGCAGCTGAAGGCGAAAAAAGGGGTGTCGATCGTGCACATTCCTTATCGCGGCATTGCCCCTGCAACCCTGGACATGATTGGCGGGCAAATCCACTTGCTCACAGGCACGATCCCGGCTTTGGCCCCTTTTGTGCGGGATGGGCGCATCAAGCCCTTGGCGGTGACCACTGCGCAGCGTCACCCATCTTTACCGCAGGTGCCGGGCTTGGCCGAGCAGGGTTTGGCCGATTTAACGGCCCTGAATTACTTTGGCTTGGTGGCCCCCAAAGGCACCCCAGCCGATGTGGTGGATCGTTTGGGTCAGGCGATTGGCCGCATCGCGGCCATGCCCGATGTGCAAGCGCGTTTCAAGTCCGATGCCCTGGAGCCCGCCCCGCAAGGTGTGGCGCACATGGACAGGTTCATTCGCAGCGATTTGGATGGCTGGAAGAAAGTGGTGCGCCAGCAAGGCATCCAGATGGACGCCATTTAAGCGGCCGTTGGTTTGGGTGAAAGACGCTTTGGTTGTTGGCTGTTGAAGTTTGGTGTCTGGTTTTTAACTGCGCTGAACGGCGGCATCCCAAGCGGCCATTTTGGCATCGGCCTGGTCGCGGCTCCATTGCGGCTCGAAAATGCGTTCGGTGGCCAGTCGCTCGCGCAGCTCGCCGGGCTCATTGAACACGCCTTGCTGTAGTCCTGCCAGCAAAGCCGCCCCCAGGGCGGTGGTTTCGGTGGTTTGCGGTCGCACCACGGGCAGCCCCATCAAGTCGGCTTGCATTTGCATGAGCAAGTTGTTGCTGCAGGCGCCGCCGTCCACGCGCAAGGATTTGACTTGCAGATGTGGCAAGTGCTTGGCGTCGTTTTGCATGGCTTGCAGCAGCACCGTGCTTTGCAAAGCAATGCTTTCAAGCGCAGCGCGAGCAATGTGGGCCACACCACTGCCACGGGTCAAGCCCTGAATGCTGCCGCGTGCATGGGGCAGCCAATAGGGCGCTCCCAAGCCTGCAAACGCCGGCACAAGCACCACGCCATCGCTGTCGTTCACGCTGGCGGCCAACGTTTCAACTTCGCGGCTGTGCGTGATGGCTCTGAGGCCATCGCGCAGCCATTGCACCACCGCACCGCCCATGAAAACACTGCCTTCCAGGGCGTATTCGGGGGCGGCTTGGGGCTGCAGGTGTGCTGCGCAGGTGGTGATGAGGCCGCTGTGGCTTTGCAGCGCCGTATGCCCGGTGTGCATGAGCATGAAGCAGCCCGTGCCATAGGTGTTTTTGACTTCGCCTGCCTGCAAGCAAGCTTGCCCCAGCAAGGCCGATTGCTGGTCACCCGCCACCCCGCCAATGACAGGTCCAGCCCCAGGCCCCAGCAAGCCGTTTTTTACCCGCCCAAAGTTGGCCACAGAGGCATGTACCTCGGGCAACACGGCCCGCGGGATGTCGAACAAGGCGAGCAATTCATCGTCCCATTGCCCGGTGTGGATGTTCAGCAGCAAGGTGCGGCTGGCGTTGCTGATGTCGGTGGCATGGCTTTGGCCGCCGGTCAGTTGCCAGATGAGCCAGGTGTCGACGGTGCCAAAGGCCAGCTCGCCTGCTTGGGCTTGCGCGCGGGCACCGGGAACGTGGTCGAGCAACCAGCGCAGTTTGGTGGCCGAAAAATAAGCGTCCAGTCTCAGGCCGGTGCGCTGCTGAATGAGCGGCTCCACGCCTTGTTCCCGCCATTGCTGGCACAACGCTTCGGTGCGCCGATCTTGCCAAACGATGGCGTTGTGCAGGGGCATGCCGGTGCGGCGGTTCCAGAGCAGGGTGGTTTCGCGCTGGTTGGTGATGCCCACGCCTCGGATGTCGGCCGCCGTCAACTTGCATTGGGCCAGCACCTTTTGCGCTGTGTCGCGTTGGCTTTGCCAGATGCTCAAGGGGTCGTGCTCGACCCAGCCAGGTTGAGGGTAAATTTGCGGGAATTCTTGCTGCGCAGTGCCAACGATGTGGCCATGGTCGTTGAAAACAATCGCCCGGGAGCTGGAGGTGCCCTGGTCCAGGGCCAGCAAATAAATGGGTTGTGTCATGGGTTATCGGTCGGGGTGTCGGGAGACATGTCTTTGGCGGGGGCCACGACGCAGCGAACGGCTTGATCGCGCAAGAGGTTTTCAAAATCAGGGGATAGGGGCGCGTCGGTGAACAAGGTGTGCAGCGCTTTGAGCGGTGCCATCTCGATCATGGCGGCGCGGCCAAATTTGCTGTGATCGGCCACCAGCCAGACCTGGCGTGATTGCTCGACGATGGCCCGCGCCACCATGACTTCGCGCATGTCGAAATCGCGCAGGGTGCCATCGGCATCGATGCCGCTGATGCCGATCAGGCCGATGTCCACCTTGAATTGGCGGATGAACGACAAGGCCGCTTCCCCCACCACGCCCAGGTCTTCGTGGCGCACGGTGCCCCCGGCCATGAGCACCTCGCACTGGGGGTTGGCCGTCAAGGTGCGGGCCACGTGCAAATTGTTGGTGATCACCCGCAAATCAGCGTGGTGCAGCAGTTCGCTGGCCACGGCTTCGACGGTGGTGCCGATGTTCATGAACAAGCTGGCACCCGGCGGGATGGCAGCCGCCACGGTGCGTGCAATGCGCTGCTTGGCCTCGGCATGGGTGCGCTGGCGCTGGGTGTAGGTGGTGTTGCGGGTGCTGCTGTCAATGGCGCGCACGCCACCATGAAACCGTTCCATGGCCCCGGTTTCGGTCAGTCGCTGGATGTCACGGCGGACGGTTTGCAATGTGGTGCCGAATTGGACTGCCAAAGCCTCGGTTTTGAGGCTGCCATGTTCGCGCACATGGTGCAGCATGGCTTGTTGTCTGGGATTGAGTGCCATGGTCATGGCCTTGTTGTAACCGGTTTTTGATGTTGGAGACTTAGGGATTTCGAGCATATATGATCATTTATTCTTCCTGTATAAACCTAAAAAGAAAATAAACGAACATAAAAAATCAATTTATTCGCTCCATTATGTTTCGACCTGATCTTTCAGACTGGACCCAGGCACCGTGCGATGTGCTGGTGATCGGTGGCGGTGCCACCGGTCTGGGTGTGGCCGTGCAGGCGGCGCTGGAGGGTCGCCGTGTGGTGCTGGTCGAGGCGCGCGATTTTGCATGTGGCACGTCGTCACGTTCGACCAAGTTGCTGCACGGTGGGGTGCGTTATTTGGCGCAGGGGCGTTTCAAGCTGGTGCGCGAGGCCTTGCGTGAACGGGCCATTGTGTTGGGCCTGGCCCCGCATTTGGCACAGCCCTTGCCGTTTGTGGTGCAAGAGAGGCGTTGGCTGTCGTGGGCCATCACGGCTTTGGGGCTCAAGCTGTACCAGTGGCTGGCTGGACGCTTGAGTTTGGGGGCCACCGAGTCCATCAGCCAGCGCAGCTTGCGCGACAGCGGTGTGGCATTGCCCGGCACGGTGGCTGGTGTGCGTTATTGGGATGGTCAATTTGAAGATGCCCGTCTGGCATTGGCCTTGGCGCGGACTGCACAGGCCGCAGGTGCTCGGGTGCGCAACCACACCCGTGTGGTTACCCTGAAGCCGCACGAAAAAAATTGGGAAGTGACGCTGCAAGACGACCTGAATGGTCAGCAAATCACCCTGAGGGCGCATTGTGTGGTCAATGCCACTGGCGTTTGGGTCGATGCCTTGCGTCAGCAGGCTTTGTCGGCCCTGCCGCAATCATCGGCCTCGAGTTTGGCCTCGCATTCGGTGGTGCTGCACGGCCTGGTCAAGCCGAGCCAAGGCGTGCATCTGGTGGTGGACCGTGCGCGATTGCCGCTGAACGAGGCGGTTCTGGTGCCGCGAACCTCTGATGGGCGTGTGTTGTTTGCGGTCCCTTGGTTGGGGGCCACAGTGATTGGCACGACCGATACCCCGCGTGACGATGCCCCACTGGAGCCGCGGCCCATGGCCGAAGAGTTGGCCTTCTTGTTGGGTGAAACAGCGCGTGCCTTGGGTGTTCGCTTGCAGGCACACGATGTGAAAAGTGTCTGGGTGGGTTTGCGCCCTTTGGTGGATAACGGGCATGGCCAGCAGGGGCCAACGGCGCAAATGTCCCGCGAGCATTTAATCGCCAGGGAAGTGCCCGGATTTGTGACAGTCACGGGCGGCAAATGGACGACTTACCGCAGCATGGCACAAGAGGTGTTGGTCACCTTGGAGGCTTCTGGCGATTTGCCGGTTGCACTGCGTGAGGCGCACACCGAAAGTCACCCCTTGTTTGGTGCGCCCGCAGCCGGGGCGCTGCCTACCAGTTTGCGTGACGCGCCAGGTGCGCATTTGCTGGGATCTGAAGCGGCGCAGGTGTTGAATGTGCCGGGCAGTGAGGAGTTGCTCGGCTTGGGGCTGACGGCGGCGATGGTTCGCTACTGTGCGCGTTCGGAGTGGGCTGTCACGGTGGAGGACATGCTGGCGCGACGCTGGCGGGTGTTATTTCTAGACGCCCGATTGGCCGAACAGATGGCCCCGCGTGTGGCCGAGTTGCTGCAACAAGAGACGGGCATCGACCCGGCGTTGCCTGCATTTTTGGCTTTGTGCCAGCAATACCAGTTGAGCCCGTCCGACTGGGCGGGCACATGAATGTGATGGAGACATGTTTGTGAACAACGATACGATTTCCAATGTGCGCTACGGCATCATCGGCTGCGGCATGATGGGGCAGGAACACCTGCGCAACATCGCCTTGTTACCGGGTGCTTCGGTGACCCGGATCTTTGAGCCAGATGACGCAATGGCGGCTGCGAGTTTGGCGCTGGCGCAAGGCAGTCAGCGGGCTGCGAGTCTGGCCGAGGTGATTACCGCATCCGATGTGGATTGTTTGCTGGTGGCCAGCCCCAATTTCAGGCATGCGCAGCAGTTGGCCGAAATTGCCGCGTTGCGCCCCTTGCCCGTGTTGCTGGAAAAGCCTGCATGCACTTCACTCGAAGAGCTGCGCGAACTGGCCCTGCTGGGACGCGCTTATGCTGCGCCCATTTGGGTGGCGATGGAATACCGCTACATGCCGCCTGTGACCCGCTTGACCGAAGAAGCCCACAGCCAGAACAACACCGGGCCGCTTGCCATGCTGTCCATCCGTGAGCACCGCTTTCCCTTCTTGGTCAAGGTGGGCGACTGGAATCGCTTCAACCGTTACACCGGCGGTACGTTGGTCGAAAAGTGTTGCCATTTTTTCGACCTGATGCGGCACGTTCTGCGCAGCGAACCTGTGCGGGTGTATGCGTCCGCTTCAGTGGCGCACAACCACCTTGAAGAGCGCTACCCTGATGGTGTACCCGACATTCTGGACAACGCCTATGTGGTGGTGGATTTTGCCAACGGTCAGCGTGCTTTGCTCGAGCTGTGCATGTTCGCCGAAGGCGCGCGTTATCAGGAAGAAATTTCGGTGGTGGGCTCGCGGGGCAAGGCCGAGTGTTTTGTACCCGGGCCAGGTCGCTTCTGGCCAACACATCTGGGCGAGCCGCCAGTGCCCAAGGTGGTGATCAGCCCCCGTGCCCCCAAAGGCCCGCGCGAACTGGAAGTGCCAGTTGATCCTGTGGCCTTGGCCGCCGGAGACCACAACGGCTCCACTTTTTACCAGCACCAACGCTTCAACGCTGTGGTGCGCGGCGTGGGCCAGGTCGAGGTCGGTTTGAAAGATGGCCTGGCCGCTGTGCTGATGGGGCTGGCTGCACAAGAGTCGGCACGCACGGGCCAAGCCATTGACCTGACTCAGGGCGCTTATGCGCTGAGTCAAATTTAAAGCGATGCCCTCTGTGCAGCTTGCATCAGCCCAGAACTTCGCGCACAAAATGCGCAGCCTTTTGCCAGTCGTCAGCGGTCATGGCGTGCCCGCCTGTTCGCTCATGCCATTGCAATCGGCGAGGGTGCCCTTGCCAATGCGGGCCAAGCACTTCGGCCATGTGCCGGGTGCCTTCGGGGTTGGCCCACAGGTCATCGCTGGCCTGGAGCAGACACACACCACGCGGAGCGATGTGTTCCAGCAAAAAGCGGGGGGCATCAATGGCCATAAGGTGCTCGCGCACAGCCGCTTGCTGGGTGTCCGGACCCAGCCAGTGGGGGAATTGGCTCGCCAGTTGGCTCAGGCTTTCGGCGCTGGGCGGGGTGATGGCCAAAGACGCTGCGCCGGCGGTGCCACTGTTGTGAGCGATGACGGCGTCGATGCGGTCATCAAGGGCGGTGGCCAGCAAGGCGGCTTTGCCACCTCTGGAATGGCCTGCCACGGCGATGCCGGACATTCGGTCGTCATTGATCTGCCGCAAGGCATCTACACAGCATTGCAGGCCCCACGCCCAGACCGCCAGACACCCGCTGCTCAGGTGTGGCCAGTGTTCAAAAACCGGACCTTCGCGCTGCGCGGTGTCATTGTCAAAAGCCAGTTCGGTGCGGTTGAACCAGGCCAGCGCAGTCTCTTGTTGCAGTGTGGCCGAGACGGCGTCGTTGTCCAAAACATGGGGCCAGCAAGCATCGGGGCTGAGCAGCACCGGGCAGCGTTTGGCGTCGTGGTAGATGCCGACGCAGTCAAGGCACTGGAAGCATGCGTCGTAACGGATTTCGCCGGTCGGCTCGATGGCGTCGTAGGCGCATTTGGCCTTGCAGCTCTGGCAGGGCTTGCCGCATTCGTTGCGGCGGGTCAGCCAGT